>Ga0209692_10005881_pt1 | contig 10331 bp, 5 predicted proteins | sample tdDd472_FD_187129 | JGI IMG/M metagenome (GOLD analysis project Ga0209692, IMG submission 187129) | Marine sediment microbial communities from the Atlantic coast under amendment with organic carbon and nitrate - tdDd47.2 (SPAdes)... | ecosystem: Environmental > Aquatic > Marine > Coastal >...
CAGAGTATTTCTCTTCGATATGAGAAGTATCAAGGTGAAAAATATAATTTCAGGACTATAGCAAGGTTTTTTGGACTTTTTTACACGCAGCTTGATATTGATTACTCATATAATAAGATTAAATTCCGCCAGAATGAACGAAACAACAGCTCAATAATTCCCCGTGTTTTTAACGACGACTCCGATTATTCATTCAATATAAGTTTAAGACAAAAATTCACTACAAATTTGTTAAAAATTGATATGATGGGTTCATTCAGGCATGAAAGTATAGAGTCGACAGAATATCCTAACCTTGTAAGTGACAATTATTTTCTTTCTGCTGATGCCCAGCTTGAACCATTCGATTTTATCAATCTCAATCTGTTTGCAAAAACCGGGCGATTTAGAAAGTATAACGTTAATGGCTCTGGTATAGAAGCAACAATTGCACCTGTAAAAGAACTTAAAATATCCGCGGCAGTTTCATACAGTGAACAAGCACAGCCGTTTCTTGTTTCTGTTTTTACAGCAGAAAGTAAACCGGTTCGTAATGTAATTAATCAAATTACTCTTAAATACAAATCCGGTTTTGCAGATATTTCCTCAACTGTATTTACACTAACTAAAACAAACCACTATTTACCATACACGAATGGTTCAACGGATACAACAGATTTCCACAGGGTTAGCGGATACAAACAAACAGATTTTCTTCGTGTTGGTGCGGCATTAAACGCACGCGTTAACTGGCATTTCCTCGAACTTTTCCTTAATCCGGCATACAATTACACCGAGTACAATCAGGCAGGAAAATTTTTCCCCGAATTAACTTTTACCGGCGGCATCTATTACAGAAATATCCACTTTAACAATAACCTTCATGTAAAAACAGGATTTAATTTCAGATATAATACCGGTCAGTTATACTCGGTTTATGATTATGAAAAGAGTGAGAGAATTTACCATGCGCTCAATTCAGAGGGCAGTTTGAACTTGTTGAATGCTGAAATCCTTAACAGTGGTTTGCAGATAGATTTTATGTTAGCCGGCGAGCTGCAGGAATCCGCCATAATATATTTTGTTTTCGAAAATTTACTCGACCAATACCATTATGTACTCCCCTATTACCCGATGTGGTTAAGAGGATTCAGGCTTGGATTTAACTGGAAGTTATTTAACTGAGTTTGGGCAATAATCCGGTCTTTTCCCTTTTTGGTTTTTTAATTAAGTGCCACTTTTTTATATTGACGCAGTTTTAAGTTTATTTTTAGAAAAAATAATGGAAAACGAATGAAGAAGTTTTTTTACTTGTTAATTTTCACAGCTATAACTGTGAACGCACAGATTGTAACTTCAGACCCTTTCTATTTTACCCCTGAAGATAGTGTTGTAGTTGTTTTTGATGCAACTCAAGGTAACCAGGGTTTAATGGGGTTTACCGGAAATGTTTACGCCCATACCGGCGTGCTCATTGAATCAAGCACAGGAACAAGCGACTGGTACGCTGCCCCCACGTGGGGAAATAATGATTCAAGATACAAACTTGAAAAAATTGGAACCGATCTTTACAAACTGGTAATTTCACCTTCAGTTTTTGATTATTACTCAACAGCACCAACCAGCAGACCAATATCTGCCGGAGACGAAATTACAGACCTTGCTTTTGTTTTTCGCAGCGAAAGTCCTGTAGGCGGGAGTTATCGAGAAGCAAAAACTGCTGATGGCGGGGATATCTTTTTACCTCTCTACCTTGGCGTTACAATTACCTCACCAACACAACAACCTTATTTTGTTGAAGTTAATGATGTTATAAATGTGACTGCAAATTCGGCGGATGGTACCGATTCACTTGTATTATTTTTAAATAATTCTCGGGTATACAGTTCGGCAGGAACTACCCTTGATTATAATCTTACAGTTACACAGGAAGAAAAAGGAAAACTAAAAGTTGTTGGTTACAATTTTTCCGGTCCTTTTTCATCAGATTCGATTTATTATATTGTTAATAAGGACGTGATCGTTGCAGACCTCCCATCGCAATATCAGGAAGGTATTAATTATATCGACGATAATACTGCTGTTCTCGCCCTTACGGCACCGAACAAGGAGAACGTCTATGTAATTGGCGATTTTAACAACTGGGAAGCCGATTATGACTTTTATCTGAAAAAAACTTCAGATAATAAAATGTGGTGGGGAGAAATCTCGGGATTAACTCCCGGAGTTGAATACGCTTACCAGTACCTTGTTGACGGCACGATACGAATAGGCGATCCTTACACTCATAAAACATTGGACCCGCGCGAAGACAAGTGGATTGAAGAAGAAACATATCCTAATCTCAAGGCATATCCCGTTGGTAAAACAGATGAAATTGTATCAATACTTCAGACCGGAATGGAACCGTTTAACTGGGAGGTAACAGATTTTCAAAAGCCGGCTAAAACTGATCTTGTTATATACGAGTTATTGCTGCGCGACTTCTTCGAGGAACATAACTACCAAACGCTTATCGATACTTTAAGTTATCTGGAAACTCTCGGCGTTAACGCCATTGAATTGATGCCCGTAACGGAGTTTGAGGGAAATAACAGTTGGGGTTATAATCCTATCTTTTTCTTCGCTACTGATAAGTATTACGGACCGGCAGAAGATTTAAAGAAACTGGTTGATGAATGCCACAAGAGAGGTATTGCGGTAATTCTTGATATGGTGCTGAATCATCAGTTTGGCCAGTCACCCATGGTTCGTTTGTATAATGAAGGGAATTACGGCAATCCTACATCAGATAATCCCTGGTTCAATACTGTTGCAAAACATCCTTATAATGTTGGTTATGACATGAACCACGAGAGTGCACTCACAAAACAATTCGTTTACAATGTATTTCGTTATTGGATTGAAGAGTTTAAGATTGATGGCTATAGGATGGATTTATCCAAGGGGTTCACTCAAACTAATTCCGGTGATAATGTTGGGCTATGGGGACAGTATGATGCGTCTCGTATTGCTATCTGGAAGGACTATGCAGATCACCTATGGAGTATTGACCCGGATGCTTATCTTATCCTTGAACATTTTGCAGAAAATAGTGAAGAAAAAGAACTTGCCAATTACGGTATGATGCTCTGGGGAAATATGAATCACGAGTACCTTGAGGCAGCAATGGGTTATTCCAGCAACTTTAATGGCACTTCTTATAAATCCCTTGGTTGGAACGACCCTCATCGAGTGGCATACATGGAAAGCCATGATGAAGAACGTATGATGTTTAAAAATTTGGAATATGGAAATTCCAGTGGTGATTACGATGTAAAAAATCTGGGAACGGCATTAAACAGGGTAAAACTGGCGTCAACCTTTTTCTACACTATTCCCGGACCTAAAATGTTATGGGAATTTGGTGAACTTGGGTTTGATCTTTCAATTAACTGGCCCTCGAATACCGGTGCAGACAGGCTTACTCCAAAACCCCCCAAATGGGAGTACATGCAGGAAACAGTGCGATATAATATTTATCGCGTGATATCGGAATTAACAAAATTGAAAAAAGAGTATGATGTTTTCCGAACCGAGGATTTTATCCTTGCTGTCGGCAACAAGACTAAAAGGATTAATCTCAATCATCCTGATATGAATGTAACAATTCTGGGTAATTTTGATGTTGCTGCTGGTGTTGTTGTCCCGCAATTTCAGCACGACGGTAAGTGGTATGATTATTTTTCCGGCGACAGCATAACCGTTGCTAACGTTGCCGAGCAAATACAGTTGCAGGCAGGTGAATTTCATATCTATACCGATGTAAAACTTCCAACTCCGGAAGATGGTAATTTACTTTCTGTTGATGATAAGACATTAACTGAAATATTAAATTACGGGATGGAACAGAATTATCCCAATCCGTTTAACCCGAGTACAACTATTACTTTTACCGTGAAAGAAGCAGGCAATGTAACCCTTAGAATTTATAACTTGCTGGGTGAAGAAGTTACCGAGTTATTTTCAGGTTATGCTAATGCAGGTACAACATCAGTTGTATGGAATGGTGTTGATAAATCGGGGAATAAAGTAAGCAGTGGTATGTACTTGTACAGAGTTGAATCGGAAAATTTCACTGCTTCGAAAAAGATGATTTTACTCAAATAATAGTACGAAGTTCTTAGTACAAAGTGCTTAGTTAGGGCGGGTAAAAACCCGCCCTTGTTATTTTAAACCTGCTAAAGTTTTTCAGGCACCGGGATGCCGTTCTTTTCAAAGTATGGTGACATGATTAATTCTGTTATCCCGTTTAAACAGAAAAAGTCTCTCCAGTACTACTGAAAAGACTTATCTTTTTGCGGAGGGGGAGGGATTCGAACCCCCGGTGAGCGCAAACCCACAACGGTTTTCAAGACCGCCGCATTCAACCAGCTCTGCCACCCCTCCGGATGTAATTAAAAATTTCAGACTGTAAATGTAATTAATATTTTTCTGATCGTCAAAAAGAAAAATGAAATTTTCTATATTTTTAAATAACTTATTACTTTGGTGTTTAAAATTTCGAGGTAAATCGTGGCTTTATCCAACAATCAGAAAGATTTTATTCGCAAAAATTTCAAGAAGATTTCTTATAAAAAAATTGCGGTTAAACTTAATGTTAAAGAGGATGATGTAAAAGAATATATTGAATCGATCCCGGTAAAAAAAACTCCGCCGGTTTTTTACCTTCTGGCGATGTTAATACCGGTATTATTTTTTATATTTCTCGAGCTGGGATTACGTTTGGCAGGGTATGGTGAAGATTATGAACAATGGATAAATGTAACGGAAAACAAGCTCCTGTTAAACCCAGATCTTGCAAAAAGATATTTTTATAACACAAAAAATGTCCCCTATTCTTCTAAAGATGTTTTTGATGTTGATAAAAAGAAAAATGCAATACGTTTATTCGTGATAGGCGGCAGTAGTGCTGCAGGTTACCCTTATGCTCCAAATGGTTCATTCGCGAAGTACATCCGTAAAAGGCTAGAAATAATGTACCCTTATAACACGGTTGAAGTAATCAACTGCTCAATGTCGGCTATCAACACCTACACCCTACTGGATATTGTACCGGGAATTCTCGAGCAAAAACCTGATGCAGTTCTTATTTATGCGGGACATAACGAGTTTTATGGCGCACTAGGGGTTGGTTCGATGGAAAGTTTCGGGACTTCGCGTCAATTGATTTTGTTAAATCTCTCACTTAACAAATTGAGAACATTTCAACTTACACGCAACGTTATCAAATCCATTTACGGAATTTTTACTGAAGAACCACAACGTGGCGGGACCCTAATGGCACGCATGGCAAAGGAACAGAGTATCCCGCTTGATTCCGATACATTTAATGCCGGTGTTGACCAGTTTAAGAGTAACATGAGCGATATCCTGAGTGAATTGAAGAATAATAATGTGCCTGTTATTATTGGTAATTTAGTTTCAAATCTTAAGGACCAATCCCCATTTATTTCGGTTGAAGAAGAAGATCTCCCCGGCGGGGAAACTGTTTTTAACGAGGCAACGGAATCTTACCTTTCCGGTGAATACCGAAAGGCAGATTCGCTATACAGGTACGCGAAAGACCTTGATGCATTGAGGTTCAGGGCACCGGAAATTTTTAACGATGTTATCAGTGAACTTGCCGCGGAGTATAGTTATCCTATCGTAAACGTTGATTCTCTAGTTAACGCTGCAAGTCCAAATGGAATAGTTGGCAACAATTTGATGGTTGACCATCTTCACCCAACGCTTGCTGCATACCAGATGATAGGGAAATTGTTCTTTGATAAATTGGTAAGTGAAAATATTGTACCGCGTAAAGATCGACGTTCACTCCCTTCTTCTGTGGCTGATAGTATGGTGGTCGCTAATTTTGATTTTACAAAATTTGATTCTACCCTTGCGGCATACCGCATTATTATTCTTAAAACCGACTGGCCTTATGTTGACCGTGCTTACACCTCGGAAGAAACTATCGCGCTTTTTAACATGCGAACGTACGAGGATTCGCTTGCCGTTCAGGTAATTGATGATAAACTAAGCTGGGAAGAGGCACACCGGAGAATAGCTGATTATGACCTTAAAAATGGGAATGTAAAAGGATATATTGACCACTATAATACGGTTATTGACCAGTTCCCGATTATTTATGAATATTACCAGATGGCAGCAGAAAAACTTTTGTATTACAAATATTACGATGCCGCTTTTGACTTCCTAACCCGGCAATATAAAATCCGCCCCGATTTTTTCTCAACAAAGTGGCTTGGTATTATTGAACTGAACAAGGGCGCAACTATCAAGGCGATAGAATATCTAACTAGAGCGGTGAATTTTAAAGGGAATGATCCACAGACCTGGTATAATCTTGCCGGGGCTTACCTTAATGACAGGCAATACGAACAGGGGCTAACAGCAATAAACAAGTGTCTTGCTCTCGATGGTAGTTTTAGAGGGGCAGATCAGATAAAACGTAGTTTAGAATACCTCGTGAAAAACAGGTAGCTCTTTTTTAACAAATTAACAAGTTCTTACTATTCAGGGCGGAAGGAAATAAATATTCCTGCCCCTTCTTTCTTCTATACTCATTAAAAACCTTAGAAAATAAGTCGGATATTTAGTAATTTACAAGATTGATTTTTTGAGGAAAAGATGGATATTATTCAAAAGTTAGAAGAAGCAAAAGCAAAATTCCAGAAACTTACAGATCAACTATCTGACCCCGAGATTGTTTCCAATCAGGAAAAGCTGGTTAAACTGAGCAAGGAAAGAAGTGACCTTGAACCATTGATGGAAGCATTTGACAAGTTCAACGAGGTGATCCAGAATATAAAAGGGAATAAAGAAATAATCGAGGCTAAGGAAGATGCCGAGCTTGTTGAGATTGCTGAAGATGAACTTGAAGGACTTACAGAAGATAAAAATGAGCTTGAGAAACAAATAAAGTTATTACTAGTGCCGCGCGACCCAAATGATGATAAAAACGTGATCATGGAAATCCGTGCCGGCACCGGTGGTGAGGAAGCCGCCCTTTTCGCTTCTGATTTATTTCGCATGTATTCAAGATACGCGGAGATACGGGGTTGGCGCATGGAAATAATGGATATGAATGAATCGGGTATCGGCGGGTTGAAAGAGGTGGTTTTCAGTATGCAGGGAAGAAGTGTATTCGGCGACCTTAAATTTGAATCGGGGGTACACCGTGTGCAGCGTGTTCCGGCAACAGAAGCAAGCGGCAGGGTGCATACATCAGCAGCCTCGGTTGTGGTTCTTCCCGAGGTTGAAGAAGTACAGGTGGATATAGACCCCGGTGAATTGCGTATTGATGTATACAGGAGTGGTGGTGCCGGCGGGCAGAATGTAAACAAGGTTGAAACTGCCATAAGGATTACACACATTCCTACCGGTATAGTCGTGCAATGTCAGGATGAACGCTCGCAGCTTAAAAACAGGCAGAAAGCCATGAAGGTGCTTGTTGCAAGATTGTATGACAGGAAAGTCAGCGAACAAAACAGCGAGGTTGCCGCAACAAGAAAATCGATGGTAAAAAGTGGTGACAGGAGTGATAAAATCAGGACGTATAATTATCCCCAGAACAGGGTTACAGATCACAGGATTGGGTTAACGTTATATAATCTTTCGAATATCGTGGAAGGAGATATGAATGAACTAATTGAAAAGTTAAAAATTGCTGATAGTGCTGCCAAACTTGGTACTTAACTTTTTACAAAATTGGTTATAACCTTCACGATAAACGCAACACCAAAGCCAATAAGGGAGATTGTAACACTGTCAATTCCAATCTTCAATAATTTTACATCTCCCGCGGCATATACAAAAATTTCTACCAGAATTATCACGGTAAAGAAGAGAGCAAAACCCATAAGGCCAAAGTAAACCGGATTTAACAGATATTTTTTTATCCATGTAACTTTCATCATTCCCTCCGGTTCCATGAAGCCGGTTGTATAAATTGTTTTGTTCATTGCCTCCTCAAAAAACTAAAAAATTCACTTTTGACAAATGACCGTAGCCACATCATGACTTGTATCACAAAATGACTTCAACCCGGTAGCATCATTATCGAAAATATAAATCATCCCTTTATATCAGGATGTTAATTATTCGTTACTTTTTTTTATTTTAACAATTGTAATACCGACCGTTTACTAAATAGCCCGGATTTATCATGAAAAAAGTGTTAACTATTTTTTTAATTCTTGCCGTTAATCTATTTCCTCAAATTGCGTTCGATATGGAAATAGAGAGCGGGAATATTAACGAGGTAACAACCACAGATTCTGTTAACTATACCGTCACAACTCTTTCAGATATTGGTGGAAGATGGTTTTATTTTCGCATTTCTGGTGTGAAAGACAAGTTTATCAGGGTTGATATCAGCAATAGTGATGTCAACCGCCCGCTTTACTCTTACGATAACGTATTGTTTGAAAGATTTACCAGGCAGGAAGCCCCCCAGATTAACCGTTTTGAAAAATCTTTCACGCAGGACACTGTTTATGTAGCCTATTATGTACCTTATACCTTTTCCTATCTCATGGAGAAAATCAGCGAATGGAAAGCAAGTCCGTATGTAACTGTTGATACAATAGGGTATTCCCCGAAAGATTTGCCGATGCAGGAAATTATTATTACTGACAGCGAAACTCCGGATTCCATAAAACACAATATTTGGATTCATGCCCGAACCCATCCCGGCGAAACCCCGTCCTCTTATCATTTTGACGGAATTGTTGAAGAGTTGCTCAATGGCAGCATCATCTCGGAAAATTATTTAAAAAATATTGTATTTCACATGATCCCTTTTACAAATCCGGATGGTGTGTTTTATGGCAGATCGAGAACTAATTTTGATTATATAGACCTCGAGCGGGAATGGAACAAAACTCCGGATGAAACTTCACCTGAAATAAATGCACTAAAGACGAGAATGACAGAAATTAATTCCGATAAAGTAATGTCTGTTTTTCTTAATCTCCATTCTCAGGCCAGCAGTTACTGCACATTTTGGATACATACTGCATCTTCCACGAGTGATTATTTTTATCGACGCCAACACCAGTTTGCAAGATTAAATACCTCTGATAATCCCTATTTTGAACCTGCTGACTTAAGAGAATCAAACTTGCAATCTCATTTCCCCGAGGGGTGGTTATGGAATAATCACGGCGATAAGGTGCTTGCCCTTACTTATGAAACACCTTACGACCAGTATTCCAGTGATGATTGGGTCACGAATGAAAACTTAAATTACCTTGGTGCAAGAACCGTCCACGCGATCGGGGAATTTTTACATATCAATCATCCTCAGCGATTTGTACTCGATAATGATTCAGCTTTGGTTGATGGCAACTGGGTTTCAAAAGATGATGGTTTGGAGTTTTATGGAAATAACTACTTAGAAATTTCTGCAAGTGAAAATGGAATGGTAACGTTTTCCAGTGAAGAGCTTCCGGCGGGTAAATACAGCGTGTTTGCATGGTGGAAAGAAGATGCTGATAATTCTTACAATACTCAGTTTATTTTTAATCATAACAATGCCCCGGATACCCTTACTAAAACTCAGAAAGTTAATGGCGGGCAGTGGAATTATCTTGCTGATATAAATCATACTCAATCCGGTCCGTTTGTGATTAAAATGCCTTCGAATATTACCGGTAAAGTTGTTGCTGATGCTTTCAGGATAATTTACGACAGCCCCCTTTCAAGTGTAAAACCAAACAGTGGCATTCCGGTAGGATATAAACTTGAACAAAATTACCCTAATCCTTTTAATCCTTCAACAACAATAAGATTTGAACTACCGGAGGATGCTGATGTGAGGCTGGAGATATTTAATTCTATTGGTGAGAGGGTTGATTTACTCGCGGAAGGACATCTCTCTGCCGGGGTTCACGAGTATATATTCAATGCTGCGGGGAAAAATCTCGCGAGTGGTGTATATTATTATTCGCTGAACACGGGTGAGTTTAATCTCGCGAAAGGAATGGTGCTTGTTAAATAAGAATTAGTCACCGGTCGAAAGTCGGTAGTCTAAAGTCAAGGGCGGGTAAAAACCCGCCCTTGTTATTTTAAACCAGTCCTCAAAGTTAGTAGTGGGATATGGTAGGTGAGTCGAAGATGGTCCCTGAGCCTGTCGAAGGGCCGGCATTGTTGAAAAGGTGCTTTGTTCGGTGGTTCGAGAGCCTCACCAACCAAGCAGAAGTACCAATTGTTGTAGAGGCGTACCATGCCTACCCGCAAAGCGGGAGGACCCGAACTTCGTCCATGCAATGAAGTGTTTGCCACCCTTAAAGAAGCATAACGAC
>Ga0209692_10005887_pt1 | contig 10328 bp, 12 predicted proteins | sample tdDd472_FD_187129 | JGI IMG/M metagenome (GOLD analysis project Ga0209692, IMG submission 187129) | Marine sediment microbial communities from the Atlantic coast under amendment with organic carbon and nitrate - tdDd47.2 (SPAdes)... | ecosystem: Environmental > Aquatic > Marine > Coastal >...
CGCCGATTTTCGCCAGTGGTTTTACTTTCGCCTTCATGGTGTTAAAGATAAAGATTGCGTGGTTAAATTTATGAATGCCGCCGAATGTTCCTATAAAGAAGGCTGGCAAGACTATGACGTCTGTGCCTCCACTGATCGCCAGGAATGGTTTCGTTTGCCCACCGAGTTTGACGGTCAAACCATGCAAGTGGAATTTAACACCGACACCGATGACATCTATCTGGCCTACTTTGCGCCGTATACCTTTGATCGGCATCTGAATTTATTGGCCTTTGCCCAGCATTCGCACCTCACCGAAGTCATTAACCTCGGTGAAACCGTCGATGGCCGTGATTTTGATATGCTCAAGATTGAGGAGCCCGACAGTGATGAAGAGAAACTCAATGTCTGGGTCACCGCCCGCCAACATCCGGGAGAAACCATGGCCGAATGGTTTATGGAAGGCTTTATTGAGTCCTTACTGGATGCCGATAACAGCACCTCACGGGCGTTATTACAAGCCTGTCGATTCTTCCTGGTGCCGAATATGAACCCCGACGGTTCCTATCGCGGTAATTTGCGCACCAATGCCGCCGGTGCCAATTTAAACCGTGAGTGGTCTGATCCGACCATGGAAAAAAGCCCGGAAGTTTACCTCGTTCGCCAGAAGATGCTGAAAGAAGGCGTTGATATGTTCTTAGATGCCCATGGTGATGAAGCCCTACCGTACAATTTTGTGGCCGGCTGTGAAGGCAACCCGAATTACGATGAGCGTTTAAAAAACCTTGAAGAAGTCTTTAAATCCGCTTATTTTACCGCGACACCTGAGTTTCAGGATGAGTATAAATATGATCTGGATCCACCGGGTGAGGGCGATTTACGCTTAGCCACCAACTACGTGGGACAAACCTTCTCGTGTCTGGCCTATACCCTGGAGATGCCGTTTAAAGACAATCACGATTGGCCCGATGAAGCCTATGGCTGGTCACCCGAACGCTGCAAAAAACTCGGTGAAGACACTTTAATCGCCATGCTTAACACAATCCCGGCGATTCAGGCCAACCCCAAGAAATCTTCATGAACAGCCAATCCGCGTATAAACGCAAGCTGATCACATTGATGTGGCTTAGTGCAGCGGCCTTATTGGTCGCTTGCACACCGGGTTCTCAGGAAACACAAGTGGCTGATACGCATACCTCGCAGAATGCACTGGATTGGGCCGGTGTTTATGCCGGTACCGTACCCTGTGCCTCCTGTTCCGGCATTAAAACCCGCCTTGTTCTCCACAGTGATGGGCATTACAGCAAAGAAAGCCATTACCTCGATAATCCTGGTGTTTTTACTGAACAAGGGCAGATTCAATGGGATGACCAAGGCCGGAACATCAGCCTCATCAGTGATAAAGAAGATGAAGCAAGTCACTACTGGGTGGTGGAAAATGCCCTGGTACAGTTAGACCAACAACAGCAAAAGATCACCGGCGATCTCGCCGGGCATTATCGACTGGAGAAAGTCCGAATGCAGTTAACGCAGCAAACCTGGCAATTAACATCAATAACCAATGAGAAAGTCACCGACAAGCTGAGCCAGCGGGTGAATATCAGGTTTGACGCAGAAGGTAAAGTCTCAGGCCAGGCACCCTGTAATCGTTATTTTGCCACCTGGCAACAAAACGACCGGCAACTCAGCATCGAAAAAGTCGGCGCCACCAAAATGGCCTGCTCGTATTTGCAACAAGAACAAGCCTTTTTCGCGCAGTTAGCCAAAGTCGATAATTACGAAATAAAGCAAACAATTTTATTGCTAAAACAAGGCGATGAGATCCTGCTGTCTTTTAAAGCGGCCTTTGAACCTAAACAAGCAAAGGATTAAAACAGCAAAAATGCACTATTATCCGGCTATATCGATGTTAATAGCACATAAGTGTAATTTAAACCCGAATATGGCGGATAAATACATAAAATTGACAGAAAAATATGCGTTTTAACCACCTATATGGCGATAAAAGGCTCTAAAAAGCTGAAATTAGATTGTAATAATGATTAAAATGTGTGTTTAATAAATGGTTAGGCACCATAAGGAAATAATTTATGATTAAGTTGGAAGATTTTGTCTCTGAGACTTTAAGGCAAGTTTTAAATGGAGTAGTCAAAGCACAAGAGCACGCAAGTGAACTTGGAGGAGAAGTCAATCCTTCAACTGCTCGTTTCCGAACTGATCAAGGTATGCAGCTATACGACAAACATGATGGTAGTCTTATCGAGCGTGTAGACTTCGACGTGGCTGTAACAACCACAGAAGGAACTGAAACTAAGGGCGGTATAGGTGTGTTTGTCGGTCCATTAGGTTTAGGTAGTCAAGGACAATCTAATGCCACAAACCAATCTACAAGTAATATTAAATTCACCGTTCCTGTGAAGTTTCCTACACACACGAGTGAAAATGCCTAACAAAGCCATCAAAATTCAGCCGCGAGCGGCTTGGAACTCCATTGGATTGCTCGTTTTACGCTTTTTCACTACGCAAGCGCAAAACAATCAATACAACTCCGGCCTTTTATGGCGGCGTTACATTTCAATACAACAACTAGAAGGAGCTAACCATGCCATTACTAGAGTCCGATGAAAGAGAAGTAAAGCATCGCTTAACTATGATGTATATGGACACTATCGAAACGTTTCGTCTAATTTTAGAAAATTCTGAAATATATTTCGGTGAGAATAGTGGCGAGTTGAGTGATGCAATAAACGAATACATTTATGACTTCATTGATAACCCTGATAATGAAGAAAGGATACATCCAGAGGGTCTAATTTTTAGAACCGACAGAGTAAAATTGCAAAGTGCGGGGCTTTATGGCGCTCAATTAAATTTAAAAGAAAGGCAAGTAACTAACGCTAATAAAAGTCTAAGGGAAGCTATTAAGGAACGCGTTAGAAGTGCATTTAATTCCCCTTTCAAAAAATGGGTTGCGGTAATCAATAATTTTGTTGGTAGTCTTGAAGTAACGGGAGTTGGTTCAGCGTTAAAAGAAATAAAGGATTGCTTACGAGATGATTTACCAGATTAACAAATGTAACAAAGTGCTCCTTCAGACGCAAACTACGCTGTGCTTCGTTTGCGTCGTACAGCTAAGTCGTTAGATTTGTTATGGACACATTTAGTATTTTAGTTGGATTCTTGATTGGTACAGCGACTGGAGCTGCGGGTTCATATTTCGCTACTAAATTTACTGAACAAAGACACGTAAAAGAAGCGCACTCAGGATTTACTAATAAACTACGTGAATTAGAAGCTCAAATGCCTGACCTTTTCTCTGAGTTTAGGGCTGACTTCAATGATTCAGCAAATTCTTTGAAACGAGAGTTTTATGTTCTTGATAAAGGAAATATGTTGAATGTTAAAGGTAGTTATTTAGTCTACTATCATGACGATCATCATAATTTAAAAGATATGCTAACAATTTTAGAGTCTGAAGGTTTGATTTGGGAAACAACTATATCTAATACTGACAAATACGAATTTCATTCTGATTTCATTAAGTATGTTAAGGGCGAAACCTAACAAATACATCATGTCGCTACAATGTGGCGGGGACGGCTTACACGGCGCTTCGCTATTTTCCAGTTGGCCCATATGTAGGCGTTACAGGAGACGCTTGCGCGCTTACGGTAAAGAGCCACGCAGAATGCATTCAGATTGATCCGTCGCGCAAGCGCTCCGTAACAACCTGAACCAGCAAACATGTCCTGTGCTAAAATCAAGATTTTAAACTAGGCCACGCTGCTGTTCAGCGGGGCTCGTTATCAGTCACGATAGTATGGAGAGATAAGAAAATATGGGATTACCAACTAGTTACACACAAGCTTTTGGGGCATTTGAGGAATTCTTTGCCAGAATTCGAGATGCGCAAGCACCAGACAAATTTACACAGCAAATATTGAAAGATTGGGGTTACAAATCAAATAACCACAGACCTTTCATTCCATTGCTTAAGTCACTAGGTTTTCTCTCATCAGATGGAACACCTACTCAGCGGTACCATGAGTACCGAAATCACGCTAAGTCAAAAGAAATAATGGGAAAAGCATTAAAAGAGGCATATAGTGATATATTTTTGATTAAGGCTCATCCAACTTCAGGAGATAAAGACTTAATTCAAGGAAAATTTAAGAGCTATCATAATGCGAGCGATAATGTTGCGAGGCTACATACTAGTACCTTCTACGCACTTTTAGACTTGGCTGACTTGTCTTCAAAAACAAAAAAAGAGCCCTCAGTAGAAGCACCTAAGGATGTAGTAGAATCTTCTACTACAAATAGTACATTGACTTCTACTGAGTTACCTGCCAGCAAGGTAGGGCTTCACTATAATATTCAAATCCATTTGCCTGCAACAAAGGATCTAGAAGTTTACAACGCAATTTTTAAATCTTTAAAAGAGCATTTAATTGACTAGTAAAAAAGATATTCGTGATTTCTTTTTCAGAGGACTTATGTTCGAATCTGAGGCATCCGATTTTCAAAGTGCAGGCATTGAAATCGGAGCCGATTCACAACATACAGAGAAAGAATTGCTAGCTGAAGCATTATCGCCATTCGGGGTTACTCGAAGAAATAGCGCTTTAGAAATGGCGAGACTTTATGCAGTTCTCAATTGCTTTGAGAATGAACTTCGAACATTTATAAGGGAAACCCTTGAAGAAAAAAATGGATTAGATTGGTGGGAAAAGCTACCACAAAAAATTAAAACTCATGCTGAGGGACGACATGAGACAGCATTAAAAGACTCTTGGCTAGAAGGTGAAAAAAGCGATTTACTCGGATTTATTGATTTTGGTATGCTAGCAAAAATAATCATTGAAGAGTGGGAACATTTCAATAATTTGGTCCCCTCCCAACACTGGCTGAAGCAGAGGATGGACGAGTTAGAGAAAGCGAGGAATTTTATTGCACATAACCGGATGCTTCTTCCTTCTGAGTTTCAAAGGATTTATATGTACGTTGCAGATTGGAACCGAGTGATTGGCCTGTAAAACTAACGAAATAATCATGGACAGGCATTAATTGATAATTGCCATACGATTCATGATGTTAAATTTCTACATAAAATAACACCTAAAATTGAATGATTAAGGGTAATTAAATTTAGTTAAGATTGATAAAGCAAAAATCCTTGATGAAGTGGGGTTTTACAGCCGAAAAAGCCCTAAAAAAGTGCCAAAAAGGTTATTTAAGCCCTAAATTTGGATTAAGATTTGTGTTTAATAAATTGTTAGGGCTTCAGGAGAGTAGATTGCCAAGTGACCTAGAATCCTTCTTGTTTCAAGAGAAAAACAGTAGAACCAAGGAATCTTTGGTTAACTATCGCCTGCTTTATGATCTTAAGTTAGCGGCTGCCTTAAGGGGGTATGACCTCAGTTTATATACGCCAGATGTAGATAGAGATGGTTTCGATATCATAATTGATGACCATGATAGTGTAAGGAAAATTCAGCTTAAAACGGTCCTCAAAAAATCATCAACATCAAGCTGGCATATACATAAAACAATGCTTCGCCCTGATGTTAAATTTTGTGATCAACTAGGATTTGAGCCAAGTCCATTTGGCACTGGGGTTCAAGGAGGAGTTGTCCTGATGGAGCTAGACCCTAAGCCAAGCTCAATGGAGATTCGCTACTACTATACCGATATTTTCGTCGTCACCGCGCTCTATCTAGAAATAGTAGCTCGGAAGCCAAAGGTGCGAAAAACAATATTTGATTCGTTCTATAAAAATGTTCGTGACGGAGTGTCCGATGAAAAGATGCCCTTGCCAAAGTCGCTATTTGTAGAGGCCAAAGGACCTGAGCATCTATTAGGACTCATGGTACTACATAACAGAGTCAACTACGGGTGGTGGCATCACCTGATCACTATAGGAAAAGACCACTTTCATCAGCCTGTGAGCGAGGCTGATTTACCTGCGCCAAAAGAGAGGCTTAGAGATATTGTCGCTGATGATCTACTGGAACTTACAAAAGGTCTGTGCAAATAGCCCTAACGAAATAATCATAGAATAATCATAGACAGGCATTAGTTGAGAATTGTAAATAATCATAAATAATCATGGACAGGCATAAGTTGATTATTGCCAAACGATTTAAGATGTTAAATTTCTACATAAAATAACATCTAATTTGAATGTTTAAGGCTAAATAAATTTAGTTAAGATTGATAATGAGTTGAAAATGTTTTTTTATGTGATTTTGTCTGATTTAAGCCGAGCGACATGGCTTCAAGAATGTGAAGTATATAGAAAAAATTGTTGAATTCAGTCTATTCTATGGCAGGTTTTAGGCGTAATCCCAATGTCCATTTGCGTTGAGTCTTAAGGGAATATTCCTTAAGTTGACTGACAGTCCCAACAGCGGAGAATCCAATAGATTTAAAGCCTTTTAATTCATCAATCCATGTGTCTGGATTGAGGTCTAATTCGGTTAAGGCAGATCCCAACTTTTGGGAGATATATCCCTTCTTTCCATCACGAATAACACGACCTGTTTCATCGACCATATCGATGTAACTTGAGAGGTAATAGGGCAGGTCATTGTCACCTTTTCCGAAGGGTAAAAGGTCAGTTGATTTAGACTCAATTCGTTCTTTAATTGATGTGTACTCTGATTCATTTAATGACTTGGCCATACACGCTCTAATCGGATTTAAATCAACATACGCCATACAAGTCAAAAGTGCCCTCTCATCAAGCAATGCCTGGCTTTTGAACCTACTTTCCCAGAAATGTCCCGTGCACTGATCTTCTTCGTTGGCCATTCTGGCAATGTACTCATTAATAGCTTTCATAAACCATGATATAGAGCATAAACGCTCACGGTATTCAGCAGCATACTTTTGTACCCGTCTTAACGAAGCTCCATCCAAATCATCACCTTCTAAATAGCGTTGGCAGAGCACCGGTAAGGAATACAAAGAATGCCATGTCATTAAGACTTGTTTATCAGTCCAATTATCATTAGCTCCAATTTTTAAAACAATATGAAAATGATTATTCATAATTGCATAAGAACAGACATCAATGGCAAACACAGATGTGACCTTTTTAATGCGATCAATAAGCCACTGTCGGCGATGTTCAAATGATTGTCCGGTTAGGGCGTCTTCACCGCATAAAAATGCTCTTCGAACGCAACGAGATACGATATGGTAATAAGGCGTGTCCTGGACACAAATTTGCTGACTTCTTGCAATGGTCATTACTTTCTCCTTGTAAAAACACCATCCTGACATTTATAAAACTAAAAATCTGTAGTGATTATCGATTGGACTTGTAAGAAATTTGCTACAATCGGTGCATGTCCTCGATTTTTCCGCTGTAATGGCTAACGCAAACGCAATTGGTGAATGGCTTAATGGAGAGGCCGGTATTGAGATTCAAGGAGCTGGATGTTTACCAACAGTACGTAGTACAGCCTTCGCAAGCTGGCAAACAGCTATGGGTCAACTTCAATATATCGATCAAAATCGTGAGGCAGATAGAGATTTTTTCGTACCTAGAGTGATTGAGCAAATAAACCTCGGAACGAGAGGTCTAGAGAGGAGAGATCGGCTTTTTCCAAGCAAAAACGATAACCCCAGCGTCGCAGCTTATTTAGGGGTTAAATTATGCCATCAAGGGCCTGTAGCTATCTATTGCGGTGTAAAGAGTACTGTCACGTCAATATGCGAGCTTTTAGTTGATTACTACGATAGAGGGCTTTCTTTACCACCACCGAGCACGTCTAGTGATCAAAGCGAATTGGACAAAATTGCGTACCTTTCTAGCTTGCATTTTGGAGATGAGTTTATATTTACTCGTTCGATTTCCCTTGGAATATTGCCACACAGTTCCAACATTCCAAATGGTATCCGTGTTTCTGTAGAGTGGGCAATGGAATCCCATAAGTCAGTTTTGGTTGTGTGTACCTCTACTCTTGCACAGGGTGTTAATCTTCCAATTAGGTATTTAGTTGTTTCAAGTACATTTCAAGCAGGACAAGAAATCACCACTCGTGACTTCCATAATCTCATCGGGCGAGCAGGTAGAGCTGGATACCATACCGAAGGGAGTGTCATTTTTGCGGATACTAATGTTTTTGATAAGCGCGGTAATTCTCATGAAAGGTGGCGATGGCAAAGAGCGATGCATTTGCTCGATTTTACTAATGCGGAGGACTGCGCTAGTAGCCTACTAGACTTGATCTCGCCTTTTGACTTTGCAGAACTTAATGTTGATGTTATCCAGTTCATCGCAAACCCAAGCGGCTATAGACAAAGCTGTATAGACGCAGCAAATCAACACGCTATTGATATCGGTTCGCTACTGGATCAGATGGATTATAAAGAAGCTTTAATCGAAGCAATAGAAAGCTATTTTTTGTCCTATTTGAAAGACAATCCAGGTGCGCCTCAAACGTTCTTTGATGAGTTGGCCCAAGGAACATTGGCCTATTTTTTGTCAGTCGACGATGAGAAACAACAGCTAAAGACGGTATTTTCACTTATCGCGACCAGAGTTCTTTCTGTGCCGGAAGAGAAAAGGCCATTCTTCGGAAAATCCTTGCTGGGGCTGAAAAATCTATTCTTAATTGAGAATTGGCTTGATGAAAATTGGGGTGAGATAACACAAGCTCAAAGTTCAGATGAACTTCTTGTGATTTGCTGGCCATTAGTATCTCGGCTCAATAACAAAAAGATTTTTCTTAAAATAAAGCCTGAACACGTCATATTAGAGTTCACAAAATTATGGATCTCAGGAAGTAGCTACGCTGATCTGCTTGGTCACTTGGATCAATCAGGTGCTTATTATCAAGCAGGGTCGCAGCAAAGAACTATTAAAATGGACCATGTAGTAGATTTGGCTGACGGTGCGCTTTCTTTTGATTCCATGTTATATGTCGGAGCAATAGCTGATGTGGCCGAGGGTAAAGGTTTAGGCGATGAGGTATTGGAGCTTCTTAGGAACTTGCAAACACGCCTAAAACTTGGACTGTCAAATAGCCTTGAAATGTGGCTGTATTCTCATGGCTATGTTGATAGAGAGGTGTGCAAGAGCCTTGGTTCTGTTCTTAATGGCCAAGGAGTGGATTATGATGTGTTTGATTCCTATATTTTAAAGACCTACCATCAAGTTGTAAGTGAATGTATTGGCGAATTCCCATCCTACTTTAGTGGTTAAGTTGCCGTGTAACAAAGGGCTGCTGTCGAAAATAATCAAAGACAGGCATTAGTTGAGGATTGCTAAACGATTCATGATGTTAAAATCCTACACAAAATAACACCTAAAATTGAATGTTTAAGGGTCAGTAAGTTTAGTTAAGGTTGATAATGAGTTGAAATTATTTTTTTATGTGATTTTGTCTGATTCAGGTAGAGTGGCATAGGTAACAAACCTCGCTAAATGCCTTCAGGTTATTCCGTCGCACAGGCGCTCCGTAACAACCTGAACCAGCTAATTGGTGGGCAGAGCCCACCCTACAGAACTTGTTTGAAAAATGAAAGTAGGGTGGGCTTTGCCTACCATCAAAGATAATACGGATGCAAATCAATGTGTCATCCATTGGAGAATTAAGTGAACTTTAAGCATATTTCAAGTGGCTCTGAATTTGAGAAAAAAATTGGCTACTCGCGGGCTGTTGTTGATGGTGACTATGTGTTTGTCTCCGGCACAACGGGATATCACTACGAAACCATGTCAATTTCCGATGATCCCGTTGAGCAGGCTGAGCAGTGTTTTCAGAATATTGAGAAAGCCCTGATTCAGGCAGGCAGTTGTCTCGATAATATTGTCAGGATTCGTTATATTTTTACCGATAAAACTGACTTTGAGCCTTGTTGGCCTGTCTTTCAAAAATACCTGTCTACCGCCCAACCTGCCACCACTATGTTTGTTGCCGGCCTGTTGGATGAGGCCATGAAACTGGAGATAGAGGTCACAGCAAGACTGAATGCACTTCCGGGAATAGTCAATTGAAACTAACTTGTCACTGTAAAAATATCGAAATTTATGTCGCACTGCCACAGCAGGTGACACGCTGCAATTGTTCTGTTTGTCGTCGTTACCAAACGCTCTGGGCTTACTACAAACCTGATCAAGTGAAAATAGATATGGGTGCCTTGGGTGTGGGTAGGTATATTTGGGGAGACAAAGCGCTCGAATTTGTACATTGTAAAAATTGTGGGTGCATCACACATTATCGAACGATCGCCGGTAAGTCAGACGTTAAAGTCGCTGTCAATTTTCGCATGGCACCGACAGAGTTGGTTTCGGAAACTCCTGTGCGTGAATTTAATGGCCGGGACGTGTTGTGAAA
>Ga0209692_10005888_pt1 | contig 10328 bp, 10 predicted proteins | sample tdDd472_FD_187129 | JGI IMG/M metagenome (GOLD analysis project Ga0209692, IMG submission 187129) | Marine sediment microbial communities from the Atlantic coast under amendment with organic carbon and nitrate - tdDd47.2 (SPAdes)... | ecosystem: Environmental > Aquatic > Marine > Coastal >...
ACATAACCCGGCACCATCGGCAGAACGCACGGCGACAGGAAAGAAACCAGTCCCGCCAAAAATGCCGAAGCGATGCCAATGCCTGCGATCTCAATCATTGCTCGTCATCCTAACGCATGCAGCTCATGTGCCTGGGCCCCTGACAGGCGATGCTATCGAAACTCCACAGGCTTTTGATGTAGGCAACGAGGCTTTCCGCGTCCTTGCGGGAAAAATGCTCTTTCCAGGCAATCATTCGCTCATTGCGCGGCGAGCCTTCCATGATGGTTTCAATCAGTTGGTCATCCGCGTGATGCCAACCGTGCATACTGTCATCCAGGGCCGGGGCAACGAACTGGCCGTTTTCATCCTTGGCGCCCGGATCGCCCGGCTTTTCTCCGATCCCGTTTTCGCCATGACAGGCAACGCAGTTGTCCTTGAATAACGTCTCTCCCTGCGCAATGCGTTCCGGGGTCGAATAGGCGATCCCCTCGAAACTCCGCCAGGTTTTTCCCCCGTCGGCGCTGACGACTGCTGCCCCGGTATCCGTTGCCGCCATCATGGAATCCGGATCATCGTTATCAACGGCAAATTCAACAAGGGCGCGCTGGCCGAAGTTCTTTGAAAGCGTTTTCCACTCGCCCTTTCCGGCCAGTTTCACCGCCAAACCCTGCCCATACAAAAAGGCGAAGACGTTACCATTCTTATCGACGCGGACCATCGTCGCCGGGGCTTTTTCCGGATTGTCTGACTTCCACTCGCTTCCGCCATCCGTACTGACCAACAGCCCTTCACGCGACGCCAAGTACAGCATCTTCGGATCGTCTTTTGCGACGGCAAGATCGAACACGTCTCCGGGAACCTCACCGACGACATCCCAGAGTCTGCCCCCGTCCCGGCTGATGTATAGCTGTTCATCAATCCCAAAAATCACTTCGGGATTGGACGGGCTGATTGCCATTGCCCGAAAAGCGATGGGCTCTTTTCCGCCATTGGAAATCTTCTGCCAGGTCCTGCCGCCGTCGCTCGATTTAACGACGCCCAACTTTTCGGTTTTGGACTTGTAGCCGCTCGAATAAATGATTTGGGGGTCCTTGGGGTGCTCGACGTACTCGAACAACGCTCCCGCATCCTTTGAAATCTTGGACATTACACCGTCCCCGGCAACGGAAAACATACCGTAAGGCGATGCGACTTTTACCGCCCCCGCCTCCTTGGCAGAGAAGGAAATTCCGGTTATTCGCGGAAGCTGGTTCAGGTACATCTCTTCCGCCGAAGCTCCCTGTGAAATCGATGCGATTGCGAGTGCAGTCGCGATTGCCGTTACTTGTTGTTTAAGTCTCATTCGTTTTATCCATTGAGCCGACGGTTCTCCTCTTGCAGCTCCTTGGCCAGCATGGCCTCCACCTCAAGCCGGACCTTTTCAAGGTCGACCCCCAACATGCGGGCATATCCAAAGAGTTCGTTTAGAGACCGTTCGACGTCGTTCATGACCCCATCGAGCAGGTCGCACGCGATGCCTTCACATTCATCGGTTTGATTAGAATCGGCGGACTTGGCATTCATCGCGGCACCCTGCTCGCTCTCTATCTGAAAAGAGGATTTTCTGGGGTTCAGGTTTCAGAACTTTGTCGCACCGGCGGGAACTTAATGACAATCTGTGCCAAGAGTTCCGCCTGACACAATTTGTCACAAGTTTTTAGCTCTTTCGGAGTTGAGCGAGACTTTCCTCGGCCCGCCGGATCTGCTCTTTCAGAGATGTCAGCCAAGTCGCCGTAGGAGGGGAATCGGCTTCTAGCGATTTCCAGACCGCTATCGCTTTGGGGAGTTCCTCAGCGGTTTCCGACAAAACCAAGCCGTAATAGTACCGCGCTTTAAGGTTTTTAGGCTCGGCGGAAACGATTTTTTCAAGAATGCTGCGGGCTTTTGCCGAGACGATGTTGTCGTCAAAAAAGATCATGGTTTCGGCATAAGCCAAGGCAATTTCCGTATCGGCCGGGGCCAACGCAAAAGCCTTTTCATAGGCTTTCAGACTGTCTTCAAGACGGTTTAGCACACGGTAGGACCGCCCGAGCATCGCCCACCCCTTCAAATCGTTGGGGGTTTCTTTTAGACGCGCCGCCAGTTTTTCAGCCATCGCGTTAAATTGTTCCCATTCCGCCGCTTGTTTCTGCTCCTCGGTTCTTTCGGCCAAAGGCTTGTCCGGCGCTCCCGGAGCGCCTATTGCGCCGTAGAGCCCAAACGCTCCGGCGGGAAGCACGAGCAACGTAAACCCCAAACACACAACCTTAACCAAACCGGAGACGGGACGGAGATTTTCGTCTTTCTCTTCCGCCGCTCTGATGAGTCGGCGCTGCACTTCCGTTCGGGCGGCATCGGCCTCGACTTCCCCGATAACGCCTCGTTCAAGATCCCGGTCCACTTCGATCAACTGGGTCTTGTAAACGGCCAGTTGCACATTTTCCGGCTGGGACCGTGTTGGTCTTTTCTTCAACAACGGCCAAGCCAGAACCAGCAAACTAACGACACTAAGAGCGCCGGCAACGATCCAAAAAGTCATATTGAATCTCATCCATCCGATTTGAGAATTTCGGCAAGCCGCATTTTTTCGGCGTCCGATAGTTTCATTTCATCCGCCCGGGATTGCGACCGCTGCCTGAAGTAGAAAAAACCAGAAAGGCCCGCGATCCCGGCGAAGCCGAAGGGACCGAACCAAAGCGCATAGGTAATTCCCTTCATCGGGGGATTCAGGAGCACGAAATCTCCGTAACGCGCGACGACGAAATCAATGACTTCCTGGTCGCTATCACCAGCGACCAATCTCTCCCGGACCAGTATCCGCAAATCTCTGGCAAGATCGGCATTGGACTCGTCAATCGACTGGTTTTGGCAAACGACGCACCTAAGGTTCTTGCTGATTTCCCGGGCCCTCGCCTCAAGTACCGGATCGTCAAGCACCTCGTCGGGCTCTACAGCCAAGGCCGAAGTGGCGCTCAACACGGCAACAAGAAAGAGAAAAACGATACGCTTCATGATCAGGACGCCTCTACCGCTTTGGCATTCGCCGACAAAGCTTTAGGCCGTGACTTGGTCGGCGCACCTAGACGGAACCGCCGGTCGGCAAGCGACACAACAGCGCCTAACGCCATCAACAAAGCGCCAACCCATAGCCAGGGTACAAATGGCTTGAAGTAGAGGCGCGTAACCCATCCCCCCTGGTCGTCGGGATCGCCAAGAACCGCGTAGAGATCCCGAATCCATGTCGTATCGATTGCCGCCTCTGTCGTTGGCTGATTGCGCGCCAAATAGACCCGCTTTTCAGGATAAAGAAACGTTATGGGTTCTCCATCCCGGCGCACCTCAAACGTCGCCCGTTCGGCCTTGTAATTTGGCCCCATGACTTCCCGGACATTCTGCAACGTCAACTCATGCCCGCCGACGGCGACCGTATCGCCGATTTTCATTACCTGAATTTTTTCTTCCTGCCAGAACGAAACGCCGGTGATTCCCGCAATGACAATCGCAACGCCTAAATGGGCGAAGGTCATTCCATATGCGGACCCCGGAACCCGGAGCGCTTTTTTGGCCGACGAAATGGGAGAAACTCGGAAAAGCTTGATCCGGTCGGCAAACTCCACCAATGTCGCAAGACCGAGCCAAACGGACAGCCCGAAGCCGGCTGCGGCCCAAATCGATTGTTGTTCAGCTTCCGCCCAGGCATAAAGCGCGCCAATGACCGCCGCCACAACGACAATGCGTAGCCGCTGATAGACACCCTGCAGATCGCTTCTTTTCCACGACATAAGAGGTCCTATGCCCATCAGGACCACCAAGGGAACCATCAGGGGAACGAAGGTATTGTTGAAGAACGGCGCTCCCACTGAAATTTTTCCAGCGCCCATCACGTCGACAAATAGGGGATAAAGGGTCCCCAAAAGAACCGTCGCCGCCGCCGTGCTCATCAGGAGGTTATTGGCGACCAGCGCCCCTTCCCGGGATACGCCGGCAAAAAGGCCTCCCGTCTTCAGCTCCGACGCCCTAAAGGCGAAAAGCATCAAAGACCCGCCCACAGCGGCGATCAATAACGCCAGAACGAAAACCCCTCTCGTCGGGTCGCTGGCGAATGAATGCACCGAAGTGAGGACACCGGAGCGGACCAGGAACGTCCCCAGGAGGCTCATGGCGAAGGCGATAATCGCCAACAGGACCGTCCAAGCTTTAAGACTATCCCGCTTTTCGACGACAATCGCCGAATGGAGCAGCGCCGTACCGACCAGCCACGGCATAAAAGAGGCATTTTCCACGGGGTCCCAGAACCACCAGCCGCCCCAGCCCAGTTCGTAATAGGCCCACCAAGACCCGAGCCCAATTCCCAGCGTTAGGAAGCACCAGGCGGCCAGCGTCCAGGGCCTCACCCAGCGCCCCCAAGCGGGGTCAACCCGGCCTTCGATCAGCGCAGCGATGGCGAAAGAAAAGGCGACGGAAAAGCCCACATACCCCAGGTACAGGAAGGGAGGGTGCAAGGCCAAGCCAGGGTCTTGCAAAATCGGATTAAGACCGTTGCCATCGAGCGGTGGCGGGAAAAGCCGCTTAAATGGGTTGGAGGTGAAAAGAACAAACGCCAAAAAGCCCAAGGCGATCATACCCTGGACGGAAATCACACGGGCTTTCAAGGTTTGCGGGATGTTTTTACCGAACAGAGCGACGGCGAAACCAAACAGAGCGAGAATCAAAACCCACAGCAGCATCGATCCTTCATGGTTCCCCCAAACACCCGAGATTTTGTAGAGGAACGGTTTTGCCGAGTGAGAGTTTTGAGCCACGTTGAGCACGGAAAAGTCGGATGTAACGTAGGCATAAGTCAAAACGCCGAACGATACGCCGATCAAAAGCAGCAAAACCGTCGCCGAAGTGCTTGCTGTTCTCATGCACTGGATATCTCCCCTCCAGGCTCCATAAAGAGGGACCGTCGCCTGGAAGAGCGCCACAAAGAGCGCCAGCACCAGCGCATAGTGTCCGATTTCGGTAATCATTGAAAAATCCCTTGGGCTGAAAGCGCTAGAACGATGTCTGTTCGTTCATCTGTTTCAGGAGCGGACGAACTTTTTCGTCGAACGACTTCCACGACAACGCACCAATATGTTTGTAAACGACCTCGCCCTTTTTATTGACGAGGAAGGTTTCTGGGACGCCGTATACCCCCCAGTCGATCGCTACACGGCCATCGCGGTCGACCCCGGTTCTCTCATAAGGATCGCCAAGATTGTCGAGCCAATTTTGGGCATCGACCGGTTTGTCTTTATAATTCAGCCCATGCACGGGAACGACGCCGCTGGCGGCCAACTCCATAAGGAAAGGATGCTCGGCTTTACATTCGGTGCACCACGACGCCCAAACGTTCACCAGCGAAACCTGCCCCTTAAGGTCGACCGTCGACAAGCCTGTCGACGGATCCCGCCCGGCGACAGGCGGCAGATCGAACTCCGGCACGGTTTTGCCAATCAACATGGAAGGCAGCTTTTTAGGATCGAGCGTCAGGCCGACCGCAAACGCGATGGCGATCACCACGAAAACCGCAACAGGCAGCACATACAACAGCTTTCGGCTCTTAACCGCTGCCTCGGTTTTGACTGGCAACGCTCCATGATTGGCTGTTTCTACCGACATCGTCCCTCTCCTACAACTTCCCTCAGGAATTCTGGGAGACCCGAACCGGGACCGGTTTCGCCTCTAGCGCCGGAGCGGAACTTTCTTTGGGGGTCTCGGTTTTTTTGCTTCCGTGGCAAGACTTTCCGTCTTCCCCATGTCCCATAAATTTGTGCATCACCAAATGCATACCGACACAGGCAAGCAAGGGAGCCCAAGCCGACAAGGCCGAAGCTTCGCTACCGGAGAACATAAAAATAGCGGCGACCATCGCCACACAGCAGAGAACCATCATCCCCATGTGGGAGCCAAAAAAGCCCGAAAGCTTCGCGCCGAGAATACCCTTCATTGCCATCTCCATTATCAAAACCGCCCCGAGGTGGTGCCGCCGGACCATGGGGCTTTCGAGTCCGGAGGGTGACCCAGGTCCGGGGAGGAAGTCCGGCGGCACCGTTCTTGGGGTCATGAGCACCAAGGGTGAACCAAGGTGTCTACACCCTCAATCTGGCGGCATTCCTTGTCGGAAGTTTGTCTATCGAAACGGAAAATGGTGACAGTTCTTGGCAAGCATCGGAATTGACATACTTTGCTACAAAGCCGTCATTTTCTGGGTATTTCCCCATGTCACATTGCCGCTCACAACCTTCGAGCTTTTGATATGGAGACAAAAATGGCTCAAGCAATCTTCACCGTTAACGGCATGAAATGTGATGGCTGTTCCAGCCGCTTGAAAAAGTTGCTCGCGGAAAGCAAGGGCGTCCTGAAAGCCTCGGTATCGTTGGAAGAAAAGACGGCCTACGTCGACTACGATGACACAACGACCAACCCAACCTACATCTCCTGCGCTATCGAGGACGCCGGTTTTACCGTTGGATAAATAGTTTCAATGTTGAAGCGAACAGTTCTTGTCGTTGCGCTACTGGCTACAAGTCTAGCTGCGAACACCCCCGCCTCGGCAGATGACATCGACCGCCTTGCCGCTTGGAGCGCCCAAAAAAACCTGGAACACATTCTATTATATCCGGGCTTGGGCGAGCCGTTGGAAGCAAAGGGTATCGCATCGGTAATCGAAAAATTACTCCCCGCCGGAATAGGAGCGGCACAAAACCCAATCGCAAAGATTTATAACGAGGCGCGCCCCCAGTTTTCGCCCCCCTCGAATTCGGCCCCAACAAGAACGCTCCAATGGCAAAAAGAGACTATTGACGACACCGTCACGCCAAGCGCTCATGCCTGGGCGATTATTAAACTTCTGGCTTTGGACTCGAACGCGGCCACTCTTACCAAAAAAACTAAAGTCGACGCCGAACAATTGTCGGCACTGGTCAGCGTTATTCAGCATCAACTGAAAACGAAAGGGGGAATTTTTGTCAGGACGAAAGCAGACAAAGTCCTTCCTCCAAGGGCGATCGACCAAGCGGTAGCCCTCTGGGCGTTTTCACAACTCGCTCGGTCTTCCAACGGGACCTCTCACCCGAATTGGCAGAATTTCCTAAACGGGAAACTCAAGAGGCCCGCTCTCTTAGAGGCCACCGATGGCTCTCTCAAGGCCTTAATGATTTTGCCGCCGGTTACGCCATTCGAAAAGGCAATCTCCATTCAAGCGCTTGGGCGTTTTGCGATAGCAACGGAAAACGAACGGCAGAAACATTTGGCGCTTTCTCTTGCGGAAAGTTTCGCTAAAAGCCTTAAAATCGATCCAGGCAAAAACTCTGTCGAACTCGCCTCGTCCATATACGGACTCATCGAAGCTGGACGGTTGTTGTCGGATTTCGGTTACGAAGTCGCTGGTTTCGAACTCTTTCGAGACAAGTTGGCTCCCCAATGGGACAAACTCTCAGGCGCTTTCAAAGAAGAAGAAACGGCGCCTAGAATCACTCCGGATTCCGCTGGAATCACCGCCCTAAAAGCCGTTTCCCTTTTTGCTCCTGAAAGTTTTGCGCTTAAAGCGCGCAGTTTCCATGGCAGCTTTTTGGAAACGGTCCTCGTTAAAAGCGGTCTTCAATTAGCCCCGCCAAATTCGGCACCAGATTTCCCGCAAAAAAATCTATCCAACCACCATCCGGTTTTTATCAAAGCCGTTGAATGGACAAACGGGACTTGGCGCACGGTCGACAGTCTTTTCAATTCCGAACAAGCTCTCTTTCTCTCGGCTATGCTCGAAACGGGAAACCAAGAGGCCAGCGCCATCTTTTTGCCACGTCCCCTTCTGGTCGGTCTGATGTGACAGCCGAAATGTTGAACGACCGCATAACCGGGATTTTTCGATTTATTACGCTGGGCCTCACGGTCTTTTTCTCCGTTGCTCTCCTATACCCATCGCCCTCATTCGCCAAAAAGGTCACTTTGGATGGGCTGTTCAACACGGTGGAAATCCGGTCCAAAAATTTCAAACCGTTCAAAAAGTGGACCGGCGCGTTGGAGCGCTTTTCAAAAGAGACGGCGAATCTAAAGTCCGGCGATTGCACGGAGAAAAAGTTCAACAAATGCCACTACGACGAATGGACTGCTTTCCTCAAAGGCCTCGAGGGGAAAGACAAAGCGATACAGATGGAAGAGGTCAATCGATACATGAACCGCGCCAAATATATCATCGACCCGGTAAATTGGGGCGTAAAAGACTATTGGGCGACCCCGGGCGAGTTTATCGCCAAATTCGGCGACTGCGAGGACTACGCAATCGCAAAATTCATGTCGTTGAAGAAGCTCGGTTTCACCGATAATGACCTTCGCATTGTCGCCGTAAAAGACCTTAACCTAAAAATCGGTCATGCGGTCCTCGCTGTCTATCTCGATGGCAAAAGCTTCATTCTGGACAACCAAATCAAACAGGTTGTCGAGTCCGAAACCATCCGTCACTACGCCCCGGTTTTCTCGATCAACGAGACGTATTGGTGGCGGCACAAACCGAAATAGGCTGGACGGAATGAGCTTTCGCGACGGCGAGCGGCAAAAGGTCTTTGAGCGAAGAGTAGCGCTGCTTGGTTTTGGAAAACTGGCGCTTCTTTCGACCCTGGTCGGGAGGATGTATTACCTTCAGGTTCTTCAGGAAGATAAATACCGCACCCTTTCCGATCAAAACCGGCTCAGCACGAGAGTTCTTCTGCCTCCTAGAGGACAGATAACCGACCGGCTTGGACAGCCCTTGGCAATCAACCGCCGAAGCTACCAACTGCTGATCGTTCCCGAGCAAGTGGAAGACTTTGACGGTACGCTAAAGACCTTAGCCACCATCGTTCCCTTGACGGCACGGGAAATGGCGAGGATCAAACGCGAAGCGAAGCGTAAACGCGGTTTTGTCCCGGTAAAAATCCGCGACGATTTGAGTTGGAAAGACGTTGCGCGAATAGAGGTCAATCTTCCCGATCTGCCAGGAATTTCCATCGAAATGGGCCGCAGACGGTTTTATCCGCAAGGAATAGTCGCCGCGCATATCTTGGGCTATACGGCATCCCCTTCCGAAAAGACCTCAAATGCTTCCCCGCTTTTGTCCGACCCGGACTTCAAAGTCGGACAAACCGGCATTGAAAGGGTCTACGACCAAAAGCTAAGAGGAGCGCCAGGCTTAAGAAGAGTCGAGGTCAATGCGGTGGGAAGAGAAATTCGGGATATCGACCGGGTTGACGAAACGGCTGGAAGCAACGTTGCTTTAGGCCTCGACCTCAGACTTCAAAAAAAAGCTACCGAGCTAATGGCGGGATTAAGCGGCGCCGTCGTCGTGATTGACGTGACAAGCGGCGAGATCGTTACGATGGCCTCCTCCCCCAGTTTCAATCCGGAAGATTTCGAAAAGGGAATGACGCCGGCAAAATGGCAAAAACTTATAGACGATCCGTTCGCACCATTGGTCAATAAAGCGGTACATGGGCAATACGCCCCTGGCTCAACATTCAAAATGGCTGTTGCGTTGGCGGCGCTCGAGGGAAACCGTATATCGCCGAACGAAACGATTTATTGTCCTGGGCATTTCGACATCGGAACGGCGCGGTTTCACTGCTGGAAACGAGGCGGACACGGCCATGTAAATGTAACGGAGGCCCTTCAACAGTCGTGCGACGTCTACTTTTACGAAACGGCCAGAAGAACCGGTATCGAAAGGATTGCCGAGATGTCCCACCGGCTGGGACTGGGGCACAACTCCGGTATTGATTTGCCCGGCGAACGGCCAGGACTAATTCCCGATAAAAAGTGGAAACGGCAGACAAAAAACGAAAATTGGCAACTTGGCGAAACGGTACTGACCGGCATTGGTCAAGGGTTTGTTCTGACAACTCCCCTGCAATTGGCGCTCATGACGGCACGCATTGCGAACGGGCGCGCAGCCCTATCCCCTCATTTCGCCCTCGACGAAAACACCTCCACCAAGCGGTCTCTACCTGAACTTGGCGTCCGAAGCCACAATCTCAACCTGATAAGAAACGCGATGTTCAATGCCACCAACACACCCAAAGGAACCTCGTTTAACGCCCGCATTAAAGAAGAACCTTTCGCCATGGCCGGAAAGACGGGAACGGCTCAAGTGCGCCGTATCACCAGGGCCGAACGGGAACAAGGCGTTATCAGCAACAGCGACCTACCGTGGAAAGCGCGTGATCACGCCTTGTTTGTCGGCTTCGCTCCATTTTCCAAGCCCAAATTCGCCATTTCGGTGATTGTCGAACACGGTGGATCGGGTTCGGCGACGGCGGCCCCAATCGCCCGGG
>Ga0209692_10005891_pt1 | contig 10325 bp, 9 predicted proteins | sample tdDd472_FD_187129 | JGI IMG/M metagenome (GOLD analysis project Ga0209692, IMG submission 187129) | Marine sediment microbial communities from the Atlantic coast under amendment with organic carbon and nitrate - tdDd47.2 (SPAdes)... | ecosystem: Environmental > Aquatic > Marine > Coastal >...
TGCAGCTTGCATTCGAAATCATAGAAGGCGATCTGGCGCACCACGGTGTTGATCATGTCCTCGACCTTGCCGGCCAGCAGCACCTTGCGCTCGGCGTCGGTCTTGGCGGTGTCGAGCATCTTGCGGAAGGTCAGCATCTCGCCGAACACCGATGCCGTCTCGGCCAGGGTCAGGGGGGTGGTGGACAACAGCTCGCCCTGGCCGGCGGCCAGCACCTGGTGCACGCCGTGGCCCAGCTCATGCGCCAGCGTCATCACGTCGCGCGGCTTGCCAAGGTAGTTCAGCAGCACATAGGGATGCGCATCAGTGACCGTGGGATGGGCAAAGGCGCCCGGTGCCTTGCCCGGTTTCACGCCGGCGTCGATCCAGCCCTTGGAAAAGAACGGCGCGACGATCTCGCCCATGCGCGGATCAAAGGCGGAATAGGCACTCATCACCATCTGTTCGGCCTCGTCCCAGCCGATCTTGCGCGTTTCCTCCATCGGCAGCGGCGCGTTGCGGTCCCAGACCTGCATCCGGTCGAGGCCGAGCCACTTGCGCTTGAGCTCGTAATAGCGGTGGCTGAGGCGCGGATAGGCGGCGACAACAGCGGTGCGCAGCGCCTCGACCACCTCGGGCTCGACGTCGTTGCTCAGGTGCCGCCCGGTCTGCGCCGTGGGCATGCCGCGCCAGCGATCGACGATCTCTTTCTCCTTGGCCTGGGTGTTGTGCACGCGGGCAAAGGTCTTGATCGCCCCGCCAAAGACGCGGGCCAGTTCGCGCGCGGCGGCCTCGCGGGTGGCGCGGTCCTGCTCGGTCAGCAGGTTCAGCGTGCCCTCGATGCCCATGCTCTCGCCCTGAACCTCGAATTCCAGCCCGGCGATGGTCTCGTCGAACAGCCGTTCCCAGGCGTCGCCGACCACGCCCAGATCGTGCAGGAATTTCTCCAGCTCGTCGGAGAGTTGATAGGGTTTCATCGCGCGGATGCGGCGGAACACCGGCTCGTAGCGCGCCAGATCGGCGTTCTCGGCCATCAGCGCGGCAAGGCGGTCATCCTCGATCCGGTTCAGTTCCAGCGAGAAGAACACCAGCGGCGTGGTGAAGTTGGTGATCTTTTCCTGGCAGTCGGACAGGAATTTGGCGCGGCCCGCATCGGTGGTCTGCTGATAGTATCGCAGCCCCGCGTAGGACATGATGCGCCCCGCCACCTGGGTGATCTTTTCGTCGCGCAGCACACAGTCGAGCAGGTCCTTGGCATCAAGCGCGGCCAGCTTGCCCTCGTAATCGGTGGCGAAATCGACGCAGGCCTGTTCCAGCCAGTCCAGATCGCGCTTGAGCTCGGCCGCGTCCTCGCCGCTGTAAAGGTCGCTGAGGTCCCATTCCGGCAGGTCCCCCAGCGGCGCGGCGCCGGTTTCGGGCTTTTCCAGGGTCGGGCCTTTTTCGAACGTCAGGGCGGCGAAACGCATTATGAGGAACCTCTTGTTTGTCTACCCCCGTGATTAAGGGCGGACGCCGGGTGGTTCAAGGCGAAGCGGTGACGCGGTCGCGAGCATTCAGGCCGGGACCGGCGCGGCGAAATGCCCGGCGATCTGGTCGAAGAGGCGGGCGCGGGTCTCGGGGCCCTCCATCATCACCTCGTGCTGGGCGCCCTCGACGATTTCCAGCCGGCCCTTGGGCCAGCCTGCCATGCGGGTGCGGATCGCGTCTGTGCTGACGATGCTCTCAAGGCCGCCAAGCAGGGTGAGACAGGGCGGGTCGGGTGCGGGCAGGCGCGCCAGCTGCGCGGTCTCGGTCAGCGCCTCGTGCATCCAGCGCAGGGTCGGGCCGCCAATGCCAAGCTCGGGGTGGGCGGCCAGCTGGCGCTGCATCATCAGGTACATCTCGGGGTCGGTGGTCAGCGCGTTGCCTTCGAATTCCTGCTTTTCCACGTAGTTCTGCCGCCCGGTGGTGGGCATCGGCCGCCCACCCAGCCCCAGCAGCGGCCCGAGATAGGCGGCGCCATAGGCCACCGGGCGCAGCAGGCCGGGCATCGAGATGCCCCACATCGGGCCGGAAAAGGCGGCGCTCTCGACCGGCAGCCCCTCGATCAGGGCGCGCAGGCCGATGCAGCCGCCCATGGAATGCGCCAACAGGTGAAACGGCCGCGGCAGGTCGAGTTTCGTTGCGGCCTCGAGTGCCGCCGCGACATCGTGCTGGTAATCGCCGAACCGCCCCACATGGCCGACGCGCGGATCGTCGGTCACCCGGTCGGCAAGGCCCTGTCCGCGCCAATCGACCGCCAGCGTGGCAAAGCCGCGCGCGGCCAGGTCGGCGGCGGCGGGGCCATATTTCTCGATATACTCGGTGCGGCCCGGGAACAGCAGGACGGTGCCGCGCGCGGCCCCCTCGGGGCGCCAGCAGCCGACGCGGATTCGCACCCCGTCGGCGCAGGTCAGCCACCGGGCCATGCCACCCGGCGGACCGCCGGCCACGTCGTCATAGAGCGGGGCCGGCGAAACGGGCATCAGGCCAGGACCGAGGCCAGCTTCATCGCCAGGCCCATGTCGCCATCGACGGTAAGCTTGCCGCTCATGAAGGCGCTGGTCGGGTTGACTTCGCCCGAGACGATCCCCTCGAAGGTTTCCTGGTCGGCGGTCAGGGTCACGTCGGCCTCGTCATCGGAGACCCGCGCGCCGCTCGCGTCCAGCACGATAGCGCCGAGATCGCCGACGCTCAGCTTGGCCGAGCCGTCAAAGGCGCCGCCGGCCAGTTTGTCGTTCAGTTCAGCCGCTGCCTTTTCAAGAAAGTCGCTCATGATGTCCTCTCACTCGCTGGGCTTGCGCCTCTGGTATTTGGCGCGAGCCGCGTTACATTGTCCATTGTTATGGGCGTTAAACATGGCAATCTCAAAGGTATCGTGACGGCAACCGCCATCTTTGCGGCGTTTTGCCTGCCGGTGGCTGCGCAGACGGCGGATACCGGCGACGAACAGGCGCTGCTTTCGGCGCTGGCCGATGCCGATCCGGCCGACGCCCGGCGGCTCGAACGCGAGCTTCAGGCATTGTGGAGCCGGAGCGACTCAGCTGCGATGGATCTGCTTTTCAAACGCGGGCGCGAGGCGTTGAAGGCAGGGGATGTGGAGGCCGCCATCGAGCATCTGACCGCGCTGACCGATCACGCGCCGGATTTTGCCGAGGGCTGGCATCTGCGGGCCTCGGCCTATTTCGAGGCCGGGCTTTATGGCCCGGCACTGGCCGATCTGGAACACGCGCTGACGCTCAACCCGAACAACTACGGCGCGATTTTCGGTCTGGGCGCGATTTTCGAGAGCCTGGGCGACACAGAGAACGCGTATCGCGCCTACAAGCTCGCGCAGTCTATACATCCCAATCACGAGGGCGTAACCGAGGCCCTGGACCGCCTGAAGCCCGAGGTCGAGGGCAAGGCGCTGTAGCCCCGGAAAGCGGGCCAGCATGGGGCGAGAGTGATGGGCAACGGGGCATCCCGGATCATGGCCGTGCTGGGGCCGACCAATACCGGCAAGACGCATTACGCGATCGAGCGTATGCTGGGCTATCGCACCGGCGTGATCGGTCTGCCGCTGCGTTTGCTCGCGCGCGAGGTCTATGATCGGATCGTCGCCGCCCGCGGTCCTTCTGTCGTGGCGCTGGTCACCGGCGAGGAGCGGATCGTACCGCCGCGCAGCCAGTATTGGGTCTGCACCGTGGAGGCGATGCCCGAGGGGATGGGCGCCGATTTCCTCGCCGTGGACGAGATTCAGCTTTGCGCCGACCCCGAGCGCGGCCATGTCTTCACCGACCGGCTGCTGAGGGCGCGCGGCACGCTCGAGACGCTGTTCCTGGGCTCCGACACCATGCGCGGACCGATCCGGGAACTGGTGCCGGAGGTGGAGTTCCAGCGCCGCGAGCGGATGAGCCAACTGGTCTATTCAGGTTCGAAAAAGATAAGCCGGATGCCACCGCGCAGCGCGATTGTCGGGTTTTCGGTTGATAATGTCTATGCCATCGCCGAACTGATCCGGCGGCAAAAGGGCGGCGCGGCGGTGGTGATGGGGGCGCTGAGCCCGCGTACGCGCAACGCACAGGTGGCGCTGTACCAGAATGGCGAGGTCGATTACCTGGTCGCCACCGACGCCATCGGCATGGGGCTGAACCTCGATATTGACCATGTCGCCTTTTCCGCGCTGTCGAAATTCGACGGCCGCCGGATGCGGCCGCTGGCACCCAACGAACTGGCGCAGATCGCCGGGCGGGCCGGGCGCGGCATGTCCGACGGCACTTTCGGGGTGACCGGCGACGCGCGGCCGCTGGACGACGGTGTGGCGCAGGCGATCATGGAGCATCGTTTCACCCCGCTGAAAAAGCTCAACTGGCGCAACGCGGCGCTGGAGTTCGGCTCGGTCGAGCGGCTGATCCGCGCGCTCGAGCAGGCGCCGGGGGACGAGGTTCTGGTCCGCGCGCGTGAGGCCGATGATCTGAGCGCGCTGAAGACGCTGAGCCAGGTGGCCGAGGTGGCCGCGCGGGCCAGTGACGGGCCAAGCGTCCGGCTGCTCTGGGATGTTTGCCGCATCCCGGATTTCCGCGGCATCAGCCACGCCGAACATGCCGGCCTGCTTGAGACCATTTTCGGCCATCTGCACCAACGCGGGGGGATCCCGGACGATTTCCTGGCACGCCAGATCCGGCGGATTGACCGCACCGACGGGGATATCGACACATTAAGTAAACGTTTGGCCTTTATCCGAACATGGACCTATGTCGCGCAGCGTCGCGGCTGGGTCGGTGACGAAAGCCATTGGCGCGGCGAAACCCGCGCTGTAGAAGACAGGGTGTCGGACGCGCTGCACGAGCGCCTGACGCAGAGATTTGTGGACCGGCGCACCAGCGTGCTGCTGCGCCGGCTCAAGCAGAAGGAGGCCCTTTTGGCCGAGGTAAACGACAAGGGTGATGTGACCGTCGAGGGCGAATTCGTCGGTCGGCTGGAAGGGTTCCGTTTCTCGCCGGACAAGGGCGCAGCCGCCGGTGCCGAGGAGAAGGCGGTCAAATCCGCGGCATTGCAGGCGCTCGCGCCGCATTTCCACCTGCGGGCGGACCGGTTCTACAATGCGCCGGATACCGAGATCGACTATACCGAACAGGGCGGTCTGATGTGGGGCGAGCATGCGGTGGGCAAGCTGGTGGCCGGCGCCGATCCGCTGAAGCCGCAGGCCGAGGTCTTTGTCGACGAGGCCGCCGGGCCGGATGTGGCGCAGAAGGTGCAGCGCAGGCTGCAGCACTTCATCGACCGCAAGATCGCGGCCCTGTTCGAGCCGCTGCTGAACCTGCAGCGCGACGAGACCCTTTCGGGACTGGCCAAGGGCTTTGCCTTTCGCATGGTCGAGTCGCTGGGCCTCTTGCCGCGCGCCAGCGTGGCGCAGGACGTCAAGGCGCTGGACCAGGAGGCGCGCGGCGCCTTGCGCAAGCATGGCATCCGGTTCGGTCAGTTCACCATCTTCATGCCGTTGCTGCTGAAACCGGCGCCGACCCGGCTGCGGCTGGTGCTCTGGACGCTGGCGAACGGGCTGCAGGAGTTTCCCGAGGCGCCGCCGCCGGGGCTGGTCACCGTGCCCACGGCCAAGGATGCGCCCGAGGGCTATGACATCATGTGCGGCTATCGCGCCGCCGGCGAACGCGCGATCCGCATCGACATGCTGGAACGGCTGGCCGACATGCTCCGTGCGCAGGACAGCCGCGGCGGCTTCGAGGCGACGCCCGACATGCTGTCGATCACCGGCATGACGCTGGAACAGTTCGCCGACCTGATGCAGGGGCTCGGATATCGCGCCGAAAAGGGCGAGCGGGCCAAGGTGAAGCCGGTCACACCGGTGGCCGAGACGGCCGCCGAATCCTCCCCGGCAGAACCGGCGGCACAGCCCGAGACGGCACCGGAGGCGACCGAGCCGGGCGAAGCGGCTCCGGCCGCCGAGGTCGAAGCCGTGGCCGACCCTGTGGCCGAGGCCCCCGCCGAGGAGGCCGCCGCCGAAGCCCCGGCGGAGATCCCCGCACCCGAAGCGCCTGAAACACCCGCAGAGCCCGGTGAAGAGGCCGCGGCGGACGCCGCCGAGACGCCCGCCGAGGCCAGCGACAAGGCCAGCGACGAGGCGCCCGAAATGGAGGTCTTCTATACCTTCGCCTGGGCGCGCAGCAACGCGGGACGTGGCAGGGCCGGCCACCAGGGCCATTCGGACAAGGGACGCAGCAACCAGGATCGCGGCAAGCCGCGGGACAAGGAGGGGTCCAGACCGCGCGGCAAGAAGCCCCAGGGCGGCAAGCCCAAGGGCGAACGCGGGCAGGGCGCCAAGAGTTTCAGCACCCGACCACCGAAAAAGGAAAAGCCGATCGACCCCGACAACCCCTTCGCCGCCGCGCTGATGGGGCTGAAGACCGACAAGTAGCCCGGGCATGACAGAGCCCGCCGCCAAGCTGCGCCTGGACAAGTGGTTGGTCCACGCGCGGTTCTGCAAGACCCGCAGCGTCGCTGCCGGACTGGTCACGGCGGGGCATGTTCGGGTCAACGGAGACCGGGCGCAGAAACCGGCGCAGACGGTGGCGCCCGGCGATGTGCTGACGCTGAGCCAGCCGCGCGTGGTGCGCGTTCTGCGCGTCGAGGCGCTGGGTCTGCGGCGCGGACCGGCCGATGAGGCGCGGACATTGTACACCGAATTGAGCGAGAGCCGGGACGAAACGCCGCCCAATCCGCGCTTTGAGGGAAAGGGGCGTCCGGGCAAGCGCGAGCGGCGGGCGCTTGATCTTTCCCGACTGCCGGGGACGGATTGACGCCTTGAAGAACTGCGCGCGCTGTTCTAGCTAGGGGCGGATACGCTCAGACGGGACCCTGCCATGACCTATGTTGTGACCGACAACTGCATTGCCTGCAAATACACCGACTGCGTCGAGGTCTGCCCGGTGGATTGCTTCTATGAGGGCGAGAACATGCTGGTCATCCACCCGGATGAATGCATCGACTGCGGCGTCTGCGAACCCGAATGCCCCGCCGACGCGATCCGCCCGGATACCGAGCCCGAAATGGAACCCTGGGTGGAGTTCAACCGCAAGTACTCGGAGATGTGGCCGGTGATCATCACCAAGAAGGACCAGCTGCCGGAAGCGGAAGATCGCGATGGCGAGACCGGCAAACTGGACAAGTACTTCTCGGAAACGCCCGGCGAGGGCGGCTGACTGATTCGAGCGTGAGCGCCGGGAAATCGCGTCAGGACGGCGCGGCAAGCCACTGAGAAATATAGGGTTCTCGGGCTGTATATACACGACCCCTTTCAAAAAGCGGCGTGATGTGCTATATATGTTCCTTACAGTTGATCGAAACGCCTGGGCGTCCCCATGCAGGAAACAAGCGGTGGGGTGAAGTAAACTTGTCGAAAATTCAGCATGACGGGGCATGGTGCGTGACCCGGTGCTGTTTTTTTGTCGCTTTACGGACCGGACGATAACAAGGAAGACCTGAATGACCAAGTCCAAGAAGCTCGAATTCCGCCCGAACGAATACGTCGTCTACCCTGCCCACGGGGTCGGACAGATCGTGTCGATCGAGGAACAGGAAGTGGCCGGCCTCAAGCTGGAGCTGTTCGTGATTTCTTTCGAAAAGGACAAGATGACTCTGCGGGTGCCCACCAACAAGGCGACCGAGGTCGGCATGCGCTCGCTCAGCTCGCCCGACGTGATCGACCAGGCGATGAAGACGCTGAAGGGCAAGGCCAAGGTCAAGCGGGCCATGTGGTCGCGCCGGGCCCAGGAGTACGAGCAAAAGATCAACTCGGGCGATCTGATCTCGATCGCCGAGGTGGTCCGCGACCTGCATCGCACCGATGACCAGCGCGAGCAGAGCTATTCCGAGCGGCAGCTTTACGAGGCCGCGCTGGAGCGTCTGACCCGCGAGGTTGCCGCCGTCTCCGGCGGGGACGAGATCCTCGCCGCCAAGCAGGTGGATGACGTTCTGATGTCTCGCGCGGCCTGACCCGCGGCCCTTTGATACCGATTGGCCGCGCTCGTAACGGGCGCGGTTTTTTCATTGCCGAACGGGCGTTTCCAGCCGTTTTCTCGCCCGCGTTGCCTTACGGTTTTCCCCCGCATCGCGCTTGGTTTCCCGCATGAGCCACGACACCGACCCGGCTGGAGACAGCCTGAAGACCCGCGTCAAGCGCCTGTACAAGGGGCAGGAGCCCCTTTCGGTGCGGTTCCGCTATGCGCTGATCGCTTTTGACGGGCTGAGCATCCTCTACTTCATCGTCACCGCGCCCTTTGCCTCGTCTCTGTCGGTGCATGTGGTCAACGCGGTGGTGGGCCTGATGATTCTGCTGGATTTCTGCGCCCGGCTCTGGATCGAGCGCAATCGCCTGCGGTTGCTGCGCCAGGTGCACACGCTGGCCGACCTGGTGGTGATCGTGGTGCTGGTGCTCGATCCCTTCCTGTCGCACAGCCTGGCGTTCCTGCGGATCCTGCGCGGGCTGCGGCTGATCCATTCCTATCACCTGCTGCGCGACCTGCGGCGCGACAGCGCGTTTTTCCGGGCGCGCGAGGATGCGGTGATCGCGGCGGTCAATCTGACCGTGTTCCTCTTTGCCACCTCGTCGCTGGCCTATGTCCTGTTCTTCGACACCCAGCCGGGGCTGGCGACCTATATCGACGCGATCTATTTCACCGTCGCCACGCTGACCACCACGGGGTTCGGCGACATCACCCTGCACAGCACGCCGGGCAAGCTGTTCTCGATCTTCGTGATGGTGTTCGGTGTGGCGCTGTTCTTGCAACTGGTGCGCGCCCTGTTCCAACCTCAAAAGGTGCGGTTCCGCTGTCCCGAATGTGGGTTGCTGCGCCACGATCCGGATGCGGTGCACTGCAAGCATTGCGGCCATATCCTGAAAATCCCGACGCCGGGGGCGGATTAGGCGCCGGAAACCCCGGCCAGCAGCGCCAGCAGTGCCGCGATCTCGGCGATTTGCTGTGCCGCGCCAAGGATGTCGCCGGTCTGACCGCCCAGCTGGGCCCGCGCCTGCATACCGACGCAGATGACGGCCAGCGCGGCGCAGAGCGCGGCCGCGAGGGCGGACCAGCCGGTGCAGACCAGCGCCAGCGCAACCGCCAGCGCCACGGCGCCCCGCACCGGGCCGGGCCCCGGTCGGCCCACACCATGCGACAGCCCGTCAGTTCGGGCGTGGGGCAGGGCGGCCATCAGCGCCGGCATCCCCGCGCGCGACAGCACCGCCGCCGCCAGCACCGCGCCCCAGGCCCCGGCCGCGATCAGCCCCGTCAGTGCGGCCCAGCGCAGCCCGGCCGAGAGGATCAGCGCCAGCACCCCGTAGCTGCCGATCCGGCTGTCGCGCATGATCTCCAGCCGCCGCTCTCGCGTCATACCGCCCCAGAGCCCGTCCGCACTGTCGGCGAGCCCGTCCTCGTGCATCGCACCGCTCAGCATCGCCTGCGTCACCAGCACCAGCCCGGCCGAAATCGTCGCCGGCAGCCCGGCGCCGATCACCAGTGCGCCCAGCAGGCAGGCGGGGGCCGCCACCGCCAGCCCGGCCAGCGGCCAGGCCCAGGCCGACCGCGCCTGATCCGCGAGGGCGGCAGCGGGCAGATGCGGCAGCGGCAGCCGCGTCAGCAGGGCCAGCGCTGCGGCGATATCGTACACTCCGGCGGTAAGAATGTCGCTTTTGCGCATAATGCTTCTCTTTTGCGGGTTGTGACCGTCCCGGACCGGGTTAAACACCGGAGCCTGACTTGATGCAACGCAGGTGGCACATGCTTCCCGACTTTCATGACCTCGACCAGTTCCGCGCCATCCTGACCGGGGCGCCCGAACCCGATGCGGTGTCCCGCGCCGGTGCCGAGGCGCGCAACGGCCAGCTGACCAAACCCCCCGGCGCGCTGGGGCGGCTGGAGGATCTGGCCATCTGGTATGCCGCCTGGCGCGGCGATCCGTGCCCAAGGGTCGAGGCGCCACAGGTGATCGTCTTTGCCGGCAACCACGGGGTGACGGCACGAGGGGTGTCGGCCTTTCCGGCCGATGTGACCGCGCAGATGGTGGCGAATTTCCGGGCCGGCGGTGCGGCGATCAATCAGTTGGCCCGGGCGGCGGGCGCGCAGATGGACGTGATCGCGCTGGAGCTTGACCGCCCGACTGCCGATTTCACCCAAGGTCGGGCGATGAGCGAGGCTGAGCTTTGCACCGCCCTGCGCACCGGCTGGGCGGCGGTCGGCGAGGATGCCGATCTGCTGGTGGTTGGCGAGATGGGGATCGGCAATACCACCTCGGCCGCGGCACTGTGCCATGCGCTTTATGGCGGTGAGGCCGGT
>Ga0209692_10005893_pt1 | contig 10325 bp, 3 predicted proteins | sample tdDd472_FD_187129 | JGI IMG/M metagenome (GOLD analysis project Ga0209692, IMG submission 187129) | Marine sediment microbial communities from the Atlantic coast under amendment with organic carbon and nitrate - tdDd47.2 (SPAdes)... | ecosystem: Environmental > Aquatic > Marine > Coastal >...
AAAGGGTGCCCAGTGCTTCCATCTTCTGTGCCTGGACAAGCTGCTTTTCCAGGTTCACCTTTTTGGTGATGTCCTCGGCAGTCCCCAAAATACCCGTGACGTTTCCGTACTCGTCGGTGAGGGGGATCTTGCTGATCTCCAGGCACACTTCCTTGCCGTTGAGTTTCTTGATGTTGCGCCGAATCCGGTAGCGCGGTTTTCCGAACTGCATAACGGAGCGGTCAATTTCGCAGGAGGTCCGGATGTCTTCGGGCTCAGCCATGATGTCGGTGTAGGTGACGTTGACCTCTTTTGTCGGGTCGAGATCGTAGAAGACCTTGAATGAGCGGTTTCCCCCCACATAGGTAAGGGGCTGGTCCTGCCAGTAGACAAGCTGGGGGATGTTGTCCAGGACGATCTGGAGCTTGTTTTTGGACTCCTCCATGGCAAATTCCGCCAGCTTTCTCTGGGTGATGTCCTCGCCGATGCCCTCCACGTGCTCCACCTCGCCGCGCTTGTTTTTAACAAGGCTGGCGTTGAGGGAGGCCCACCGCTTCTCTCCCTTGGTGTTGTAGAACTCGATCTCCAGGCCAGCCACATCCTTGCCGTCCTGAACCATCTTTTGAAGCCGCTCTTTGGTCTCTGACGAGGCGTAGTGTTTTTCGATGGTTTCAATATGGGTCAGGGCTTCCTGGCGGCCAGAGTAACCCAGCATCTGGGCAAAGGCGTTGTTGATGTTGAGGAGCCGCCCGGAGAGGTCTGAGAGGAAGATACCCTTTGTGGCGTTTTCAAAGATACTGCGGTAGCGCTCTTCGGCTTTCTGAAGGTCCGACTGCGCCCTTTTCATGTCGTTGATGTCGAGAATGGCCCCCACCAGGCCGCTGATTTCGTTTTTGGCGTTTCGGTAGGTGGCCTTGTGCAGGATGACGTGGTGGGGTTCGCTTCCATGCTTGTAGATCTGGGACTGGTAGACCCGGATGCCGGTCTCGGCCGTTAAGTGGCTGTCGCTTTCGTCGGAGAGGGGGGGCTCTCCTCCGGGGTAGAAGAGGGCGTCGGTGTGGCCGATGATCTCGTTTCGAGAGACACCGAACCAGCGCTCAAACTCTCTGTTGATCCCCTGGTAGTGGCCGTTCATGTCCTTGAAGTAGATGGGGATGGGCACCGTCTCCATGAAGATTTCCAGAAAGGAGAGCTGGTCCTTTAAATTCTCCTCCACACGCTTTCGCATGATGATGTTCATGACCAGGAAGATCAGCACCACGGAGAGGGTCGCAAAACTGATGACCAGAACCCAGAACAGCTCGCGGTTGAGCTTGTAAAAGGGCTGGGGCATGTGAAGCACTTCGGCCTCTTCCGGCAGGGCGGACAGCGGGATGTTAAATTTCTTCAGCTGGTTGTAATCAAAGATCCAGCTGTATTGCGCGTCGTAGGAGACGGGAAGTTCGGAAACAGGGGTTCCGCCCAAAATTTCGAGGGCCATCTTTGCCGCGGTTTCTCCGTGCAGGCGCCCGCTTGCCAGTCGTCCGCCCACGGTTCCGTTGCCCACCAGGAATTTCCAGAAGCTGTAAATGGGGGCGCGGGTGTTCTTCTCCAGGTCGGGGACGATGTCGGCGGTTCCGTAAAAGGTGCCGTCCCCGATGCTGTATTGGGGAATGAAAAAGAAGATGGTGTCCGGGGTGGCCTCCCGTACTGTTTGAAAGAGGTTCTCCCGGTTGGCCATGTTGATGAACTCAATGCGAAGCTGGCGGCCTCTGTCGGGGTAGATCTTTCGAATTTCACTGCTCACAGCCACCCCCGTGGCAGAGGAGTCGGTGATCACGACAATGCGGTTTCGGGTGGGGTGCAGCCTTAATGCAATGTTGATGTTTCCGGAAATATCTACGGACTCGGCCACGCCGGTGATCTTTGTCTGGCCCTGGAGTTGTTCCGGGGTGTAGTCGTTGACCCCGCAGAAGACGATGGGAACGTCTGGAAAAAGGGTCTCCCGGTGGGTGACGGCAAACCGGAAGGCGTTGTTGTCCGAGACGATGATGATGTCGGGGTGAAAAAAGGTGAGCTTGTGACGGTACAGGGCAAGGAGGGTCTCTTCGACGGCGTCCCCCCGATACCTTTTGGAGTCCATGTACTCGACCTGGAGTTCGATGGGTACACCACTCTCTTTGAAGACGGCGCGGATACCCGCAAGGGTGTTGTCGGACCACGCGTACCCGTTTTCATAGGAGTTCAGCATCAGGACGTTGGTTTTTCCAGCCATGGCCGGTGTGGTGATGGCCAAAAGGGCAACAGCAACCCAGAAAAAAATCGCGCGAGTCATGATCTGCACCTTCCTTCCGAGGTGGTCCCAATGTTGGAGAGCATGCTGTGGGTCTCCTTAAAAAAGTGAATCTTTTTCCAACGAATCAGGGTATTATAAAAAATCAGATCGGAGCTTCAATAGGTGGTGGATTCTTAAGATGCCGACTCCATCGACCCTTGTCTTCAAACTCTTTCCCCTTCTTATCAAACCTATCAAGATTCATGCCAGCTATCGGGTGCGTCCGAATCCGATTTTTCCGTAACTTCAGCCGCCCTTTGTTGGTTCCGATCCGTTTACGTCAGGCAACAAACCTCAAAAAGGTCTTGGTACCCCCCATGTCAATACGAGAGGTTCCCTCTCACCTTACACCACCCCGAAAGGGGCGGGAAGGGGCGGGTTCTCCTTTCGGTAAAGAAGTCTTTTAAAAAGGACCTGGCCTTATGACCCCCGGCAACCGGTGGCTCAGGCCCCCCCGGGTTCACTCAAGCCTTCGTCCTGTATAGGCTTTAAACCCCCAGGTTTGAGAGGGTTAAGCCGGTTCCGGAGGCAGGGGGCCAAAAAAAGATCGGGGGGTTCCTGTGTTCTCCGCAAATGGTGCCGTTGTCGCCCGGGAGTCCTTTTTACCGAACCGGGAAATGTCGGGAACCGCAGCAAATTGGTCAGACCGGTTTGTTTTTTGGGAGAGGGCGGGGCGTTTTGAGGGGGAACGGTGTTACACGCACGGTACGATATTTTACTTTCGATCGAGCTTAACAGTGCGTGGATAATACGAATACAAAAAAGGAGAGAGATCAGGCACGGAAATTGTAACCTCCCATGAAAGCGTTTTGTGGTTCTATCTGCATTCATTTCTTACGGATCGGGTTCACTCCGTATTGTAGGAGAGAGAATACAGACATCAAACATGCCCTGTTTATCCGGGGCTCACCGCACTCAAATCTAAAGTTAGGGGGATTTGATATGTCGTTAGGAGTATTAGCACTCATTGCCTTTATTCCCATTGCTATCGTACTGATCTTTATGGTTGGTATGAAATGGCCTGCCACCAAGGCGATGCCTTTAGCCTGGGCCGTCTGCGCCGTCATCGCCATGGCCATCTGGAAGATGCCGGTTGGCTTCGTTGCGGCCTCGACCCTCGCGGGTTTCGGAAGTGCCGTTAACGTCTTGATTATCGTCTTCGGGGCCATCATCATCCTGTATACCATGCAGGTGAGTGGGGCCATGGAGACGATCAGTTACGGGTTTCTGGGAATCTCCCGGGACCGTCGAATCCAGACCATCATCATCGCCTTTACTTTTGGTGCCTTTATCGAAGGCGCTGCAGGTTTCGGCACGCCGGCAGCCATCGCGGCCCCTTTGCTGCTGGGACTGGGTTTCCCCGCCTTGGCGGCGGTGTGTGTGTGTCTGATTTTTAACTCTGTTCCCGTGACCTTTGGTGCCGTCGGTACCCCTGTCTGGTTCGGTTTTAAAACCCTGCGGAGCCCCATTGAGGCTGCTCTGGCTGACGGTAGCGTCGAGACCGGTTTCGCCACCTTCGATGAGTTCCTCAAGCACGTGGGCCAGTGGGCCGCCGTGACCCATGCCATCATCGCCTGCTTCCTTCTTGTCTTCGTCATCTGCTTTCTGACCCGATTTTTTGGCAAGAACAAGAAATGGAGTGAAGGCCTGGGTGCTTGGAAATTTGCCCTCTTCACCGCCGTTACCTTTGACGTGGTCTACCTTTCCACCGCCTTCTTGTTCGGCGTTGAATTCCCTTCTCTTATCGGTGGCCTCGTAAGCCTTGGCATCGTTGTTACTGCTGCTAAAAAAGGGCTCTTCATGCCTGAGGAGATCTGGGATTTCGGCGAGCGTGCCTCCTGGGATAAGGATTGGGTCGGCGAAATCGAGCCCGGTAAAACGGATCTCAAGCCCCGCATGAGCCAGCTCATGGCCTGGATGCCCTATGTTCTTATTGCCGTGATTCTGGTGCTTACCCGTTTAAGTTCTCTGCCCTTTAAAGGGTGGGTGACCTCCTGGGTGATCAGTTTTCCCCATATCCTGGGGTATGAAAGCGTCAACTTCGCAACCAAGCTCCTTTACCTGCCCGGTACCATTCCCTTCATGCTGGTGGCCCTCATCACCATCGGTCTCCACAAGATTCCTGCGGACAAAGCAATCGGTGCATGGAAAGAGAGCTTCATCCGTATGAAGAACCCCACCATCGCCATGCTCTTTGCTGTGGCCATGGTTGAGATCATGAAGCAGTCCGGTCACAACGTCATGGGCTACAGCTCGCTGCCTTTGACCATGGCAGAGGCTGTGGCGTCCATTACCGGTAAGACATGGCCCATGTTTGCATCCTATGTCGGTGCTCTGGGTTCCTTCATCACCGGTTCCTGTACCGTTTCCGACCTTCTCTTTGCCGATTTCCAGTATGGCCTGGCCACCACCATCGGTGCCAGCCGTGAGATCGTTGTTGCCCTTCAGGGTGTCGGTGGCGCCATGGGTAACATGATCTGTGTCCACAACGTGGTTGCGGTTTCCGCCACCGTAGGTCTGGTGGGCATGGAAGGCACCATCATCCGACGTACCATGATTCCGCTGATCCTCTACGGCATCATGGCAGGTACCATCGGTACCCTCTTCTGCTATGTCCTGTTCCCCGGTGTTTTCTAAGCCGGTCGCGCAGACTATGATGATGCGCTTGTAAAAGGCCAGCGCTCAAGGCGCCTCGCAACAAACACCATGACACAACGCGGTTTCAGTGAACGGCGGTGCCAACGGTGAAAGAGATGGGTTGCTCGCCTTTTTACCCGCCATCATAAAAATAGATTGTTCAAAACAGGGGGGACCCCTACCAGGCTTGGTTCGGCAGGGGCCCCCCTTTCTTTATCCTGTTCTGACATGCCCGATGCGTTCCTTTAAAGCTCGCTGTTTGCAGCGCTTTGAACCACCATCGCGTGATTCAACCGAGGCGAATTGAACCAAGGCACCCGTTGCCTGGAGGGCGTTTTTTAGGGGCCATTATTTTTACTAAAGAAACATAACGAACCTGTGGGAGGGGGCTATATGATTTCTGAGAATTTGAAAAAAGAGTTTGAGATCCTTTTGGGCGACAAAAACGTCATGAGTGACGAAGTCAGCCGCATGAACTACGCATACGATGCCGCCGTCCTTGACCCTGTCATGCCTGCGCTGGTTCTTCGGCCCGAGTCCAGTGAGCAGCTGGGCGATGTCATCCGCCTCTGCGGTGAGAACGGCATCCCCGCCACCGTGCGTGGTGCCGGCACCAACCTCTCCGGCGGGACCATCCCCTACAAAAACGGCGTGGTGATTCTCACCAACGCCATGAACAAGATCATTGAGATCAACGAAGCGGACATGTACGCCATTGTTCAACCCGGTGTCGTAACAGCAGACTTTGCAGCAGCTGTTGCCGCAAAGGGACTTTTCTATCCCCCGGACCCCGGCAGCCAGAAGGTCTCCACCATCGCCGGCAACGTGGCGGAAAACGCAGGCGGCCTTCGCGGGCTCAAATATGGCGTCACCAAAGACTACCTCATGGGCATGGACTTCTTCGATGCTGAAGGCAACCTGATCAAGACCGGGTCCAAGACCGTCAAGTGCGTCACCGGCTTTAACGTCGGCGGACTCATGGTCGCATCCGAAGGGTGTCTGGGTGTCTTTAACGAGATCACCCTGAAGCTCGTTCCTCCCCCCAGTGCCTCCAAGTCGATGATGGCCGTCTACGACAGCGTGGCCGACGCCACCGAAACCGTGGCCGCTATCATCGCTGCCAAGATCGTTCCCTGTACCCTCGAGTTCATGGACAACTTCACCATCCGTGCCGTGGAAGACTACGCCAAGGCCGGGCTCCCCACCGAAGCCAAGGCGCTCCTCCTGATTGAAGTGGACGGGCACGCCGGGGAAGTGGCGGAAGACGCTGCCAAGGTGGAGGAGATCTGTAAGAAGCACAACGCCGCCCGTATTCAGGTGGCCAAGGATGAAGAAGAGAAGAACAAGGTGTGGGAAGCCCGTCGTGCAGCCCTTTCAGCCCTGGCCAAGCTCAAGCCCACCCTGGTTCTTGAAGATGCGACCGTTCCCCGAAGCAAGATTCCGGAAATGGTCCGTGGCCTTGATATCGTGGCAGAGAAGTACGACCTCTCCATCGGTACCTTTGGCCATGCCGGCGACGGAAACCTTCACCCCACCATCTTGTGCGACCGACGAAATGAGAAAGAGTGGCATAAGGTGGAAGCGGCCATTGAAGATATCTTTGACGTGGCCTTGAAACTGGGCGGAACCCTTTCCGGAGAGCACGGAATCGGCATCGCCAAAGCGGGTTACATGGCACGCGAGGTGGGTGAAAAGTCCATGTCGTACCTGCACAAGATCAAAAAAGCGGTGGATCCCAAGGGCATCCTTAACCCCGGTAAGGTGATAGGAGACTAGCGCATGAACGATATAGCCAATCTTCGGACCACCCTCTCAGAACTGGACGATCTCCTGGTCAACTGCATGCGTTGCGGGATGTGCCAGGCCGTCTGTCCGGTTTTTCAGGACTCCATGCTGGAAGGCGATGTGGCCAGGGGCAAGCTGGCCCTTATTGACAGCCTCGCCAAGCGCATGATCGACAGCCCCAAAGATGTGAAGGATCGCCTTGAAAAGTGTCTTCTTTGCGGCTCCTGCGAAGCGGGGTGCCCCAGCGGGGTCCAGATTACCGACATCTTTATCAAGGCCCGTGCCGTGCTCACCTCCTACATGGGGCTCTCTCCCGTCAAGAAGGCGATCTTCCGTGGCACCCTGGTTCACCCGAGACTTTTTACGGGGCTTCTCTCCCTGGGATCGAAGTTCCAGTGGGTGGCGACCAGTGAGGCCAACTCCTTTTTCGGGACATCCTGCTCGAAGATCATGTCTCCCCTTATCGGGGACCGCCACTTCATGCCCCTGGCCAAGCGGCCCCTGCACAAGGACCACTCGGGCATGGACACCGGCAAAGGCACCGCGGGCATTCGCGTGGCCTTTTACCCCGGCTGCGTGGTGGACAAGATGCTTCCCCAGGTGGGGACAGCCGTGATAAAAGCCTTGGAATATCACGGGTGCGGGATCTATCTGCCCAAGAACCAGGGCTGCTGCGGGATACCCACCCTGGCATCCGGTGATGAGGAGAGCTTTTTGAAGCTCCTCAAGCACAACCTGAAACCCTTCTCCAAGGGCAACTACGACGTGCTGGTCACTCCATGCGCCACCTGTACCTCCACCATCAAGAAGCTCTGGCCCAAAATGGCGGCCAAGATCTCCCCTGATGCAGAGAAAAAAGCCAAGCGCATTGCCGACCGCACCATGGATATCAGCGAGTTCCTCGTCAAGCAGTTCGGCGTGGACCTCTCTGCCCATGCCGTGGTAGGCGCCAAGAAGACCGTCACCTGGCACGACCCCTGCCACCTGAAAAAATCCATCGGTGTGTCCGCCGAGCCCAGAACCATCCTGAAAGGGCTTCCCGGCTATGAGTATGCGGAGATGAACGAGGCCGACTACTGCTGCGGCAACGGCGGCAGCTTCAACCTCATTCACTACGATACCTCCACACGCATCGGTGGCCGCAAGCGGGAGAACATCCTCGCCACCGGCGCCGACGTGGTGGCCACCGGGTGCCCGGCCTGCATGATGCAGATGACCGACATGCTCTCCCAGGGCGGCGACAACGTGGCCGTAAAGCACGTCATCGAGCTCTACGCAGACGCCCTCTAAGACAAACAGAACAGCCTCCGGCGTCCAGGGTGGTGAAGCCCCACTTAGGCTAAAAACCCCTGGACCCCAGGTAGCCGTTGCGCTTCGCCCCTCGTTCCTCGGGTCAAATTGCTGCGGCCTTCCTCTCAGGCTGTCGCTTATACCTACCTGCCTCACCACCGGCCCCTGCTGGCCGAAAGAAAACCCCTCGTCCTTAATTTTAAGGGCGGGGGGTTTTTGGTTTCATCGGCAAGTCCGCATCCCTATTTGATATAAACGGTGAAGAGATAGTTGGCCCAGGGAGAAACTCTTTTGAAGCTCAAGGTCGCAGCTGAGAAAGCCAAGAGATGAAGGCGCCCACAGAGAGTGAGTGGGGTATCGCGTAGGTGAACCTGATTCGGATTGTGCCTTGGACAATGTCTTAAATGAAGATGTCTATATGGTTTTAGTCGTGAAATCTAATTTATTTGTTGCGGTTTTAATGGTTAAATGGTATTTGCGCTTGCTTTTCCATCGTTGGGTTTTGCCATGTTGAGTGGTGCGTGAGCAGATTTTCACGGCCTTCTGTGAAATCGAGAAAATAGAGGATTCGCCATTGTTTGATAAAGACAAGCTTGAGCGTTGGACTATCGAGGATTCCGCCGATCTTTACGGTATTCGAAGTTGGGGAAGTGGGTATTTTGACATCTCCGATGACGGGCAGGTGGAGGTTATTCCTGACCCGAGAACGCCGGAAAAGAAGATTCGTGTTCTGGACGTTATCTCAGGTATACGCGCACGTGGCCGTGAGATGCCTGTGCTTCTGCGCATTGAGAATATTCTTGATTCCCAGATTGCTCACCTTCACACGAGCTTTCAAAAGGCCATTAACACATTTCAGTATCAGGGTGCTTTTCGGGGTGTCTACCCCATCAAGGTGAACCAGCAAAAAGAGGTGGTGGAAGAGGTGACCGAATTCGGTCGACAATACCATCACGGGCTGGAGGCGGGATCCAAGGCGGAGCTCATTGCGGCCCTCTCTTTCCTGACCGATCCTGAAGCCTGTCTGATCTGCAACGGATACAAGGACGAGGAGTTTGTCGACCTTGCCCTGTGGGCCACCAAGATGGGGCTTAACTGCTTTCTCGTGGTGGAGATGCCCGAAGAGCTTGAGCTTATTCTGCGCCGTGCCGAGGCGCTACAGACTCGCCCAAATTTAGGGGTACGAATCAAGCTGGCCAGCCGGGCCGGAGGGCATTGGACCGAGTCCGGTGGGGATCGCAGTATCTTCGGCCTCAACTCCACTCAGGTGGTGGCGCTTGTGGATCGCCTTAAAGAGGCAGAGATGCTGGATTGCCTGAAGCTGCTTCACTACCACCTCGGCTCTCAGATCCCCAACATTCGCGATATCCGTAATGCCGTGATGGAGGCGTGCCGCATCTACGCCGGCCTTTCCGAAGAGGGGGCGGCCATGGGGTACCTCGACTTAGGGGGCGGATTGGCCGTGGATTATGATGGCTCCCACACCAACTTTGCCAGCTCTCGCAACTACAGCATTGATGAGTATTGCGCCGACATCATTGAGACGGTCATGGGGGTGATGGATGACGAACAGCTCTCCCACCCCACCATCGTGACGGAGTCGGGGCGGGCCACTGTGGCCTACTACTCCATGCTTCTTTTCAATATTCTCGATGTGGGCCGGCTGGAGCCGAGTCCCTTCCTCGACGACGTGACCGATGAGACCCCTGAGGTCATCGTGAACCTTCTGGAGGTGCTCCAGGGGCTGACCCTGAAAAACCTGCAGGAGTGTTTCAACGACGCCATCTACTACCGGGATGAGGTGCGCCAGCGCTTCAAACACGGGGAGATCAATCTCAGGGAACGGTCCATGGGTGAGAACATCTTCTGGCACATCATCCACACCATTGCCCGGAAGGTGAAGCACTTAAAGCGTATCCCCAAGGAGCTGGAAGGGATCGAAGAGGCCCTGGCCGACATCTACTACGCCAACTTCAGCGTGTTCCAGAGCCTGCCGGATGCCTGGGCCATCGGTCATCTCTTCCCCACCATGCCCATGCACCGGCTCAATGAGATGCCCACACGGCATGGGGTGATTGCGGACATCACCTGCGACTGCGACGGCAAACTCGACCGGTTCATCGATCCGCACGGGGTGAAAAACACCCTGCCCCTCCATGAATTGAAAGCGAACGAGGAGTATTACCTCGGCGTTTTTCTTGTGGGGGCCTACCAGGAGACCCTGGGCGACCTCCACAACCTCTTCGGAGACACCAACGTGGTGAGCATCCGCATGCAGGAGGACGGCACCGTGGATTACGTGAAGGAGGTCTCCGGAGAC
>Ga0209692_10005905_pt1 | contig 10306 bp, 12 predicted proteins | sample tdDd472_FD_187129 | JGI IMG/M metagenome (GOLD analysis project Ga0209692, IMG submission 187129) | Marine sediment microbial communities from the Atlantic coast under amendment with organic carbon and nitrate - tdDd47.2 (SPAdes)... | ecosystem: Environmental > Aquatic > Marine > Coastal >...
TTGGGCGTTTTTATACTGATGACACCACCCATGGCATTGTTCCCATACAGGGCTGAGTTAGGCCCCTTGATGATCTCGATTTGGTCAATGTCGGAAGGCTCGAGGAAGTTCCAGTTTACGGTTCCACCTGCAACCTTGTTCATGGGCACACCATTGACAAGTATGAGCGTGCGGGAGCTGCCGGGAAGGCCCCTCATGGTCACGCTGGCACCCTTTGAGAAGATCCCCCAGGGCCTGTTCACATGTACATTAGCAACACCTATAAGTAAGTCGTCGGTATTATTTGCCGGAAGCAGCTCTACCTCCGGATTGGATATCACTGCCCCACGGCCGGGTAACTTTGAGATCTTTATCTTGTTGAGTGTGGCCGTGATCGTCACGGGGTCGATGTCGATAACCATATATATGTCATCAGGGAGATCTCTGTACGAAGTATCCCGGCCCGGCCCCTTGATGGAGTCTTGTGAAGTGGTCTGAGCCAGCAGAGATATTCCCAGCATGACCAGGACCACCCAGCTGATAATACGAGATCTTAACATTTACTGCTGTATCTTAATGTCAATGTTAACATTGCCTTCGTTGGTACCTGTCACCTCATTTACCATGAGGATCCCGAGTTTTCCACATTGCGTTTTGAAGGTGTAAATATCGTTTTGCAATAGTTTCTTTGCCTTTCGTTTTGCTTCGCCTTCTTCATAATTGGCAATGATGATGCTGTCATTTTCAGCTGAATTGAAATCATCCGCCGTGAGCGAAGTTTTATAGTATCGGGTAGTATTTACAACAGTCCAGCTGCCCGGGTTTACAGTAAATATCCCATCCTCTATGTTTGCTCCTGGAGAGGCGATGGTGTTTTTATCCTCAGCACTGTAAAAGTACAGCAGGTCAATGTCAGATTGTATCACAGTGTCAGCAGCAGCCTCCTCATGAAAGTACAGGCCTCCACCTGCCACACTGAAGCATCCTTCCTGCTGGTCATTATCAGGGGCTCCCAGAGTCAGGGCAGAGTACGTATGAAGTGGATTGTATGCGATGCCAGTATCGAGGGAGATCGTCAGGCTTGTTTGGCCATATGCACCTTCGCGGTCACGCACAGTGAAAGTCCATTCTTCTACCGGGGCGAGGGATTTGATAAAACTTCCTTCCCAGACAATCTCACCTACATTCATACCCGTATCAAAATAGGTCTGAACACTTTCTGTAAATACATCAATAGTGAAATTTGTGATGTTATTATCACCTTTCATCATTTTTACTTTAAGCCTGATCTCCTCACCAGCAGCCATAGTAGTGTCGCCACTTACATATCCGGTCTCAGACATGATATAAATCTGGGGTGGGCCAATTACATCTTCTTCCTTCTTGCAGGAGGAAAAGACTACTAAAATTATGAGCAATACTTTGCTGATCCTGCTTGCGTTGATACTATTTTTCACCAGTTAATTTATTGGATGGGTTATTAAATATTGATTTAATATTGCTGAGTCCGAATCCCAGCACACCTCCCAGCATGCCGAAGAAAAAGAAACTCAGTATGGTATAGGCAACACCAAATTTAAGGAATGCCATGTATGGGTATCCGCTGAAAAGATGAACCAGAAGACGGCTGACAGGAATGCTCATATATCCTATTCCTGCAATGATGGCTGAAACAAATAAAACATGAATGCGGCCTCTGCTGAATTGATATGCCAGGTCGATCGTAAGTCCGGGCAGCAGATAAGCTATGCTGTGAAATGGGTTTCCAGCTCCCATGCCGGGGATGAGCAGGAGGATCCCAACACCCAGAGTGGCCAGGGTTGCTGCATATTTAAGATTTGATTCCAGCCTGATCACCATAAAAATAGCCATGAATTCAAGCCCATGATGCCCGGGGATATTCAGGGGTATCCTTAGCTTGAAATGCATGAATGCGGCCAGGGCACCACCCATGATGATCAGCAGTAATTCCAGGATCAATGCATGATTCCTGTTATGAGTTAGCGCGTACGACTTCTTTTGTGGCAAGTTTCCATTCATATTCATCATGATTGTCAATTTTTTCAGCAATTAATATAGTTTCGTTATTTGTCAATATGGGCCTCACCCACTCATTAATATAGATTTTTTCTCCCACCGATGGGCTTTCTCCTTTCAGGCTCCTGATGCCATCCAGATCAAGCTCTTTCATCAAATCCTCAACTGCAAAGATTCCTTCTTGCATATCTCTTAACTCTTTTTTCCCCTTCCTCCAGATAAACCTTCCATCCTGTCCTCCAAACCTGAGTCCTACGGCAGCCAAAGCACCAATAATACCTTCATGGGTGCCAGTATATCCTTGCAGGAAGATGAAACTTTCCCTGGCAATGGCAAAAGCCTCTTTCATTTCAAGCACTTCGCACTTTGCCCTTTTACCCCAATCGATAACAATATCATTGATGTTTTCAGGCATAGCCATGCAAAGGCCGGCATCAGAGCCTGGGGCACTATGTTCTTTTAGATATTGTTCGCAAACATCTTTAACGAGTGGATGATTATCACTCTTAAGTAGTATGCAGGCCGAGCTGTTTTGCGAAGTATACCTGATGGCAGAATTTACAAATAGCTGATGCCTGCTGATCCCTTTAACCTCGGCACCAGCTACTCCTTCAAGCTTATGTGCCAGCTGACGTGAATGAAAGCCGGTGCCTCTGCTGTCGGCATTGTCGGTGTCGTCAATGCCAATCAAGATATCTGCATATTCTGTAATCCCTTTTTGCATCTTATTATTTCTCCATTTTCTTTTTAAGCTCCAGATAGGCGGCCTCCACAGCATCATCAAGCTTTTCCTGCAGGGCAGCATATGCTTCCAGGAGCTTGATGGCAGAGGGTGTTAGCACCGACTGTCCTCCTTCTTTTCCTCCCCTGGTCTTATCGGTGAGCTCATAGCCTAGCATCTCTTCCGCCTGCTTGATGTCACCCCAGGCTTTGCGATAGCTCAGGCCGGTGGCTTCAGCAGCGGCCTTCAGGGAAGATTTCTCCCTGATCTCATTCAGCAAGGCATAAACCTCTTCAGAGATAATTCCTTCACCACTCATTGAAGAAAGCCAGAGCTTATAATTGAGCAGTACATTAAATCGGTTTGATTTTCCTCTTTTACCCATGGGAGTCTGTATACTACATCGTTATGTATAACATTACATAACGGTGAGCAAATTTATAAAAAGTCTTATACAATTAGCAAGGGAATGTAAATATTTTAATGGAGGAGAAGTACTAATCTTTAAGGCTGGCAATCCGCTATATATCGCCTGTAGATCTGGTTGAAATATTTTGTTTTGCTTTCGGTGTCGCAATATTGTTCTATCTCACGGTTCAATGGGGTCATTTGAGTTTCGAGGGAGATCAACATTTCTTTGACCTCAGCCTGGGCAGCATCACTGAAAGCTTCAGCCGCAGATTTATCCAGGTTTTGTATCTGGCAAGCCAGGTCTGCTTTCCTTTCAGCGTAGTCAGCTAGTTTTTGAGTAACATCAGGGGTGAGGCCAGAACGCTCACCTGCTTCCTTGCGGCGCTCCTCCTGATTATCCTGTTGTTCCTGAAACTGATGCATCTGTACCATAGATGGCCTGTTATCATCGGTACTGACCTCCTCTGTTGAAGAACAGGAAATCATCAGGATAAAGAGTGGAAGCAAAAGTACTATAGTAATCTTCTTCATATTCAGATGTTGTTTAATCGGACAGCAAAAATAAGGCTGTAAATATACTAAAACTGATTGAACATTGTATAGGTACAGATGTTACAATAATACTAATGCTATGAAAGACCAATTAAAATGAAAAAAGTACTCAGAATATTAAGTGTTATCATACTTGCAGGATTTATCAATGTGCAGGCTTATGCCCATTGTGAGGTTCCATGTGGCATCTATACCGATCATCTTCGTATCGAGCTAATCAAGGAACATATCATGACCATAGAGAAGGCCATGAAACAAATTGATGAGCTTTCATCAGCCGGTGAAGTTAATTATAACCAACTTGTACGATGGATCAATACCAAGGAGGAGCATGCAAACCTTATTCAGGATATTGCTGAACAATACTTCATGACCCAGAGGGTGAAGCCTGTTGATCCGGCAAATGAAGAAGCCTATGGAAAGTACATTACACAACTTTCCCTCCTTCATGAGATGCTGATCTATGCCATGAAGACCAAGCAGTCGACCAACCTGGAGATGACTGAAAACTTATTAGATGTTGTTGAGAAGTTTGAAACAGCATACTTCGGCCCTGAAGATCATGATCATGGGCACGAACATTAAAGCATAGTCTGTTTATTCAGATTATTTTTGGTTTTGTTTGATTCGAAAAAGGGCTGACGTTTGTCAGCCCTTTTTGTTTTATTCCTGATGAGGACTTACTACCTCGATCACTTCCGGCAGGTCCATGCCAAGATCTTTCAGGTGTTCTATTTTAGGGACACCATTTTTGGTCCATCCCCTGCGCAGATATACTGCGTCGAGCAGTTTTTCGTACTGATCTTCCCTGTGTTCCCTGAGAATGGCTTTCTTTTCATCTGTAGTTTTTCCTTCAGGATCAATTCCAAGGATCTCTTTCATCTGCTTGTCGTAACGATCTGCCCTTGATTCATATTCCTCATTTGTTACAGGACCAGCAGCACGATAAGGTTGAGCATCATACTTTCTAACGCCATATCCTCTTCTGAGGTTAAAGATACGCTGGAAGTTATATACCCTTTCTGATTGCCTGATCATTTCTTCTTTGCTGAACGGCTTATCAGTTACCGCAGTGTAGATGGTAACATAGTTGTCGACATGCTCCGGTACCTTGGCGGGCTCATCTGTTTCAGCATTGGTCTCAGGCTCCACATCATTCCATGGCAGCTTGCATAAGCCAACAAGTCCGAACCAGGTACGGAACATGGGAAAATAATGCAATGCCTCAGCCTTATCTTCAAATGTAGGGATCTGGTTGTTCACCATATCCATGAAGATAAGCCATGCTTCGTCATGCTGTGGTCCTTTGTTGGTCATGGCAAAGCCACCTTGTTGTGCGAGTGATTCTTTAGAGACGTACTCTGAATACTCGAGGCCTTTGTTTTCCATTCCAATGTCCTGGAGGAAATCTGCCTCACCCCAGCCATTTTTGCCAAACAATTCTTTCATCTTCCTGACACCGAGTCCGGCTATAAGGCCAAAACCTTCACCTTTTGCAAGCATGTGTAAGAGTTCCATGGCAGAGTCGGCATTGCCAAAGTTCAGCTTCAGCCCACCGGTGCGCTCTTCATTGAGGATGCCATTTTCATAGCACTCCATGATGAATGCCAGCAAGGTGCCCCAGGTGATGGTACAAATACCGTATGTGTCGCAATAGAAGTTGGCTTCAATGATATAATCAGGGTTAAAGATCCCGCAGTTGGATCCCAGTCCGCCCGCATTCTCATATTCAGGCCCGTCAACGATCACCTTTTGATCGGCATAAGGGCCAGTCCTGACAAGGTATTCATCCACCCCTTTGGCACAGGCCATGTTACAGCCTATCCAGCAACCGTCAGGGATGCCCTGTGTGAAGCGTGCCTTCCAAACATCACCATGAATGGCATCAGCTTCTGCATGGCTTCCAAACTTATAATTGTGAACAGGCAGGAGGTCATAGTCGTTCATGATATTCACCAGGTGGGCCGTACCCTTGGTCCTCATTTCTGCCTGGTCGTCGTCGAGCTCACGCATCTCCCTGTTGAAGTTCTTGCCCCTCTGCATGATCGACTGAAGGTCTTTTACATCGTTCAGGTTTCCTTTAACTCCGGGAATACGACAGACGATGGCTTTAATTTTCTTGTCGCGGAATACTGTTCCAATACCACCACGTCCGGCTTGCTTCAGCCTGACCTTTTTCCTCTTAGGATCATAAAAGCTGAAGTTGAGCATGCCTATGAGTGAATTCCCCGCAGCAGCACCTGTTGATACGACAGCAATATTCTTTTTGTCTCTATCATCAACAGCGTACATGTCGGTGAGCACCTCAACCAGCTCATGACTGTCCATAGGCTCCAGCGGAGCTTCCATGATCTCAATAGAATGGTCAACGCCATCAATATAGATGATAATATCTTTATCAGCCTTGCCTTGCAGCTCGATGGCATCAAAGCCTGAAAATTTCAGGAAAGGACCAAAGAATCCTCCCACATTACTGTCTATAGGAATGTTGGTTTGGGGGGAGATGGAAACGCAAATAGATTTACCCGATCCTGAATACTGTGTGATCCCGCCAATAGGGCCTGAAGAGATATTGATCTCATTCTCCGGATCATTCCATTTGGTATCGGGTTTTGTTCCATCCCATAAAAGCCTGAGACCATAGCCCTTGCCACCGATGAATTTTTCTTTCATCTCGGCTGGTACAGCTTTCTCTTTTATCTCATTATCAGAAATGTTAATGTACAGCACCTTGTCTGTATATCCCCGGTAGAGGGGCTTCCACTCATATGACCACTTTTTAAGTGATTTGTGGGCGTTTTTCATTTCCTCAATATTCATATTTATCAATAGTTTGATGGTTTATACAAGAAAAAACAAAATTATTAATTTAATATGACCACCTCCTTTTTAATGCTTCTAAAAAACTGATATGCAAACTGATGCATATCGGTCATTAGTAGGTAATTCCTTAAACAATACATGTTTACGCATAGTTTAGAAGAAATATAAATTAAGAAAATGCAAGGAAGAGATGTGCGTTTTTCGATCAAATTAACAAAAGCCTATCTTTGTAATAAGATTATGAAGTATTTGGACATCAAATATGTTCTTAAAAACAAGGTAGTAGGAATTGCCGGTTGTGGCGGACTTGGATCTAATTGTGCCATGGCCCTGGTCAGGACAGGCCTTGGCCGCCTGGTGCTTGCTGATCATGACAGGCTTGAAGAAGGAAACCTGAACAGACAGTATTTTTTCAGGGACCAACTTGGGGAGCATAAGGTTTCAGCCCTAAAGGAGAATATCCATAGAGTAGATACGGACTGTGAAGTAGAAGCCCATGTGATACAGCTTGAGCCAGCCTCTGTCATTGAACTTTTTGCAGAATGCGATGTTATTGTGGAGGCTTTTGATACCGATCACGCGAAGCAGATGATCATTGAAACAGTGCTGTCAGAATTTCCCGGTAAAGCAATTGTCTCCGGGCAGGGACTGGCAGGATTTGGAAACAATGAATCTATCACTACCAGGCGCCTTGATGATCTGTATATCATAGGTGATGGTGAGCTTGAGGTAACAGAAGACCAACCCCCTCTGGGACCAAGGGTTGCCGTTGTGGCAAACATGCAGGCTAACCTTGTTGTGGAATTACTGTTGAAAGGTGAATAGGATGGAGATACTACTGAACAACCGAAAAGAAATTATCGACCAGGATGAAATTAAGCTTGATGAGCTCATCAAGCTTAAGAATTTTACATTTAAGTTGTTAGTCACCAAGGTCAATGGTGTCCTCATCAAGAAAGATGTTCGTTCAGATGTCATCATTCGCCAGGGAGATGAGGTGCATATACTTCATATGATCTCAGGAGGATAATAATATTGAATGATGAGATCCTAATGATTAATAATTATTGAAGATTGGTAATGAAGAATGGGGAATTTTAAATTAATTTCAGTTTAAGCCTTTTTTAGAGGGAGAAATCTCCTCCCATAGTATTAAATACTTATTATTAAAGAACTTCCGCAACCACAAAGGTGCTTCCACCCACAAATACAAGATCATCCGGATTGGCATTTTCCAGGGCTGCCTGATAGGCTTTTTTGACACTCGGATAATGATCGCCATTTAAATTGTTAGCAGATGCTTTGTTTTTTAGCTCTTGTGCATCCATGGCCCGGGGGATATCAGCTTTACAGAGATAATATCTGGCTTGTGATGGCAATAGTTGCAGGACTGGGTCTACATTCTTATCGGCTACCAGGCCCAGCACGAAGTGCAACTGACGATGAGGTGTCTGTCCTATCATATTGATAACTTCCCTGATGCCTTCCCTGTTATGCCCGATGTCGCAAATTACCAGAGGATCTTGCTGTAATTCCTGCCAGCGACCGGATAAACCCGTGTTAAGGACAATATTTTCAAGCCCTTTGCGCAATTGATCCTCATCTACTTCGAAGCCTTGTCTTGTGAGCTCATCGATGGCTGCGATGGCGCTTATCATATTCTTTTTTTGCCATGCACCAGGCAGGGGAGGGTGGAGGTCGGTGTGTATTGCCTGGTCAGCAAAAAGCAGTCTGGTGCCTGCTTTTTTGGCCCGGCTGGTGAACACCTTACTGATCTCTTCCTGTGTTTCACCAATGATCGCAGGGATGCCGGCCTTAATGATAGCAGCTTTTTCTCCAGCAATCTCTTCAAGGGTTTCACCCAGAAACTGTGTATGATCATAACCGATATTGGTGATCAGAGAAAGCAAAGGTGTTAGCACGTTGGTGGAGTCAAGTCTGCCGCCCATGCCGGTTTCAATAATTGCAATGTCTACCTTCTCTGTTCTAAAATGGTCGAAGGCCATACCGACGGTCATCTCAAAAAATGACAGGCCAAGGCCTTCGAAGCTTCCCTTATGTGCTGAGATAAAATCTACTACCTTTTCTTCAGCGATCATCTGACCATTGATCTTGATCCTCTCACGGAAGTCTTTAAGGTGGGGTGAGGTATACAAAGCAGTTTTATATCCTGCTTCCTGGAGTATGGAGGCGATCATATGTGATACAGACCCTTTCCCGTTTGTGCCCGCAATGTGCACTGATTTAAAGCTATTCTCAGGATGCCCGAGATGATCGCACAAGGCCATGGTGTTGGACAGATCGGCCTTATATGCTGCCGGCCCAATGCGTTGAAACATCGGTAACTGGCTGTACATATAGTCGAGAGTTTGCCTGTAATCCATATTACAAAGGTAATTATGAATTATGGATTATGGATTATGAATTGTGGATAATGAACCTAGTTCAGGCGAATGAAATTATATGTGATGGTGCCCTTCTGACGTTCGGGTGCGTTTGGATCCTGAGCAAAAACGGAGCGTAAGGCTGCCTCTTCTGCCAGTCGGCGTAGGCGGAGATCTGAAATGGTGGTGCCCCTGGCTCCGGCAATAGCAGAAACAACCTTGCCGGTTCTGTCCACTTTAATTTCCACAACAACCTTCCCTTGTTCTTCAGAATCGTATGCTGGTTTAGGTAGATGTTTAGCGCCTCGGCCACCGAGGTCGTAGCCGATACCGTCGCCAACACCGCCCTGGCCTTCATAGTTTGTTGCACCTACTGTTCCATTGGGGTTTCCCTGGTCGCCAGGCTGGCCGGTCACGCCCTGGTTGCTGCCATCACCCTCAGTATCACTTTTACCTTTATAGAGGGCGCGTTCATTTACTTTAGGAGGTTCGGGCTGTGGTTTAGGTTCCTCTTCGGCTTCCTGTACAACTTCTTCCACCTCAGTGTCATCTGGTTTTATGACTTCCTCCTCTTGCTTCTCTTCTTCTTTTTCCTCTGCTTCTTCCTCTTCTATGGCAGGGGCTTCTTCCACATCCTGGGTGATGATATCTTCTTCGGGCTCAGGCTCGGGATCAGTTTGTGGTGGTGGTAGCGAGGGGGGAGGCTGCTGCACCGGTGGGGGTGATTGTTCCTGAACGGCACCCATGCCCTGGTCGCTGGAGCCAAGGTTCACCTCAACACCTTCCTCGCCGGGCAGCGGGAGAGGTGTCGACAGGGCAAAGTAAAGCAAAGCCAGCAACGCCAGCAGGTGGAAACCTATGGTTCCAACAATACCCTTGAACCTATTGTTTTTTTTGCTCATATTAACGTTTTGGCTCTGTGGCCAGGATCACCTTATGCTTGGTATTATACTTCTTGTTGATATTATTTACAGCATCAATTACATTCACAACATACTGTACAGGAACACTTTTGTCAGAGCGTAGTACAATGGAGGCATCAATCTGCCCAGCTATTTTAGAATCCAGTCGATCTTGCAGCTGTAATTCGCTCACCCTGCTTTCGCCCACAAAATATTGGTAACTATTATTAATATACACGGTCACCGTTTGCTTGGCCATGGTCTTGCTGCTGCTATTGGGCAGCAGTAACTTAATGGCATTCGGGGCCACAAGTGTTGATGTCAGCATAAAAAATATAAGCAAAAGGAATACCAGGTCAGACATGGATGCCATGCTGAACTCGGCCCTTCTTTTATTTCTTGTTTGTATAGCCATTGCAGTAGTTTTTAGCTTGCCGGTTCATTGAGCAGATCCATAAACTCCGTGGATCTCGCTTCCAGCACATACACCAGTTTTT
>Ga0209692_10005908_pt1 | contig 10299 bp, 9 predicted proteins | sample tdDd472_FD_187129 | JGI IMG/M metagenome (GOLD analysis project Ga0209692, IMG submission 187129) | Marine sediment microbial communities from the Atlantic coast under amendment with organic carbon and nitrate - tdDd47.2 (SPAdes)... | ecosystem: Environmental > Aquatic > Marine > Coastal >...
GCACGGATCCCAAAGGCCATCCCAAGAATGCTTGGAAAGTGGTCCAAACACTGGAAGGCCAGGGCGGCGGTTCGCTGTTCATTAAAACCCATCCGAAGTCGAAAAACCTGTGGGTCGATACACCGTTGAACCCGGATGAGGAAACTTCGCAATCCATCGCCGTGTTCGATATCGATCATCTCGATAAAGAATACGAGGTCCTGCCCATCGGCAAATGGTCCGGCATCAAGGAAGGCGCACGCCGTGTTGTGCAGGGCGAGTACAACAAGGATGGATCGGAAATTTGGTTCTCGGTTTGGAACGCCAAAAACCAAGAATCAGCTATCGTCGTGGTCGACGATAAAACTCGCAAGTTGAAGACGGTCATTAAGGACAAACGCCTTGTAACGCCAACGGGCAAGTTCAACGTCTACAACACGCAGCATGACGTTTACTAATCTAGGCCCAAACGTCATGAAGCGGAACGGCGGGCCTTGTGCCCGCCGTTTTCGTTTTCTGTATGGAACTCAACTCGTCAGGCGATCAAGCCCGGCTTGTAAATCGCACAGTAGATCGTCGATGTTTTCCAACCCGGCGTGGATGCGCAGCACCGGTTGTTTGTGGGGCCACTTATAGGTCGTGCGCATGCCTGCCGGATCGGATGGGATGATCAGGCTTTCATAACCGCCCCAACTCCAACCCATGGCGAACAATTCCATGCCGTCCAGCATGCGCGCGATATCGTCCTGGCTATAGCTGTTTTTCAAGACAAACCCGAACAGGCCCGATGCACCGGTAAAGTCGCGCTTCCAGATGTTGTGTCCGGGGCAACTGGGCAGGGCTGGATGCAGGACCGTTTCGACCTCGGGACGCGCCGCGAGGAATTCGGCCAAGCGAATGCCGTTGGTTTCGTGACGGGGCAGGCGGACCGCCAAAGTGCGTATTCCGCGCAAGCCTAAATATGCGTCATCGGGCGCCGTCGAATAGCCCAAGCCGACCTGGGCTATTTTGACGTGCTCATAAATGTCGCGGTCGTTCATCGTAACTGCGCCCAGCATGGCGTCCGAATGGCCGACGATGTACTTGGTGGCGGCTTGCAAGGATATATCCACGCCGTGTTCGAACGGCTTGAAGTAATAGCCTGCCGACCATGTATTATCCATGATCACAATGGCGCCGTGTTGGTGCGCAACCTCGGCAATCATGGAGATGTCCTGGACCTCGAAGGTGATGGAACCGGGCGCTTCGACGAACACTGCCCTGGTATTGGGGCGCATCAGGGCGCGCAGACCGTCGGCGTCGATCATGGGGTCGAAATACGTAACCTCGACGCCAAATTTTTTCAAAAATCCGTTGCAGTATTTCACGGTCGGGAAATAGGCGCTGTCGGTGACCAAAACATGTTCGCCCGCGTGCATGACGGCGGCAAGGGCCAGGGCAATGGAGGCCATACCCGACGGTACCGCGACGCAGTGCGCAGCACCTTCCAGATCGGCCACGGCTTCTTCGAACGCAAACGAGGTCGGTGTGCCATAACGCCCATAATAAACCCGGTCAAAGCGGTGCTTTTCCGCGTCGTGCAAAGCCGCAACGGTCGGAAACGTCACAGTCGAGGTGTGATAGACCGGCGGATTGACGATGCCGAAGTTCGTTTCCGGGGACCGCCCCTTGGTTGTAAGACGGGTGTCGGCGTGATGCTTCGAGGCGTTTGATAGTGGCGTGGATGTGCGGTCTTTTGACATGCCTTGAGCGGTTTCCTTATGCGTGAAAAAAACAAATTTTCCCTCGTATTGGGATTGGGCAAACCCCAAGTAGATCAAAACAGTGTGACGTGAAAGTCGCTTTCATGCCAGCCCTCAGGCGGTGAAAGCAAACTTTTTACACAACTAGTGCAAACGGCGGATAACACAGATGCATTGTTTCGGTACAATTCGCACTTGAGGTGTTTAAAACATATGTGTTACGCCTTTGAACCACTTGGTGCGAGAAGGGCTTCTTTGCAATGTGCAAAACGGTTGGGGAACCGGGGAGTTCATCTTCAAACGTCCTGGGTTTGAGCCATTTTGGCACCTGAGGACGAAACAAAAATTGATTGGGAAAATCGGAGGAAACGACCGTGAAAAAATCGATTGCCATTCTAGGCGCTGTGGCAGGCGCAATGATCGCCACGTCTGCTTCGGCCGGCACGCTCGAAGATGTGCAGAAACGCGGTACCCTGTCTTGTGGCGTGAGCACGGGTCTGCCCGGCTTCTCCCTGCAAGATGACAAAGGCAACTGGACCGGTATTGACGTGGACACCTGTCGCGCCGTTGCCGCAGCTGTTTTGGGCGATGCAAAAAAAGTGCGTTTTGTTCCGTTAACGGCCAAAGAACGCTTTACCGCGCTGCAATCCGGTGAAATCGACATGCTGTCGCGCAACACCACTTGGACCCACACCCGCGATACCTCGCTGGGGCTGAATTTCGCCGGTGTGAACTACTACGACGGCCAGGGCTTCCTGGTGCAAAAGGCGCTCGGTGTGAAAAGCGCGAAAGAACTGGACGGCGCATCCGTGTGTATCCAGGCCGGTACGACGACCGAATTGAACTTGGCTGACTACTTCCGCCTCAACGGCATGAAGTATTCCGCCGTCGTGTTCGACACGTCCGACCAAACCCGCGAAGGCTTTGAATCGGCACGTTGCGACATTTTGACGTCCGACCAATCGCAGCTCTATGCGATCCGATCCAAAATGGCCAATCCGAGCAGTGCGGTCGTGATGCCGGAAGTTATCTCCAAAGAGCCGCTGGGCCCGGTTGTTCGTCAAGGCGACGACGCTTGGTTCAACATCGTGAAATGGACCTTGTTCGCACAGGTCAACGCCGAAGAAATGGGCGTGACGTCTGCCAACGCGAAAGACATGTCCATGGGCAAAAACCCGGGCATCAAACGCTTGCTGGGCACCGAAGGTGACGCGGGCACGAAGCTTGGCCTGTCTAACGACTGGGCGCTCAACGCCATCACCCAGGTGGGTAATTATGGTGAAATGTTTGAACGCAACGTTGGCCCGAAAACGCCGCTGGCCATTGCCCGTGGCCTGAACGCCTTGTGGAGCAACGGTGGTCTGCAATATGCACCGCCTGTTCGCTAAGTCCTGAAATTGATCCGGCCATGTCCTCAGGGGCATGGCCGGTTTGGTTTCACCTGTAACAAAGACGTCACTTCTAAGGGTACGGCAGGGGACGGGAGACACAGGATATGGCGGACCCAGCAGACACTCAGGGTACATCCGGTCAAAGCAAAACGGCCATTTGGAATGATCCGACATTTCGCTCAATCACCTTTCAGGTGCTTGCGACCGTCGCGGTCGTCTGGTTTTTCTACACAATCTTCAACAATACGCTGACCAACATGGAAAACCGTGGCATCACCACGGGCTTCGCGTTCCTGGACAACACCTCCGGTTTCGGCATCTTGATGTCCTTGATCGAATACGACGAAACGCACACCTATGGCGATACGTTTGTCGTCGGCTTGCTCAATACCTTGTTGGTGTCGGTTGTGGGCATCTTCTTCGCGACGATTTTGGGATTTGTCATTGGTGTGGCGCGGTTGTCGCGGAACTGGTTGATTTCCAAGCTGGCGGCTGTGTATGTCGAAACGCTACGCAACATTCCGTTGTTGCTGCAAATTTTCTTTTGGTATTTCGCGGTGTTGCAGTCTCTGCCGCACCCACGCGACAGCTACAATTTCTCAGACAGTTTCTTTTTGAACGCCCGCGGACTTTATCTGCCTGCGCCCATTCCTGAATCGGGCTTCGGCGTGGTTTTGGCGCTGTTCTTTGCGGGCATTGCCGGGGCAATTGCCCTTGCACGTTGGTCGCATAAGCGCCAAATGGCGACCGGCCAGCAGTTCCCCGTCTTTTGGTCGTCACTCGGCCTGATCATTGGCATACCTTTGTTGGCGTTCCTCGTGCTCGGCACGCCGATGAACCTCGATTATCCGGCGCTGAAGGGCTTTAACTTCCGCGGCGGCATCACCGTCATTCCGGAATTCATCGCCTTGCTGTGGGCGCTGTCCATGTACACGGCGGCGTTTATCGCGGAAATTGTGCGTGCCGGTATTTTGGGCGTATCGCATGGACAGACCGAAGCCGCGCATGCCTTGGGGCTGCGGAACGGTCCGACGTTGCGCTTGGTGATCATTCCCCAAGCGATGCGCATCATTATCCCGCCCTTGACCAGCCAGTATCTGAACTTGCTGAAAAACTCATCTTTGGCCACGGCCATCGGGTATCCCGATTTGGTCGGCGTATTCATGGGGACGACCCTGAACCAAACCGGCCAAGCCGTCGAAATCGTCGCCATGACGATGGCGGTCTACCTGACGTTCAGCTTGCTGATTTCGGCCTTCATGAACTGGTTCAACCGGCGCATGGCGTTGGTGGAAAGATAAGGGGAGTATGGATAAATGAAAAACTTTACGCTCCTTCCTGATATGCCCGCCCCAATTGTGGCGCGCGGGATCGTCGGCTGGTTTCGGAAGAACCTGTTTTCCACACCGTGGAACTCGGTCCTGTCGGTGATCGTCATCTACGTTCTGTACAGTTTGTTGGTGCCGGTCTTAGATTGGGCGATCTTCTCGGCCGTTTTCACCGGCGCGGACAAGTCCGCCTGTGAAGGGACAGATGGGGCCTGCTGGGCCTTTATCGGCAATCGCCTGGATATCTTCATCTATGGCAGTTATCCAGCCGAAGAATATTGGCGGCTGAAAATTTGCTTTGCCTTGCTGTTGCTGTCGTTTGGTCCGCAGTTCTTCGATAAGTTCCCATACAAAATGCCAGTGGGGGTCTTTTCTCTGACGGCGTTTCCCGTGATTTGCTATTTCCTGATTTCCGGCGGTTCGTTCGGTCTGGTGGATGTCGAACCCGAACGGTGGGGCGGAATGGCGTTGACCCTGATGCTGGCTTATGTCGGCATTGTCGCGGCTTTGCCGATTGGCGTCGTTCTGGCCTTGGGACGTCGATCCGAGATGCCGGTGATCCGTACATTTTGTATCGGGTTTATCGAAATGTGGCGCGGTGTGCCGCTGATTTCGGTGCTGTTCATGTCGTCGGTCATGCTGCCGTTGTTCCTACCCGATGGCATGAACTTCGATAAGTTACTGCGTGCCTTGATCGGCATTACCATGTTCCAATCTGCGTACATGGCCGAAGTGATCCGCGGTGGTCTGCAAGCGATCCCACGCGGTCAGTATGAAGCTGCGAAGGCCTTGGGCTTGAGCTATTGGAAAAGCATGGGGCTGATCATTTTGCCCCAGGCCCTGAAGCTCGTTATTCCGGGTATTGTGAATACGTTCATCGCCTTGTTCAAAGACACGACCCTGGTCTTGATCATCGGTCTGTTGGACATTCTGGCAACGGTGCAAGCGGCCATCACGGACCCCGCGTGGGGCGCGGTGGGCACGGAAGGTTACGTGTTTGCAGCGGCGTGTTTCTGGGTGTTCTGTTTCTCGATGTCGCGCTACAGCCAACACCTGGAACAGAAACTTCATCGGGGCCACAAACGCTAAGTCATTAGGAAAGTTAAGCTTATGGATAATGCAACGACGAACGAGCTGGCCGTCCAACTGGCTGACGTGAACAAATGGTACGGTGAATTTCACGTTCTGAAAGATATCAACCTTGATGTCACACCAGGCGAACGGATCGTGATTTGTGGACCTTCGGGGTCGGGCAAATCGACCATGATCCGGTGCATCAACCGTCTGGAAGAACACCAGAAGGGCAAGATTATCGTCAATGGGATTGAGTTAACCGAAGACTTAAAGCGCATCGACGAGGTCCGCCGCGAGGTCGGTATGTGCTTCCAGCACTTCAACCTGTTTCCGCACCTGACGGTGCTGGAAAACTGCACCTTGGCCCCGATCTGGGTGCGCAAGATGCCCAAAAAGGAAGCGGATGAAATCGCAATGCACTATCTGGAACGTGTGAAAATTCCAGAGCAAGCGGACAAATTCCCCGGCCAACTGTCCGGTGGTCAGCAGCAGCGTGTCGCCATTGCGCGGTCGCTGTGCATGAGCCCGAAGATCATGCTGTTTGATGAGCCGACCTCGGCGCTGGACCCGGAAATGATCAAAGAGGTTTTGGACGTCATGGTGGAACTGGCCGAAGAAGGTATGACCATGTTGTGCGTGACCCACGAAATGGGCTTCGCGAAGTTGGTCGCCAACCGGGTGATCTTCATGGACGCGGGCCAGATTGTCGAGGAGAACGAACCGCATGAGTTCTTCGACAACCCGCAAAACGACCGCACCAAGCTGTTCCTTAGCCAGATATTGAACCACTGACGGGCAAGGGGAAGACCATGTCGCCGACACCCAAAAGCCTTCGCGATCGGGCGGAAGATGCCAAACAGAAGATCCAGAAAATCCTGGATGTCTCGTGCGCCGGTCACGACGAAGAGGTCATCAAAGCCATCGAGCAGACGATCATCGATGCCCTGCTGGAAGAGCGCGAACGCTGCGCCGCCATCGCTTATGATCATGTCTGTGTCGAAGACCGTGATCGGGCCCACAAAGTGGCCGATGAAATCAAGCGCATCCGTAACGCTCTGGCGGCGAACCTGGGCAGCTTGCGTTAGGCCAATTGTTCGCAGCGCAATTGAACGGAGACCCTCGACCTTTTTCGGATGCCTCAGGTGCTGATCGGCACGTTCGGGTCATCGCCCCATTCGGCCCAGGAGCCGTCATAGATGGCGACGTCTTCCTTGCCCAAGAGATACATGGCGAATGCGACGACGCAGGCGGTGACGCCGGAGCCACAGGTTACGGCGGCGGGCTTCTTCATGTCGACGCCGGCACCGTTGAGCAATTCGCAGATGTCGTCAGAGTTGCGGAACGTGAAGTCCTTCGACGGGGGCGTTATATGCGTGAACGGCACGTTCAGCGATCCCGGAATGTGGCCCATGCGCTCCGTCGGACGTGGTTCGTGGTCGACGCCCTTGTAGCGACCTTCGTTGCGTGCATCGATGACTTGGAATTTCTGGGTTTCGATGTTGTCGAGTATCTGCTTTTTGGTCTTCACCAGCGCATTGTTCATGCGTGCCGTGAAGTGGCGTTCTTGAACCTGCGGTTCGTCAAATTCCAACGGGCGGCGTTCCTTGGCCCAACGGATCAAGCCGCCGTCCAAAACGCAGACGTCCTTGTGGCCGAACAGGCGGAACATCCACCATGCGCGGCACGACGCCATGTAGCCGCCGTTGCTGTCGTAAATCACAATCTTGGAGCCGTCACCGAGACCCAATTTGCGTACATGGGATGAGAATTTCTCCGGGCTCGGCAGCATGTGCGGCAAGTCGGTGTCGCTGTCGCAAATTTTGTCGATGTCGAAGTGCACGGCACCCGGAATGTGGCGATAGGTCCATTCTTCATAGGCGTCGCGGTCGGCGTTGGGCAGGTGATAGGTCGCATCGACAATGCGCACATCTGGCGCATCGAGATGCGCCTCCAGCCATTCGCCGGAAACCAGGGCTTCGGGGTTCTTGAAATTCATCGGGTAGCCTTTGTCTTTAGGGGATCCTTTTTTCGGACATTAGCAACTTCCGATATGGGATGCCAGTAAAGGATGGCGGTAAAAGAATAGCTGATATTTAGGCCATCCAATCGGGATACGGCAGTCCCTTGGATTTCAAAAACTCGACATTGAACAGTTTGGATTGGTAGCGGGTGCCAAAATCGCACAACACCGTGACGATGGTATGACCCGGCCCCATCTTTTTCGCCAGACGAATAGCGCCCGCGACGTTCACACCGCTGGACGGGCCGAGGCACAGGCCTTCATGCTTGAGCAGGTCGAACAGGATGGGCAGGGCTTCTTCATCCGCGATTTGGAACGCCTCGTCCACCGGTGCACCGTCCAGGTTGGCGGTGATGCGGCCTTGGCCTATGCCTTCGGTGATGGACGTGCCCTCGGATTTGAATTCGCCCGTGGTGTAGTAGCTATAGAGCGCCGCGCCCATGGGGTCGGCTAGGCCGATGACGATGTCTTCGTTTTTGCCCTTAAGGCCCAAACCGACCCCGGCCAACGTCCCGCCGGTGCCGACCGCACAGATAAACCCGTCGACCTTCCCGCCGGTTTGACGCCAAATCTCGGGGGCGGTGCCTTCGATGTGGGCGCGACGGTTCGCGGGGTTGTCGAATTGCTGCGCCCAGATGGCGCTACCGGGATTTTTGTCATTGAGTTCTTGTGCCTTTCTTTCGGATACGTGGACGTAGTTGTTGGGGTCTTTGTAGGGAACGGCAGGGACTTCGATCAGTTCCGCGCCGCATAACCGCAGCGTGTCTTTCTTTTCTTGAGATTGAGTGTCGGGGATGACGATTACCGATTTGTAACCCAATGCGTTGCCGACCAGCGCGATGCCAATGCCGGTGTTGCCCGCGGTGCCTTCGACGATGGTGCCGCCAGGCTTCAAGAGGCCACGTTGCTCGGCGTCGCGCACGATGTAGAGCGCCGCGCGATCCTTGACCGAGCCGCCAGGGTTCATGAATTCGGCCTTGCCGTATATTTCACACCCGGTGGCTTCTGAAGCCGCGTTCAAACGGATCAAAGGGGTGTTTCCGATGGCATCGGGGAAACCTGAACGAACATCCATAATAACAAACCTGTGTTGTATTATAAGGCATTATGTCTCAAAATAAGTGTTGAAAACATAAGGTGCAAGTAAGGGATGATCAAGCGTTTAGGTGTTATGAAGCTAATTTATCGCCAAAGCGATTTGATTCGGGCGTGATTGATCTTGAACCACTGCATGGCGATCAGCGTCATGCCGTTCGTAAAACGGCCCTCATCCAGCCAGGTGAGGGCTGTTTGCGTATCGACGCAGACGACGCGGATGTCTTCGTGCTCTTCATCCAGGCCGTGAACCCCGCCAGCGTTTGTGGCATCGATGCGGCCAATAAACAAAAACACGCTTTCCGTGGTGCCGCCCGGGCTGACCAGATAGTGCATAACAGGAAGTATATCTGAAATCTCACAGTTGGCTTCTTCGATGCTTTCGCGCCGCGCAACGTCTTCCGGGGTTTCGCCTTCGTCAATGATGCCCGCCACGCATTCCAACATCCAGGGCGAATGCGTGTCCTGATCGAACCAGGACGAGTTGATGGCAGCGTAAGCGCCGGGGCGAAATTGTTCGATGAAGACGAGCTTGTCGAGAACTGGATCGAACAGCAGCACGGCGGTGGCGTGGCCGCGTTCGAAAATTTCACGCTGCATGACGTCCGTATATCCGCCCTCGTGGCGGCGATGGCGCAGTTTGTAGCGATCGATTTTGAAGTAGCCGTCGTGGTCGCGATGTTTCTCGATCACTTCGACGTCTTTGGCGCTAAACGTGTGCGTTGTCAGCTGGGACGTGTCGTTCATTGTGGGCTCCTGTCTCTGATGCGAGTAGAGCCCGACTTGGCTTTGTCTTCAAGAGTTGCAATGCCAATATATATGCCACACATCTTTAGGGGCAGGAGGATGCAATGACGCACAACAGCGAGAAGGTGATGTTCAAAGGGGGCAGCGGGGCCGATCTTGCTGCACGGCTTGATCTGCCCGATGGGCCGCCGCGTGCATTTGCGCTGTTCGCCCACTGCTTCACCTGCACGAAAGACTTAAAGGCTGTGACGCGCTTGGCAGGTGGTTTGACGCGTCACGGAATTGCCGTTTTGCGTTTCGATTTCACCGGTCTCGGCAGCTCGGAAGGGGAGTTTGCAAACACCAACTTCACGTCCAATTTGGATGACTTGGTGGCTGCGGCTGACTGGTTGCGCACGCATCATGACGCACCGCAAATTTTGATCGGGCATTCTTTAGGCGGAACCGCAGTGTTGGCGGCGGCGCATAGAATTACCGAAGCCCTGGCCGTTGCCACCATTGGTGCGCCGTTCGATCTGGGGCATGTTACGGGGCACTTTGGCGATGCGCTTGAAGATATTCAAATGAGCGGTTCGGCAGAGGTCAATGTCGGTGGTCGCCCGTTCGTCATCGAAAAGCATTTTTTGGATGATATCTCGACACACAACATGGAGCACGCCATCGCCGACCTACGACGTGCGTTGCTGGTCTTTCATGCGCCACGCGACGAAATTGTCGGGATCGACAACGCTGAACAGATATTCATGGCGGCGAAACATCCCAAGAGCTTTGTGTCTATGGATGACGCCGACCATTTGATGCACAACCCAGATGACGCTTTGTATGTATCCGGTGTCATCGCAGCGTGGGCAGAAAGTTACATCACGACACCTCGTGATACGGCAACTGAGGCGTGGCCGGGCAAACCTGGCGATGTGGTGGTT
>Ga0209692_10005909_pt1 | contig 10297 bp, 8 predicted proteins | sample tdDd472_FD_187129 | JGI IMG/M metagenome (GOLD analysis project Ga0209692, IMG submission 187129) | Marine sediment microbial communities from the Atlantic coast under amendment with organic carbon and nitrate - tdDd47.2 (SPAdes)... | ecosystem: Environmental > Aquatic > Marine > Coastal >...
TTTGTAATCGAGATCGACAGGATTCTGTGTGGCTAGCACCACCCCTACCCCATAAGCACGGGCCTGTTTAAGCAGGAGCATCATTGGTTTTTTAGATGGCGGGTTGGCAATCGGTGGGAAATAGCCAAATATTTCATCCATATAGAGCAGCGCCTTTAAAGACGAAGCACCTTGCTGTCGTCGCATCCAACCGAGAAATTGGTTGAGCAGCATGGTGACAAAAAACATCCGCTCGGCTTCGCTAAGGTGAGCGATGGAAAAAATCGCAGTCCGAGGAGTGCCTTCTTTGGTATAGAGAATTCGTTGAATATCAAGAGGAGTCCCTGTCATCCAGGCACTGAAGGTTGGGCTGGCCAGAATATTATTCAGGCTCATTGCCAGAGCCATACGCTGCGACTGGGGATAGAAGGTGTCGAGTGAAAAAACACCAACCTTGTCAAAAGGCGGATTAACAATATTACCGATGAGTGATTCCATGGTAAGATCCTGCCCGATGCGCCAAAAGTGCAAGAACAACGAACTCAGCAGGATATGTTCACGACTCTGGAGCGGATCACCTGTTATATCAACCAAAGCCAACAAGCTGGTCGTCGTCGAGTTCACCAGACTATTAAGAGTATCCGTGTCATTTAATACTTCGTCAGCCGGAGCCAGAAAGCTGCTGAGTACTGAAACAGGCACCCCGGCACTGCTTCCGGGAGTATAGATGGTCATCTCAGTTTTTGAGCGCAGCGCACCAATACGATCAGGCCCCTGGCCCCAGGAATCAAGGCCTTTCTTCCAGGTTTTGGCGGTTTTTTCTGCGTATTGCTCAACCGTCAGCTCTTTTTTTGCGGCCTCGGTGGAATCAACCCAGGGCACAAAGTCCTCTGGCGCGAATTTAGGGAAAGTGAGCAGCAGATTACCCATATCACCTTTCGGATCGATAATTATCGAAGGAATATTGTCCATAATCGCTTCCTCGATAAGGCCAATACCCAAGCCTGTTTTTCCGCTCCCCGTCATGCCTATTATGACGCCATGGGTCGTCAAATTCTTGTTTTTATAGAGTAACGGTTGAGTTGCAGAGGCACCACTCTCTATATCAAGTTCTCGGCCAAGATAAAGTAAACCTAATTTTTCATATGGGTAGCTGTTCTCCATAAATCCTCTTATCGTAAAAATGAGTCTCACATCCTTTACGACCGGCTATTCTCGTACTGATAACACTAAAACACGATATTACAACTGTTTGTTATAGTCATATCGACAACTTCTCCATTTCTACCCCTAAAAAAGTTATTCAGTATTTACATTTGCCCGGAAAAATGGTTCTGTTTATAATTATCATTAGCGTGTGATTCAGGACACTTTCACAGATTGAAATCTCCGCACAGGACAGTGACATGAATAAAGGGCAAACAGAAACGAACAGAATTAATCGTCGAGGCTTTTTGCAAATTGTTGCCGTGGCCGGTGTAGCGGCCACCTGTTGGAAACTTGGGCTATTTGGTCCAACGAAAACCATCCAGGTAGCCAGAAGAAGCCAGCCGATCATGGGCACCGTGCTCAATCTTACCGTCTACGGCACCGACCGGGATCTCTGCGAGGCTGCCTTGAACCAAACTATCGCCAACATGCAGGAGCTGGAAAGCAGGTTAAGCAGACACATGTTGGGGAGCGAGGTATCAAGGCTGAACAAAACCTCCTTTCTGAATAATCCGAGTAAAGATCTCATAAACGTCCTTACCCTGGCACAGGATATAAGCCGAAAGAGTTCCGGGGCCTTCGACGTCACAATCCTGCCTCTTCTTCATCTTCATGAAAAGGTTAGGGGGACAAACAACCTCCCAGATCAGCAACAACACTCATCAGCCCATAAACTTGTCGGCTATGAAAAACTGCAACTTGATGGAAAAAGCGTTCGTCTTACTGAAGCCGGTATGGGAGTTTCCCTGGACGGTATAGGTAAGGGTTATATTGTCGACCAGGGTGTAGCCACCCTCAGGAACCTTGGTTTCAACAACGTCTATGTTGAGGCAGGCGGTGACCTGATGGTCTCCGGCCAGAAGGAAGATAAAGAACCATGGCGCATAGGCATCAGAAATCCCCGTCCACAACAGAACCAGAAGTTGGTCACCGTTGCAGTAAGCGATAAGGCGGTTGCCACCTCCGGCGACTACATGCAAGCCTTTACTCCGGACCTGAAAAATCACCATATCATCGATCCCAAAAGCGGTTTTTCACCACCAGATCTTGCCAGTTGCACGGTCACCGCCCCCAACGTTGCACTCGCCGACGGACTGGCAACAGCAATAATGGTACTCGGCAAAGATAACGCTTTCGACCTCATTGAGCCCTTAGCTGGATGTGAGGCTTATATGGTGGACAAAAATCTCAAAAGTTTAAACACCTCAGGTTTTTTCAGTTGATATGAAGACAATTTTACTAAGCAAGGGGCTTGACATCCCCATCTCGGGTAGTCCCGAGCAAAATATTCGGCCGGGTAATCCGATCAAACAAGTAGCGCTTATCGGTGATGATTACATCGGCATGAAACCAACCATGCTGGTCAAACCTGGAGACAGAGTCACTATTGGCCAGAAGCTTTTCACCGATAAAAAAAATGAAGGGGTGGTCTTCACCTCTCCTGGATGTGGAACTATAGCTGCAGTCAATAGAGGTGAAAGACGCAAATTCGAGTCGATCGTTATTAACTTGGACGGTGAAGAAGCCATCACCTTTTGCGAGCCCGCAGATAATCCGGATGAGCTGGAGCCGCAGGCCATACGTGAGCTGCTGATCAACTCAGGTCTTTGGACTGTTTTTCGAACCCGGCCCTACGGCAAGACACCAACCATTGACTCTGAGCCCGCCTCTTTATTTGTTACCGCCTCTGAAAGCTCACCGCTTGCAGCCAATCCTCGGGTCATTATAAGCGAATACCAGGCTGCATATCAGCTCGGCCTGAAAATACTGAGACGACTGGTCACAGCCCCTATACATTACTGCACGGATACTGACAAACTCCAACCATACGAAGAAGTTAACGGTCTTGAGTACTGGTCGTTTCAAGGCCCTCATCCGGCCGGACTACCATCTACCCACATCCATTTTATCGACCCGGTTCACGAGAACAAAACCGTCTGGCATATCGGGTATCAGGATGTAATCGATATCGGCCACCTGTTTATGACCGGTCAACTGCTCACTGAGCGGGTTGTAGCTCTTGCCGGTCCCGGTGCCATTAAACCATCCCTGATTAAAACCAGAATAGGTGCATCTCTTACCAATTTGTGTCGACAAGAAGTCTCGCTGGATGAGTTACGGATTATTTCAGGTTCGGTATTGAGTGGCCGTGAAGTCAAAGGAAATTTTAATTTCTTAGGTCGATTTCATAACCAGATCTCGGTCATCGTAGACTCCAGTGGCCGTTCTATTTTTAACTGGTTGCTCCCTGGAAAAGGCCGTTTTTCGATCAGACCGGTTTTTTCTTCGGCCTATTTCAAAAATCTGAAATTCCCTATGAACACAGCCGTCTGGGGTGGAACAAGGGCCATTTATCCACTTGGCACCTACGACGAGGTTATGCCTCTGGATATCATTGCCACTTCGCTGTTAAAATCTATTTCCGTAGGCGACACTGAAAAATCCAAGGCCCTCGGTGCACTCGAGCTCATCGAAGATGATCTTGGCCTCTGTGGCTTTGTCTGTCCGGGCAAAAACGAGTTTGGTCCGGTGTTACGCAAGGTACTATCCGCCATAGAACTCGGGGGCTAAAATAAACCAGGTTATGCCAACACTTTTAACAAGGTGATATTTTACAGATGAAATTCTTAAGCAAAATGATGGAAGAGGCAGGGCGCTACTTCGAAAAAGGTGGTCGTTTCGAACGTTGGTATCCGCTCTACGAAGCCTTCGACTCCTTCCTCTTCGGTTCAAACCAAACTACCAAGATAGCCCCGCATGTCCGTGATTCCATTGATCTGAAGCGGATCATGACCACGGTGTTGATTGCGCTACTGCCCTGCACCCTGATGGCTATGTGGAACACAGGCTACCAGGCCAATGTGGTCATTGAGGCCATGGGTCTTGCTGGACCGGATGGCTGGCGGGGCAGTATAATGGCACTTACAGGCTGTGACCCGACAAGTCTGGCGTCCAATTTTCTCCACGGGTCTCTCTATTTTCTACCAATCTATATTGTTACCATGGTGGTCGGTTCCTTTTGGGAAGGTGTTTTCAACCTGATTCGAGGTCATGAGTTTTCCGAAGCTTTTTTAGTAACCGGTCTGCTTTTTACCCTGACGTTGCCTGCAACGATTCCCCTTTGGCAGGTGGCAGCAGGAGTCAGTTTTGGGTTAATTTTTGCAAAAGAGGTCTTTGGCGGTGTAGGTCGAAATTTCATGAACCCGGCTCTCGTATCACGGGCCTTTATCTACTTTGCCTACCCGGCCCAAATAACCGGCGATTTTGTATGGACAGCAGTGGACGGTGTTTCTGGTGCTACCGCACTCGCCCAGTTCGCAGCCGCTCAACCAGGCCAGGTATTGGAATCAATAGATGTAAGCTGGGCCCAGACATTTCTTGGTACCATCCCCGGTTCTATGGGTGAGACATCAACCCTTGCCTGTTTATTCGGAGCCTTTATTCTCTTAATAACCAGGATCGCCTCTTGGCGCATCATGACCTCCATGCTTACTGGTGCACTCATCTGTGGCTCGTTTTACTATTTTATAGGGAGTGACGTGAATCCCCTGTGGGCTATTCCTCCCCATTGGCATCTGGTACTTGGAAGCTTTGCCTTTGGACTGGTCTTCATGGCCACAGACCCTGTGTCCGCGGCCCATACCCATGGTGGTCAGTGGATGTACGGCTTACTGATTGGTATATTGGCTATCATGATCAGAGTGTCCAACCCGGCTTACCCCGAAGGGGTTATGCTGGCTATTCTCCTGGGTAATATCTTTGCCCCACTTTTTGACTTCTTTATTATCCAGGCCAATATGAAGAGAAGGATGTTACGCCATGGCTGAAGAAAACGCTGCCAAACCCTTTTATTCTGTGCTTGTTCTGGCCTTTGTCTGTTCGGCCCTGGTCGCTGCAGCAGCAGTTGGCCTGCGTCCAATGCAGGAGGCCAACCAGGTTCTTGATCGAAAGAAAAATATACTCTATGCCGCAGGGCTCTTTACGGAGGGAAAACCCATCGAGGAGCTGTTCGCCCCCATTGAGACAAAAATAGTCGAGCTTTCTACCGGCAATTTTGTGCTTGAAGAGACCATCCGTCCAGAATCGTACAAACAACTGAAAGCTGCTCTATCCGATGAAACCGGACGAGAATTAACTGGCGAAGAGGACATTGCCAAACTGCGCCGCCAGGAAAAGTACTCTTTAGTCTACCTGCAGAAAGACGGCGATCAGACCACACAGATTATTCTCCCGGTACGCGGCAAGGGCCTCTGGTCCACCATGTATGCCTATGTTGCCCTCGACGGCGACCTGAAGACCATCCGCGGAGTCTCTTTCTACGAACACGGAGAGACCCCCGGCCTGGGTGGTGAGATTGAAAATCGCCGCTGGCAAAAGGGCTGGCAAGGCAAAAAAGTCTACAACGACAAGGGAGAAGTTGCTCTAAAATTTGTCAAAGGTGCAGTCGCAACCAGTGAGCCGGACATGTCTTACCAGATCGATGGACTGTCCGGAGCCACCCTGACCACCAATGGCGTTGAAAATCTCATGGAATTCTGGTTTGGAGAGCATGGTTTCAAACCTTTTTTTGCTCAATTAAAGAAGGATAACAACAATGGCTGAAACTAATACCGAGCTAATATCCCGCTCCATACTCCAGCGAAACCCCATCGCCCTGCTAGTGCTCGGCATCTGTTCAGCACTGGCGGTCACCGGCCAGATGAGCACGGCCTTTGTCATGTCGATCTGCGTCACCCTTGTTGTGGCATTTTCCAGCCTGACCATCAGCATTGTCCGCCACCAGATACCAAATAGTGTAAGGATCGGCTTACAAATCATGGTTATCGCTACTCTGGTTATCATGGTCGATCAGATCCTGAAAGCCTACTATTTTGAGCTGTCCAAGCAACTGTCGATCTTTGTCGGATTGATTATCACCAATTGCATTGTCATGGGTCGTGCGGAGGGCTTTGCCATGTCCAATCCGCCGATAGCAAGTTTTTTTGACGGAATCGGCAACGGCCTCGGTTACGGCTTCATTCTCATGTCGGTGGCGTTCGTGAGAGAGCTCTTTGGGTCTGGCAGCCTGTTCGGCTACGAGATTCTGCCTTTGGCCACCAACGGCGGCTGGTATCTGCGTAATGGTCTTCTAGTCCTGCCAGCCAGCGCATTTTTTCTCATCGCCCTGCTTATCTGGTTCATGCGGACCATTGACCCTGAGCAACAGGAGAAAGAGTAATGGCCCATTATTTTGACATAATTATCCGCTCCATCTTTCTGGAAAACCTGCCACTCAGCTTTTTCCTCGGCATGTGCACCTTTCTTGCTATCTCCAAGCAGGTTAAGACTGCCACGGGACTTGGTGCTGCGGTATTATTCATTCAGGTGATAACCGTCCCTATCAATAATTTAATCCTCACTTATTTTTTAAAACCAGGTGCTCTGGCCTGGGCCGGTCAGCCAGACCTGGATCTCAGATTTTTAGGCCTGCTCACTTACATTGCTATTATCGCAGCGGTCGTGCAGATACTTGAAATGTTCCTCGATCGTTACATACCGGCGTTGTACAACACTCTAGGCATTTTCCTGCCCCTTCTAACCGTAAACTGTGCCATTTTCGGCGGTACCCTCTTTATGGTTGAGCGAGACTACACCTTTAGTGAATCCGTTGCCTACGGCTTCGGCTCAGGGGCCGGTTTTTTTCTGGCAGTTGTTCTCCTTGGAGGCATAAGAGAAAGGTTGGAATATGCCGACGCGCCTGGAGGGCTTAAAGGCCTTGGTCTCACTTTTATCTCGGCAGGGCTTATGGCCATGGCCTTTATGGGACTGGCCGGGATGGAAATGTGATCGAACCGTACATATATTAGAGAAATAATGGGATCAAACAGGGGAATCAGGCAATGAATGAAATATATTACGGGGTGAGCTTCTTTCTGGCTATCCAGTTTCTGCTGGTTACCATTATTATTGTCGCCAAAAAAACACTCCTGCCCAGCGGCGAAATTACTATCCGAATCAACGAAGATAAGAATTTACAGGCAGATCCCGGCGGAAAACTCCTGACCACCCTTTCCGATAAAGGAATCATACTCTCCTCTGCCTGCGGTGGTGGTGGGAGCTGCGGCCAATGTCGATGTATCGTCAAGGAGGGGGGAGGTTCCATCCTGCCGACGGAAAAAGGCAAAATCAACAATCGGGAGGCCAAATTAGGCATGCGCCTCTCCTGCCAGGTTCCTGTGAAAAGGGATTTATCCATTGAAATCCCCCCTGAAAACCTCGATGCCAGGAAATGGCAGTGTAAGGTAATTTCAAATAATAATGTTGCCACCTTTATCAAGGAACTGGTAATCGGTCTGCCGGAAGGTGAGACGGTGGACTTCAAGGCAGGTGGCTATATTGAGATCGAAGTCCCGCCCCATAATCTGGAATATCAGAGTTTTGAAATCGATGATCGGTTTCTTGCTGATTGGACCAAATTCAAGATGTTTCAATATAAATCTCAAGTCTACAACCCAGTGACCAGGGCCTACTCCATGGCTAATTACCCGGGAGAAAAAGGTATCATTATGTTAAACGTGCGAATAGCGAGTCCTCCACCAGGGCAGGAAACACTGCCTCCCGGTCAGGTCTCTTCCTATATTTTCAACCTCCAGGCGGGTGACGAGGTGACCATCGCCGGCCCATTTGGCGAATTCTTAATGGACGACAGTGATTCAGAAATCGTCCTTATCGGTGGCGGTGCTGGCATGGCGCCCATGCGCAGCCATATTTTTGATCTCTACAAAGCCAAGGATACCAAGCGAAAGGTTTCCTTCTGGTATGGTGGTAGGAGCATGAAAGAGGTTTTCTACACGGAAGATTTTAAAGAAATAGAGAGAAGCCATGATAATTTCGACTTTCACCTGGCCTTGTCCGACCCACTTCCGGAAGACAATTGGTCGGGACACTCCGGATTTATTCATCAGATATTGCTTGACCAGTATCTTAACGAACATCCAGCCCCCGAGGATATCAACTATTATATCTGTGGCCCCCCAATGATGAACCAGGCGATCTTTACAATGCTGGACAACCTTGGGGTGGAAGATGAAAATATTCATTTCGACGATTTTGGTGGATAAGATAAAAGTGATTACTCTTTTACCATGCTAACTTTTATTTTTACCCTGGCCATCACCTTTTCTCTCTTGCTGGTAACAGTGGTTCTTTTGAGCTACTGCAAGAGACGACAGAACAAAACCAGCCACGGCTTGACCGGCATGTGTCATGAAAGCGGCGGTACAATGTGTGGTTGCTGCAGTTCCCAATTACTTGCCTCCTCCAAGAACTCTGATCAATCTGATCGTTGCACTCGATCACCGAAAATTGCCAAGAGCTGATTTTTTTTTCACCACTGCTTCAAACCTCCCCTACACTCTAGTTAATTTCAGCCCCCAGGCCCCATAACGCAGCAAAAGCACCAAAAGCTGCTATCGACGCCCCAACCCGTCTTTAACATACATCAGAAAACCAAGCTACGTTGCGTTTTTATATCATTTGAAGTGTTTTTATTTGACTTTTACGCAATTTTTGACATATAATATATTTAATTATCCAATTACATATATCCACCAGTATCCATTTCTAAGAGTATATAAGCGCATGGATGTAGATGAGACAAATATAGAAATACTTCGCCACCTCAAAGATGGTCGAAAATCGTATAAACTCATTGCCGAAGACCTGGCACTTACCGAAAATACCATCCGAAGCCGGGTCAACAAACTCATAGAAGAAGGCATCCTGAAGTTTTCCGGCACTGTGCAGATCGACGCCCTTACCGGGCACAACCTGCTCTACCTGGGAATAAAACTAAAGACCATGGAGCTGGAACAAAAAGCTGACGAATTCAGTAAATTAAAAGGAGTTGTTTCGGCAGGAATAGTCACCGGCCGATACGACATTATCCTGCAAGTCCTGCTTGGCAGCGGCTACAGCCTTCTCGAATTCATAACCGAACAAGTTGCCAAAATAGAAGACGTACAGACAGTCGAAAGTTTTATTGTTTACAAAGGATACAACCTTAAAGTTCCATATCTGCTTTAAGGTACAACTGTTTTTTCACCTTGTCCAACCTGTGGACTTCTCCTCCTTCCAGGGAGGGTAAGGGGGAAAAATATTTTCATTTTTTAAACACGGAGAACACCATGATCGTCGGAATCCTCAAGGAAATCAAAATTGCAGAAAAAAGAGTGTGCATGACCCCCGCAGGTGCCGAGGTCATGATCCACAACAACCACCAGGTAATTGTTGAGAAAAATGCCGGTGTAGGCGCAGGTTTCCCCGACGCCGAATACCAAAAAGCCGGTGCTACCATCATAGATACCGCTGCGGAAGTATATCAAAAGGCTGACATGGTTATGCATGTCAAAGAACCCCAACCACAAGAATATGATCTCATCCGCAAAGACCAGATTGTATTCACTTACCTTCACCTCGCAGCGGAAGAAAAACTCACCAAGGCCCTCATGAAGGCCGGATCTGTCAACATCGCCTACGAAACTATTCAGAAAAAAGACGGTTCCCTTCCTCTCCTTACCCCTATGAGTGAGGTTGCAGGGCGGATGGCTACCCAGGAAGGTGCTAACTATCTGCAAATGACCAAAGGCGGCCGCGGTATTCTTCTTGGTGGTGTTCCAGGTGTTGAACCAGGCAACGTGGTCGTCATCGGTGGCGGTGTAGTTGGTATTAATGCTGCCATCATGGCCTGCGGCCTCGGCGGCAAGGTATATCTGCTGGATACCAACCTTGATCGCCTGCGTTACCTGCGGGAAGTTATGCCTAGCAACTGTTTTCCAATCATGAGCAGTGTACCAAAACTACGCGCACTCCTTGCCAAAGCCGATCTCGTTATCGGTGCTGTTCTTATTCCCGGCGCAAAAGCCCCCAAGCTGGTCACCAAAGACATGCTCAAGGTCATGAAACCTGGAGCAGTTATGGTGGATGTAGCTATTGATCAGGGCGGCTGTTTCGAAACCTCAAAAGCGACAAGTCACGACGATCCGGTCTTTACTGTTGACGGGGTGGTTCACTACTGTGTTGCCAATATGCCTGGGGCTGTTGCCATAACCTCGTCTCTGGCTCTGACCAA
>Ga0209692_10005911_pt1 | contig 10294 bp, 2 predicted proteins | sample tdDd472_FD_187129 | JGI IMG/M metagenome (GOLD analysis project Ga0209692, IMG submission 187129) | Marine sediment microbial communities from the Atlantic coast under amendment with organic carbon and nitrate - tdDd47.2 (SPAdes)... | ecosystem: Environmental > Aquatic > Marine > Coastal >...
ATGGAATGCCATTGGGCAACCCGACAACCTGGTTTATTCCATTGGTAAAAATGGCTGGGTAATCGTAGATATGCTTGATATTATTTTTGACGGTTCCGGCCCCGACATCATGGTTTTTGAAGGCGATGCTGTTGCCGAAGGATACACTCTTTATGCCGGCGAATCAATGGATGGCCCCTTCCACTCGATGGGCGATGGTTCCGGAACAACAGAATTTGATTTTGCATCATGCAACATTTCAGAAGCAAGATATTTTAAAGTTACGGACGATGGTGATGGATCATCTTCAGGGCTGGGTGCTGGATTTGACCTGGATGCGATGCAGGCGCTCAGTTCAATCACCGGCCCATACATCATTATGGAAGGTTATGTAATTGACGATTCCAATGGAAATAATAATGGCCAGCTTGACCCGGGTGAAACTGCTGATTATACCATTACCCTCAAAAACGTTGGTTCCGAAGGTGCTATCGATTTATCAGGAACACTTTCTTGTAATGATCAATATGTTTCAGTAATTACTACCGAGCCACAATCGTTCGGCAATATTGCAATTAACGAATCAAGCGAAGCAACCTATACAGTAACTGCTGATGAAGCAACTCCTGCCGGACACAGTGCAATGCTGGAACTTGAGTATGAAGGTACAAACGTGCCTTCATCTACCAAATACATTGAAGTACCATTCCCGGATTATTGCGAAGCATCTACAACTACTGAAGATGAATTTATTTCGAATGTTTTGTGTGGTGAGATTGACAACGCCAGTGGATGGCAGGGTGGTGTTGCAGATTACACTGATCTGACAACAACCATTGATCCAGGAATGTCGGAGTCAATTACCGTTTCAAATGGCAATGCATGGTCCAGCGACCAGGTTATTGTTTGGGTGGATTGGAACCAGGATATGGATTTTGCCACAAACTCCGGTGAGGTTTTCGAGTTAACCAACGTGGGTGGCTTCGGTGAGACTTTCGAGGGAGACATTGAAGTACCTGCCGGTCAGATGCCGGGGAATTTCAGAATGAGAGTCAGGATGACCTACAGTTCTACTCCAACTCCCTGTGGAAATTCTTCATACGGAGAAGTTGAAGATTATATGATAACCGTAGGAGGTAATATTCTGATTGCAGCTTTCACTTCTGATATCTGGGAACTTTGCTATGGCAACCAGGTTCAATTCACTGATAATTCAACAGGAAATATCACCAGTTGGGAGTGGGAATTTCCGGGAGGAACACCCGATGCTTCAAATGAGCAAAATCCGCTGATAACGTACAATACACCTGGAATGTGGGATGTAACACTTACCATCGGTGATGGCACAAGCACAAGTACAGAAAGCATGATGGAATATCTGAATGTATACGACGACCCGGCCACTCCGGATACTCCTGTTGGCCTCGAAGAAATGTGCCAGGATGCAGAAGATTGCTCATATACCACCAACAACGCCTCCGGTGCTACAGGATGGGTTTGGGAAATGATACCGGAAGATGCCGGTGAGATGACAAACAATGGCCCAAGTGTGGATATCAATTGGAATCCTGATTTTGCTGGAACAGTAGAAATATCAGTAGCCTGCGAGAATATGTGTGGTACGAGCAATATGTCGGATGCCATCGAAATTACCATATTATCCTTCCCTGGATCTGCTGGTGATATCAGCGGTGATGACCTCGTTTGCCAGGAGCAGGTAGCCATTTATATTATTGATGAGATTACAGATGCTGATGATTATGAATGGACAATTGATCCTTCAAATGCAGGAATGATGGCCATTAACCAAAACGAATGCACCATCACCTGGAGTGATTCATTTGAAGGAACAGCAGTTGTTAAGGTACGTGGCACAAACGATTGTGGAGAAAGCAATTGGTCAGACGACTTTGAAGTAGTTGTTCAGAATTGTACTGGAATCGACATCCATGAATCCTCAAAAATGCTGGCAATCTACCCCAACCCGGGTGCAGGATTGTTCACCATCGACTTGAAAGATTTAAAGATTGATTCATACCAACTTACAGTGACCAATTCGCTGGGTTCAACAGTTTATTCTCAAGAAATTGACAACACAGAAAACACTTTTAAGCTCGACCTCACATTCCTGCCAGAGGGAATCTATTACCTGAATCTGGCAAATGATTCTTATACTGGAATGAAAAAAATTATCATTCATCAGTAAACCTTTTTAAAAAATTGAGTCTTAGGGTAAAGTATCCTTTTCAAATGGGATTGCTTTACCCTTTTTTATATAAAAATTTAAACATCTTAAAATGAAGAAATCAGTACTTCTCTCTCTGGCAATTGTCTTTTCAATTGCATTGTTCTCTCAGGAAAAAGTAATCATCAGGTTTCACAACCCTGATCAGATTACCTTTAAAACTTTTTCTACACCTCAACATGATGTGGCAGCTTTCAAGCCAGGTGAGTTCCTGGATATTGTTGTTACCGAGGCAGATTACCAAAAGATATTGTCGCAGGGTTATGAGGCTGAAATCGTTAACAGTACAACCCAAATGGCAGCCAATCTTGGCAATATTGACGATATCGATGGATACAGAACCTACGATGAGGCGCTGGAAGAAATGCAGGAAATTGCTGACAACAATCCCGATATATGTAAGCTAATGGATATTGGAAACAGCAGGGGGAAAAACTATTTTGAAGAAAGCTATGGTAATTATGAAGAATACCAGCACGATGTATGGGCAATAAAACTTTCGGATAATGTAAATGAAGATGAAGATGAGCCTGCAGTATATTACTTTGGTGCCCACCATGCCCGTGAACCAATCAGCACCGAAACCACATTTTATGTACTCAACCATTTGGTTGACAATTACGGAACTGACCCTGAAGTAACCGAAAACGTAAACAATACCGAAATTTGGTTTGTACCTATGGTTAACCCGGATGGCCACGAAGTAGTACTCAACCAGATCAACCTCGACTGGCGGAAAAATATCCGTGATAACGATGGAAACGGAAGCGTAACCAATGGTGGATGGGATTATCCTGATGGTGTCGATCCCAACAGAAATTATGGTTGGAATTGGGGAACTTCAGGAATTTCATTCGATCCGAACGAACAAACCTATTGTGGTGAGGAAGCTTTCTCTGAGCCGGAAATACAAGCCATTCGTGACCTGATGGCCGACAATCATTTCGTGGCTGGTATTTCATACCACTCATACAGCGAACTTGTACTTTGGCCATACATGTACACCTATGGTGCAGTTGCTCCCGATGCAGAAGCTATGGCAGATTTGGGCACCATGATGGGGAATTCAATTCCGGGAATTTATGGTGGTCACTACGAACCACAACCAGGATGGGAACTTTATCCTGCATCAGGAATAACTGATGACTATGCTTATGGTGAACATGGGATTTTTGCTTATACCGTCGAACTAGGGACTGAATTTATTCCTCCCGCCAATCAGGTTTACGAAATCGTTGAAGACAACCTTGAGGCTGCTCTTATTCTGCTCGATAGGGTAAATTACTCAACGCTTACAGGTCATGTAACCAATGCTGGTTCGGGTGATCCTATTGTTGCTGAGATTTTTATTGAGGGTGTAGATGAAACCGGTGAATTTCGCGAGCCATACATGAGCAACGAGGATTTCGGATCATATTATAGGTTGCTGATGGATGGAACTTATACAGTGACTATCTCTTCATTCGGGTATATTTCTCAAACTTTTGAAAATGTTGTCATCACTGATGAAGCACAAACAATTTTAGATATTGCCCTGGTTCAAAGTGAAGTAATTGCGCTTAGCGGTACAGTTACCGATTCCGATTCAGGCCTGCCAATTGCCATGGCAATGGTTGAAGTACTCAATACCCCTCTTGATCCTGTTTATACGGACGGGTTGGGAAATTATGAGATCCCGGAAATTTTTGAAAACACTTACACCTTCAGAATATGGGCCATGGATTTTGCCACCCTACTGCAGGTAGTTACCATCGATGCCCAAAACAATGAAGTTGACTTTGAACTCACCGAAAGTTTTGCCATCAGTTTTGAGGAAGGTACATTCGATCCAAACTGGGAGTTTGCTGGTAGCGCCGACTGGACCATTGACAACTCCAACGCATGGGATGGTTCTTTCTCTGCGAAATCGGGAAGCATTGGCGACAACACAACTACCGAAATGATGGTTACACTTGAAACTTCTGAAGCCGGGACCATCTCTTTTTACCGCAAGGTATCCACTGAGGCAGATTACGATTTTCTGAGGTTTTATATTGATGGTGATAATAAAGGAAACTGGTCGGGTGAAGAAGCATGGACTGAAGAAGTTTACAATGTAAATGCCGGAACACATACCTTTAAGTGGGTTTATGAAAAGGATTCATGGGTTACCGGAGGTGATGATTGTGCATGGATAGATTATGTAATATTCCCTCCAACTGCAACTGTGAATGCACAGGCTGGTGCCGATGATGAGGTTTGCGAAAGTGAGAATTTCCAATGTAACGGAACGGCAATTTATTACAGTACCCTTGAGTGGACTACGGCAGGAACGGGAACCTTCTCGGATGTTACTATCCTCAACCCGATCTATACTGCCAGCATTGACGATATTGCTGCCGGCTCGGTGGTATTGACATTAACGGCCTGGGACGAAGAGGATAATTTCAACAGTGATGATATGATACTTACATTTGCTCCATTGCCTGCCCTTCCTTCCAGCCCGGTTGGTTCGCTTGAAGTTTGTGCAGGTTCTGGTGAACTTTACACCTGCGACCCCATCAACAATTCTACCTCCACCGAATGGGAAATCACTCCTGAAACAGCAGGTACCTTTACAGCAATGACAGATAACGAAATCACCATTCTTTGGTCTGAAGATTATTCCGGAGTGGCAACCCTGAAAGTACGAGGAATGAACGATTGTGGTTTCGGCGAATACTCTGAAGCAATTTCTGTTGAAGTTTTCGACTGTACTTCAATTGGTGAAAATGACCTTGAAAGCATAGTGATTTACCCAAATCCCGCCAAGGACCTTCTAAATGTCAATTTAATAGACTCCGGAGGAGATGTTGTAGAGATCACCTTAAGCAACATTCTTGGATCGGTTGTTTTCTCTAAAGTTTCTTCGATGGAGCCAAAGAACATCAATATCGACACAAAAAATATGGTTGATGGAATTTACTTCCTGAAAATTTCTGACAAAAGCAATGCTGTTACACGGAAAGTGATAATTCAGCATTAACAAGTAATTTTATATACCTCTTCTAATTGCGTAAATTTCTGACAATTAGAAGAGGTGTTTTAACATATTTTATTTTAATCGGGTGCTAAATGGTTTGTATTTTCAAATACATTTGCAGCCACATTTTTCTGATACTGACAAATCAACCAATTAACTTAACTAACGTTTACATTTAAAAAGGAGAATTTTTTTTATGAAAAAAACTACGATTTTACTACTGTCGTTTCTTGTAGCTTTTGCTTTTGATGGCATTTTTGCCCAAAGCAAAGAGAAGCCGGAACGCAAGCAACTCTACCAAAACGGTGTTTATAATCCCTATGAGGTACTCGACACACGTGTTGATAATATGCGCTACTGGCGCAAAGCATTGGAACTCGGCCTTACCGAAGTCAATCCCGATGTAACTGTACCTTTGGGAACTTACAAATCGAGCAGGATAAATGTAAGCAGCGTTGTACGCGAAGATTCACCCGACGTACCGGTAACTACTGAAAATTCCACACAAAGTGAAAACTCAATATTTGTTGATCCCAACGATCCTGATCATGTGTTACAATCCAACAACTCCACCCAAAACCCGGTAGGCTCACTTTACGGTGCCAACTATTTTTTCTCCTATGATTTCGGACAAATTTGGGGTGGTTCTATCCAGGGTGCCGGTGGAAACAATTCAGGCGACCCAGCAACAGCTATCGGATTGGGTGGCCGCCAATATGTTGGATTTATTAATAGTTCAGGTGGAATGGGCGTATCCTATTCCGATGATGGTGAAAACTGGACACAAAAGGTTGCCGGGTCGGGTAGCCTGGATAAAAACCACCTGTGGATCGACAACAGCCCGACCAGCCCGTACGAAGGACATGTGTATAATGCATGGGTTGCATTTTCGGGAAGCAATAGCGACGACATTGAAATGGTGCGCTCAACCGACGATGGCGTGTCATACTCTAATAAAATCAATATCAGTTCAGCTGTTAATGCCGGCAGCCACAACCAGGGTGTAAACATTACCACAGGCCCCGAGGGGCAAGTGTATGCCGTTTGGGCAATTTATGATGGCTGGCCAACAGACGAAACCGCCATTGGCTTTGCAAGGTCGATGGATGGAGGTGCTACCTACGAACCTGCTGAAAGGATTATCTCAAACATCCGTGGTATCCGTACCAGCGAAACATCAAAAAACCACCGTGTGAATTCATTCCCTGTTGCTACCTGCGACATTGGTGGTGATGGAACCATTTACGTAGTTTGGGCCAACATTGGTGTTCCTGGTGTAAACACCGGAAATGACATTGATGTATACATGATCAAATCTGGTGATGAAGGCCTAACATGGTCTGAACCAACCCGTATAAACCAGGACGAAGCCGGCCTGGGTAGCGAACACTATTTCCCATGGATTACCTGCGATCCTGAAACCAGCGCCCTGAGTGTTGTGTTTTATGACGACCGCAATGTGGGTGGCAATAAATGCGAAGTTTTCTGTGCCAACTCTTTTGATGGCGGCGAAAGCTGGGAAGATTTCCGTGTAAGTGATGTTGATTTTACACCTGCACCAATTTCCGGACTGGCTGGTGGTTATATGGGAGACTATCTTGGAATTTCTGCACGTGGTGGCAAGGTTTACCCTGTATGGACAGATAATCGCGGAGGCCATGCAATGACCTATACTTCACCTTACGAAACCAATAGCCTGGCAAGGCCAACCGACCTTACTGCCGCTGTTACTTTTGAAACGGGCGAGGTACAGCTGGATTGGTTTTTTAGTGATACCGTTACAAATTTCCTGAACTTTATTGTTTATCGTGATGGATTTGAAATTGGAACCACAACTGAAACAACTTATCTTGATAATCTTCCTGATTATGGAGTGTACAAATACAAAGTTACTGCCATGCTTGAAACAGGTGAATCATCAGGGCCAAACGCTTCCATCCAATGGGGCGATGCACATGTAGCTGTTGATCCAACTGAAATTATCGAAAACATCGATTTGATGAGTACGTCAACTCGCTACCTGACCATCGAAAATGTTGGTGAATTGCCTTTGATTTTTGATGTAAGTTCTTCAACTGAGCCATTGCGTGACAGTAAAGCTTATTGCGATGCCTCAACCAATACTGAAGATGAATGGATTGCAAACGTCACCTGTGGAGATATCGACAACTCGAGTGGATGGCAGGGAGGTGTTGCTGACTATACCGATCAGATGACAACTATCGAAGTAGGTGCCAGTGAAAGCATAACTATTGAAAATGGTAATGCATGGGCATCTGATATAGTTTATGCCTGGGTCGACTGGAATGATGATGAAGAATTTGACCAGGGCGGCGATGAAGAATATCAACTTACCAATGTTGGTGGACAGGGACAAACTTTTGAAGGAGAAATCAGTGTTCCACAGGGAACACAAAGTGGTAACCACAGGATGAGAGTAAGGATGACTTATTCTTCAGCACCTGAACCATGTGGTAATTCTAGCTACGGTGAAGTTGAAGATTATACCATCAATGTAACTGGCTGGATGCTTGTTGAGCGTGTTTCTGATACAATTGCTCCTGGGGGAACAGAATCTGTAGAAATTACATTTAACTCAGAAGATCTTTACGAAGGTACTTTTTATGGAAATGTTTTTGTCGAAACCAACGACCCTGATATGCCATTGGTTGATGTACCTGTTACCTTAAATGTTGGTGGAGGATTCCCGCTGGCACTTCAGGTTGTTGCCGATCCTACCGAAATATGTGCTGGTGAAAGTTCTCAATTGATGGCAGTGCCTTCAGGCGGAACCGGTACATACACCTACGAATGGACTTCCGATCCTGCTGGATTTACTTCAACAGAACCCGAACCTATGGTTTATCCTGAAGAGACAACCACCTATTTTGTGGATGTGAATGATGGTGAAAGCACAGTTTCCGGACAAATAACAGTAAACATTATTCCTCTTCCCGAAACCCCTGCAATGCCTGTGGGTGAAACCTCATTGTGTTTTGGTGTTTATCAAACAGTTTATAGTACTGATGGATCCGTAGGATCGGATAGCTACCACTGGACAATTGAACCATTGGCTGCCGGGGTGATTGAAGGTGATGGGTTGACCGGCACAGTAACATGGGCTGTAACGTTTTCTGGAGAAGCGCAAATAATGGTTGCAGGTGTAAACGAATGTGGTGAAAGCGGTGGTATTGTGGAAGCGTTGTTGGTAATGGTTAATGAGTTGCCAGTGGTTGATCTTGGTGAAGATTTGGAAGTTTGTGCAAACACAACTGTCTTGCTGGATGCCGGAAATCCAGGAGCTACCTATCTTTGGTCAACCGGAGAAACCACACAAACCATCGAAGTGGACTCAACCGGTATTGGTATCGGTTCTGCTGAGTTCTCAGTGGAAGTAACTGATGCTGAAACCTGCTCAAATTCTGATGCCATAATGATATCCTTCTACGATTGTACAGGCATCTCTGAAGTTGAGGACAATTGGGTGATCGATGTTTACCCGAATCCATCCAACGGACAATTTACCATCGAAATAAATTCGAAAAACAATCAGCCTGTTCAAATGAGAATTTTCAATGCCTTTGGCAGTGAAATCTACCGTGAAGACAATTTGAGTGTAAACGGTTCTATTTCGAAAACATTGAATTTGAAAGATGTGCCGGAAGGCATATATTACCTGAACCTGCATGGTGATGGGGTTAATATTATTAAGAAAATTGTGATCCAGTAATACGCGGATTGCCCGAAATAAATATTAGCCGGAGATTAAGTCTCCGGCTTTTTTTATGTCGGGATTTTAAGAATAAAATATATGTTGAAATCCTTCTACTATACCATCAATAAAGTATAAAACTATTATTTCCTGCCGCTCTGCCTGCAATCACTTCCATCATTAAAAAAACCGGCCATGCAAACCCTAAAAGCGTAAATTTCTGATGATTGGATTTAGTATAACGAGATTTTCTACATACATTTGCAACCTTTTTTAGTTGATACCAACAGATCAATTATTTGTTTAAGGCACCTTTACATTTTTAAAATAGGAGACTAAATTCATGAAAAAAACTACAACATTACTATTGGCGACTCTTGTTGTTATTACTTGCCAGGAAATATTTGCGCAAAGTAAAAAACAGGAGGCAAACAAGCAACTCTACCAAAACGGTGTTTATAATCCCTACGAAGTACTCGACACACGTGTTGATAATATGCGCTACTGGCGAAAGGCATTGGAACTCGGCCTTACCGAAGTTAATCCCGATGTAACTGTACCTTTGGGAACTTATAAATCGAGCAGGATAAATGCAACAAGCGTTGTACGCGAAGATTCACCCGACGTGCCGGTAACTACTGAAAATTCAACCCAGAGTGAAAACTCAATATTTGTTGATCCCAACGATCCTGATCATGTGTTACAATCCAACAACTCCACCCAAAACCCGGTAGGCTCACTTTACGGTGCCAACTATTTTTTCTCCTATGATTTCGGACAAATTTGGGGTGGTTCTATCCAGGGTGCAGGCGGAAACAATTCAGGCGATCCTGCAACAGCTATTGGATTGGGTGGACGTCAATATGTTGGTTTTATTAATAGTTCCGGTGGTATGGGTGTATCCTATTCCGATGATGGGGAAAACTGGACACAGAAACTTGCCGGATCGGGTAGCCTGGATAAAAACCACCTATGGATCGATAACAGCCCGACCAGCCCGTACGAAGGACATGTGTATAATGCATGGGTTGCATTTTCGGGAAGCAATAGTGACGACATTGAAATGGTGCGCTCAACCGACGATGGTGTGTCGTACACTAATAAAATCAATATCAGTTCAGCTGTAAACGCCGGTAGTCACAACCAGGGTGTAAACATTACCACAGGCCCCGAGGGGCAAGTGTATGCCGTTTGGGCAATTTATGATGGCTGGCCTACTGACGAGACCGCCATTGGCTTTGCAAGGTCCATGGACGGAGGTGCTACCTACGAACCTGCTGAAAGGATTATCTCAAACATCCGTGGTATCCGTACCAGCGAAACATCAAAAAACCACCGTGTGAATTCATTCCCTGTT
>Ga0209692_10005913_pt1 | contig 10293 bp, 9 predicted proteins | sample tdDd472_FD_187129 | JGI IMG/M metagenome (GOLD analysis project Ga0209692, IMG submission 187129) | Marine sediment microbial communities from the Atlantic coast under amendment with organic carbon and nitrate - tdDd47.2 (SPAdes)... | ecosystem: Environmental > Aquatic > Marine > Coastal >...
AATGTATAACTCCATCAAAGGTGTTGAACCTAAACCATTGACCATTACTGCAACTTCTGAGTCAGAATAATCATAGTCATCTAAAATCTTGTCAACCAATATTTCTGCAAACTCTTTAGCAGATTTTACATTAGTGTGGAAAACTCCTGGCTCTCCATGTATACCCATCCCTATTTCAACTTCATCATCTCCTAGTGTAAAGCCTGGTGTGCCAACACCTGGTAATATACATGGGCTCATAGCCATACCCATTGAATTAACATGGTCAATTGCTTTTTCTGCAGCAGCTTTAACTTCCTCTAGACTTCCACCCATTTCTGCTTTCGCGCCAGCAATTTTGTGAACAAAAACTGTCCCTGCAATGCCACGCCTTCCAGTTGAATAGCTGCTTTCTTCTACTGCAACATCGTCACGCACAATTACAGTTTCAACTTTAATATCATCCATCTCAGCTAGATCTTTTGACATTTCAAAATTCATAATATCGCCAGAATAGTTTTTAATGATAAGCAAAACGCCTTCACCTGTATTAGCTTCTTCTATGCCTTTAATAATTCTATCTGGGCTTGGTGATGCAAATACATTTCCAGAAACAGCAGCATCCAACATACCGTATCCTACATACCCTGCGTGTGCAGGCTCGTGTCCACTACCACCACCTGAAACTAGTCCAACTTTTTTCTTTGTTTTATCTTTTCTTGATATAACCTCTAGTTCCTTATGATAGACCAATTCAGGATGAGCTTTTTCAATACCCATCAACATGTCTGAAACAACATTATCTGGATTATTAATTAACTTTTTCATATCCTTTATTCTCCTTGTTAGTGTTTTAATTTTTTATTAACCTTAACTCTTGTTATAATTAATAGTTTTATAGATTTCCAAGATAAGCTTTCTTTACATTTTCATCATTTAGGAGCTTTTTAGCATCACCCTCCATGATGATTTTACCAGTTTCAAGAACATATCCTCTATCAGCTGCTGCAAGTGCCATTTTAGCATTTTGCTCTACTAATAGAATTGTTGTTCCTAATTTTTTAATATCCTTAATCAACTTAAAAATAAGTTGTACCAAGTTAGGCGACAATCCTAATGAAGGTTCATCCAATAACAACAGTTCAGGCTTTGACATTAAAGCTCTTCCTATTGCTAACATTTGCTGTTCACCACCACTTAATGTCTTTGCAACTTGATTTTTTCTTTCACCAAGTCTAGGAAACAGATCGTATACCATATCAAAGCTTTCATTAATCTCTTTTTTATCATTTCTTGTGTATGCACCTAGACGTAGGTTATCATAAACAGATAATTGAGGAAAAACTTCACGTCCTTCTGGGGATAAACTAATACCCTTTTTAACTATTTGACCAGGAGCACAACTTGTTATATCTTCATCTTTATATATTATCTTTCCTACCTTAGGTTTCAACAAACCTGTTATTGTACCTAATGTTGTTGTTTTACCTGCACCATTACTACCAATTAAAGTAACAATTTCACCTTTGTTTATAACCAAATCAATACCTTTAAGGGCATGAATATTATCATAGTATGTATTAATATTTTCTAATCTAAGCATCATCTTCATCCTCCTTACCCAAATAAGCTTCTATAACTTGCTTATTGTTAGCAATCTCTGCTGGAAGACCTTCTGCTATTTTTTTACCATGATCAATAACATAGATTCTGTCAGAAATATTCATAACAACACTCATGTCATGTTCAATTAAGAGTATTGTATAGCCTCTTTTAACAAGAGACTTAATAAACTCAAGCAGATACTCAGACTCTTGTGGATTCATACCGGCTGCTGGCTCATCTAGTAAAATCAACTTAGGCTCTGTAGCAATAGCTCTTGCAATCTCGAGCTTTCTTTGCTCACCATATGGTAGGTTAACAGAGTAGTCGTGCATTTTATCTTTTAGTCCTATAGAAGCTAAAATATCAATTGCATTTTTTGTTTTTTCCGCTTCTATCTTTCTATATTTCTTTGTTCTAAATAGTAAATCTATAAATCTATAGTGAGTATTTGTATGTGTACCAGTTAAAACATTTTCAATAACTCTCATTTCCTTAAACAATCTAATGTTTTGAAATGTTCTTGCAATACCAGCTGTAACAATTTCCTGTGGGGTCTTATCTTGTATTTCCTCACCATCAAATAGAATCTTGCCTTCAAAGCCTGAGTAAATTCCAGTTAATTGATTAAAGATAGTTGTTTTACCAGCACCATTAGGACCAATAATACTTACTATTTCTCCTGGGTACACCTCAAAATTAACATTGTCAACTGCTTTTAATCCACCAAAATTCATACATAAATTTTCAACCTTTAGAAGCGGATTCTTTGTACTTATACTCATAAATAATCACCCTTTATTCCACTAGGCATTTTATATTTTCTTTTACTTTGACCACCTAGCAGTCCTTCCGGTTTAAATCTAATCATTAAAACTAATATCAATCCATATATTATAAATCTGTATTCACTAGCAAATCTTAAAGCTTCTGGGAACGATATCAGTAAAGCAGCTCCTACGAATATGCCCTTCATTGTTCCCATACCACCTAGTATAACAATACTAATAATTAAGATCGATATATCAAAATTAAATGTGTTTGGGTCGATAAACCTTACCATATGAACATAGAAGCTACCACCTAGTCCAGCTATCATAGCTGAAATAACAAAGCTTGCAACTTTATATTTGGTTACTTCTATTCCCATTAATGTAGCAGCTAGTTGATCATCTCGAATTGCCATCAAAGCTCTACCCATTTTTGAGCGTATAATCGCATAAATCGCTAAACTAACAACAATCAACAAGAATATGCTTAAATAGAATAACCCTCCATTAAAAGTAGTTAATTCAATTCCAAATATTACAGGTCTAGTTATGTTTGCAACCCCTAATGGTCCACCTGTTAGGCCATCCCAGTTAAGAGCTAGCATTCTTATTATTTCACCAAAACCTAATGTCGCAATAGTTAAATATGTTCCAGATAATCTAAGCGTTGGAGCTCCTAATAGGAATCCAAATATACCTGCCACAATCATTGCACACACAGCACTTAATGCAAAATTCATACCAAATGTTACATTTAAAAGCGCTGATGTATATCCACCAACAGCACAGAAACCAGCATGTCCAATTGATACTTGTCCTGTATATCCTGTTATAAGATTTAAACTTTGTCCTAATAATGAATATAAAGCAATCATTGTAAACACACGTATTATAAATGATGAAAACCCTATTTTAGGTAATAATATAACAACTGCTAAAGCCACTACTATCAGAATAATCTTTAATTTTTTATTGCTTTCAATTTTATCCAGCATCCTATTATAGATACTGCTTATCTTATTTACTATCTTCATCTCTACACCTTCTCAACCTTCTTCTTACCGAACAATCCATTAGGTCTAAAAATAAGAACTATGATTAGAATCAAAAATGCAATAGCATCTCTGTAGCCGCCACCTAAATATGAAGCTGCGAAACTTTCTGATACACCTACTACTAATCCCCCAATAACCGAGCCGTACAATACACCTATTCCACCTAAAACTGCTGCAGAGAATGCTTTTAGTCCTACTATAAAACCCATTGTTGGATATACCATTTGATAATATCCACTTATCAAACTACCAGCTATAGCAGCAGATGCACCACCTAAGAAAAACGTAAATGATACAACCCTATTAACATCAATTCCCATCAAATATGCTGCTTTTGGATTTTGTTCTATTCCCCTCATTGCAAGGCCAACTTTAGTTTTTTGTATAATAAATGTTAGCGATGCAAGTAAAATTACAGATACTAAAAATATACCTAATTGTGTTGATTTTATTGACACTTGACCTATTTGCAACATGCCATAATCGAATATTTTGGGGAACCATTTGCTTTCACTACCAAATGCAATCATCAACCCATTTTGAATAATATAGGATACGCCTATTGTTGTAATAAGAGCTGAAATAGGTTTGGATTTTTTCTTTCTTAAAGGCTCTAGACTCATCTTGTCAATAGCTATTCCTAAAAGTCCAGTTGCAATTACACTAATGCATAGCCCCCAAACAACTCCATACCCCATAGATACAGCAACAACAAGTGCAATATGTGCTCCAAATGCATATACTGAGCCGTGTGAGAAGTTAACTAATCTCAAAATACCAAAAACTAGTGAGTATCCTACAGCTACTAAAGCATAAACCATTCCAAGAGTTAGTCCATCAAATATTTGCTGAATTATCACTCGTCTGCCTCCTTCTTTAAAATTGATAGTCACAATAATATGTAACTAAGTTCATTTTCTGTTTTTGCAATAGATTATTAAATCATTGCTAAATGTTTTCTATCAAATAGTTATAAACGAAAAAATCGATAATAATTCCGAAATGTTAAAATATAATCCAATTTAAGAAGTGTGTTGTTCCAAAAATTTGGAACAACACCAATCAAAACTAGTAAATTACTATTTATCTATGACAACAAAACTGCCATCTTCAATTGTTAACCAGTTGAAAGTTTTCAAAGCATCACCGTTTTCGTTGAATTGAGTTGATCCTGAAACACCTTCATATGTTATTTTGTAAAGTTCGTTTTTGATTGCTTCTCTGTCTGTTGTATCAGCGCTTTCGATAGCTGATAAGATTAGTCCCATTGAGTCAAATGCTTGTGCTGTCAAGCTGCTAGGTACTGAACCATATGCTGCTTCATAGCTTTCTACAAATGATTTAACTTTCTCATCTGGGCTGCTGTGGAAGAAAATTGCTGGTAAGCAAATGCCTTCTGCATCTTCTTTAGCTAGTTCGATTAATTGCTCGCTGTATGCATTTGAGAAACCAATTAGGTTAATGTCTGGGTTTACATCTTTGTATTGTGATGCAAATGGTCCTAAAACATTGTACATACCTACAACAATAATTGTGTCTGGTTCTTGAGCTGATAATGCTGTTACTGATGGTGAGAAGTCAACAGTTCCATCAACGATTTCTTCGTGCGCTACTATTTCTAGATCATAGTTGCTAGCTAAATCATTAATAAGAATGTTTGATGTTGATGTTCCCCAGTCAGTTTTAACTGATAAAATACCCACTTTTTTTGCACCGAATACTTTAGATGCAATTTCTAGTGTTTCTGCAGCTTCAACATTGATTAAGCTATTGTTTCTGAAGATATAGTCACCTTCACTTGAGTAATCAGGATGTGATGCTGAAGGAGAAATTTCAACTAGTCCAACTTCTTGATATGTTGGAGATGCAGCCATACATACACCACTTGCAAAGTGACCAACAACTGCAGATATTGAGTCGTCTCCAACTATTCTTTCTGCGATTGATGCAGCTTCTTCACCACTGTTTTTGTCATCATAGCTAATAACTTCGATTTGTTTACCTAATACACCGCCGTCTTCATTCCATTGATCTGCCATTAATTTAACAGCATTTTCAAAACCTGTTCCGTACTCTGCAAAATCGCCTGTTAATGGTGCTGCTATCGCAATTTTAACTGTATCAGATTCTTTTGTACCGCAACCTGCAAAAGCAGATACAACTAGTGACAATACCAACAATAACATTAATGTCTTTTTCATTTTTTAATCTCCCTTTCATTTAAGTCGATTTTCGTTTTTTATATTAACTACTTGCGTAGAAATATACATTTAGCCTGAAATCATAATGTCCAAAATTACTTCATCTGTATTTTTCATTCCATCTTTTCCTACTGTACCAACAGCAGCAATTGTTTTTTCTATATCATCAAATATTATTCCACATCCACCTTCTGCCACTATTCCATTTAGTGCCAACTCAGAAGCTAGAAATGCACTATCTAAACTTGAATATATCTTATAAGCACATGATGGCTTAGCACCATCGCAAATTACTCCTGGAAGATTTGATAAGGAGTTTTTAATAGAATCCTCAATTTGCTTTCTATTTCCATCTTTTAAATATGTAATTGCCCCACTAACTGCTGTTGCTGCACTTACTGCTCCACAAAAAGCTGATAAGGAACCAATTTTTGATTTAATGTAAATAGATACAAGGTTTGCAAACACTAACGCTCTATACATCTTCTCTTTTTCAACACCTTCACTTGTACAGTAAACATAGATAGGTAATGAAATTGTCATGCCTTGATTACCTGAACCAGAATTTATTACAACTGGAGAAGTAGAACCACTCATTCTTGCATCAGAACCCGCTGCTGCATATGCTATTGCCTTTTCTTTTGGAGATTTGGCATCTTTGATAACAGTCTTGCCAATGTTCATACCATAGTTATGTTCTAGACCAATTTTAGCTATTGTATAGTTGCTTTCAACTTGTAAATCAATTGTTGGGATAACATTATCTATATCACCCATCAACGAATATTCATATAACCCTTCAAAGCTCATTTTTTTATAATCAGCTGCTTTTTGTTCTGCTGTTTCTGCTGTAACGTCTAATATTAGTGCGTCATTTTTAGAAATATGGGTTACATTTGTATGTTTTTCTTCAATTACAACTCTGGCCTTATCATCATTGCAATATCCTGTAATATCAATATAAAGGTTGTCCTTATTTTTCTTTTGTGTAATCTTGATTTGGATATTCTCAATTAGCTTAGGTATAAGTGAAATATCTTCTTCATTTACATACTCTAAAACTTCTAATTCGCTATCTGGCTTATTGGTTAAAAACCCTGCTACAGTTGCAACTTCAATACCTCTTAATCCATTAGTATTTGGAACTATAACTCCTTTAACATTTTTTATAATGTTTCCACTTACAAGAATGTCGAGTTTGGTTGGAGTTTGCTTTAATTGCTTTTTCACTAATGCTGCTGCATAAGCTATTGCTATAGGCTCAGTACACCCTAAAGCTAAAAGTAACTCTTTTTTTAATATTTTTCCATAATCAACTTTGTTCATAACATACCCTTGTATCATTTTGATACTTACCCTTTTTATTTGTCTCATTTCTGTATATTACGAATATTATCACTATTTTTTAGCTTTGTAAACATTATTTATGTATCAATTTGATATTTTTCTATATTATTTATCTCTTGAATATATTAAAATCCAGATTATACTAAATAACGTCTTTATCTATAACACTTATGCGTCTACATAAGCCAATTTTGGTAATATTAATTCTTTAGTGCTAAGAAATACCTGTTGATAATAATTTATTGATTTAATTTCTAAGACATTAAATATTGTGACTTTATTATTACCAATGTCACTATCAATACTACAGCAATTTAAGTATAATATATTTAATATCTGCATCGTTAAAATGCTATATTATAATTATTGATTTGAAGGGATTAATTAAGTAAATGGATATAAAATATAAAGTAAATGATACTATAAATGCAAATGAGATAATTGAAGTATTTAATAAAGTTGGTTGGAATAAAGATCCCAACATTATTGTGAATGCATTTAAAAACTCTTATTATGTAACAGCTCGCGAAGATGATAAACTTGTAGGATTTGCAAGAGCAATTTCTGATGATTTTTATTACACCGGAATCTACGATGTGGTAGTTTTGCCTAGCTTTCAGAAAAAAGGTATCGGCTATAACATGATGAAGATAATAATTGATAAATTTAAAGGACAATATTTCTTTTTGACCTATACTGAAGGAAATAGAGCATTCTATGAAAAATGTGGTTTTGCAGACAACAACAATGCTATGTGGATACAGAAATAAATTACACTATACATCATACAGTTTTCATTTAACTAATACTAGTATAATAACCAAAAACACGAACCATGTTCGTGTTTTAAGTAAATCAAATTTTAATTGCTTAATCAGTATGTATAACACTCTTCCTTACCACACAATACACGATTTATACCAAACGCTAATGCTTCCATCTCAAACGTACCTGCCATAACTGATACTGGTGCTATAAACTCTACACGTTCGATTATTTTTTTAGTAAACTTACTTGATTGAGATATACCTCCAGTTAAGATAATTTTATCAATTTTACCACTAACTACAGTGCTCAAACTACCAATATCCTTAGCAACTTGCATAGTCATAGCCTCATATATCAGAGAAGCCTTGTCATTTCCATCTTCTATTGATTCTTGAACATCTAGTAGATTGTTCGTTCCAAGATAAGCTTCCATTCCGCCATTTCCTCTTAATTTTCGTTGCATTGATTTTTCATCATACTTACCCGAATAACACAACCTAACAAGAGACCTACAAGGCACACCTCCAGCACGTTCTGGTGACATTGCTCCTTCGTCATCGCCTACAATATCTAAAATCTTACCATTATTTATCAAGTTTACTGTAATTCCTCCGCCTAGATGTGCAACTATATACGTACTTTTTTCAAAAGATACTTCATCACGTTTTGCCTGTTCTATTGCAACAGCACGACTATTTAGCACATGCGTTAAGAACCGTTTCTCTATCTCAGGAACACCTGTGATAGTATATATTTCATCCGGTGTACCACAACCACACACTGCATCATAAATATATGCATTCACACCTGCTTCTTTAGCTATCTCATATGCAATTACTGCAGCCAAATTGGATGCATGTGGTACTTTTGAATTCTTTGATGCCCAAACAAGGTCATCATTTACAATATAAGCACCCGTCTCCAACTGCCCGACTATGCCACCTCTAGCAGCAATAGCATTTAATGTGTTAGGTGCTACGTCTATCCCTTGCAAATACTTATGTATCGCATCACGTCGAAAGCTAAGTTGATCATTAATATCATCACAAGAATTAATCTGTTCTGATGAATGATTCAGTTCTTGTGTATTTATCTCGTTTTCACCCTCATATAACGCAACCTTTGTTGATGTAGAACCAGGATTAATTACTAAAATTCTATTACTCATCATCTTACCCTCCCATTATCCTATTTGCTCCATACCAATATGCAACGCTTTCATATTTATGTCAATATATTTCTCATGCATTAAACTCTCCATTATACCCTTCCAATTAATATCGTTAAGCTTTGCAACGCTTATAAGCGCTCCTAGCATAACCATATTCATAGAACGTGGTGTATTCAATCTGTTTACTATATCCATTGCATCTATCACTGTTGTATCTGCTTTGCTTTTTATCTCTTCTATAAGTCCTTCAGGATATTCAACTATTCCAGATAAAATAGGAGCTGATGGCAACTTGAAACTATTTGTTACAACTTTACCATTTGGTGATACATATTTAAGCCAACGATATGTTTCCATTTGCTCAAAAGATATCAAAACATCAGCTTCTCCTAGCCCAATTACAGGTGAATTTACTTTATCACCATATTTTATATGCGCACTAACGCTACCTCCACGTTGGCTCATACCATGAATTTCGGACATTTTTACATCGTAACCTTTTTCCATCAATCCTAGTGTCAGCATTTTGCTAGAAAGTATTGTACCTTGTCCGCCAACTCCAACTATTAGTATGCTTTTGGTTTTTTTCATATCATTTACCTCACTAGCTTTCTTAAACACTTGCTTTAACAATTGCATCCACTGGACATACTTGTGCACATACACTACATCCTACACACATAGTTGGTTCAATTGATGCTTTCTTATTTGACTCATCAAACCTTAATGCTGGACATCCAGTTTTTATACATTTTTGGCATCCAATGCATTTATCTTTTATAATAGAATATTGATAATTTCTTGTTCCGAATTCATCTAAATCTATTGGTGACATTTTCTTTAGTGCACACGGCCAACGAGCTATGATTACACTAGGTACATCAATACTTAAAGCCCAGTCTAGCGATTCTTTCATATCATTTAATTGTAGTGGGTTAATAGTACGTACATGCTCCACCCCCAATGCCCTAACAATTCTTTCAATGTCTGCTTCTTTTGCATCGTTTCCTTGAGCAGTATAGCCAGTACCAGGATGGTCCTGATGCCCTGTCATACCTGTTATTCTATTATCAAGTATAATAGTTGTTGTATTGCTATTGTTATAAACAACATCCAAAAGACTTGTCATACCAGAGTGGAAGAATGTAGAGTCACCAATTACACTAACTGAATGCATATCAACATTATACTCTTCAAACGCTTTGGCTACACCATGTGCACCACTAACACTTTCACCCATGCATATACATGTATCCATTGCAGAAAGCGGTGGCAATGCACCAAGCCCATAACAACCAATATCACCAGATATAAATACATCCTTACGTTTACCTAGTTCATAAAACACACCTCTATGTGAACAACCTGCACAAAGCATAGGTGGTCGAGGGACTAGTTTA
>Ga0209692_10005916_pt1 | contig 10289 bp, 6 predicted proteins | sample tdDd472_FD_187129 | JGI IMG/M metagenome (GOLD analysis project Ga0209692, IMG submission 187129) | Marine sediment microbial communities from the Atlantic coast under amendment with organic carbon and nitrate - tdDd47.2 (SPAdes)... | ecosystem: Environmental > Aquatic > Marine > Coastal >...
CTGCCGAGTTCGCCGCCGACCGGGACCGTATGGCCCGGTTCGATCGTGAGGCCAAGCTTCTGGCCTCGTTGCACCATCCCAACATCGCGTCGGTTTTCGGATTCGAATCCCTGGCTGAATGCACGTTTCTGGTCATGGAACTGGTCGAGGGCGACGACCTGGCTGTGACCTTGCGCGATGGGCCCATGCCCGTCGACGAAGCTGTAGAGGTCGCGCGCCAGATCGCCGAGGGACTCGAAGAAGCCCACGAAAAGGGTATTGTCCACCGGGACCTGAAACCCGCCAACGTCAAACGCACGCCCGACGGCAAGGCGAAAGTACTGGATTTCGGCCTGGCCCGGGTTTTCTCCGGTCAGACTGCAGTCGAGGAATCCGTTGCGAGTGAGCCCACGATGACCGCGGCCATGACCCAGGTGGGCACCGTGCTGGGAACCGCAGCCTACATGAGTCCCGAACAGGCCCGCGGCAAAGAGGTGGACCGCCGGGCGGACATCTGGGCCTTCGGGGCGATCCTTTTCGAGATGCTGACCGGCAGACAGCTCTTCGCCGGCGAGACAGTGAGTGACACTCTGGCGGACATCCTCAAGTCCGAGCCCGAATGGGAGAGGCTGCCCGTCGGATTGCCCTACCAGGTCGAACGCGTATTGCGGCGTTGTCTGGCGAAAGATCCCCGGCAGCGATTGCGTGATATCGGGGAAGCACGGGTCCGACTCGAAGATCCGGCGGCCGATTCGGAGATGTTCTCCGGGCCGATCGCCGCGGCGGCGGATACGGGAGGCCGTGGCCGGCTAAGGCGACTCGTCCCCTGGGGGCTACTCGCGGCGAGCCTGGCCCTGCTTGCCTGGCTTCAGTTCGGGACCCAACACGTAACTGACCCGGTTGTTCAGCATCTGGCCGTGCCAGGGCCGAACGAAGTCGGCTTCCACATCAGCGGCTCGTTTCCGGGATTACCGACGATCTCACCGGACGGCCAACGTGTTGCCTTTAGCGGAGTTTCCATGGAGGACAATGTCGTACGATTGTATGTGCGGGACCTGGGCGCCGAAAAGGCGGTAGCCCTCAGTGACACCAAGGACGCCCAGTATCCCTTCTGGTCGCACGACGGGCGCTGGCTCGCCTACTACGTGCGCAGCGAGGGCTTGCTGAAGATACCGGTCGACGGTGGTCCTCCTCAGATGGTCGGCGTCGCCAGCAATGGCAAGGGCGGTAGCTGGAACCAGATGGACGAGATTCTATTCACCACCGACTACAACACCCCGATATTTCTGGCCTCGGCCCGCGGGGGCGAAGCGCGGCAGGTCACCGATTTGGAAAACGACGAAGGTTTCAATTCCCACCGCCACCCGCAGTTCTTGCCCGACGGGAGGCACTTTCTGTACTTGGCCCGCGGCAACGGCAGGGTGGAATCTGAGATCCGATACGCCAGCCTGGACGGCGGTCCGACGAAGGTCGTGACCCGGGCTCCAATGATGGGGTACTACGCGTCCGGATACCTGGTATACGTCAGCCACGGAGACCTCGTGGCTCAACCGATGGACCCGGAAACCGCAGACTTGTCGGGTTCGCCAACACCTCTCGTGGAAGACGTCATGACGGTGCCCGGCGCTGCAAAGGGTGTGTTTTCGATTTCGTCGGAGGGAAAACTCGTCTACATGCAGGGCGAAACGGCCGGGGACGCCACTATCTCCTGGCGCGACCGCAGCGGCAAGGAGATCGAACAGATCAGCGATCTGGCCGCTTACGACATGGTGGCCCTGGCTCCGGACGGGCGTAATGCCGCCGTCGGCGTCATCATCGAACAGGCCGGGACGTGGGATATATGGATTGTTGATCTGGAGCGGAATTTCCGGACCCGGTTCACCGTCGATCCGGCCGACGACCTGGATCTCGTCTGGGGTCGCGACAGCCGTGGATTGTATTTCGCTTCCGACCGGGAGGGCGAATTTGCGATCTATTACAAGGAAATCGGCAGTCCCGACGAGCCGCGCCAGATCTTCAGCACAGGAGAGGAGATTCGCCTGTGGGACGTCTCGGCCGATGGGCAGACCCTGTTCTACTCGGGGTCGGGGGCAGGGACGGCCTGGGACCTGTGGAGCGTTGATCTGAATGGTGCGACTGACCCTCGCCTGTTGCGCAAATCCGCCGATCATGATGTCATTTGCCGGCTTTCTCCGGACGAAAAGTGGGTAACGTTTTCGTCCCGGGAATCGGGTCGCTGGCAGGTGTCCGTGGCGCCCTGGCCAGCGATGTCTCCCATTACCCAAGTTTCCACCACGACCGGCACCTGGTCGCAGTGGAGCCGGGATGGTCGGGAAGTAGTATACCTGGAAGAGGCGGGGTCATTGGTGGCGGTGTCGATGACGCCGGAAAACGGTCGCATGTCCGTCGGTCGCCCCGAAACCCTGTTCGAGATCAACGGCCCCGTTCTGGAGAGCGTTTACTGGGCTATTTCGGCTGACGGCGAGCGATTCGTCACGGTGAATACCCAGAACACCACAGCGCCTTCGTACTGCAACCTGGTGTTGAACTGGCCTGGGATCCTGGAGAGGCGGTAGGCACAGGACGACATCGAGTCGTCCTTGGTTGCTGACGAACCCGCCCCCGTGTACCCCACTTGCTGATCACTGCTCCACCCAGTACTCCGCTCCGTCCCTGGTGCGGCCCAGAAATCCGTAGTCGATCATGTAACGGCACAGCGTCGTGTAGTCTTCGGACGCAGTCGCGAGGATGTCGTTGACCTCGACCTGCGTGTAGCGAAGCTTCGAGTCGAATCGTTTCAGGATCTGAATCAGCACGGCCACCTTGTGTTTCTGCTTTCTGGGGAAGTGGGACATCAGGCCATCCGGTCCATCCGGAAAGTTCGCCCGGACGATCTTCTTGAACTCGGCCGCCGTGATGGCGAACCGGTCGTCGCTCGCCGACGCCGAGCCAGGGATCTCGATGAATCGCGAACCAGGATCCTGGCGGCCGCTCTCCAGCAGGTCCATCAGCGCCAGGAACACCCTGGCCTGGCGCGCCTTCTCACGCAGGACGAAGCGGTGGTTGCGGATGGTCGACAGGCTGACCTCTCCGACCAGGGGTTGGATCTGCTTGTCGGAAAGGCCGTCGAAGAAATGACCCAGCAAGGTACGATGGGTGTCGGACAGCCCCGTGCCCTTCTTGCCCAGTGCGAGCAGGGCGTGGAACGTCGAGGTGTGGGCCACAATGAGGTGGTCCCGCATGGCGAGTTCCGCTTCCACCAGATCCGTACCCAGGGGATAGATATGACCCTGCTTGAAGGTCTCATCGCAGAACAGACACTCGAACGCACTGCCGGTGTTTACATAGCCGGCGATCAGTTGCTGGAGCGTGATGGATTCGCGGACGGGATAATTCATGACTCGTCTCCTTTTGTTGGAATATAGCCAAAGAGAGCCATGTGTCTATATATAAATAGACATAGATATATAAAGTTTGCGCATATGGCTGGGGTGGGCAGTCCAGATTGCTCGCTGACGCTTCAATAGAAGCTTCTGAAGTTGGATCCCTCGGCCCCAATGCTATCCCAAAGGTCCGCTGCAGTAGCGACGGCGGAGACCAGCCTACCTTTACGCATGCGCGCTTCCAAATACTTCCCTGAGCACCGGGTCCAGATCCCGCAGGAGACTCTCGCCGTCTCCCGCGAAACTCGACCCATGCATGATGGCCAGGATTTCGGGTTTCAGATTCGCCAATTCATGCAGCAGTTGCTTGGTGTTTGCCGAATAGGGCAGATAATCCATCAGGGGGCCGCCTTGGTATCCGGCCATGGCTGCCCGGGATCGTTCCAGTACGGAATCGGACTCGACGAGAGGTTCCACGTTGCCCACTTGGTGAAACAGGTCGGAGCAGAAAAGCACTTTCTGGGTTTCCTCGAAGAGCATTCCGGCGTCCCAGCCGTGCGGCAGATGGGGGGTCGGCTGGAAACGAAAACGGTATTGGCCCGTTTCCAGAACTTGGCCATTCTCCAGACCGACCGGTGGTCGATCGGCAAAGTCGTTCATATTCACCAGGGCTCCGACGACACTGCAGGCCGGCTGGGCTGCAGGGGCCACGTCCAGCCAGTTGTTCAGGCCGCCGCATTCATCCACCTCGAAGTGGCTCCAGCTGATCCAACGCAGGTCGGAGGGCTTGATGAGCCTGGCGACCGCGTCATGCAACTCGGGAAACATCCCCTTCATGCCGGCATGGTAAAGCAACGGCTCATCGTCCTTGACCAGGAAATGGTTGAACTGGAGGTCGAATTGATCCGCAAAGATGCTTATCCGATACACGTTCGCGGCAATCTCTGTCACGGTGGCCATGGTCGTCTCCTTCTGTCAGCGCATAATCGAGCGTAGTTTCGATGTACACTATGTCCATCGAATTAATCAGAAGTTAGACAAGGACGAAGGATTGTGCCATATTAAATATACATGGTGTCTAACAAAAATACCGGGGGTGCCCCCAAGCGACCCTACACGCTCAGAGCCCGTGCTCGACGCAAGGAAGAGGTCCGTCGCCGTATCACACTGGCAACCGTCCACTTACACGGAACCGTGGGGCCGGCAAGAACGACTGTGAGCGATATTGCAAAGATCGCCGGAGTTCGGAGGGCAACGGTATACAATCACTTCCCAACGGATCTTGACCTGCTTGACGCTTGCAGTTCACATTGGTTCACGGCGAACCCTCCACCGGATTCCGCGCCATGGACCGAAATCCAGAAACCCCATGCTCGGGCCGTGGTGGCGCTTGAAGCAATATACGACTATTACGACCGGGGCCGGGAGATGCTGGAGCGGGTCTTGCGTGACGCACCATTGGTGCCGGCTCTCGATGGTATTCTCCGGCAGAAGTGGTGGCCGATGATGGACAGTATCATTGGAGTTCTCGCCGAAGGGTGGGCTGTCGGCGAAGGCGGGAATCCCCCCGCCGGCGATGCAACAGTGGAGAATGGCGAGCCCCAATTGCGGGCGACCCTGCGGGTGGCATTGGATTTTGGCACCTGGCAGAGGCTCGTGGCGTCTAGCCTGTCCAATGACGAAGCGGCAAGTCTGGCAGTGAAATGGATTCATGCCAGCTGTGCCTTCCCGCGGTAGCTTGACCCCGACGGCCTGGTCATCTCGCCGCGGCACCGTGCTGCTGCGTGCGCGTTCTCCTATCTTATCCCCGCCCGTACCGGTCATTGACCACCCCTGACCCATTCTCCAACGATAGGCCCCGCCTTGGACCCCACAGCCCACGATCTCGAAGCTCGTCTGGCTGATTTGCCTCCTGCAGACAGCCAGGAGCGCGCCGACTTGCTGATCGAACTGGCCCGTTCCGTCTTCATGGTCGACCCACCCCGTGCGACGGAGGTCAGCCGCGAGGCACTCGAGATGTCCCGCCGCCTGGATTACGAGAAGGGCATCGGTTTCAGTCTTTACCACCTGGGTTTCGGGGAATATCTGCGTTCGGACCACGAGACCGCCATGGCCACCCTGCTGGAGGCCCAACGCCTGATGGATGCCCTGGACGACGACAGCGGACGCGGCATGGTGCTGGGCGCGCTGGCGGCGGTGCACCTGAGCGTGGGCGAGTACGAGAAGGCGCTGTCCAGTTCCTTCGCGGCGCTCAAGGTCCATCGCGGGACCGGCGACAGGCGCAACGAGGGGTGGCTGCTGCACGGCATCGGCGGCGCCTACCACGAAATGGGCGACTATCCACGGGCACTGCAGTATCACGGCGAGGCCCTGGCCGTCTTCGAGGAGATGGATTTCGACGTCGGTCGGGCCCGGTCGCTGTCCGGTCTGGGCATGGTGCATCAGGCGCGACGCGAGTTCGACCAGGCCTTCGCGGTGCACAGCCGTGCGCTCGAGCTCTTCCGCCGCGCCGGGAACGGCTTCGGCGAATCCCGTGCGCTGAACGATCTCGGTGTCACGTTGCAGGAGATGGGAGACTTCGAACAGGCCCGTGAACACCACCTGCGGGCTCTGGAGCTGCGCGAGGACTTCGGCAACAAGCAGGCCGTCAGCACCAGTCTGATCAATCTGGGCAAATTGCTGCTGGCCGAGGGCCAGGCAGAACAGGCTCTGGAGTACGTGTCGCGCGCCCTGGACATTGCCGAGCAGATCAAGGCCAAGCCGCGCATTTTTCAATCGCACCTCGTGCTTTCGGAAATCCGGTCGCTGCTGGGCGATCCCGCGGCCGCCCTGGAGCACTACAAGGCCTACGAGCGGGTGAAAGAGGAAGTGGCGGGTGACCAGGCCAACTTGCGCCTGGTCAACCTGCAGGTCGGCTTCGAGATGGAAAAGGCCGAGCGCGAAGCGGAGATCTCGCGCTTGAAGAACGTCGAGTTGCGCCAGAAGAATGAGCAGTTGCAGACCCTGCTGAACGAACTGCACACGGCCCAGGCGCAACTGATCCAATCCGAGAAAATGGCGATCCTGGGATCGCTGGTCTCCGGTCTGCTGCACGAGTTCAACACACCGCTCGGCGCGATCACCGGCACGAGTGATGTTTCCTATCGCTGCGTGGACCGGATTCGCAAGACGGTCGTGGACCACCCGGAGTTGCTGGGCAACCGCAAGTTCGCCCAGGCCCTGGAGATTCTCGAACGCAACCACGAGCTGATTTGCACGGCGACCGACCGCATCGGCCAGATCACCCGCAGCCTCGAGGGATTCACCAATCTCGACGGAGGCGCGCTGGAAAGCGTCGACGTGAACAGGAGCCTGGACCATACCCTGACGTTGCTGGAACACGAGTACCGCGGCCGGGTGGAGGTCGTCCGGGAATGGGGCGAATTACCGCCCCTGCTGTCGGATCCCCGCGACCTGAGTCAGGTGTTCATGACGCTACTGAGCAACGCCGGCGAGGCCATCAAGGACCGCGGCACCGTGACGGTGAAGACGGAGTTTGTGGGCGAGCATGTGCAGGTGGAGATCCAGGACACGGGCATCGGCATGGACGCAGCCGCGTTGGAAAGCCTGTTCGAACCCTCGTTTTCCGATTCAGGGGAACGGATCAAATCCGGCCTGGGTCTCTTGGCGGCCTTGAACATCATGCAGAAGAACGGGGGAGGCATCTCCGCCGAGAGCGAGATCGGCGTCGGGTCGGTCTTCAGGATCTGGCTACCGCTTTCCGCCCCGCGGACGACTGCCAAAGACTGAGGGCTGCGGGTAATCCCGCAGCCCTTGTCCGATCTCGACCGAATCTACTTCGTGGCGACCTTGGCGTCGACCATCACGTGGATGCTCGCAGCCCTGGCTGCCAGTTGCTCGAGGGTCAATTCGAGGCCTCCGCCACCGACACCATCGGGATCATTGTGGCAGCCGTAGCAGGCGAACTCGAGGCTGATGGCACCATGACCATCGTCATCGAGGGCGACGCTGGTTCCAATTTCCGAGAACATGTCGGCCTTGCCGTTGGTCGAGGTGCTGATCTTCCAGAGGTGGGTGGCGACATCGCCATCGTGGTTGTTGTTGGCGATAGCGCTCTTGGAAGCGTCCGGCATGTGGCAATCGACGCAGGTGGCACCATAACCGTGGGTGGTCTCGGCAATATCGGCATGGTCGCCGTCGACGTGACAGCTGACACAGGTCGTGGTCGTGCTCACGCCCTCACCCGGGGTGTCATCATCGAACTTGACCGAGGCATGGGGGTTGTGGCAGTCGTTGCAGCCGGGGCCAAAGGCCGAGTTGTGAGCGGAGTTGTACCACTCGTCGTACTGCTCGTGGTGCTTGATGAACCCGACACCGGTATCGGGGTCGTAGCTGGCCTCGATGCTATCGCCGCCAGGGGTGACGCCGTTGTCGCCGCCTCGGGTGTGGCACTTGCCACAGAACTCCGAACTGTCGTCCGTGGTCAGGGAATAGTCATTGGGACGGAAAGCATGCTGGTTGCCCATGCCGTGGCACCCCTCGCAGTGGACGCCGCCGGCGAAGAACGTGCCGACGAAGCCTTCCATGCCATCCTGGTTGTTGGATGCGTCGCCGTCATCGGAATCGACCCAGCCCGTCGTGTGGCACGCGCCACAGTTGTATTTCTTGGTCTCGCCGGCGTGGTAGTCGCCCCAGGTTTCGTTCTCGAAGTTGAACTGGTTCTGTCCACCGGCGGGAGTGTAGATGTAACCGTCGGTCTGGATCCAGCGCATCTTCCAGCCGAAACCACCGATCGTGTAGCTGAAATCGCTCCATTCGGTTCCCGTCGGCGGAGCGATGGGATTGTCGCGATAGGCGGAGGGGATGGGGAAGGCGTCGGTGGGGGGGCCGCCGTCGATCTTCGTCAGCTTGTAGGGGTGGCCTGAATGCATCCACATTTCGTGGGTGCCGGCGTGGCAACTGGCGCAGGCGTCGGATCCGGCGTAGGCCAGTGCTGGTACATCTTCGTCCGGACAGACCGGATCATCGTCGTCTGAGCAGCCAGTGAGAGCTAGGGGTGCTGCAATCAGGAGCAAGAAGATAATCTTCCAGGGCTTCATGATTTCGCCTTTCGGGATGACATCATTGATGCATTGGTAAAAACTACCTGCCTGCCGATCGCAGACACCATGAAAACCTATAATTTTGGTAGGAAAAAGGAAGCGTGTTTTACGGCACCGCCAGTGAAACCTTTATTGGCGAATACTCGACCATGAAACTGGACAAAGAAGGTCGCCAATGTACATATTTTCAATAACTGGATTTTCAATTGGATGCGGAATTATAAGAATGGCTTTCATTATCTAAAATGTGCTAAATGAAATGACTATTGCATTTTAGGTCGTGGCAATAAAGTCTTCCTCGACTCCAGATTTACTTTCCGGGAACGGCTCAACCCAAAGGGATTGTGAGTATCATCAGCAGAACAAAGGATCCAGGATAGGCATCAATCAGGATCCCCGCAGCCGTCAGGGCGTGGCCGAGGTGATGACGTAGCGGAACCCGTGCCGGCCGTTGACGCCGAGATGAGGGCTGGGATTCCGGCGAGAGGCGGACCGGCAGCGACGGGAGACATCGCTCCAGCCACCACCGCGAAGGACCTTGTACCACCCAGGCGGCGGACCGATTGGATCGATCTCCTCGTCTTCGTAGGTGCTGTGATACCAGTCGTTGCACCACTCCCAAACATTGCCGTGCATATCATAGAGGCCGAACGGATTCGGTTTCAGATGCCCGACTTGACTGGTCCAACCGTCGGTATTGCCGCAGTACCAGCCCATGGTTGCCAGGGACGGCTCATCCTCACAGCCGATTTCGGAAATCTCGCCATCGGCGAAGGCCGTCGTGGTCCCAGCCCGGCAAGAGTATTCCCACTCCGCCTCGGTGGGAAGCCGGTATCCCGAAGCACCGTAAGGATCGCCATCATTGCATTTCCATGAATTCGGGTCCGTGTGGTTGTAGGCTCTGGGCAACCCTTCCTTCATACTCAGCCAGTCACAATAGGAAGCCGCTCCGAACCAGTTCACTTCCTTGACCGGGTGACTCTCCATGCCAGGATCGACGACCAGGGTGGAACCGTCGAAGGAGATCTCACAGTCTTCATCCTCGTCCATGTCCAGAAGTTCCAGCGTGGAGCCATCGAGGTTGTCGTAGAGCCTGGTTCCATTCACAACACAGTGACCGCTGTCCAGGGCCCATTGAGCAAGCGCGGCATATTGCCGGTTGGTCACTTCCGTCGAGAACATGAAAAAATCGTTGGTCAGGGTCACCGGGTGTTGACTTTCGTCGCCATTGTGTCCGGGTTCTTCTTCGGATGAGCCCATCAGGAAACTACCGGCGTTGATCAAGACCAACTCCCCTGTTATCGCGGCAGGCGGGGTCACCGGGTCGTCCTCGCTACAACCTGGAATCAAGACGGCCATCAGGATCATGGCGATTTTCCAACAACGCATCGTATCCTCCGGATAGTTTGAAAGCTGCTGGGCTAACTTAGTAAAATATCCTACCAGAACACAAGGGTTTCATCTCGGACGCTGCAAGGAATCCTCAAACTGCCGTACGGCATCTTCCTGGTCCGCGGTTTCGATCGATCCGGGCCGCAGCTTGCGTACCGAGGCGATGGCCTCGTCAGTCGTAGCTCCCCGGGCCACCAGATAAGCTGCCGCCATGGTGCCCGACCGTCCGAGCCCCGCGGTGCAGTGCACAGCGACCCGCTTGCCGACCGCCACCGAATCCTGGACCACGGAGACGAACTCTATCATCTGTTCGAGAGTAGGTGGGTGGAAGTCCTCCACAGGTATGTGTCGATGTGCAATGGACCGCGACGCCAGCAACTCGGCGTCGGGCGGCGTCTCGGTCAAGGAGACCAGGACCTCGACTCCTTCCTGG
>Ga0209692_10005919_pt1 | contig 10287 bp, 8 predicted proteins | sample tdDd472_FD_187129 | JGI IMG/M metagenome (GOLD analysis project Ga0209692, IMG submission 187129) | Marine sediment microbial communities from the Atlantic coast under amendment with organic carbon and nitrate - tdDd47.2 (SPAdes)... | ecosystem: Environmental > Aquatic > Marine > Coastal >...
AAATGCCATCTCCGGGGAAGACTGCCTCAGTTGTTTCAACTGTCTGGACAAAGATGCTTGCCCCTCCAAGGCTCAAGCATTGTCGCTCACCATACTCGGACGCGAGGTCAATCATACGTACTTTGCAGCAGGGGCTATGAGCCTCTATATGATCTCAACGTATCTGATACTCTTTGTCTTCAAATGGTAACACCAAGGCGTGCGGCCTACAGTGGCCGCACGCCCTTTCAACACCTTGCGCTTCACCGTGCACTTGCATAGATTGAATGGAAGGAGAAAGATGTGCGCATATTGCTTGTCGAAGACGACCAGACCATAGCCGACTATATTGCAAAAGGTCTTCGTGAATCCGGCTTCACCGTGGACCATGCCGCCACAGGGAGCGACGGCAAGGATTTCGCCCTAAACGGCGAATATGATGCAGCCGTATTCGACCGCATGCTGCCCGGGATCGATGGCCTGACCATCATCGCGGAAATGCGGGGAAGAGGCATCGACACCCCTGTTCTTATCCTCAGTGCACGGCAGAGCGTGGATGACAAGGTCGCAGGCTTACAGGCTGGCGGTGATGACTACCTGACAAAACCCTTTTCCTTTGCCGAGCTCCAAGCGAGGTTGCAGGCCCTTATCCGACGCGCCTCCAAAACGCCAACCAGTTCTACCCTCAAAGTCAACGGACTGAAACTTGACCGCTTCACGCGGGAGGTTTCTCACTCCGGACAACCCGTCCTCCTTCATGCCCGGGAGTACGCCCTGCTGGAGTACATGATGTCCAACGCGAAACGAATCATCACCAAGACCATGATCCTCGAACACATCTGGGACTACAGCTTCGACCCCCAGACCAACGTGGTCGAGGTGCTTGTTCACCGCCTCAGGGCAAAAGTGGATAAGCCCTTTGGCACAAACTTGATTCAAACCATTCGAGGGGTGGGCTATGTCCTCGGTGATACGCAAAGCTAAGAGCCACCTGCTCTCGTTTCGCCTTGTGGCTGGATATTTCCTGCTGTTCTTTCTCAGTACCACTACACTGTTTGGGCTGAGCGTCTTTCTGCTTGACCGATATGTTACCGACATGGAACGGCAGCGCGTGATGGAAAAGATAAACTTTTACCAATCCCTCCAAAGCGACAGCGGTTTTGCCAAACTGGTTGTCGAACTGCGCAGACAACATAAGACCAACAGACTGGGCAATGTATACATCCACCTCACAGACCGCGATGGCAAAACCATCTGGCAAACCATTCCCGAACAACTTGACGAACTTCCTTCCTCCCTCTTTTCACTCCCTCTCGCCATCAAGTCCGGCCGGTGGAAAAATGTAGACCTGCCGATATTCAACGACCTGGATATATACGCCTACACCTTGCCGGGAGGACATATCCTGAACGTAGGGAGAACTACTGAACGCCAGGAGTTCCTCGTTGAAAGCATGCGCGACATGTTTACCATCGTGCTGCTGGGAATCGTGCTATTCGGTATGGCAGGGGGCGCTTTTATGGCTCATCAGGTGCTCCGCCCCGTCCGGCAACTGACCAAAACCGTGAAGAAAGTTTCTTCCGGGGACATGACCAGCCGGGTTCCGATCCATGAACCCAAGGGAGAATTCGATGAACTGGCAGAACTCGTCAACGCCATGCTCCAACGGATCGAGACGCTCATGGTCGCCATGCGGGACGCCCTCGATAATGTCGGCCACGACCTGCGGACGCCCCTTGCAAGGATGAAGGCGAGAATTGAACAGGCCGTCATTGAAGACTCTTCACCACAAAGACAACGAGAGACCCTTCTGGATTGCGCCGAGGAAATCGAACGCATCGACAAACTCATTTCCATGCTCATGGATATTGCCGAAGCCGAGACCGGTCAGATGCGGCTCAATGTGGAATCATTTCCGGTCGCCGATCTGCTCCATGACATAGCTGGGCTTTATGACCTGATCGCCGAAGAACGAGGAATAGAACTGATCGTTGAAAGCGAAGAGGTCATGCTTTCGGCTGACCGGCAGAGGATGGCACAGGCTATCGGCAATCTGACGGACAACGCGCTCAAATATACTCCCGAAGGCGGGGTGGTGACATTGAAAGCTTCAACATCCTCAGACACAATCGTACTGACCGTTCAGGACACGGGACCTGGAATCCCAGGAAAAGAGCGGAAACGTATCTTCGACAAACTCTATCGACTGGATAAAAGCCGATCCACAAAGGGGCTGGGGCTGGGACTGAGTCTCGTGCGGGCCGTAATCATTGCCCATGACGGCAAAATTGTTGTCACCGAAGCCCCTGAAGGCGGCAGCATCTTCAAGGTAAAACTTCCCTCCTTGTAATTGGCCTACACCTTTCACCCATGTAATTTTTCTGTAAGCCAAGCGTAAGCAACCACCCTCATGATGTCCTCAACAAACACGGAGGACACTATGAAAATCTTATCTACCCACAAACGTATAGGCGCTGGAATACTCGCTGTAGCGATAGCCCTTTCGCCAGTTGCATTGATGGCAGAAGGCCATGGCAATCATGATGATAGTTACCGGGATGCAGCAGTTGTCACTCGCAGCCTGGAACAGCATCAGATAGCCCTTCCCCAATTAATCCAAAACGCTGAAGAGGCCGGGAAAGGCATTGCAATCGGCGTAGAGGTCGAAGATGACATTGCCTTACAGGGCATAGAGGTGATTTTACTTCGCGACAGTGAAATCATTCGCGTCAACACGTCCCCCGTGACGGGAGATGTCCTCAAGATCGGCTCCCCCGAAATTATCCACAGTGCCATAGCTCGAATCAGCAAGCGATACGATTCACTGAAAAACGCCAAAACCAGCCTTCGCGAAGCCGTGACCATTGCGGAAAAAACGGAAAATGGCATCGCCTATCAGGCACATGTCGAAGATATGGATGACTGGGCCTGTTATGAAATCAACATCATGTCCAACGGAACTCAGATTCGAGTCATCGTTGATCCAGAAACCGGCCGCATCGTGGGCCGGGATACCCGATCTGACAAGCATCACGACGATCACTAATAGACTATTGCCATAAGCATGGGGGGAGACATTTCTCCCCTCCATGCGGCTGGAGATACATTGTGTCGATAAATCAACGAATTCTTATTCTGGTTGCGGCGGCAGTCATTCTGGTCGCCTACCCCTTGTGGATCATTTCCGAAGAAATGTATCAGGCGCAAATAACTAAAATTGTGGACAACGCAGCCAAAAACGCGATCAGCCAGACGCTTTTGCTTATGAAACAGGCTCCGGAATCCGACAATTTTCTGACTTCTACCTCTATCCCCGGTAGACTGGCTTTCATCTTCGATTCCAAAGGGAACACCATTGAAAGTGATGGATCGAACGACCTTTCCGCTGTGATTACCCTTTTATTGAATCAACTGTCGAAACAACCAACAAAATCATCAATAATTTCTACCGAGATTACGCAAGAAGGCCCCAACCCCAAAGGGTGGGATTGTGTCGTGGGCTTTTCGAAGGGAAAAGATGTCTTTGTCGCTGTTTGTTATGACAGAGACTACACATATGACGCCAGTACCAGTGTACAACTCACAGCTGGAATCCTTGCTTTGGCTGTATTCGTACTGGGACTTCTCGGAGCAAAACTGATTTCGGCAAGAATCACCCGTCCCCTCAAACAACTTGCGAATTATGCACGACAGCTCCCTTCGCGAGATATTGCTGATGCCGAAGCTCAAAACGCGCTTACCAAATTCAAATCAATGAAGGATAAAGACATTGTCGAATTAGTCCGCGCCTTGGCCCACATGGAACAGGAACTCACCCGTTATATTCAAAATGAAAAGAATACCGCAGCAGAACGTGCTCGGATCAAAAGTGAACTGCATATCGCTGCCGAAATTCAGCAAGGCGCCTTGCCTGAAAAGCTGAACCTCCCCGGTCAAACAGCATCGATCAAGGCACACATGCTTCCTGCCCAAGAAATCGGTGGAGATCTTTACGACTACTTCATGGTGAACGAACACACACTGCTGTTCTCTTTAGGCGATGTGTCCGGGAAGAGTATGCCAGCCGCCCTGTTCATGTTCGCAACGCAACACATGCTCCGCTCACTGGCCATGCAGGGTATGCCCCTGAACACCATCATGGAAAAACTCAACAATACACTTGCGACGAACAACACTTCAGCCATGTACGTCACCATGGTCGTAGGCCGCTACGATCTTCGAACCGGAGACTTGGAATATATTTTGGCAGGCCACCAGCCACCGCTATTGAAACACGCAGACGGGACTCTCACGAATCTGGAAGGTGTAGCCAACTTTCCAGTAGGCAATATCAGTAACATTGAATTTGAAAGCCAAATGGCAAAACTGAAAAGCGGAGACAGACTGGTCGTCTTCACCGATGGAGCGACCGAAGCATACGACGGTCAAAACAACCTTTACGGTATGAAACGCTTGGTGTCGCTGATACGTGAAGACAAAGGAAGCTGTTGTGAAGAATTGTTAGAGACCGTCTTCTCTTCGGTTACAGAATTCTCCGAAGACAAAGACATGCATGACGATATCACGGTGCTCTGTCTCCATCGTAAAGAGTAAAACACCAATAAATAAAAGACTATGAACTTCTTTACTCCTTCAAAAAACAATTAACAATCCATCATTTGTATAGCCCACGAAAAAAGGCTTAGAAGGAAAACCTTCTAAGCCTTAACTTTCTTGTGGTGGAGCTGGAGGGAATCGAACCCACGACCTCTTGAATGCCATTCAAGCGCTCTCCCAACTGAGCTACAGCCCCACGCTGTTGGGAAAGTCAATTTGCTCAAAGTGGCGATGGTTGTCAACAGAGAAAATGGCTTTGATTCCAATAAACCAGACCTTGTTTGTATTGATTAAGATAAATAATATATTGGACGTATCAATCAGGCAGCAATAAAGTCCTTTTCGCAGTTACATAAGCAAGGAGGACTCTCATTATGTATAAGTATAAGAATGAAAAGAATCTGGATATGAGCGACTTACAGGATCTGTTTCTGGCTTTGGATTGGGACTCGGGCAACCATCCTGAGAAATTGACCGAAGCGATCCGTTCGTCGACATCCGTTTTCACGGCATGGGACGGCGATAAGCTTGTTGGATTGGTCAACGTATTATCTGATGGATATATGGCAGCCTACATCCACTACATGTTGGTCAGACCGGAATGCCAGGGGCACGGCATTGGCAGGCAACTCATGGACATGGTGGCGGACAAATATTCCGATGTTCCGCACAAGGTTCTGGTGGCATACGGTCAAGCTGTCGGATTTTATGAACAGTGCGGCTATCATTGTGCTGAAGGAACGGCCCCTATATTCATGACAACGCTGAGAGTCTGATCAAGCTCCTTCGTTGTGCATTTTCCTCATTTTTTGCTATGCATGAACATCGTGCAAAGATTTACGGCTTCGAGCCGAAGAGGAAACACTCATGACAAACATAATCAAAAAAGCGCTTGGGCCCTGCGCCTGCATCGTTTTGATTGCAGGCATAGCCCTTGCCGCCCAATTGATGAGCGTTCAGGTTCGCTCGGGACAACTCCGAAACCAGCCGGGCTTTCTGAGTAAGGTCGTTGGCAACCTGCCATACGGTGACCGTGTTGATCTCAAATCGGAAAAAGGCGACTGGAGGCACGTTTCTTCCGTCAAGCTCGGCAAATCCGGATGGATTCACGTCTCCGCTCTTTCCGAACAGGAGATAGTCCTCAATCCGACCAATAAAGATGTTAAGGCGGCTGCCAAATCTGACGAACTTGCTTTGGCGGGCAAGGGGTTCAATAAACAGGTGGAACAACAATACCGGAAGCAAAACAAATTAAACTACTCCAAAGTGGATGAAATGGAGCAGTTGACCGTTGCCCAGACTACTATCACAAAATTCATCAAGACCGGTGGCCTCGGAACAGGGGGTGCCCGATGAAACGCAGGCAATTTCTGACAGCTCTGGCAGTTGCAACCCCGGCAGTCCTCTCCTTTGGAGCCATCTCGGCCTCCGCATCCTTTCTTGATGATCTGACTGATATCGTTCCCGACGAGGTCACCACCATATTTGAAAGCGGCAAAAAAATCGCCGCTGGCTTCGAAGACATAACACCGGAGCAGGAATACTATCTCGGTCGCTCCGTCGCTGCTGTCATCCTGTCGAGATACACCCCCCTGAACCACGCACACAGCCTCGCCTATGTCAATGTCATGGGACAGGCCCTGGCTCAGGCGTCCGACCGCCCGGAGACATTCGGAGGCTATCACTTCATGGTCCTCGACGCAGAAGAAATCAATGCCCTGTCCGCACCCGGTGGATTCATTTTCGTCACCAAAGGCCTTCTCGAATGTTGCTCTTCGGAAGACGCCATAGCAGCTGTGCTCGCCCATGAGATAGGACATGTACAGCGGCAACACGGGCTCCAGGCCATTCAGGAGTCCCGTATTTCCGATGGCGTGACGACTCTGGCCATAACCGGCACGTCAACTCTGTCAGGCGGCACCCTGAAGGAACTGACCACCACCTTTGACGATTCCATCAAGGACATCACCACCACCATGATCGACAGCGGCTACTCCCGCGCTGCCGAGGATGAGGCAGACGCAGACGCCGTCACAATCATGCAACGTCTGGGGTACGATCCCAATGCCATCATCGACATGCTCAATGAAATGCGCAAACGAATGGCCCCGGGTGGCGAAGGATTCGCCCGCACACACCCGACTCCGACCCAACGCATTGCGGGAGTCTCGGAAATCATCGGAAGCTACAAACGACCAAGGACCTGCGCGCCCCGCACCGCTCGATTCTCGCGTATGACCATGGGGATATAAGGTGTCGCGAAGGCTCAAAAAAATTGTAGCAGGCATTGCAGTCGGACTCATCGGGACCCTTCTGGCTATCGGCTCTTTACGCATCGGGCTGCTCGATTCGCTGGAAAACATTACCTACGATCTACGGACGCGAGTACTTGCCCGTCCAGGTGCAGCCACAGACCAGATTGCCGTCATTCTACTCGATCAAAAATCGCTGGACTGGGCCAAGGAATCATTTGGGCTGGGCTGGCCCTGGCCCCGACAGGCATATGTACCTCTCGTCAATTTTTGCAGTGAAGCAGGCGTGGCGTCCCTCTCCTTTGACGTGGTTTTCACCGAACCATCAGTCTATGGAGTAAGCGACGACAAAGCACTGGCCGACAGCTTCGCAAACCTTGGCCGAGTGGTGCTGGCTGCCGACTTTGCTCGACACGACGGCACTACCACGGACTGGCCCGAACATATCCCAGCCCCCATATTTCCACTGTCAGGGACAGCCGATCTCCCATCGGCCTCAGTGTCCACATTTCCGATCCCCGACCTGACCGCAGGCATAGCCAGTGTTGGAAACGTCAATGTTTCCCCAGACGCGGACACCATCTATCGCCGCTTTCCGCTCCTGATACGATTCGATGGTCGCTATGTACCGTCCCTCCCTCTGGCAGCTTCTCTCGTAGCCGAACCGACCTCTATCACCCTCAACCAGCGAACACTCATCTTCGGCTCGACATCGGTCCCGGTAACGCCAAAAGGACAGGCCATTCTCAATTACAGGGGGGACAATGCATATTCGGCCTACAGTGCGGCAGCTGTCATGGAAAGCGGCATGCGCATGGCCGAAGGGCAAAAGCCGCTCATCGATCCCAAAGTTTTTGAGGGGAAGCATGTTCTTTTCGGATTTTCCGCCACCGGTCTTTTCGATCTTCGCCCCACCCCGCTTGGAGGTGTCACTCCCGGTGTGATCGTCAATGCCACAGCTCTGGACAATCTTCTTTCGGGCGACTTCATGCGTATGGCCGGATTCAAAACAACTGTCGCAACAACCCTGCTTTTTGCCATTCTGGCTGGGCTCAGCGTCACAGTTTTCCGCAGCCTCTGGTTGACGGTCAGCACCTCGGCAATAGCTCTGGCTGCACCCATTGGCCTTGCCATGGCATCCTATTCCTATGGAATATGGACCAATCTGGCCGTGCCACTTGCAGGCTGCATGACGTCCATGTTTCTCGCCGGGGCCTTCAAATACGCCACCGAGGGCCGCCAAAAGCAGTTCATCAAATCCGCTTTCAAACAATACCTCAGCCCACAGGTCATCGACCAACTATTGCAAGACCCGGATAAACTCTCCTTGGGTGGCGAACGGCGTGAACTCACCATTTTCTTCTCGGACCTGGAAGGATTCACTTCTATATCCGAAGGACTGACACCAGAAGAACTGACCAGCGTGCTCAACGACTACCTGACAGCCATGACCGATATCATTCAGGATGCAGGCGGCACTGTGGACAAATATGAAGGCGATGCCATCATCGCTTTCTGGAACGCCCCAGTGGACCAATTCGATCACGCCAAACGGGGCGTCCGGGCCGCCCTCATGTGTCAAAAAGAATTGGCGGAAATGCGACCGAATTTTCTTAAACGCACAGGCAAGGAATTCCGCATGCGTATCGGCCTGAACACAGGCCCTGCCGTCGTCGGAAATCTCGGCTCTCACAATCGGTTCGACTACACCATGCTCGGCGATTCCGTGAATCTGGCTGCTCGTCTTGAGTCCATCAATAAGCAATTCGACACGTACACCATGATCTCACACGCTACGCTGAAACAATTGGACGGCGAAATCCCGACGCGTGAACTCTCCTGCCTCCGAGTCGTGGGAAAAAATGAAGCCGTAACCGTGTATGAACCCCACACTTCCGAGGACTATTCGTCCAAGCAGGAGACGTTGAAAATATTTTCACTGGGCCTTGAATGTTTCTATGCAGGTGACTTCGAAAAAGCGGCAACACACTTCAGAACCATTGCGGCAGATGATCCTCCGGCAGCCCGCTATCTGGATAAGTGCCTTGACCTGAAAATAACGCCTTCTGACGAATGGGACGGCGTCTGGACCATGAAAAACAAATAATTTCTCACTGCAATTTTCTCCCATCACCACCACCTTTTGCCGCATGGCAAAAGGATGCTCACAAACCACTTTCCACGGCTTAACCACGCGGTTTAACGGCGTTACTCGTGATTTCCGCCTAAAAACCCTTTACGCCCCCACTCTTCTTTGTAACATCCCGGGATAACAGCATAAAACCTCATGAACATCTCTTTCATGTTTTTGGGAACTTTTTTTCACAAAATCAAAAAGGTCACATTTTTTTTAAAATATTTTTCCAATTCAATTTTCTACATTTTTGAAAATAAAAACAGACTGTTATTTTATACCCAGACTGGGGGAAAACTTGAGTCTAGACAATATTTTTTTAAACATAGTCATGTTTAAAACTTTATAAAAAAATAAAAAAACGCCTATAAACGCATATTAAAGATATTCCCGAATACCAAGCCCTCCAGAGAGGGTTTACAGGCTTCTCCACACGTTAAATGTATGGTTTATTGAACCTTTCGTTCGTTGACTATAAATGCGTTCATCAGTATAAAATAGAGCAACCATATAGGACTCACTTTTTTACTGCTCATACAATTTATTTAGGAGGACATCATGGCTGACCCCAAGACCCAAATGCTTCAGGTTTCATTGCCCGGTGCAGGCAAGACCCAAACGTATCAATTAACACCTGATACTCCGGTAAAGTTCGATTTCGACATTGCCGAGGCGGTCTTTACCGGCAACAATGGCAACCTGGAAATTGCTCTTGAGGGCGGTGGCACGATCATCCTCCAAGACTATCAGGCGCTCGCAAATTCCGGCACCTTGCCCATCTTCGAAATGATGGATGGCGAACAGGTAGCCGGCGATGTGTATCTGTTCGCATTTTCTGAAATGGGAGACGGCGAGGAAATCGAACTGGAAACCGCAGCCGATGGTGCCGCTGGTGGCTCCGGTGCAGGTGATTATTCAGACGATCCCGGCCAACTGGGTGATGGCATCAACGCGCTCGGCGGACAAGACGACGCCTATGGCGCACGGGCACTGGCGGCAACTCCCGACGCCGAAGGCAACAATCCTCCTATTGCCAACGATGACTTCAATGAAATCACTGAAATTGGTGATCCGGACTTCGACCCGGAAGTACACGTCACCCCCGTGTACGGCGAAGAATATCTGGAAGACGGCCCCAAAGCCCCTGAAGACACCCCCGAAGGCGATTTCTTTGCTTTGGGAACCGAGGGAGACGGATTCTACATTAACTATCCCAATGAACTCCCCCAAATTCAGGACCCCGTTGAAGGCAATGTCATCGAAAATGATTTCGACCCCGATCCGCCTCATTCAGTAGATACACTGCTCATGCATTCCATTGACTAT
>Ga0209692_10005921_pt1 | contig 10286 bp, 8 predicted proteins | sample tdDd472_FD_187129 | JGI IMG/M metagenome (GOLD analysis project Ga0209692, IMG submission 187129) | Marine sediment microbial communities from the Atlantic coast under amendment with organic carbon and nitrate - tdDd47.2 (SPAdes)... | ecosystem: Environmental > Aquatic > Marine > Coastal >...
AACAAGTAGGCCGGCATGGAGACACGGAGAGTCACCATGCTCGCGGCACATTTCTCGAATCGATTTCATGTCACGGGGATGAGCAACGGCACGCGGAAGGACGCTCCCTGGAGAGCGCAAACCCGATCAAGGTCGGGACGTGCGGTTGCCTAGAATACAGTCGTCATGTGCGGAAAAGGATACACGGTCAGAAGGCCCAGGGCAAGTGGGACCAGGTGCGAATTGGGCCGTCAACAGGTGGGGCCGTCAACGGGGGTGGACTGAGAGTCCGCTCCCCAAAGCATCGCCCATGCTCCCCCCCAACAACTCAAGCGCACAAAAAAAGCGCCCCACGGCGCTGCCTCTGTCAACTTCATCTGATATAGATTCCCCAACAAAAAGAACTGGCTCCTCCGGCTGGACGCAGACGTGAAAGGATTCTGCGAATTCACCGCAGACGCTCTCTGCTCGAACGTAGTTTCACGATCCAGCAACTCAAGACGAAGGTGTCTTGACCTGCCCTGCCGGTTGCTCATCCGTCAATGGGTCACGCAGTGTTGGCGGAACTCTTCTTGTTCTTCTTCTCCTGCTTCAGCTGTCGCTTCTCCTTCGCGGTGTGCTGGGCCGCCTTCTGCTGTTCCCGCTTCCCCTTGTCCTTGCTTCCCTTGTCACCCACGGTGGCACCTCCATGTTGGATTATGACGGCCCCGATCAGTTCAGCCGGGAGCTCGCGTCCATTTTGAAGATAGCTTCGAGGAGAATGAACCGCCGGGACCAATGCCGACCCCAATACATACCTCAACGCTTGTTTTCCCGATTGATGACGCCATCCGCATGCTATCGCATCGGTTACGTGACCGTGAGTAGACCAGGCCCTACTCAAAACTCCATCCGGCTGCCATCGCTTCGTTTACGTGACAGTGACGATACCTGAAATTCCTCAAAACTGCTGGCTCGGCGAACATCCGGGGAGATTCGTTCCGGCTTCTGAGGGTAATCGGCGGCCCAATTCAGCTGGAGAATCGAGGCGCGCTGGCCAGATGGGGTTTTTACTAGGCACAAGGGACACCCATCGCGATCTGCTCATCGAGAGGTCAGGTCAGCAGAACGAGCCGCTCTGAGAATCGGCTGAGGTTCCCCGATAGTCGCCACCTCAGCAGACGAGAGAATGCCGTGGTCGTTTAGGATCGACAGTCAGCGGATCAGTGCCATGCGTTTCGTCTCAGTGTAATCCCCAGCCTCCAGGCGGCAGAAGTAGGTGCCTGTTGGCATAGAGCGGCCCTTCAAGTCTCGGCCCGTCCAGGTAGCCGTGTGGGTACCCGCAGCCATCACTTCCCCCTCAACCGGGACATCCACCAAGCGACCGGCGATGTCGAAGATGCGGAGGATTACGGTGGTTTGTTCCGGTAATACGTATTCTATCGAGGCCTGAGGATTGAAGGGATTGGGATACACTCGGATAAAACGCGGGATGAGCTCGCCGACCTGCTGGTCAACGGCGACTGCTGAGTCATCCCTCTCGATGATCACCAATCTGTTGATTTCAGTCTCCACCACGCTGATCAAGCCATCCGGCCATGTTACATTCACCTGCACTGGACCGGAAAAATCACCAAAGCCAAAATGCAGCGTTTGCTCGTTTCCGTTACCTTCGCCGGTGGCCGTCTCGACCTGGCGCAGTAACCGGCGCGTTCCCCAGGGTATTCGAACCTGGGCGCCGACAACGGTCTGACCACCTTCATTGAGTTCGTTGGCGCCGACAAGCGCGACCTTGACCCAGTTGTTGTACTGACCGCATTCGTTGCGCAGCAGTTTGCCGCCGGAAAGCAGGTCCAGATCACCGTCGTTGTCATAATCCGCCCAGGCCGCCTGGTAGGTATTGCCGATAGTACCAGGGAGCAAATCAGACACGTTGCTGAATGTCCAGTCGCCCTGATTCCGGTAGAGCACACAGGTATCGCCGCTGTAGACGGTAGTAAGGTAGAGATCCAGGTCACCATCGTTGTCGAAGTCCGCCAAGGCAGGAGATGCGAAGGACTCTTGCCAACCAAGGCCTGCGCCTGCGCTTTTGTCCTCGAAATGCCAGCTTCCCTCCGAACCTAAGGGTCCGGTATTCCGAAGGAACTTAGGACGGTCCTGCCATTCTTCAGGATGGCTGAAGTTCCCCACGAAAAGGTCTAGATGGCCGTCGTCATCCAGGTCGCCCCAAGCGCTCCCAATGGTATGGCCGTAGGAATAACTCGATCCATCATAGTCTCCTGCAGCACCGTAAGTGTGTGCAATATTGGTGAAATTGCCCAGTCCATCATTGTGCCAGAGCCAATTGGCTTCTAGCCGATAATTAGAGACATAGACGTCGAGGTTTCCATCCTCGTCAAAATCGGCCGCCGTGACGCCACGCCCGGGATCGATGTCATCCGATTCCTGCCAGGTGAGAGTGAACGAAGCACCGTTTTCGTTGATCAGCAGTGCGTCTGGCTGATACGGTTCCTCGTAACCGCCGACGTAAAGATCCAGGTACCCGTCGTTGTTGAAATCGCCCCAGACAGCTCCACATGTGACCGTCATCGGCAGTACCGGCAGAAGATCCGAGCGATCCTCGAAGGCGTTACCGCCGATGTTATGATAGAGCTTGTGATGCGTGTAACTGAAGAAATCGAGATAGCCGTCGTTGTCGTAGTCGCCCCAGATGCCTTCGCCGGCCAGGAACACGAACATCATCCATCCGAAATTGCCGCCATTGTTGCGCCAGAGTGTGCCGCCGCAATAGAGGTCCACCCAGCCATCGTTGTTGAAATCACCCCACGCTGCCTTGTTGTTTCCTACATCAGTCAGACCGACAGACTCTGTGACGTCCGTGAAAGGATGAGATCCTTGCGCCCAGCTGGAAACACTAAAGCAGGCCACAACAAGTAACATGATTGCTATTGATCGGAGGCGCATATCCTTTTCCTGTCCCTTTGGAATACTCGTCTGCGCTGCGATTCAAGGACTTACGGATGTCCCTCCTCAAAACTCCATCCGCATGCCATCGCTTCGTTTAGGTGACCGTGAGTATATCACATTTTGACGCTCGAATTAGCTCCGCACCCCCGATTCGCCCGCTCATCCGACCAGGATTCCAGCCGATACCATGGCATGATCACTCTCCTGCTTGGTCTCCTGCGCGACCTCTTCCGCCCCAGTCGCGATCTCGTCATCGAGAACCTCTCCCTGCGTCAACAGATCCTCGTCCTCGAGCGCGGCAACCCCCGGCCACGAATCACCGATTTCGACCGCACCTTCTGGGTGCTCCTGTCGCGCCTGTGGGCCAACTGGCGGCGCCCACTACGAATCGTCCAGCCCGAGACCGTCATCGGCTGGCATCAACGCGTGTGGCGCTTCTGGTGGCGGTGGAAGAGCCGGGACAAGACGATCGGCCGACCGCGTATCTCTACCGAGCTGATCGAGCTGATCAGGCGCATCTCACGCGAGAACCAGACCTGGGGTGCGCCGCGGATTCACGGAGAGATGGTGAAGCTAGGGTACGACCTGAGCGAGGCCACCGTCGCGCGCTACATGATCAAGCGCCGAGGCCGTCCGAATCAGAACTGGACGACCTTTCTGCACAACCACCTCGGCGAGATTGCCGCCATCGACTTCCTGACCGTGCCGACGGTGATGTTCCGGACGCTCTACGTGTTCGTCGTGCTGTCCGATCGGCGGTACATCGTGCACATCAACGTGACCTACTCTCCATCGGCCGAGTGGACAGCCCGCCAGCTCTACCAGGCGTTTCCGTTCGACTCGGCGCCGAAGTACCTGGTGAGGGATCGGGACAGGATTTACGGCGACGCAGTGGTCCAGGCGATCGCCAACATGGGGGTCGTCGAGAAGGTGATCAGCGCGCGATCTCCCTGGCAGAACGGTTACTGCGAGCGAGTGGTGGGGTCGCTGAAACGGGAATGCCTGAATCACGTCATCGTGTTCGGTGAGCGCCATGCGAGGCGGGTGCTGAAGGGGTACCTGGAGTACTACCACGGGTCGCGTACGCACCTTGGGCTCGAGAATGATTCTCCGGATGGGCGAGTCGTCGAGCCGCCGGAGCTCGGTCCCGTGCGACGTCAATCGATGGTCGGCGGGTTGCATAGCCGGTACTACCGCGACGCGGCTTAGGCTGAGCTCGGGACGGCAGACGATTTGGTGGACGGGTTTGTCTAAGAACGGCTAGCGCCGCAACCTACGAGTGAATTTCCCCAGAACTGACGATTAGGTGACTAACTGAGGCTATGCGTGGCTGCTTTCGAGTAGGATCGGTACCAGGAATAGACTGCTGAGTAAGATCGCGCTGGCCAGATGGGGTTTTGAGGAGGGACACCGCTGTTTGGACGTAGATGTGGAAGGATTCCGAGACCCCCGCTCCACTTCTCAATGGACAAATAGGCAGCCATTGGATAATCTTTGGCTGCGTTTTTATCCAACGAGGTCACAATGCCAAAGAATACCGAAACCGCAATACGAGTCATCGCTGACCGAGGCGGCACCATTCGCACGAGCGAGGCCCTGTCGGCTGGAATCCATCCGCGCACGCTCTACGAGCTGCGTGACAACGGCAGCCTGGTCCAGCTCACCCGTGGCCTGTACCGGCTCGCCGATCTGCCCCCGGTAGGTGACCCTGATCTAGCTCTGGTCGCCGGCCGAATTCCTCAAGGCGTCGTGTGCCTCATCTCGGCACTCGCCATTCACGACCTCACGACACAGATTCCGCATGAAATCCACCTGGCGATCTCACGAACTGCCCGCTATCCGGTCCTCGGAGAGGTCCCCCTGGCGGTCTACCGATTTTCCCAGAAATCGTTTGCCGCCGGAATCATCGACCACGATCTCGGCGGCGCCAAGGTGCGCGTGTACGACGCAGAGAAGTCCATCGCTGATTGCTTCAAATACCGAAACAAAATTGGTCTCGACATCGCCCTGGAGGCTCTCGCCCGATACAAGAAACGACGCGGCGCTTCGATGCAACCTATCCTCGAGTACGCTCGAATCAACCGGGTCGGCACCATCATTCGACCGTATCTGGAAACCCTGTCATGAATACGAACATCGCGGCCTCCGTCCATCAACGTCTCTTGAATCTATCGCGGAGTCAGAACCGACGGTTCAATGAGGTTCTTCAGCGCTATGCACTGGAGCGATGGCTCTATCGCCTGTCCGAGTCCCGGCATACAAATCGCTTCGTCCTCAAGGGTGGACTGTTGCTGAGTACCTGGGATCTACCGGTCTACCGGCCGACGCGGGATATCGACCTACTCGCTAGCGCGACGAACGACCTGGACGGAATCCGCGAAATCATCGGTGAGATCTGCGTGGTTGGCGTGGAACCCGATGGACTGGCCTTCGACCAATCGACCGTGACGACCGAGCCCATAGCTGAAGACGCCGACTACGAAGGCGTTCGTGCGACATTCACCGGAGCACTGGGAAACGCCCGCGTTGCGATGCAGATCGACCTCGGCTTCAGCGACGTCGTGACGCCAGGGCCCATCGAGTTGACGTATCCGACAATCCTCGAGCTACCCGCGCCAAGACTTCGAGCCTATAACCGGGAAACGACAATCGCCGAGAAGTTCGAGGCCATGGTCAAACTTGGCGAGCTGAACAGCCGTATGAAAGACTTCTTCGACATCTGGGCGCTCGCCACAAACCACGCGTTTAACAGTGGAACGCTGTCTGAGGCGATTGCCCGTACGTTTGATCAACGCGGCACAGGGCTAGATGCGGATGCCGTCTGTTTCACCGAAGTATTCGGCAACTCCGAAGACAAGCAGATTCAATGGCAGGCATTTCTCAAGCGCACACAGCTTCAGGATTCGGCTCCTCCTTTGTTTGTCGATATTTGGAGAGAAACCGCGTCGTTCTTAAAACCGATGATCTCTTCTGAGAATGATATCGTGCACTGGCGCCCGGGCGGGCCGTGGGGCCGGAAATAGCGTGCTGGAGGTCTAAGCCTGTTCAGCCAGGTGCCGATAATCGGACCATGCTCAACCTCCTCCTGACCACCCTGCGCGACCTCCTTCGCCCCCGTCGCGACCTGCTCTTCGAGAACCTGGCCTTGCGCCAGCAGCTCCTCGTGCTTGAACGCTCGGTACCCAAGCCCGAGATCACCGCCAGCGATCGCGTTTTCTGGGTATTGCTGTTGCGATGGTGGTCGCAGTGGCGGCGTCCGCTGCGCATCGTGAAACCCCAAACCGTGATCGCCTGGCATCGCCGCATCTGGCGTTTCTTGTGGTGGCGCAAGAGTCGACCTGGGCATGGCGGGCGGCCGAAACTCGACTGGCAGCTGATCAAGCTGATCCGCCGCATTTCGCGAGAGAATCCCACCTGGGGGGCGCCGCGAATCCTCGGCGAGCTACTGAAACTGGGGTACGACCTGAGCGAGGCCACGGTATCGCGCTACATGCTCAAGCGGCGAGGTCGCCCCACTCAGAACTGGAAGACGTTCCTGCGCAACCACACTCACGAGATCGCATGCATCGACTTTCTCACTGTGCCAATGATCATGTTCCGCAATCTCTACGTGTTTGTTGTGCTGTCGCTGGATCGGCGTCGCATCGTGCACCTGAATGTTACTGACAAGCCGACGGCCGAGTGGACGGCGCGGCAGTTGTATCAGGCGTTTCCATTCGATACGGCGCCTAAGTATCTGATCCGAGATCGCGATGGGATATACGGCAACGACGTGATCCAGGCCATCGAGAATCTGGGCATGGAAGACCTGCCGATCAGTCCGCGGTCGCCCTGGCAGAATGGGTATTGTGAACGGGCGGTGGGGACGTTGAAACGTGAGTGCTTGAACCACGTGGTCCTGTTTGGGCAAAGGCACGCCAAGCGGGTATTGAAGGACTATCTGGAGTATTACCACGAATCGCGAACACACCTCGGCCTGGAGATGGATACGCCCGACGGGAGGGAGGTGGAGCCGCCCGATCGTGGGCCGGTCCGCCGCGTGGCGATGGTGGGTGGGCTGCATAGCCGGTATTACCGGGACGCGGCCTAGTTCGCTGGTGCTGTTGGGGGAGTCGGTATCGTGGAAGCGTCTTGAGTCTTCATGGTGATCTCCGAATATCGCATTCATCTCAGTTGGGCGAGATGGAAGATCTCCGCCTATTGTCCGTGCGTTCTCAGTTTCTCGCGAGATCGAGTATCGGGATCAGGAGATTGGGTGAGATCGGCCGGCGGATGGGGTTTTGAGGAAGGACAGCACAAAAAAAGCGCCTCACGGCGCTGCCTCAGTCAACTTCATCTGATATAGATTCCCCAACAAAAAGAACTGGCTCCCCGGCTTGGACGTAGATGCGAAATTTTCTCAGAATTTTCCGTGATAATCGGGTGACGGGAGATCAAACCTAATCCGATCGAGCTGCCGAGAACAGCCAGGCGCTGAAACCAATCCGCGAGATTCCTCAAAACTGCTGGCTCGTTGATCATCCGGGGAGATTCATACCAGCTTCCGAGTGAAACTGAGCGTCCGAATCGGGTCGCCATTCAGGTCTCGTCGGCCAGATGGGGTTTTGAGGAGGCACAGGTTTTGAGTAGGCACACCTATTCCTCACCGCCGCTCTCAAACAGGCCCTTCACCGAGCTCCAACTATGCGCCTCCGCCGGGGTAGATTCGCTGCGGAACGGGATGAAATCCACCGTGCAGCAGCGTTCGGGGTGGTCTTCGGAATCTATGATCCACTCCGCGATTTGCTCTTCTGATTCGGTACCCCAGTAGCAGTTCGTCATGGTCACGTGGCAGTCCGATGAGCCGTTGTACCGACATTCTACTGAGACACCGCCACCGCTAATCAGATCGCAATTCTGCAAGACAGTTTCACCATTGCTGTTCACATAGACCAAATGGGCAGTTTGCCCTGATATACGCGTCCTTTCGCACCAGAGCGATTCCCCATATGAGTAGATCCCGGTAATCCCGCCCTGAAATGTGCTGTCGTATACTTCTACAGTTGCGCCCGAAGATATCCCCAGCCCTGTTGCGACGTAGCCCTGAAGGACAACCCGCCGCAATACCGCACTTGACCCTTGTTGGATATTGAACCCCGAATGCGTATCCATTGCCGTACAGTCCTCAATAATTGCGTTGGTAGTTCCGGAGCCCAGATACGCAGTTCCGCACTCCGTGAACTCTGAATTTCGAATACTCAAATTAGCGGCAGGCGAATGTGACTTTACTCCCGTTCCGCAGTCTCTGAACTCACACCAGTCGATTACGCACGCACCTGGAGCAATATCTCGAATCCCATCAATTGTGCCCTGGAAACGTACGCTATTCACTTCCGCCGTGATGCTTGCCAGTATCAACCCGTAATTCGTTGACTCAACAGCTAGGTCCGATATCCTCGTCCCACTCGCGTACACGTCGGTAACACATAGCCCAGAGTAGAGACTAGGCGGATCGGTTGGTCTGGCCACAGGTCCGACAATGGTGACATCTGACCCGTCTCCAATGAAGGACAAATTATCCTTCGTTACGGCGATATGCGGATTAGCCAAGAACGAACCGTCTCCCCACATATCAAAGTCCTCAACCATTTCCTCGTATCGCCCAGCATGGATGCGAATGGTGTCACCAGGTGATGCTGCGTCCACCGCATCCTGGATCACGGTGAAGTCGCCCGAACCGTCCTTGTCCACATGCCAAGTACGAGCTTCGGCTTGGCCTACAACCAGAACCGACATTATGAGAACCAGCATGATGCGGCCCATATCCAAACCTCTTATTCTTCACGTCACTTAACCAAGGAGACTCTCTGGACTCTGTTATCAGCTCCGGCATTGACCTTTATGAAGTACACTCCTGACCCTATTCAAAACTCCATCCGCATGCTATCGCGTCGGTTACGTGACACTGAGTATACCACATTCTGGCCCTCGATTTCGCCCCGCACGCCCGATTCACCCGCTCAGCCGACCGTGATTCCAGCCGATACCATGGCATGACCTCTCTCCTACTTGGCCTCCTGCGCGACCTCTTCCGCCCCAGTCGCGACCTCGTCATCGAGAACCTCTCCCTGCGCCAGCAGATGCTCGTGCTCGAGCGCACCAACCCCCGGCCACTGATCACCGAGCTCGACCGCACCTTCTGGGTGCTCCTGTCGCGCCTGTGGGCCGATTGGCGGCGTCCTCTGCGTATCGTTCAACCCGAGACAGTCATCGCCTGGCATCGACGCGTGTGGCGCTTCTGGTGGCGATGGAAGAGTCGGGACGTGACGATCGGTCGACCGCGCATCTCTGCCGAGCTGATCGGGCTGATCCGGCGCATGTCACGCGAGAACCCGACTTGGGGCGCACCCCGAATCCACGGTGAACTGCTGAAGCTCGGCTACGACCTGAGCGAGGCCACGGTCGCGCGCTACATGATCAAGCGTCGGGGTCGACCAACGCAGAACTGGACGACATTTCTGCGCAACCACCTCGGTGAGATCGCCGCCATCGATTTCCTGATCGTGCCGACGGTGATGTTCCGGACTCTCTACGTGTTTGTCGTGCTGTCGCTGGATCGCCGGCACATCGTGCACATCAACGTGACCTACTCTCCATCGGCAGAGTGGACGGCTCGGCAGTTGTACCAGGCGTTTCCGTTCGACTCGGCACCGAAGTACCTGGTGAGAGATCGGGATGGAATCTACGGGAACGCAGTTTTGCAGGCTCTGGCCAACATGGGAATCGAGGACATGCCCATCAGCGCGCGATCTCCGTGGCAGAATGGCTACTGCGAGCGAGTGGTTGGATCGCTGAAACGGGAATGCCTCAACCACGTCATCGTATTCGGTGAGCGGCACGCGAAGCGGGTGCTGAAGGGGTACCTGGAGTACTACCACGGGTCGCGGACTCACCTCGGGCTGGAGAAGGATGCGCCGGACGGGAGGCCAGTCGAGTTGCCGGATCTCGGGCCGGTGCGCCGTCAGGCGATGGTCGGCGGGCTGCATAGCCGGTACTACCGCGACGCGGCGTAATCTGAACCCCGGGACAACAGTCTATTCGGTGGAAGGGTCTGTCTGGGAACTGCTGATCGCCGAAATCAACTCGCGAGATTCCGCAAAACTGCTGGCTCGGTGATCAGCCGGGGAGATTCATACCAGCTTCCGAGTGAAACCGAGCGTCCGAATCGGGTCGCCATTCAGGTCTCGTCGGCCAGATGGGGTTTTGACTAGGGACAGGTGCACATCATGAAGAAGGCGTCGCTGTGAGGTAAGGCGATCAGGAAGATGGCGACCTTCTTGAGGTGGCCGGCCATCTTGACCAGGGCGTGAAAATAGTCGACC
>Ga0209692_10005928_pt1 | contig 10276 bp, 10 predicted proteins | sample tdDd472_FD_187129 | JGI IMG/M metagenome (GOLD analysis project Ga0209692, IMG submission 187129) | Marine sediment microbial communities from the Atlantic coast under amendment with organic carbon and nitrate - tdDd47.2 (SPAdes)... | ecosystem: Environmental > Aquatic > Marine > Coastal >...
CGAACCATGTGCATCTTCCACTGGCCGACCTGCATGGTCTTTATGCTGCGCCCTTTCCAGGCCAACATCACCGCGAGGATGACGACTGAGCGAAAGAAAGATATTTCAAAGGGATGCATCTCGGCCGAGGCATGGCGGACGATGGCGCTCAAAACCGCAAACAGAAGACCGGACAAAGACATCCACAAAGCGCCCTTAAGGGGTGCGGAGAGGGGCATTGAGGTTTTGTCCTTCCATACAAGTCGTTGCGACGCCACGTCGCGGCCAGCATACTGGCAAAAAACAGCAATGGAAACGAGCAGTGAGAGGTAGCAAGTCGTGAGTGAACCCATTTGGACCCCGTCGCCCGAACGTATCGCCAACACCAACCTGATGGCCTTTTGCGAAGCGGTCGAAGAAGACTGGAACGTCACCATCAAGGGCTATGACGACTTATGGAAATTCTCCGTCGAGGAGCGCGAGAAGTTCTGGGTTTCGTTCAAGGACTGGGCGGGCGTCATCGCCGAAACCTGGGGCGACAGGGTGATCGAAAATGATGGCCAAATGCCCGGCGCGCGATTCTTCCCCGATGCAAGGCTCAACTTCGCCGAAAACCTTTTAAAGCGGCGCGACGATAGCGACGCCCTGGTCTTTCGCGGTGAAGACAAGGTGCGTTCCCGCTATAGCCACGCCGAGCTTTACGATGCGGTATCGAAGGTTCGCCAAGCCTTCATCGCCGCAGGCCTGCAAAAAGGCGACCGGGTCGGGGCCTATATGCCCAACATGCCCGAAACGATGATCGCCGCCCTTGCTGCGGCTTCGCTGGGCGCGGTTTGGTCTTCCTGCTCGCCCGACTTCGGCGTCCGCGGCGTGCTCGACCGGTTCGGCCAGATCGAGCCCAAAATTTTCATCACCGTCGATGGCTATCACTACAACGGCAAGAGCCACGACCTTTCCGACAAGGTTAAAGATATTCTGGCCGAACTGCCCTCGGTCGAAAAAACCGTGGTCGTTCCCTATGTCAGGACCGCACCCGACGTTTCCCATACCCGCAACGGCGTCCTCTGGGGCGATCTGATCGCGCCTTATTCGGCCGAAGAAAACATCGATTTCGAGCGTTTCGAGTTCAACCATCCGCTCTACGTGCTCTATTCGTCGGGCACCACCGGGGTGCCCAAATGCATCGTCCATGGAGCGGGCGGCACGCTCTTGCAGCACATGAAAGAGCAGATTCTCAACTGCGACATCAAACCCGACGACCGCTTCTTCTATTTCACCACCTGCGGCTGGATGATGTGGAACTGGCTGATCTCGGGGCTCGCCGCCCAGGCGACCCTGCTGCTCTACGACGGGTCTCCCTTCTATCCCGACGGCCGGACCCTGTTCGACTATGCCGAGAAAGAGCGCTGCACCTTCTTCGGCACCTCGGCCAAGTTCATCGATGCGGTGTTGAAATCGGGCCTCCGGCCCAAGGATGAGTTCGATCTTTCATCCCTCCGGTTGATCACCTCGACCGGTTCGCCGCTGTCGCCCGAAGGTTTCCGTTTCGTCTACGACGCCATTCACCCGGACGTCCATCTGGCCTCCATCTCGGGCGGCACCGATATCGTCGCCTGCTTCGTCGGCGGCAATCCCACCGCACCGGTCTATATCGGCGAGCTTCAATCGCCCATGCTCGGCATGGCGGTCGATGTGTTCGACGATGACGGCAACTCCATTCGCCAGGAAAAGGGCGAGCTGGTCTGCACCAAGCCCTTCCCCTCCATGCCCATCGGCTTTTGGAACGATCCCGGCGACGAAAAATACAAGGCCGCCTATTTCGAGGTCTTCGATAACATCTGGTGTCACGGCGACTGGGTCGAATATACCGAACACGGCGGCATGGTGATTTACGGCCGCTCCGACGCCACACTCAACCCCGGTGGGGTGCGTATTGGCACGGCGGAGATCTATCGTCAGGTGGAGAAACTCGACGAAGTGGTGGAAAGCATCGTCATCGGCCAGTTGTGGGACGACGACACCCGGGTCATCCTGTTTGTCACCCTGCGCGAGGGATTAACGCTCGATGCCGCCCTGGAAGACAAAATCCGCAAGCAGATTCGCGCCAACTGCACCCCGCGCCATGTACCGGCCAAGATCGTTCAGGTAACCGATATCCCGCGCACCAAGTCGGGCAAGATCACCGAACTGGCGGTGCGCGACGTGGTTCACGGTCGCCCGGTCAAAAACAAGGAAGCCCTGGCCAACCCGGAAGCGCTCAACAACTTCAAGGATGTGCCGCAGTTGCAGAGCTAGGGGAATGACTGTCTTTTATTTCGGTCTTTCCAATACCATAACCATCAACGGCCTTTCTTCACCGTTGATGGTGGTAACGCGGCGAAGCCGGATGGCCTCTTTGAAACCGAATTTTTGATACAGCGTGATGGCCCGGTGATTGTCGGGGAACACGTCGAGATAGAGAGCCGGTGCCGTCGTTTTATTGAAAACATGGTCGATAGCATCGGCCAGCAACGTCCGGCCGACACCCTGCCCCGACATCGCCGCAACGAGTCGGATCAACAGCGGTCTTTTACCCAATAGATTGCCGAGAATGGCATAGCCGAGCCGGGTCCCGTCGTGCGCCTCCAAAACCCGGTACCGTTTCGCCGGGTCGGTCAGATGGCCCCGGTGTTTTTCTTCCGGCCAACGAAAGATCAGATGCCGATAGTCGGCACGGGATTCCTGCTCAAAGATAAAAGGAAGGTCCTCAACCGTTCCGTTTCGGACATGCAAAATTGACGGAGCGCCCTCTAGACTCTCCGTCGACTTCATAACAATCCCTCCAGGGATTAAACCGTAACGTCGATCTTGGTCGCGTTGGCGGCGGCGGCGACTTGTTCTCCCGCCTGTTCGACAAGCGTGGTCGCGGCCTGGGTTTGGTTTTCCAGGGCCTGCTTGACCAATTGTACGTTCAAATCTTGCTTGGCGACGCCGGTCTTGGCGGCGATAGCGACGGTCGCGAGCGCGGCTACATCCATAAAAACGTCTCCCTTCTGGAAACAATTCCGTCTTCTGTCAAAGAGCGGAGATCATACCCGAAAAAGGTTAAGAAATCGAGTCTTGCCGGATAATTGTTAGAATCGGATCGTTTTAGGGCGAGCCATGAAATAGGTTAACCTCAAGGCGTCGCCGGGTTTTCCAGCCAGCGGTCGATCAGCGCCCGGGCGATGGAGTGGCGGCGCGGTAGATAGAGGCCCGTTTCTTGGCGCGCCTCGATTTCACTGAGCTTGAACCAGCGGGCGTCTTCCATTTCTTCGCGGTCGACATCAAGCGCGGTGTCGCTGGCCGTGGCGTGAAAACCGAGCATCAACGAGGCGGGGAACGGCCAGGGCTGGGAGCCGAGATAGCGGACATCCTCCGCCCTTACTTTGACGCCCGACTCTTCAGCCACTTCACGAACCACCGTTTCCTCAAGGCTTTCACCCGGTTCAAAAAATCCGGCGAGCGTTGAATACATACCCTCCGGCCAGTTGGCTTGACGCCCCAAAAGACAGGCCGGTTCGCCGTCAATCTCAGCCGTCACCAGCATGATCACCGCCGGGTCGGTACGCGGAAAAGATGGCTGGCCGCAGTCTTGATCGGAGCAAATCCGCTGATGGCCGGTGTCTTTAACCTCGGTGGGCGATCCGCACCGACCGCAAAAACGGTGACGCCGGTGCCAGTGGCTCATGGCCTTGGCGTAACCTAAAATCGAAGCCTCACCGGCCTCGACCAGTGTGCCCAAATCCCAGAGGTCCATAAATTCCGCACCGGGGGCCAGAGCCACAGCGGATTCTTTGGGCATTTTTGAAATATCGATGGAAAACCATGCGTTCTCACTCTCATCGACACCCAAGAAAACCGGAGGTTCAAAATCGCCCTTCAAGTCGGCAGGCGCAAGCCAGACTGCCCGGTAAGTCTCGTCTCCGCTGACCAGATTTCGGTTGCGCCAGACCGGAACGATCCGGGTCGTCGGATCGGTCAGTTCGCGTTCGATGGTTTTCTCATCCCGCCGCCAATGGGCGGCCCGGTCGAGGGGCGACTGGGTATAGAACTGTTGCTTCAACATGGTCGAACCCTGGCACAGAACATTTTTTTTGGCAAAGGCCCGTTTAGAATTCGCCAACCTTTCGTTGCTATTGTCCTTTGCTGTGGATAGAATTTTTAGCGATTCGCAAAAGCGCGCTAACGCTTCGGGGAGTTTTTGAGGTGAAATTAATCAGAAATTTGGCGATTGCCGCTTTGGCGACGGCGCTGTCGGCTTGTTCGTTGACCGACACCATCCATAATCCGAACGACACCACGACTATGTGGCGGGAAGCCCCGGCCAGCTATCAGGCCGCCATTGAGAGCGCCGACTGGAACAGCGCCCGCGTGATCGAGATGACCCTATTTGACGATCACTTCACCCCGATGTTGCTGAGCCTTAAGAAAGGCCAACCCTACGTTCTTCGGATCACCAACAAGGAAAAACACCCGCGACTTCTCGTCGGTGAAGATTTCTTGAATACCCTGGCCGTGCAGGGCGATTCGGCCAATGAAGATATTACCAAATCAACGGTCATCGAAACGGTCCTTCTGGAACCCGGAAAACCGCGGGAGCTGAAAATCGTTCCCATGGAAAGCGGACGCTACGAATATCGCAGAGCGGGCAAGGTCGTCTTGACGGCCATGGGCCGGGCCTTCGAGCCATTCAGGTTCATGCCCATCGAAGCTTACGGGGTCGCAATCGTCGATTAAACCCGTCATGGGCCAACTGCCCGGCATCAAATTTTAGCGAGAAGGGCCGTATTCTTGTTGCATACGGCCCTTTATTTATGTTTATTGCGCGGCGGGAGATCGGCGGACGGGCCCTTCGCCAACTCGGTCAGGTCCGGAAGGAAGCAGCCGTAACGAATTCGGTTCGGGTCGTCGGTCTCCTACTCTTCCGCTCAGCAGTGCTTCGCTAAATAACCTCAGTCGCCGGGGCTCACTCCGTTCGCATGGCTCGCTCGTATTAACTCGTCATGCGCGGGCTTGACCCGCGTATCCACGACTTTCTTTAATGAGTCCTGTATCCAGCCTTTCCATTTGTTGACCTGACAGGCTAATCTACGCGCCATGAACGATGAGACTTCCGCACTGGAAAATCAGCAAACCGAGTACCGGGTTCTGGCCCGCAAGTACCGGCCTTCGACCTTCGCCGAATTGATCGGCCAGGAAGCCATGGTGCGCACCCTGACCAACGCCATCGATTCGGGACGTCTGGCCCACGCCTTCGTAATGACCGGCGTACGCGGCATCGGCAAAACCACGACCGCACGGCTGATCGCCCGAGCGCTCAACTGCGTCGGCGCCGACGGCGAGGGCGGACCGACGATCAATCCCTGCGGCGTCTGCGAACACTGCAAGGCCATCGCCGGCGACCGGCACGTCGATGTCATGGAGCTCGACGCCGCGAGCCGCACCGGGGTCGACGACATCCGCGAAATTATCGAAGGCGTGCGCTATCGCCCCACTTCGGCGCGCTACAAAATCTACATCATCGACGAAGTCCATATGCTCTCGAAAAGCGCCTTCAACGCGCTTTTAAAGACCCTGGAAGAACCGCCCGAGCATGTGAAGTTCATCTTCGCCACCACTGAAATTCGTAAAATCCCGGTGACCGTCCTGTCGCGCTGCCAACGGTTCGACCTTCGGCGCGTCGATCAGGAAACACTGGCCGCCCATTTCGCCAATATCGCGGAGAAAGAAAACGCTCAGGTCGCCCCGGAAGCCCTGGCGCTGATCGCCCGGACCGCCGACGGATCGGTGCGCGACGGTTTGAGCCTGCTCGATCAGGCCATTGCCCATTGCGCCGGTGAAGTGGGCGAACAGCAGGTCCGCGACATGTTGGGACTGGCCGATCGCTCCCAGACTTTCGATCTTTTGGATCTGGTGCTGAAAGGCGATATCAAGGCCGCCCTTCAATCGGTCGCCGACCAATATAAAGCGGGCGCCGATCCGGTGGTCCTGCTTCAGGATATGCTGGAACTGGTGCATTGGTTGACCCGCCTCAAGGTCGCGCCGGAAGCCGCCGAAGCGGGCATGGTCTCGGAAACCGAAAAAGTCCGTGGCGCGGAGATGGCCGAAGCCCTCTCCATGGCCGCCCTGAGCCGCGCCTGGCAGATGCTGCTGAAAGGTGTTGGCGAGGCCAATCACGCACCCTCGTCCTTACAGGCCGTTGAGATGATTTTGGTGCGCTTGGCTTATGCCCAGGACCTGCCAAGCCCGGCGGATGCGGTTAAGGCCTTGAAAGACAGCGCCCCGGCGCCATCACCTTCTTCCGGCGCTTCTAGCGGCAACGCACCTTCAGGGAATGGCGGCGGCGGAGCGTCGGCTATAGGAAGCCCCATGCCCTCCGGCCCACGCGGCGGCGCACAGCCCCAGGCCGCTCTGGCCCAGTCCGATTTCGCCCCGGCCCCTCAGGTCCAACCGGCTCCGCTCGGCGAAGTGGCGGCCATGCGGTCCGACCCGCAGCGTTTCGAAGACGTGGTGGCCCTGGCCAATGCCCATAACGAGCGCATTCTGCACGCCAATTTGGTGAGCAACGTCCATCTGGTTGAGTTCGAACCGGGCCGCATTCTGTTCAATCCCACCGAACACGCCCCCCACGATCTCGCCCAATCCCTGGGCAAGTTCCTCAATACCCACACGGAGCGCCCCTGGGCGGTCAAGACGACGGAAGCTTCCGGCGAAGCGACCCTGCATCAGAAAACCGAAGCCATCGAGGCCGACAAACGCCGGGAAGCCGCAGAGCATCCGGTGGTCAAGGCCGTACTCGACGCCTTCCCCGGCGCAAAACTCGAAAAAGTCCGCGACCTGGGGCCGGAAACCGCCCCTCTCGACGATCCTCAAGGAGATACCGACGCATGAAGAATCTGGGCAGCCTGATGAAGCAGGCTCAGAAAATGCAGGAAAACATGGCCCGCATGAAGGAAGAGCTTGAAAACATGGAAGTGGAAGGCTCGGCCGGCGCAGGCATGGTTAAGGTGGTGCTGACCGGCAAAGGCCATGCACGCAAAATCACCATCGACCCGTCTTTGGGCGGGGCCGACGACATTACCGTGCTCGAAGACCTGCTGGTCGCCGCAATGAACGACGCCAAGACCAAGGCCGAAGCACAGGTGCAGGAAAAAATGCAGGAAATGACCGGCGGCCTGCAACTACCGCCCGGCATGGAGTTTCCGTTTTAGGAACCACGCATAGCGCCGTCATTCCGGGGCCGCCATCGGCGGAACCCGGAATCCAGAAATTTCTCGCAAATTGCCATTCCTGGGTTCCGGGTTCATGCGACGCATGCCCCGGAACGACAATAGAGAGAAAACCAAATGACCTCCGACCTCGACCATCTCATTTCGCTGATCGCCAAGCTGCCCGGCCTGGGGCCGCGTTCGGCGAAGCGGGCCGTTTTGCATCTGATCAAACGGCGCGAAGGCCTGATGGTCCCCTTGGCCCGCGCCATGGCCGAGGCGGCCGAGAAGATCAAGACCTGCTCGGTCTGCGGCAACGTCGATACCCAAGACCCCTGCGCCATCTGCAACGATTTAAGACGCGACGAAACACTCATCTGCGTGGTCGAACAGGTGGCCGACCTCTGGGCGCTGGAACGCACCCAGGCGTTTAAAGGGCGCTACCATGTTTTGGGCGGCACCCTTTCGGCGCTCGATGGAGTTGGGCCGGAAGACCTGGGCATTCCCAAGCTGGCCGCCAGAGCCGCCGATTCGAGAGTTGTGGAAGTGATTCTCGCCCTTTCGGCCACGGTCGACGGCCAGACCACGGCCCACTACATCGCCGATAGCCTGGAAAACGCCTGCGTCACGGTTTCCGGTCTCGCCCAGGGCGTTCCGGTCGGCGGCGAGCTGGACTATCTCGACGACGGCACCCTTTCCACAGCCCTTAGAAGCCGCAAGCCATTGAGTTAACCTTAATCGGCTGAGGCTTTGAGGAGATACTCGAACACGTCTTTCTGAAGAAAGCGCCCATAAGCTTCGAGGGCTTGCTTGAAGTTCTGGCTTTTCTTGATTTCAGCCAGCTTTACCGATATTTCGGCGGCCCGGGAAGCCAGGGGGGACTTCTTGGAAATCGCCAGATAGACCGGATTATCGCCAAAATGCGGATGGGCGACCTCGATTCGGTTTAGAACGCCATTCTCGGCAGCCCCCCAGAGTCCCATCAGTTCATCGCCCGCCAAAAAATCCACCCGGCCATGAACCACGGCCAAGGCCAGAAGACCGAAGCTGCTACGTTCTTCAAGATGAAACAGCCCATTGGCGGCCGCTTTATCAAAGGCCGGGGCGACACGGGCGTTGCGTATGCGTCCGATCCTTCGACCCTTCAAACTTTCAAGTTCGCCATCATAAACGGCGCTCGACCCTTTTTGACGCATCAGGCCCATTTGCAAGACAGTCAGAGGTTCGGCCGGATAGATCAGCGCCTTTTCCCGGTCGGGACTTTTGATCGCCGGAATCAAGGCGTCAATTTTACCCGCCGTAGCGCTCTTGAAAGCCCGCGCCCAATTGGTGATGCGAAACTGAGGCTCGATGCCAAGCGGCCTCAGAGTTTGCTGGATCAATTCGACCAGGATACCGGAGGGGTTGTTGTGCTCGTCCTTAATGATGTAAGGCGGGGCGACCAACCCACCGATCACCATGACATCTTGAGCCGCAGCCCTTCCAGGTGAAGCTAAAAGGACAGCACAGAAAAGGAGTAGAGCTCCGATCCGATGACGTCTCAACAGCCGCTGACGTTCGCTCTGCATAAGCATGGCAGCCTCACTGGGTTTTATTTTTATATTTATCCCAAGAGCATAGCACAGATCGGGTGATTTCCCCAGGTTGGAGCCTAGAGGATTTATGATCGGTTAGAAATCGTCGCTCAGACTTGACCTTTAAACTCGGTCACATTGTCCATGGGGGCGGGCGGCTCGAGCGCTTCGGCGGGGCCGTCTTCTTCGAGCTCAACGTTGCGAATTTTCTCGCCGCGCTTCATCACCTTGTCGGCCGAGGTTTGAATCTGCTCGATATCCTTGGCCGCCTGATCGAAGTGGCGTTGCAGATTGTCGACCCGTCCGGTCAGGCGGGAGACATCGGTCATCATGGTTTCCACCTCTTTCTGGATCAGCCCGGCCTGTTCGCGCATCTGGGCGTCTTTCAACACGGCGCGCACGGTATTGAGCGTCGCCATCAGGGTGGTCGGCGAGACGATCCAGACCCGACGCTTGAAACTTTCCTCGACCACATTGCGGAAAGAGGCATGCAGCTCGGCATAGACCGCTTCGGAAGGCAGGAACATCAGGGCCGATTCGGCGGTTTCACCGGGGATGACATATTTTTCGGCGATATCTTTAACGTGTTTGAGGATATCGGCGGAAAATGTCCGCCCCGCCTGCACCTTGGCCGCGTCGTCCTGCGCATTTTGTAACGCCTCGAAGCTCTCCAGAGGAAACTTCGAATCGATAACGATCGAGCCCGGCGGATTGGGCAGTTTCAGCAGACAATCGGCCCGTTTACCGTTGGATAGGCTGGCCTGGAATTCGTAAGCCGTCGGCGGCAGGGCGTTGACCACCAAATCGTTGAGCTGAATTTCGCCAAACGCCCCGCGGGCCTGTTTGTTGGCCAGGATGTCCTGCAAAGTGACCACCCGGCTCGATAGTTCGGTGAGGTTTTTCTGGGCCGCGTCGATCACCGCCAGCCGCTCTTGTAAAGCCGACATGGTGACATGGGTCCGCTGGGCATGGTCGGTCAGGCCGTCGCCCAACCGCTTGGAAACATCGCTCAGTCGCTCATCCAGCGCTTTGCTTAAAGCGCGTTCCTGGGCCTGGAGGCGCTCACCCAGGCCGTTCTGCGCGGCAATCTGATTTTCACCCAAAGCCTGAAGGCGCACCGCCAGCTCCGACTGAGCCTTGGCCAGATAGTCGGTGGCTTCGGCCATCCTCGCCGACTGACGGGCCGTCTCGCCGCGGCTCTTTTCACCCTTGCGATACAGAATAAAAAGCCCGACGACCAGAACCATCCCGAGCGCCAGGACACTGATTTCGAAAGGCGTGAGGCCCCATGCGTCAATGTTTACCATTCGTTCTCCTCTGCGGTCACTTTGCCCCACATGTGGCGGAATGTCCAGAGTTCAGCATCCAATATGTTGTGGATGGATTGGATAGATGGAGATGCCTTGCCTCTGCCGCAATTGATTGACAGACTTGCCGCAACCGTTCTTTCGGAGGATCCCCGTTCCATGCGTATCGCCCCTTTCGCCCTCGCTT
>Ga0209692_10005934_pt1 | contig 10270 bp, 8 predicted proteins | sample tdDd472_FD_187129 | JGI IMG/M metagenome (GOLD analysis project Ga0209692, IMG submission 187129) | Marine sediment microbial communities from the Atlantic coast under amendment with organic carbon and nitrate - tdDd47.2 (SPAdes)... | ecosystem: Environmental > Aquatic > Marine > Coastal >...
CATCGACCAGTTCGATGTGCTGTATGAAGAAGGCGCTACTAACGCCCGCGTTATGCCTATCTGCCTGCACACATTCCATGTTGGTCAGCCGAATAAGTTTAAGCACCTGAAACGTGCGTTCGATTACATCGCCAAGCATGATGATGTCTGGCTGACTACCGGCGATGAAATGAATGACTGGTATCGTAAGAATAATATGCCTAAAAAGAAGAAGTAATTCTTTGGTATAGCTCGAAAATAAACCGGCCCCAAAGGGGCCGGTTTTTTCTTGTCCAGTGGGAATGCCCAGCCCGCTAAAAGACGAGTTTTTTCTTGTCCGGTGCTAATGCCGGACATCTAAAGAAGCGATTTTTCTTGTGCGGTGGTGATGCCGGACATCTAAAGAACTGCTTTTTTGTGCGGTGGGAATGCCGGGCACCTAAAGAACCGTCTTTTACTTGGGTAGCGGTAATGCCTGAAACCCTTCCGGACCAACTTTATCCACCTTCTGGGCGCGAAACCCGATATACCTGTAAATACATATACCTTTGCTACAGTGAGCGTATACAAACCTTTAAGAGGCAACGGTTATGGCATGGATCAAAAAGAACGTACGTGACGCAGAAGAAAAAGGCCTGAATAGCCCTATTCCGACGCAGGTGGTCTCAAACGAAGAGTTCACCCCCATGCCACAAACCCCCGACCAAGCCAAAGTCGAAGAGCGACTGGGTGTTTTAGCCTCTGACTACGCCGGTCGCCTCGGTGTTAACCGTCGTGACTTTATGCGCAGTTCGGGCGGCATGGCTGCTGCTTTTCTCGCAATGAACGAAGTATTCGGTGATGTCTTTAAAGTAGCCGAAGCCGAAGTTGTCGATAATGAAGCCTACGCAGAAATGTGGCCCAAGAAAGAATTCATTTTTGATGCTCAGACCCATCACGTAAAAGACAGCATCACCGGTCCTATCATGTTCCGCAAAATGACAGGCAAGGCCGGACTCAACCCCACCCTCAACGGCATCACCGAGGGCAAAGATACCCTGCATCGCGCCAACTTCGTTAAAGAAATCTTCTTTGACAGCGATACGGTAATGGCAGTCATGACAGGTGCCGTTATCGGCCCGCCCAAGGTCCATGCCCTGCCCGCCGACGAAATGGTTAAGACGCGCAATCTGGTCAACCAGGCAGCAGGCTCCAAACGTATGCTGAGTCACGGTCTCGCCAATCCGGTTGCAGAAAACTGGCGCGAAGATTTCGACTGGCAGGTCAACGAACTCAAAGTAGACGGCTGGAAGGCCTACACAGGCAATCCTACCGGCGCCTGGCGTCTCGACGACGAAAAAATCGCCTACCCGTTCTTTGAAAAATGCATCGAATCCGGGCTAACCAATTTCAGTGTGCATAAAGGTCTGCCGTTGCCCGGCCGTTTCGAAGATTTCTTCAAGATCGACGACGTGATGCAGGCAGCCAAAGACTTCCCTGAGATCAACTTCATCATCTACCACTCCGGCATGAAGAACATGATGACCATGTTGCATCCGGGCGAAACCGGCATCGAACCAAACGGTTATATTCCGTGGACCACCGACCTGGTGCGTATGCGCGAAGAAAATCCGTGGATGACAAACGTATACCCTGAACTCGGTGCCGTATTCGGGCATTCCGTGATTACTCACCCCGAAGTAACCGGCCATTTGCTAGGCCAGTTGATTGGTGCATTTGGTGCAGACCATGTCATCTGGGGCACAGACTGCATCTGGTGGGGCTCTCCTGACTGGTTGATTGAGGCCTTCCGCCGCTTCGACATTCCTGAAGCACAACGTGACGAGTACGGTTACAGCTCAATCTCGCAGGCTGATAAAGAACTCATCTTCGGCAAGAACCTCGCAGGCCTGTTCGACGTTGATATTGATGCACAACGCAAAGCCATACCGGGTGACTCATTAAGCGGCATGAAAACCGCTTATCTCGAAAGTGGCGCCGAGCCCAGCAATACGGCCTATGGCTGGGTCGCCGTTTAGCATCAGGAAGCTTGAGAGATGAATAGAACAATCGTAACTGCTGCTGCCCTTTTACTGAGCACTGCAAGTTTTGCCGAAGATAAAATATCGGCGCAGGAAGATAACAACTGCCTGCCTCCCATGAATGAAAGCCTGCGTGGTGATGCGGTAAACGGTAAAGCGTTGCACATCAAAAACTGCGTGGCGTGCCATGGCGAAGATGGCAAGGCCGATGTTGTGGTTATGCACATGGACGAAACCCCTGAAGATCAGAGCGATCCGGAATACATGAGCACTTTAAACGACGCCTTTCTTTATCTCGCCATCTGCAAAGGCGGTGAAGGTATAGGCAAGTCATATGTCATGTCACCCTGGGGTGACTTTTTCACTCACCAGGAAATCAAAGACCTGATCGCCCGCGTCAGGGAGTTCTCGGGAACCTGACTATATCTTTAGGTGAAGCCATAAAAAAACGCCCGTTTAAGGGCGTTTTTTTTGAGCTGCTATCAAGCGGAGGCTCAGGCAGCTTCATACAACTCAAAGTCGCAGGTAAAGTCAGCAAACACTGCATTCGGCTCAAATGCCAACGGGCGGTAAGTCACATGCCCGTATCCGCCAACCAATGACGTTGGTTTAATCAAGCCGCCGGTAGACACCACGGCACCGAAGTTCTGACGGTCACGGAACATCATCGGATCCCAACCGTGATACATGTAAGTCATGCTGGGCTGCATGGCTGAAGTCACGTGAGCGATAGCAATGAACTCACCTAACGCGTTAAACACGCGAATCAGGTCGCCATCGGCCACACCACGTGATGAAGCATCATCAGGGTTTACGTAAATATCCGGTTCACCGCGTTGCAAGCTAACCAGCAAGGAGTCGTCGCGCCACATACTGTGAATGCCATGACGGGCATGCCCCTGCAGCATCCTCAAAGGATATCCATCGTTGCTTAGAGGGGCCTTATAGGTGGGAACCGTTTCGCCCTCTTCCATAAACCAGTCATGGTCCATGTAATACTGCTGCCGACCGGTCAGCGTCGGGTATGGCACCTTGTCACGCACAGCCTGAATAATCGTCGAACCGTATGGCGAGTCCTTGTCGTAAATAACCGAGTCGGTACCCGGGTTACGCATCATTCCACGGGCAGCCATCTCGTCAAAAGACACCTGCGGTAAGCCGTGGTTCATGCCGATAAGGAATTCAATGACATCCTTGGTACTCTGAATCTTGCCATCCATCGTGAACTGGTCATGGAAGCGGGTCAGGTCACGTTCCACAGGCATGATGCCCTTAAAGTTATCCTGAATCGGTGCTATGTTACGTGCCGCAGCCCGCTCACTGATCTTCTTCGCAAAGGCTTTGTAAACACCAAAGTCATCCATCGACTCACCGAGCGGTGGCACCGCCCTGTCCAGAACCTGCACATACGGAGTGCGGGGTTCAAGCATGAAGTCCTGACGTTCGTAGTGATGAGCTACAGGCAACACGTAATCGGCATACATGGCTGTGATACCCATATCCGGTGCGGCCACAACAATTGTTTCTAGTTTCTCGAAGGCTTCCGAACGCCAGCGCTTCCCGGATGCACGCCAGTTCGCCGCGTTGCTGCCGGAATAAATACCCATCTTCCAGTTAATTTCGCTGTAATCGGGATACCAGCGGTTATCAATCGCCTTTTGGAAATAATCATCAATATGGTCTGCGACTTCAGAACCGTACATTTGCTGATTGAGGTTTTTCATATCCCCATGGGTGTAGTCCCAGCGGGCCATGGTAGCGATACGTAATGTAGGAGGCAGATTGGCAAAAATAAATGCCATTTGATCTGCTTCATGCGGCATGTTCCATATCTGCAAACCGCCACCTGGCACACCCAGATTACCGGTCAAAGACAACACCAGCATGAAAGCACGTTGCATCAGATCGCCGTGCAACCATTTGCATATGCGGTAGCCGGAGAAAATCATACCGGGGCCGGCCGCTGCGAAGGTGCGCGCTAAATCAACGATGACCTCAGGATGCAAGCCCGTAATTTCGCTCACGTTTTCAGGCGTAAATTTGGCCGCCTCTTCTTTAATCTTCTCGAATACCGTTGTTACAGGGATTGGTCCATTCGCCCCCGGTACCACCCACTCTCCGTTTAAAGCGGGTTTCAGGTCACCAAGGTCCAGCGTACCTTCTGTCAACACGGGCACCATTGAACCGGGCGGCGGCTTAGGCGCACCGGTCGCCGGCGCTTCAACTACGGCGCCTGTGATTTCATCCCACACGTAAAAAAGATTGTCGCGGGGATTCTCCACATTAGCGATATCGGACTCACGCAAATACTTCCCGTTGTCTTTGCGCACCAGGAACGGCATGTCCGACTGCTCGCGAAGATACGCGGAATCAACGTTGACACGATCTTTAAGAATGACATGCGCCATACCCATTGCCAGCGCTGCATCAGTGCCCGGTTTCGGGTTGAGCCATTTACTGGCATGCATGGCTGTAGGCGTAAATTCGGGGGAGATTGCGATGACTTCGGTGCCGTTGTATTTGGCTTCCCAGAAGAAATGCGCATCAGGAATACGGGTCACCGCAGGATTGCAATACCAGACCAGACAGACCTTGGACTTAAACACTGCTGCCATGGTGTCGGCGAGCAGCGGCACGCCTGTGGTCATATAGACACCCACCGGCAAATCACCTACGCCCGCAAATGCTTCCGGTACTTCAGACCCGGCAATAGTCGCAAAGCGACCCAATGCGGCGAATGAAGCACGCTTAAGCACCATTTGTGTGCCTAGCTGAGTACTTACTGAACGCGGACCGAACTCAACGTTGTAATCAATAAACTTATCGGCAATCTCGGACAGCGCCTGATCCCAGCTAACACGCTCCCATTTGCCCTCACCACGCCCGGCAATACGTTTCATCGGATACAGAACACGCTGCTTGCCGTACATGTACTTGGCGTGACGCAAACCTTTCTGGCAGCCACGCGGGCCAAAATCAGGTGTATCAGGCTCTGAATGACCGTACTCACCCTGCTGTTCTTCGCGCCAGACAATACCGTTGCGAACGTACACGTTGAACGCGCAGTTACCGGTACAGTTAGTTCCGTGGGTACCGCGGGCAACATGGTCCCAGGTCCACTTGTTGCGCATCAGGTCTTCCCAGCGACGATAGCCCGTCGCCTGATCAGCAGCGCTGCTGGTACCGTAACGGAGTCCTAAAGCGAGCGCACCGGCGCCGCCCATAAAGTTCCTGCGGTTAGTGACCATACCGTCCATTAGCAAAGCCTCTTCTGTTCGCTCATCTAGTAGTTCTCATCGACAAAGGAGTCATGTGCACCGGGCAAAACAAACTCTATGTCCGATGCCTGCCCGAGCGCCAATTCAAGTAAAGGCATCCGGGCACTTCCTACATACATATCATCACCGACAAACTGAGTGGGCAATCTGAATCCGCCACGTTCATTCAGTTCATGGGCATTTCTGGTTAAAGCATCTTCTACCGGCGGCTTATCCAGCCACTCCAGAAATTCCTGCTTTTCTAATCCTGCAGATGCTGCGATATCCGCCAGAATACCAATATCAGCGATATCGCGTTGCTCTGTCCAACAGGCCTCATAAACGGCCTTAAGGTAAGGCTTGGCAAGACCGTGTTCTATAGCCAGAAACGCACCTTTAAGGGCTGCTCTGGAGTCAGGCGTATCTGCCGGATCCCGCGCCAACACGACGCCACAATAGCTGGCCCAGTTTTTAAGGTCCTTAGCGGCATAGTTTGCACGCCTTTCACTAAGCTGTGGCTCATCCTCAACACAAACACTGAGAAACTCGGCTTTACTCACCGGTCGCCACTCCAATTCAGACTGCGTACGCATGACCGCTTCGTTTAACCTGTTAAACGCCAGGAAACTCCGCGGACAAGCAAAATCAAAGAAACCTTCTGCAACAGGTGTCGTCATCGTCTTCTAAATTCAATCCAGTTTACGCAGTTCTGTCTTAAGCACTTTACCATTGGCGTTTCGGGGTAATGCGTCAATAGCGACAATATCTTTAGGGATCTTAAAGTCTGACAATTCGCCCTCACAGAACCCGGCAACGGACTCCTGAGAAAGATCCGAATCACTGACGATGTAAGCCCTGAGTCGCTCACCCCATTTTTCGTCCGGGACACCGACAACAGCGATATCTTTAACATCGGGATGACCAAGCAAAAACTCCTCAATCTCACGAGGGTAAATGTTGTAACCGCCCGAGATCACCATGTCTTTCTTACGGTCTACGATATACAAGAAGCCATCATCATCCTTGCGTGCCATATCACCGACAGTGACCCAGCCGTCCTTGAAGGACTCGGCTGTTTCTTCGTCACGCTTCCAGTAACCATTAAATAAACAAGGACTTAGAGTAAATAGCTCACCTACTTCATTAGGCTTGCACTCCTCGCCTTGCTCATTCAACAAACGGACTTGTGTGTACGGGAACGGCTGCCCCACACAGGCCTGCTTACGCAATTGGTCAGGCGGACGCAGGTTTGATACCACGCTGGCCTCCGTGGAGCCATAAGTCTCATGCAGCAGCCCCTCGCCAAAGTAATCGACCAACGTTTCTTTAAGCGTTTGCGGCATCGCCGAAGCATTTGAAATGACTGTTTTGAGAGAGTTCTTACGGCCGGCATCAAGCGTGGCCTGCTCCTGCCCCATCATCACCTGAAAATGGGTTGGTACGCCGAAGAAGCCGGTAATCTGGCTCTCGGCAAATGCACGCATCACCAGCTCCGGCTCAAACTTGGACATGATCTCGCAGTAGCCACCAAAGAATGCAGGAGCCAGAGCGAACAACATACCCGCACCGTGACACATCGGCGCTATCGCAAGGAATCGATCGTCGGGCGTATAACAACCGTATTCAACGGCACACGAAAACAAAGTAATGACACGGGACCGGTGCGGTACCAGAACGCCCTTGGGCTTACCGGTGGTTCCCGAGGTGTATGGAATCACCAGCGTGTCCCATTCATTTACCTCGGGGAGCGAAGTCAAAGACCCGGCCTGCTGCAGCCAGGTATCCAGCTCATCACCGATAACAATGATAGTTTTGACTGTTGCGAAGGTCGCGTCTTTCAGGCGCTCCGCATTGTCGGCATCGACAAACGCCACCTGCGCTTCGGCATCATCACAAATAGCAACGATTTCGCGGGGTGATAAACGAGGATTCACCGTGGCGAGCGCCACACCGGCTTGGGAGCTACCTACCAACAACTCCATAAACTCGATGCAATTCTGGGAAATAATTGCACCGTGAGCACCGGGTTGCAGAGCAAGGCCTGTATTCAAACCCGCAGTAATGCGATCCATACGATCGACGAAAGCCGCGTAACTGCGGGTTTCATCACCGCACTTGTAGACGATCTTGTGAGGATCCCGGGCCATGGCAGAGCGAAACCCGCCAGCCAGCGACATATGCCGGAAACCTAAGGGCAATTCACCCGTTTGCATGGTTATCTACCTTAGGACGGCAGCTTAAACACACGCACCGCGTTATCACGCATCAGCATCTGTTTAGCTTCGTCATTCATGCCCAAATCATTCACTTCATTGACTGCACGCTCGGGATCAATCACCGGCCAGTCTGTACCGAACATGACTTTATGCTTGCCGTAACTGTTGGCGTAATGCACATAAGAATCGGGCCAGTACTTCGGCGCATAGGCATCGCCCGCGGTGTAAACATTCTCATGCTTCCAGCACATCGAAATCATCTCATCGGTCCAGGGAACACCGATATGGATACCGATCAATGCCAACTCAGGGAAATCAATGGCCACCTGATCGAGTGTAATCGGGCGGGCTACGCTCGGCAGACGCCGGCTTTTGGAATAAACCAGGTTATGGCCCACCTGCATCATGATCGGAATATCCAACTCACAACACTTCGAATAGTAGGGATAGTATTTTGCGTGATCCGGCGCCAGACCAAACCAGTGAGGATACAAATGAGCACCGACAAAACCGTATTCTTTAACGGCTTTCTCCAGGTCATAGATACCCTGCATACCGCGAAACGGATCAACACCGGCCAAACCTGAAAAACGATCCGGATACTTCTGACAAACGTCATAAACCTTTTCGTAAGGAACCTCGAAAGACTCCCTCACGTTCAGGTCACCGGCGCGCACAGCAATGAGCAGAGATCGCTCAATACCCGCCTTATCCATGCGCTTGAGATAATCCTCAATGGTAACCCCGCCGCGCATATCCTCCGGCATACGGACCTGAATTTTGAACTCATCATCGAGACCGGTTTGTCCGTCGGCAACCGTATCAGGTGTATAAAGATTACAAACTATGTCTATTGCGCCAGCCATTTAATCAGCCTTTTTTTTAATTACATGCTGCTGTTATCAGCCGCAAAGCGAGTCTACCTAAAACACGTACACCCGACAGGCGATTGCCTACCGGGTGCACGGGATAACTCGCGATCTGACCTTACTGCCCGTCTAGATCCCACTCGCCTGCAGAGCGTGAACGAACCGGAATGCCGGCCATTAGCGGTGCCTGTGTTGCCGGATCGTAGTTAACCGCATCACCCTCAACAATGACGCGCTCATTAATAGTAATCCAGTTAATGAGTGAACCATCGAGTCGGAAGAAGCCGGTCCAACCACGCTCTTCACCAGCCACAAAGTGACCGTGCTTAACCATAGCAGGACGGAAGAAATACGTACCAACGTCCAGGGTGCCGAAGTTGTACACCAAATGACCGTCGAGGGTATAAGCCTCTTCGAACACCGGATGGTGAACCAGGCGGTTATCCGACCAGCCCGGAGGTGCCCATGCCAACATAGTGACAAAGCCCTTATCTTCTTCACCCGGAGGGCAAGGATCGTGATACAGCAGTTTCAATTTAAGGAAACGCTGAGTATCACCTTCATAAACGTTAGGCATCCAATCCATACGATTGGTGTCAAGGATGGTCAACTCACCCGCCTCGCTGGAAGCGGTGTTACCACCACGTAGAACCAGCTTGTCGCGATTCTTCTTGGACTTACTAAAGCCCCAGTCACCGTATTCACGGAACAACAGAATCTCGGTGCCTGCTGCCACAGAAATAGGCGGCATGCTCAGGCCCGCTGGTGCACGAAAATATCCGGCATTGCCAAGGATACGATCGCCGATCTTCATTTTGCCTTTCACAACATACCATTCGATATCAGCATGGTGATAACCGGCCGGTCTGTGCCAAGCTGTCTCAAAAAAGACATGGGTGGAAGCGGAACCGTCTTCTTCATCTACAGACAAGTTACGCTGGTAGGCTCTGCCCTCACCACCCGGCAACTCGGCCGGATGCAGTACAAGGTCAGCATCCTGAATTAATTCAACATGAGGTCTCATCAGTTTCTCCGGTAACTAGTTAGCGACGGGCTTTCTTTTTAGTCGCTTTCTTTTTGGTGGCTTTTTTAGCGGCTTTTTTCTTAGTCTTTTTAGAGACCTTTTTAGACGCCTTTTTAGCTACCTTCTTACGGGCTTTTTTCTTAGCTTTTTTCTTGGCTTTCTTTTTAGCCTTTTTCTTAGGCGGACGCGTTTCACGCAAAATAGCGAAATCATCCATAAAAGAATGCGTCATACGAACCGCTTCGGTGAACTCATCTATGAGGTCATTTGCATCCTCCGGGAGAGAACCGTCTGCGAGTTGTGCGGCCTTAACTTTCCGCCAAACTCTCATCTGATGCTTCTGGGTCTTTTCAACCGCATTAAGCAGATAATTCATGTGGAAATACCAATCACCACGGATTGATGACAGGTCGACATCATGGTCTGACATCAGTTTTACTCCTCACTGAAAACTTGAACACAACAAAATCCAAAACTAATCGTAACGTAACAAAATCGCTGAAACATATACAGCACAAAGCCTCATCCGTTTTCCGGTCAGGCCTTGTCCGATAGCCGGACACCTAAAAAACCAATAAAACATGCATTCATGGCAGCCGGACATCTCCGCTCACTTTAACATAAGAAACAGTCGTCAAACCTGTGAACCAAAGCTCATGAAATTGAGCTGTAGTATCGCTACAATCGGGTATTAGTTAAATTCAAATAAAGTACGCGATTCGTTGCGTGGTCAGAGACTTACCTATGAAAAGACAACTCAGGTACTTAGGCGCATTCGGCATTGTCACGGGCATTGCTTTTGCGACCGCGATAGCCGAACCACCTCCGGGTCTTTTCGAGGCCGACCCTGAGGGCATTAATACAGCGATTGAAGCTCAGAAACGCCATACCCGTTCCCTGAGAT
>Ga0209692_10005936_pt1 | contig 10268 bp, 8 predicted proteins | sample tdDd472_FD_187129 | JGI IMG/M metagenome (GOLD analysis project Ga0209692, IMG submission 187129) | Marine sediment microbial communities from the Atlantic coast under amendment with organic carbon and nitrate - tdDd47.2 (SPAdes)... | ecosystem: Environmental > Aquatic > Marine > Coastal >...
GCCGGCGACAGCACCACCGCGCGGAGCAGGTCACCGAAGCGCCCGAGCGCGCGCGGGCGGATCACGTCGCGGACGTGCAGCAGCGTCAGGTGCCGGCACATGCCCTTGGCGATGTGCACGTTGAAGTGGTCGATCCACGCCGAGACGAGCACCTCGCGCAGCTGCCGCCGGCTGTACACCGCGCGCAGCAGCGTGTGGGTGACCAGCTGCCGCTCGGCGTGCTCGGGCCGCATCTCGAAGATCAGATCGGCGGGCACGTTCGCGACGTCGACGAGCTCGGACCGCACGTCGCACGCCGCGTCGTCGACGCCGTCGGGAGCGAGCTGCTCGTCGATCCAGGCCTCCGCGCCGATCCGCTCGACCCGCGCCTCGTCACCCGGCCACGGCCCGAACGCCGCGCGCTCGAGCAGGTGCCGCGCGGCGGAGACGACGGGCCCGGCGTGCGGCACGATCCGCTCGGGCAGATCCGCGCCGAGCAGCCGCGACGCGCCGCGGACGAGGCCGTCGCACCCCGCGAGCAGCGCCGCGCCGGCGCCGCCGATCAGGACCTCACGCCGCCGGGGCACGCGCGGCCGGGCGGAGGCGGGCGTAGACCCCGGAGGCGAGCGCGCTCAGCGCCGCGCCCATCCCGCCGTAGACGGCGACGGGCAGGACCACGAACCAGCCGAGCAGCGGGAGCAGGAAGCACAGCTCGAGCACGACGCCGCCCTTGAGGCAGCGGATCCACTCGCGCCCCGCGTCGGACGGCGACGCGAGCCCCTCGCCGATCCGCTCGGCGAGCCCCGCGGTCCCGGCGAGCGCGAACGCGAGCTGCCCCACGAGCAGCACCGTCGCGACGAACGACGCCGCCGGGTGCCCGAGCGACAGCAGCAGGATCGTCATCAGCGTCCCGAAGCCTCCGACCACCGCGCCGAGCAGCACCGTCCGCACCGGTCGCTCGCGCCACCCATCCTTTGCGCGGGACACGAAGCCGGGCGCGAGGGCCCGGGTGAGCATCCACCACGCGGTCAGCGCGAGCGTGAGCGCGACCCCCAGGGTGACGAAGAACAGCGTGCTCCCGAGGTACGGCATGCGCGTCCCTACGGGGTCCCTCGCGCCCATATTTCGGTCGCCCCGACCCGAGCTGCCCGATGAACTACGCTGTGCGCATGCGGATGGTGACGATCGGTCTGCTCGCGCTGCTCGCGGCGAGCTGTGACTCCGAGGAGTGCCTCTACGTGCCCGAGTGCGTGTCGATGTGCGGCGGCGCGTCGACCGTGGGGACGTGCGACGGGTGCCCGGACGGAACGTTCGACATCGCGATGTGCGAGGACGCCTCGACGTCGTGCGTGGCGCCGGCCAGCTCCGGCGATCGCGTGTCGTGCGACGCCACGACGCCGTGCTGCGAGGGATACTCGTGCAACGGCGGGATCTGCACCGGCTGCCCCGGCGCGGGACGACCGTGCATCGAGGACGGCCCCGACCTCGACGCGGGCGACGTGGACGCGGGCGACGGCGACGCGGGCGTGCCCCCGTCCGGCACGCTGTCGGAGCGCTACCCGGGCGACGAGGGGATCGGCGACGACCCCGCCGTGCTGTTCCACGACGACTTCGAGACGGGCTGGGGCCGCTGGGACGCGCCGAGCGCGGACACGACGTACCTGCACGTCGAGACGGATGCGTCGACGGCCGCGTCGGGCGAGCGCTACCTCCGGTCGACCGTGACCACCGCGCACCTCGAGGCCGACCAGTACATCTCGGCGAGCCCGCGGTTCGAGTTCGATCGCCGCGTCGACACGGTCTATTGGCGCTTCTACGCGCGCTTCCCGAACGTCGCGCCGAACCCGCACCACTGGGTCCGGCTCAGCGCGGGCACCGAGAGCTGGGAGTCGAGCGGGCTGGCGAACACCGTGCCGCCCGGCGACGAGGGCTTCTGGTTCGACTTCGACATCGACAACGACGACGTCTTCAACTTCTACGTCTACTGGCACCAGATGCGGTCGGGCCGCTGCAACGACGGCAGCGCGACCCCCGGCTGCGCGGGTGACCAGGGCATGACCTACTACTACGGCAACGTCTTCCGCCCGACCGACCAGACGGGGTACCCGCGCGACACCTGGGTCTGCGTCGAGATGCGCGCCGAGGCGAACACCGTGGGCTCGTCGGACGGCTCGCTCGCGTTCTGGATCGACGACGCGCTCGTCGGCGACTACGGCCCCGGCCGGCCCGACGGGACCTGGCTGCGCGCCACCTTCCACGAGGGCGGCTGCGAGTTCAGCGCCTGCACTCCTCCCGCGCCGTTCGAAGGGTTCGACTTCCGCACCGACGCCGACGTCCGCTTCAAGGCGATCTTCCTCGACGCCTACTACGAGCGCGACTCCAGCGCGCGCCGGCGCATGGCGCTCGAGGACCGCGGGCTGACCGTGTCCGACGAGCAGACGATCCTCTACGACGACGTCGTGGTGGCCACCGAGCGCGTCGGCTGCCGTCGGTAGTGGCGCTCCCGCACCCCGGCCTTAGGTCTGAGACGATGGACGACGCCAAGCAGCAGATGATCTCGAGCATGCAGGGCGCCGCCCGGCTGCACCTCGCGTACATCGGGGTCGCCAACGGCCTGTTCGACGCGCTCGGCCGCCTCGCCGCGGCGACGCCGGCGCAGCTCGCCGACGCGGCCGAGGTGGACGCGGCCTACGTGACGCGCTGGTGCGACGCGGCGTTCGGGTTCGAGCTGCTCGACGCCGACGAGGACACGTTCGCGCTCACCGAGCTCGGCGCGCGCTTTCGCTCCGACGCGGACGCGACGCTGCTGCCGTTCGCGGTCAATGTGGTGCTCGGGGCCCACATGGCCGAGCGGGCCGCCGGCCTGATGCGCTCGGGCGAGCGCCCCGGCGAGAGCGTGCTCGCCGAGCAGGAGACGGTGCTGCCGCTGTTCGGTCCGATGCTCGAGCACACCTTCGCGCCGATGTTCGAGTCGACGATCCTGCCCGCCGTGCCGCTGTACCGTGAGGTGGATGACCGGGGCGGCCTCGTCGTCGACCTCGGCTGCGGCAACGGCTGGTACGTGCGCGCGCTCGCGAAGCGCTGCCCGCACGTGCGCGGCGTGGGGCTCGACGGCTTCGCGGAGAACGTCGCTCAGGCCACGCGCCTCGCGAATCGCGACGGGGTGGCCGACCGCGTCCGCTTCCAGGACGGCGACATTCATCACTTCACGCTCGACGAGCCCGCCGACCTGATCGCGATGAACCGCGCGCTGCACCACGTGTGGGAACAGAGCGACCGCGTGATGCACACGCTCGCCGAGCACCTCGCCCCTGGCGGCGCCGCGGTGATCTGGGAGCCGCGCTGGCCCGACGACCGCGCCACGCTGCGCCACCCGCGCGCCCGCGGGATGGGTCTGCAGAACCTCATGGAGCACGTGCAGGGCAACCACTTCCTGCGCCCGTCCGAGATCGAAGACGCGATGCGCGCCGCCGGGCTCGAGCCCGAGGTGCACCTCTTCGCCGAGGGCCACGAGCAGGTCGTGGTCGGCCGCAAGCCCGCTTGACCTAGCGAGGCGGGCCGACCGCCTGTAGGCGAGCGTCCGACGCCATGTAGTAGAGCACGCCGTCCCCGACGGTCGCGACGCCGGGGAAGTGGATCCGCACGCCGCCCCCCGGCGTCGGCTCGCTGTGCGCCTCGATCGCCGACACCCAGCGCTCCGCGCCGTCGGCGCCGTCGAGCCTCGTGTGTCCGCCGCCGCCGATGAGCAGCGCGCCGTCCGGGTCGAGCGTGGTGCCCAGATCGATGTTCGGGTGCGCGTCTCGCTGCCAGCGGATCTCACCGCCGGGAGCGACGGCCATGAGCGCGCGCCCCTCCTTCACGTAGGCCGTGCCGTCCGCGGCGACGCTCAAGCCGTGGACCCCGCCGCCCCAGGGCTCCTCCGGCAGCGCGGCGCGCCGAAGCTCCCCGTCGGGCCCGACGGTGGCCAGCGTCGTCGTCGTCGATCCGTCGGTCCACAGCACCGCGCGCACCGCGCCGTCGCTCCCGACCGAGGGGCCGCCGGTGAGCTGCGCCTCTGGATCGAGCTCGACCGCCCAGCGCGGGTCGCCGGTCTCACCGTCGAGGGCGGTGAGCGTCGCCGGCCCCGGGTCGAAGCTCCCCGCCGCCTCGCCGACGAACACCTCGCCGGCCCGGCCGAGCGCGAACCGCGCCCACGCGTGCTCGAACGGCGCGGAGCGCCAATCCACGGCGCCGTCCGCGTCGTGCCGGACGATCACCGCGCGGTCGTCCTCGGTGCGGACCGAGCGGACGATCCCGCCGCGGGCGTCGACCGCCGCGTCCGTCGTGCGGCCCTCGAGCGGGACGCGCTGCGTGACCGCGCCCGCCGCGTCGAGCCAGATCGCCTCGGTGTCGTCCGGCGGCGCGAACGCGACGAGCAGGAGCGAGCCGTCGCGCAGCAGGAACGGCCCGCGGAACGCGCCGCCCACCTCCACCATCCACGCGAGCCGCCCCTCGGCGCCGAGGTCGTCGACGGCGAGGAGCTGACCGCCCGCCGGCAGGTAGATGCGCCCCCGCGGCCCCACGACGATCGGACGTTGCGTGCCGACCTCGACCGGCAGGTCGAGCACCCACCGCGACTCGGGTACGCGCTCGGGGATCGGGTACACGCTGCGCCGCTCGCGCGTCGGGCAGTATCCCGGCATCGGCGCCGGCGCGCCGAGCTGCAGCGCCGCGGGGCAGTCGCTCTCGGGCGGCGGCTCGGCGGGGGTCTCCGCGCGGTGGCTCAGGTAGCAGCCCGGCGTCGCGGCGAGCAACGCGACGACGAGCGCGCGGACGATCGATGACTCCCCCACCCCGCGAACGTGACACGCCGCCGCGCGCGGCTCACGCCGAGGGGAAGGTCCTGCTTCCCTCCTGGGGCCTGGCGTCCGCAGCGGCGGGCGGATCTGCACGGCGCGGCTGTCTGGATCCGTCGAGACTCCCCGAAGCGCGGTTCTTGCACAGCGTGCGCGCATGGCCCGCGCTTCGTTGCTGTGCTCCGTCTTGACCCTCGCGCTCGGCTGCTCGCCGAGCTCCATCGGGCGCCCCGGCGGACGCGACGCGGGGCCCGGCGGACCGGGGACCGACGCGGGCGCCGGCCCGATGACCGGGACCGACGCGGGGCCCGGCGTGACGCCCGGGGTCGACGCCGGCGGCGGGGGCTTCGAGGAGTGCGCCGCCGAGACGACGACGGCCGAGACGACGTTCCAGCCGGTCGACGTGATCTGGATCATCGACCGGTCCGGGAGCATGCGCGGCGAAGCCGACATCGTGCAGGCGAACATCAACGCGTTCGCGATGGACATCGGCGCGCGGTCCATCGACTACCGGGTCGTGATGGTCAGCGCGATGGAGTTCGTCTCGGTGCCGCCGCCGCTGGGCGCCGACCCGGAGCGCTTCCTGTACGTCGAGGAGGACGTGCAGAGCAACGACGGGTTGATCGCGCTCGTCGAGCGGTTCGACGCCTACGCGGACTTCCTGCGGCCGGACGCGTCGACGCACTTCGTGGTGGTGACCGACGACGAGTCCGAGCGCATGAACGCCTCGACGTTCGTGTCGGAGATGACCTCGCGCCTCGGGCACCCGTTCACGCTTCACGCCATCGCGTCTCCGCCGGGGTCGACGCACTGCGAGCCGGGCGGCGGGTTCTGCTTCATCAACGCCGACGGCTGCGAGGGCCCCGAGGACGACGCGGCCGACAACGGCGACGAGTACTGGGCGGTCGCGATGACGACCGGCGGGCAGCGGCTGTCGATCTGCACCAACGACTGGTCCGGCCTGTTCGACACGCTGACGGCCGCGATCGCCGTGCGCACCGAGCTGCCCTGCCGCTACATCCTCCCCCCGCCGCCCGACGGGATGTCGCTCGACCGCATGAAGGTCAACGTCGTGTACACCCCCTCGAGCGGCGCCGGTGACCAGGTCATCCCGTTCGTCGAGGACTTCGCGTTCTGCGGCCCGACCGGCGGCTGGTACTACGAGGGCGACGACATCGTGGTCTGCCCCGCGACCTGCGACGTGCTCACGGCCGACGAGTCGGGCAGCGTCCAGATCGCGCTCGGCTGCGCGACCGTGTTGATCTGAGACCCAGAGGCGTGCACCCCTTGCCCCTGCGCATGCCCCCTGCGCATGCCCCCGTTCGGAACGGTCGAGCGATCGGGCAGGCGCAAGCGCACGCGCAGGCGCAAGGGGTCGGCGCTGCGCGCCGACGGGTCAATCCGAGTAGGGCCCGATCTCGTACTGCATCAACAGCTGGCGCATGTACTTCGGGTGCAGGTCCGCCTCCTCGGCGGCCTGCTGGATGTCGCCAGCGTGACGCTCGAGGAGGCGGGCGAGGTAGTCCTTCGCGAACGCGTCGACCCAGGCGCGCTTGGCCTCCTTGAACGTGCCGCTCGACTCCAGCTCCGCGTTGCGGAGGTCCTCACCGACCATGCGAGGCGGCAGGTCGCCGACCATCACCGTGTCGGTGTCGCCGAGGCCGACCGCGCGCTCGATCGCGTGCTTGAGCTCGCGGACGTTGCCCGGCCAGCGCCACGCCGACAGCGCGCGCATCGCGAGCGGGCTGACGTGGCGGACCTTCCGCTCCCCGTCGGGCGCGACGTTGAAGCGCGACTCGCGGAGGAAGTGTCGGACGAGCAGCGCGATGTCCTCGGGGCGGTCTCGCAGCGGCGGCATGCGCACTTTGACCACCTCGAGGCGGAACAGCAGGTCCTGGCGGAACGCGCCCTCCGCCACCATCTTCGCCAGATCCCGGTGGGTCGCCGCGACCACGCGCACGTCGACCGGGAGGTAGCCCTCGCCGCCGACCCGCTTGATCTCGTGGCGCTCGAGCACCCGGAGCAGCTTCACTTGCAGCTCCATCGGCAGCTCGCCGATCTCGTCGAGGAACACGGTGCCGCCGTCGGCGCGCTCGAACGAGCCGATCTTCTTCTCGAGCGCGCCGGTGAACGCGCCGCGCTCGTGCCCGAACAGCTCGCTCTCGATCAGGGTGGGGCTGATCGCGCCGCAGTCGACGACGACGAACGGACCGTCGGAGCGTCGGGACCCGTCGTGCAGCGCGCGCGCCGCGAGCTCCTTGCCGGTGCCGGTCTCTCCGACGACCACCACCGTCGAGTCGACCGGGGCGATGCGCGAGATCAGCGCGAACGCCTCGCGCATCGACGCGCTGGTGCCGACCAGGTCGCCGAGCTTCGCCTGCTTGTACGGCTCGATCTGCTCGTCGCGCTCGTCGGTCTCGAACCGATACACCGAGCCGCCGATCGTGATCCGCATCCCCGGCAGCAAGAACGCCTCGCGCACGGGCACGTCGTTGACGTACGTCCCGTTCTTGCTCCCCTCGTCCTGGATCACGAAGCGACCGGACTCGAGGAAGATCCGGCAGTGCGAGCGGCTCACGCTGCGATCGGGGATCACCAGCTCGTTGTCGGCGCCGCTGCCGACGCGCACGAGCTCGCCGTCGAAGCGGTGCTCGCTCGGCCGCTCGCCGAGGCGCGTCAGCGAGATCGAGCGAACGCGGAGCCGGGTCGGCTCCCCCCCGATGCGGAGCAGCCCCGTGCTCGTGTACCGCTCGGGCTCGTCGCTCATGAGCGCGGCGATGCTACAGCGATTTGTGCTGACCGACAGTGCTTTGCCACACTCGCGGTTGGGATGAAGTCAACGGTGGTCGGCGGGCTCTTCGCTCTCGTCCTCCTCACGGGTGCGCCCGCGCGGGCGCAGGACGAGGAGCCCGCGTCGGAGGAGGCCGCGACCGTCCCGAGCACGGCCGCGGCGGCGGAGGCCTACGACCGCGGATCGGCCTTCTACCTCAACGGCGACTACGCCCGCGCGGCGCAGTGGTTCGAGACCGCGTACCGCCTCGCGCCGGCCGCGCCGGCGCTCGTGCAAGCCCTCCGCGCCCAGACGCGCACCGGCCACGCGATCCGCGCGGCGAACCTCGCGCTGCGCCTGCGCGGGCTCCACGGCGACGACGCCGACGCGCGCGCCCTCGCGGACCAGGTGATCGCCGAGAACGGGGCGGACTTCGTGCGGCTCGAGGTCGACTGCGAGGGCTGCCAGCTCGAGATCGAGGGGCGGCTGTGGTCCTACCCGGCGGCGTTCCTCGCGCCGTCGACCGAGCACCGGGTCACCGTCGCGCTCGACGACGCGCGCGAGCAACACACGATCCGCGGCGCGCCGGGCCAGCGGATCACCCTCGGCGCCCCGCGGGCCGGCGCGGCGGAGGACGCCCCCGACGGCCCGCCGCCGGGCTCGGGCCCCAGCAGCGACGGGCTGTCGCCGTGGGTGTTCGGCGTCGGGCTCGCGATCACCGCGGTCTCGTCGGGCCTGCTGATCTGGTCGGGGGTCGACACCCTCGACGGCGTCGACGCGTACGAGGCGAACCCGACGCCCGAGGGCTTCTCCGACGGCCAGGATCGCGAGCTGCGCACCAACGTGCTGATCGGCATCACGGCCGGCCTGGGGCTGCTCACGCTCGTGTTCGCGCTGCTCACCGACTGGGACGGCGACCCCAGCCCCGCGACCACCGGCGGCGCGTGGATCGGGCCCGACGGTGGCGGCGGCTGGGTCCGCGGCGCCTTCTGACTGCTATCTTCGGGACGGGATCGTTGTGGACTCGGCCTCTCAGGTCACGGGCGAGCCGTTTCACCTCCAGGCGCGGGTCGCGCACGGGGGCATGGCCACGATCTATGCGGCGGTCCACCGCGGCGAGCGCGTCGCGGTCAAGCTCCTGCACCCGCACCTCGCCGAGGACGCGCAGATCCGCAAGATGTTCTTGCACGAGGCCAACCTCGCTTCGCGCATCGTGCACGACAACGTCGTTCGCGTGCTCGACCACGGCGAGCACACCGCGCACGGCGCCTACATCGTCATGGAGTACGTGGACGGGGGCGACCTGTCCGGGCTCCTCAAGGCGGCCAGCAAGCAGCGCCGCGCGCTGCCCCCGCGGGTCGTCGCGCGCGTGGTGGTCGACCTGTGCCACGGCCTCGAGGTCGCCCACCGGCTCGTCGACGACGACGGCGAGCCGCTGAACCTGATCCACCGCGACGTGTCACCGCACAACGTGATGATCGGGATCGACGGCGTGGCGCGCCTGACCGACTTCGGCATCGCCAAGAGCGACGAGCGCTACACGATGACGCGCCCCGGCCAGCTCAAGGGCAAGCTGTCGTACATGGCGCCCGAGCAGCTCGCCCACGAGGACGGGCTCGACGGACGCGTCGACGTGTTCGCCGCCGGCGTCGTGCTGTGGGAGGCGCTGCTGGGCCGCCGGTTGTTCAAGGCCGACGACGAGATCTCGATCATCAACAAGGTGCTGCTCGAGCGAGCGCCGGGGCCGAGCGAATACGACCCGGCGCTCGCGCCCTTCGACGCGGTGCTCGAGCGCGCGCTGGCGCGCGAGCGCGACGAGCGCTTCGGCTCGGCGGCCGAGCTCGCCGACGCGATCGAGCGAGCGACCGAGGCCCTCGGCGGGCTCGCGGCGCGCGACGAGGTCGGCGCGGTGGTGACCGACCTGCTCGCCGAGCTGCTCGCCGAGCGCGCCCAGAAGATCGAGCGCGCGAGCATGACGCCGTCGGGCATCCGCGCCGGCACCCCCGACCCCAGCCAGTCGACGACCGCGTCCGCGTCGACGAGCGCGCGCCGGCCCGCGACGCTGTGGGCGCTGCTCGTGCTGCTGCTGTTCGGCGCGGCCGGGGTCGGGGCGGGGGTGACCTACATGACGCGCGACGACCCGGCGCCCGCCGTCACCGAGGAGACGAGCCGCGAGCCCGCCGTGCCCGCGCCGGTCGAGCGCGCGACCGACGAGCCGCCCGAGGCGCCCGTCGTCGCCGCCCCGGTGGACGCCGACGAGCCCGACCCGGTGGACGCGCCGAGCGCAGCCGAGCCCGAGCCGCCGGAGGCGGCCGGCCGGCGCCCTCCGCGGCGGCGCGCCAGGCGAGGGCAGAGCGCGGCGCGCGTCGAGCGCGAGGCGGTGACCGAGCCGCCCGCCGCGGCGCCGCCGCCCGCGCCCGCGGAGCCCGCCGCCAGGGAGGGATCCACGCCGGCCGACGACCTCTATCCGAACCCGTTCCGCGACTAGGGCTACAGGCTCGCTTGCAGCTGCAGGCGGAAGCGCGTGATCCCCACGTCGAACTGGTCGTCCCAGAGCCGGAACAGGTCGGCCTGCACCTTGAACGGGTGCTGCGCGAAGTAGTAGCTGAGCGCCACGCCGAGCTCGTTGCTCTCGCCCATCGTCGACTGCTGGCCGAGCGCCTGCGTGGTGCCGTAGCGGACCG
>Ga0209692_10005938_pt1 | contig 10264 bp, 5 predicted proteins | sample tdDd472_FD_187129 | JGI IMG/M metagenome (GOLD analysis project Ga0209692, IMG submission 187129) | Marine sediment microbial communities from the Atlantic coast under amendment with organic carbon and nitrate - tdDd47.2 (SPAdes)... | ecosystem: Environmental > Aquatic > Marine > Coastal >...
AGGATCCGGATTTGTATTTCATGGTGGATTAATGGGTGGAACTATATCTGTAATCATAATTTTACATATTTATAAAAAACCTATTGGAACCTATGCAGATATTGCTGGTCCAATTATTCTTATAGGCCAAGGTATTGGAAGAATTGGATGCTTTCTTGCCGGCTGTTGTCATGGTTCAATGACCAGTTGTGGTTGTGGTATTTCTTATCCTGAAGGTAGCCAGGCCTCTTATTACCAATATCACCAACATCTTTTAGATTCAGCCTTAATGAAATCCCTTCCTGTGCATCCATCACCGTTGTATGAAACAGTGTTGAATTTCCTGATGGCATTTTTAATCATCAAATTGATTCGTCCCAAGATGAAAAAACGTGGAGTATCTTTTGGTGTAGCTATCATTTATGCCGGACTTGTTAGGTTTTTCCTTGAGTTTGTACGGATCAATCCAAAAGGACTCTGGGGATTGACGAACTATCAATTCAGTTCAATCTTTTTTACATTACTTGGAGTAGTTGTAATACTATTTCTTGCAAAAACTGATAAAGAAGAATTGGAAATCGGAAAATAATTTTTTTCATAATATCCACAGATTTTACAGAATATTTCTCGATTCAAATCTCTGTATTTTCTCATGAGATTCTTTCCTAAATAATATTTTTATTAAATGCTTCTATGGTTTGCTTGAATCATATAAATAATTGAAATATATTGTTTTATTGGGTAATTAACATTTTCAAGAGTTACAAATGATAGGTAACACAATATCACATTATCATATTTTGGAAAAGATTGGTGAAGGTGGAATGGGCATTGTCTATAAGGCAAAAGATATCAAACTGGATCGGATTGTAGCTTTGAAATTATTACCTGAACATCTAAATACAAATAGTACTGAAAAAAACCGCTTTATAAGAGAAGCAAAAGCTGCTGCAGCACTAAATCATCCTAATGTATGTACCATTCATGAAATTCAAGAAACTGGGGAAATCCCGTTTATTGCAATGGAATATATTGAAGGGCATAATCTAAGTGAATTAATAAAATCAAATTCTAACAAGAGACTCTCAATTGAGCAATCTATATGCATTGCTATCCAAATAGGGGAAGCTCTGGAAGAAGCTCATAGTAAAGGAATAATTCATCGTGATATAAAGTCAGAAAATATTATGGTAAATTCCAAAAACCAGGTGAAGGTCATGGATTTTGGTTTAGCAAAATTCAAAGATTCTACACAATTAACAGAAACTTTAAGTTTACCAGATAATTTCGTTTATATGGCTCCTGAGCAAATCCAAAGAAATGATGTGGATAAGCGTTCTGATATTTATAGTCTTGGAGTGGTTCTGTATGAAATGCTAACAGGTCATCTGCCTTATAAAACTGATTATGGTGCAAAGATTATGTATTCTATTCTCAATGAAGAGCCAATACAAATACAGCAGTTTTTACCTAATATTCCTTCGGAGTTGTTGCACCTGCTAAACCGTGTTTTAGAAAAAGATCCTGCAGATCGCTATCAATCAATTACTGATTTAATCAGCGAGTTACAACGTTTGAAAAAAAAATCATACAGTAGTTTAAGCAAATCATCATTATATAGTAAACCCATTGAGATTTTAGAAATAAATAAAAGTAAAGTAATACGGAAGATTATTTTCTGGTTAGTTACTGTTTTTTTGTTTGTTGCAGTTGCAATACTCGGGATTAATGAATTTATTCGACATATAAAACCTGATAAAAAAGTAGTCAATTACCAGGATATGAAAATTAAACATCTTACCACAAGTGGTAATGTTTGGGAAGCAGCAGTTTCTTCAGATGGCAAGTATTTAGCCAAAGTAATTTTTGATGGAGGTGTGGAGAGTATTTGGTTAAGTCAGATAGAAACAAATAGTAATGTTCAAATTGCAGATACTGAATCTGTAAATTACCGAGGGTTGCATTTTTCTTCTGATGATAATTATTTGTATTATATTAAAAAATATCAGAACACTATATATGGTGATCTTTATAAAATGCCTGTTTTGGGAGGTAGAGCAGAATTAATTCTTTCAGGAATTCCGGAATATATTACATTTTCTCCGGAAGATACAAAAGTAGCTTATGTTAAAGATACTAATAAATTATTCATTGCTACTTTGGATAGTATTAATAAAGATGTGTTTTTGAATTATCAAGAAGATAACATTGAAATTAGTTGTCCGGCATGGTCTTCTGATGGAAAAAATATTGCATTTATTAATATAGCAATACAGCCACAAAAGATAATTAGTATAAAATCAATAAATATTGAAACTAAAAAAGTAACAAATGTGGCCTATACAAATTGGTTTCATGTTACAGGATTGATATGGCTTCCTGATAACAATGGTTTAATTGCTACATCAAGTTTTCAATTATATTATGTTGATTATTTATCGGGTGATATTTCACGCATTACGAATGATATTAATACCTATCGCAAGATAAGTTTGAGTGAAAAAGGAAGTGTATTGGTAACAGTTCAATGGCAATGGATCACAAATATTTGGCTATTAGACCAGAATAATAGAAATGTAATTGAAAAAATATCATCAAGTGGAATAGAAAGAGATGGATGTTTGGGCCTAACCTGGTCACCGTGTGGTAAAATTATTTTTTGTTCTTATAAAAACATGCGTTATGATCTTTGGGAGATGAATCCTGATGGCACTGAGAGAAAGCAATTGACATTTTTTGGTGGATTTATATATAGCCCGACAATTGGCAATGATAGTAGTAAATATGTTGTATCTACTTTGAAGGAGAATAACAGAGAAAATATTTGGAGAATGGATCGTGATGGTAGCAATCTAACACAACTGACATTTGGAAATACTGATGGTTTTCCAAATTTAACACCTGATGGGAAATGGATTATATATAATACACGCTCAATTGAAAATGGAAGTTTGATGAAAGTATCTATTGAGGGAGGTAAACCTGAAATTCTCATTAAAGGCCAGGAGGGAAATCCTACAATTTCACCAGATGGAAAACTGATAGCATATCATTTTAAGGATGAAGAAAATCAAGTAAAAACCAGTATAATTTCCGTTGATGATGGGGAAGTTATTAAGATTTTTAATGAGATTTGGGCAATAGGTTGGGGGTCAGATAGTAAGCATATTTGTTTTTCAGAAAGCAACAAACTGTGGATGCTATCTTTAGAAGACGGGGAAAAAACTCAAATTTTCCAGTATGAAAATTCAGAATGGATTTCTTATTATGATTGGGAGCCGGGGGGAGATCGGCTTGCTGTTGTTCGAAGTAAAAATATTTGCGATGCAGTTTTGATCAAAAATTTCCTGAAATAAATAGAGGGTACGTCTATAAATTTATTAATATTATATAAGTAATTCTTTAAATAGTAGTATTTGGGACAGTACTATATATTTAGAAAATCTTTGAATATTACAAAGGTTTACAAAGTACTCTTATGTTTATTTAAGCCGCTGCTTGAATGATGTAATTAATTAAAGTATATTGTGTTATGGTTTCAGAATGTCAGTAAAGAGTAACAAATGATTGGTAGTACAATTTCTCATTACAAGATATTGGAAAAGACTGGTGAAGGCGGCATGGGAGTTGTTTATAAAGCCAAAGATACCAAACTAAATAGAATTGTAGCTTTAAAATTATTGCCGGATCACCTAAAAACAAATATTGAGGATAAAAATCGTTTTATTCGGGAAGCTAGGGCTGTTGCAGCCTTGAATCACCCCAATGTTTGTATTATTCATGAAATTCAGGAAACTGGTGAAACTCCATTTATAGAAATGGAATATGTCGACGGTCATAATTTAAATGAGTTAATAAATTTAAATTCCAACAATAGATTATCTATTGATCAGTCAATATGTTTCGCAATTCAGATCGGTGAGGCTTTGGGTGAAGCTCATTCCAAAGGTATTGTTCATCGTGATATCAAATCTGAAAATATTATGGTTAATTCAAAAAATCAGATTAAAGTTATGGATTTTGGATTAGCAAAGTTCAAAGACGCTACAAAATTAACAAATACATCAAGTATGCCCGGGACATTGGCATATATGGCTCCTGAGCAAATGCACAGTAATAATGTTGATAAACGATCTGATATATATAGTCTTGGTGTTGTACTGTATGAAATGTTAACGGGAAATGTTCCATTCAAAGCTGATTACGAAGCCCAGATCATGTATTCTGTTTTGAATGAATCACCTATACCAATACAAGAGTTCCTACCTGATGTCAGTTCTGAATTACTTCATATTGTCAATCGTGTTTTAGAAAAAGATCCAGAAGATCGGTATCAATCAATATCTGATTTTGTAAGTGAATTACAACGAGTAAAAAAGCATACTTGTAGCAATCTAAATCAGTCAAAAGGTGTACAGGGAAGTAATAGTACGCATTCAATAACAAAAACTAAAATGACATATTGGAATACAGTTAAACAAAAGTTTATGATAGTATTTAGTATTCTTCTTTTTACAATAGTTTTATTAATGTTGATATTACATTTCTTTGTTGAGCCTAATGAATTAAATAATTATTCTATCAATTTTCAAAATATGGAAATCAAACACCTTACAACTAGTAGAAATGTTTGGGAAGCAGCAATTTCATCCGATGGTAAATACCTTGCAAAAGTCATTTTTGAAGGAGAAAAAGAAAGTATCTGGTTAAGTCATATTGAAACAAAAAGCAGTGTGGAAATTACTAATAAAGAGATAATAAATTACAGAGGGCTTCACTTTTCTCATGACGGTAATTACTTATTCTATATTAAGAAATATCAAAATACTGAAGTAGGTAATCTTTATAAAATACCTGTATTAGGAGGGAGGGCTGAGTTAATCCTTGAAAATATACCGGAATACATATCCTTTTCTCAGAAAGATTTATATATCGCTTATGTTAAAAATAAAAAGGAATTATATTTAGAATCATTAGATGGTGTGAATAAAAAATTAATTCTGGATTGCAATGGGTTAAATATTGAACCTAGTTGTCCTACCTGGTCACCAGACGGTCAAAATATCGCCTATATAAACATCAAAAGGGGAACTGAAAAAATAATATCAATCAAATCATTGAATATTAAAACATTGGAAATAAAAAACATTACAATTACAGATTGGTTTACCGTATCAGATTTAATCTGGCTTTCTGATGGAAGTGGATTAATCGCTACAGCAAGTTTTCAATTATTCTATGTTGATTGCATAACAGGATTGATTTCTCGTATTACAAATGATATCAATACATATGGAAAAACTAGTTTGAGCGACGATGGCAAAGCATTGGTAACAGTGCAATGGCAGTGGATCTCGAATATTTGGGTGCAAGATAGTAAGGAGATGTTTGAAAAAATATCATCTAGCGGAATGGAAAGAGATGGATGCTTAGGACTTACCTGGTCATCGGATGAAAAAATAATTTTTTGTTCTTATAAAAATAAAAAATATGATCTCTGGGAAATGAATCCCGATGGAACTGATAGAAGACAATTATTATTCATAGAAGAGTTTACTTATAGTCCTACAATTAGTAATTTGAGAAATAATTATATTGTATTTGTCTTGAGAAATAAATATGGAGAAAATATTTGGAGGATGGATCGCAATGGTAGCAACCTGAAACAATTAACATTTGGCAATACAGATGATTTTCCAAATTTATCACCAGATGAGAAATGGATAATATACAATACCAGGTCAATTGAAAATGGAGCCTTGATGAAAATTTCTATCGATGGAGGTATACCTGAAGTTCTTTTAAAAGGTCAGGAAGGGAATCTATCTGTTTCTCCAAGTGGTAAATTGGTAATATATAATTTTATCAATGAAAACAATCAGAAAAAAAGTGGCATAATGTCCATTAACAATGGTAAAGTTATCAAGGTCTTTGACCATGCCTGGTCAATTGGTTGGGGACAAGATGATGATCATATTTGCTATACAGATGAAAATATACTTTGGTTACTCTCTCTTAAGAACGGGCAAAGAGAAGAAGTGTATCAATTTGAAGATAATGAGTGGATTCCTTATTATGATTGGGAGCCAGGAGAAAATAGAAAGATAATTGTTCGTAGCAAAAATATAGGTGATGCGGTAATTATTACAAACTTCCTTAACTAGGTCAATTCTATATTTCAATTAATAATAATTTTGAGACAATATTATCAATTGATATTGAAAACAATATCAACATTTTGAAATCATTGATAAAATGATAAATTATGATTGTTTATAAATATTGGGAAAATTAAATCTATAAATTTATTTTTAAGAACAATAAATAGAAATTATTTTTCTTATAACTTTTTTTGAATAAAATATTATTAAAGTCTTATCAAATATCAGGAGGGGAAAATGAAAATTAAACATTTATGGCTTTTTGTATTGGTTCTTGCTCTTTTTGTTACTTCACTTTTTGCACAAACAGACAAGGGTAGTTATGTGAAAAAAAGTAAGTCAATTGTACTTGAAAAAATCAGTGATGACCTTGATGCGGAGAATGCTGGCAAGGATTCTGTTACAAAAGCAATTAGAGATCGCCAAAAAGCAGAAAAAAAAGAGAAAAAGGAAAATCGTAAAACTTTTAAAGCGGATTTCTCAAATGTTAGCAAACCAGTATTTGAAGATTTCAAAACTGTATGGCATAATGATCCAATTCCACAGCATTACTCAGGAATGTGCTGGTGTTTTACAACAACTTCATTCCTGGAATCAGAAGTGAAGAGAATTTCTGGTAAAGAAGTGAAACTATCAGAATTGCATACAGTTTATTATCAATATTTAGCAAAAGCAGAGAGATTTATTGATGAACGTGGCAACTCACTATTTGCAGAAGGCTCTGAGTCCAATGCTGTTCTCAATATGATGGACAAATACGGTGCTGTTCCTTTAGAAGCCTATACTGGATTTAAGAAATATGATACACACAACCATATTCAATTATTCAAAGATATGGAAGATTATCTGAATTACTGTGAAGAAAATGATTACTGGGAAAAGGATATCATTCTTAACCATTTAAAGAGTATCATGAATTCATATATTGGCACACCTCCACAGGAATTCAAATACAATGGAAAAAAATACACACCATTATCCTTCTATAAGAAATTTTTGAAAATCAATTCTGAAGAATATGTTGAATTTCAGTCTACACTTGAATTTCCTTTCTGGGAACAGTCATTATTTAATGTTCCTGATAATTGGTGGATGGATGAAGGTTATTATAATGTACCACTGGGAGTATGGTATGAAATGATTGAAAAATCAATTGAAAATGGATATTCAGTAAATATAGGTGGTGATGTAAGTGAACCAGGTTATGTTGCTGAAGAAGATGCTGCTTTCATACCTGATTTTATCATGCCAACTAATGCGATCAATCAGTTCTCTCGTGAATACGGTATTTACTCAGGAACAACAGAAGACGATCATGGAATTCATATTGTTGGTGTCACAGAAAAAGATGGATTCAAATGGTTTCTCATCAAAGATTCAGGTAGTGGATCAAGAAAAGGCCAGTACAAAGGTTATTACATGTGGCGTGAAGACTATGTCAAACTTAAAATGCTTAGTTTTATGATACATAAAGACATGGCTAAGGAAGTTTTGAAAAAGTTTTAAAAACTATTAAAAAATAATTTATAAAGCCGTCATATTAGGACGGCTTTTTTATTATTAAAACAATTAATTAGATAGTTATACTAAATAAGTATTAAAAAAGTGAAAATAGTTCTGGGAAATTGATGAAAAAAAGTTTATTCTTAAAAAGTTAGTTAGTAAAGTAGATTAATTAATAATTGTTTGGAGGGGTAATTGAATAATTTTAGTGTGATAGATTTTGTGGTTCTCCTCTTTTACCTTGTTGCTGTAGCATTGCTAGGAAGCCTGTCGGGTGGAAAACAAAAATCCTCAGAATCATATTTTGTTGGAGATAGAAATGTGCCTTGGTGGGCAATTGCATTTTCTATTGTTGCAACAGAAACCAGTACACTTACATTTATTAGTATTCCCGGTTTAGCATATTTAACAAACTTAAATTTTTTACAGGTTACTGTTGGTTATTTGATCGGGAGAATTGTAATTAGTTTTATATTTTTGCCTGCCTATGCAAAAGGAAATTTGAAAACGGCTTATTCTTTACTTTCAAGTAGATTTGGAGATAAGACTAAAAATTTTGCATCAGGTACTTTTCTGGTGACACAGATTATTGGAGGAGGAGTAAGACTTTTTGCTACGGCGATTCCACTTGCAATAATACTCAAAACCTTTGCCTATTTTGCTTCTTTTTCAAATATTCATATTTATATACTATCTATTATTTTGATCACCTTGATCACAATGATTTACACATTTTTTGGTGGAATTAAAGGTGTGATTTGGGTTGATGTGTTACAAATGGGAATTTATATTGGTGGTGCTCTTATCGCAGTAGTAATTGCTTATAATGCACTTCCAAATGGTTTATCAGATATCGGTAAGTTCGCTGGCGGGACTAACAAGTTTCAGGTCATTAATTGGGGTTTTGGAAATGGCTTTGCTACTTTCTTGAAGACACCATATACACTTATAGGCAGTTTGATTGGCGGATGTTTCTTATCGATGGCCTCTCATGGTACCGATCAATTGATTGTACAACGACTTTTAACTGCTAAAAATCTGAAGGATAGTCGTAAGGCGATTATATCCAGTGGGGTAATTGTAATACTGCAATTTGCTTTGTTTTTGTTTGTAGGATTGTTATTATTTGCATTTTATAAAGGAGTTGCACCAGGTAGTGCTGCTGCTTCCTTTATTAAGAGTGATGAGATTTTTCCACATTTTATTGTGAATCACCTTCCGGTTGGTGTAAAGGGTTTGATATTGGCAGGCTTATTTGCTGCAGCTATGTCAACACTGGCTGGATCTGTATCCTCGCTTTCATCATCTACAATGCTAGATCTCTATAAACCTTATTTTGGTCAAAATAATTCTGAAGAGAAAGATTTATTTATCTCAAGAATGATAACAATTGGTTGGGGAATTGTACTTAGTCTGACAGCATTTTTATTTATTGGTATATTACAGTCTGTCGTTGAAATTGCTCTCAGCATTGCTTCAATAACTTATGGCGGATTACTCGGAACTTTTATCCTTGGAGCCTTATTTCTTAAGGTGAAACAAAAGGCTGCTATTATTGGCTTTGCTTCTGGAATATTTACTATGGTGCTGATAGTATTAGTACCAATTTTATTTGGTTCAAAAGCAGTGTTCCATTGGACATGGTTTACCTTTATAGGCACAATTGTAACAGTTGCTGTTGGAAATATTGCTCAGTATTTTTTTAAAGGAAATGAGTGATGAAAAATCTTATTATATTTTCATTATGCATGACGTTATTTATGCAATGTAGCTCAAACAATATGAATTTACCAACTGAAGATGATGGCAATTATTTTGTACTAAATAAAAATGATATTACTGACAAAGCACAGCACTTGGAACATTATGAATTTTTCTCAAAATATATCACTGGTTTGAATAATTATATATTCAAGGGAATTGATAAAGTGCAGTCAACCGCAATGGATGGTGGTGGCTATTTCATCGGCCTAAAGGCTGATCCACCGGAATCACCGATTGGGTATGATATTGAATTTTTTGATACCCAAATAATAGATGCGCCCAGGACAACAAGTTATTGTAGTGGTGCAACCTATTCTGCTTATATAGAAGCGATGAATTTTATTTCTCAGGATATAAATCTATCAAAACCAGATTCAGCGAGAATGGAATCAATCAGAATGCAAGAAATTGATGGTTGTAGAAGAGAAGATCATGTGAAACTTTGGGGTAAATGGAATGCTGATGGATTCGGAAGTCATTTCGCTCTTGTACAATATACTGGAATGGGAAAAGAGGTTTCTCCTTCTCAGGCACGACCTGGTGATTTTGCGAATATTTCTTGGAAATCAGGCAATGGTCATTCAGTTGTCTTTCTTAGTTGGGTAAAAGATGATGAAGGAAAGAAATATATGCTCTATTGGTCAAGTCAAAAGGGGACAAATGGATTGGGTGATCAATTAGTTTCTATCGATAGAATAAAGAATGTAAAAATCGTGAGATTAACTAATCCTGAAGCAATTCGTTCATTTGATGTAAATAATGAGAATATTAATAGACAAATACCAGGTGATGATATTATTTTTTGATGTCATCAACATTTGATTTTTGAATACAGCTAGTTCAATATTTGTGAAAGG
>Ga0209692_10005941_pt1 | contig 10261 bp, 9 predicted proteins | sample tdDd472_FD_187129 | JGI IMG/M metagenome (GOLD analysis project Ga0209692, IMG submission 187129) | Marine sediment microbial communities from the Atlantic coast under amendment with organic carbon and nitrate - tdDd47.2 (SPAdes)... | ecosystem: Environmental > Aquatic > Marine > Coastal >...
GGCGGCAACATCGCGCCCGATCCGTTGGGGTGACCGGGCGCTGAGGACCGTTACAGATACCGCCCGCCGCGCTGGAGCACCTCGATCTGATAGCCGTCGGGATCGGCGAGAAAGAAGAACTCGGCGATCACCTCGCCTGCGGGCGCAAAGGCCACGATGTCGCGCGGGGCCAGCCCTGCAGCCTTGAGCCGCGCATGCTCCGCCGCCAGATCCGCGACCGATACCGCCAGATGACCATAGCCGTCGCCCAGGTCATAAGGCTCGGTCCGGTCCTTGTTCACCGTCAGTTCCAGCTCGAATCCGGTCTCGTCATTGCTGAGGTAAACCAGCGTGAACGTAGGGAAATCCAGCCGGTCTGCGACCTTCAGGCCAAACGCGACCTGGTAGAACGCGACCGAACGCACCTCGTCCAAGACGCGGATCATGCTGTGGATGGCTTTGGCCATGTGTCTTGTCCTTCTCTTGCTCCGATGGAGACAGGTGGATTGTCGCAACGCGACGCGCCCGCTATAGGGCATGAAACCCGATCGGACGAGGAGAGAAAGATGCCCAACGCCCAACTGGAAACCGCCATCGAATCCGCGTGGGAGAACCGCGACACCATCACCCCCTCGACCGGCGGCGAGGTCCGCGACGCCATCGAAGACACGCTGAACGCGCTCGACAGCGGCAGCCTGCGCGTGGCCGAGAAACAGGCCGACGGGTCCTGGCATGTGAACCAGTGGGCCAAGAAGGCGGTTCTGCTCGGCTTTCGCATCAAGGACATGGAAGTGCACGACAACGGCCCCCAGGGCTCGGGCTGGTGGGACAAGGTCGACAGCAAGTTCAAGGGCTGGGGCGCGGCCGAATGGAAATCCGCCGGTTTCCGTGCGGTGCCTAACTGCGTGGTGCGCAAATCGGCCTATATCGCCCCCGGCGCGGTGCTGATGCCCTCTTTCGTCAACCTCGGCGCCTATGTCGACGAGGGCACCATGGTCGATACCTGGGCCACGGTTGGCAGCTGCGCCCAGATCGGCAAGGGCGTGCACCTGTCCGGCGGAGTCGGCATCGGCGGCGTGCTGGAGCCGATGCAAGCGGGCCCCACGATCATCGAGGACAACTGCTTTATCGGTGCCCGCTCCGAGGTGGTCGAGGGCTGCATCGTGCGCGAGGGATCGGTCCTTGGCATGGGGGTCTTCATCGGCCAGTCAACCAAGATCGTCGATCGCGAGACCGGTGAAGTGATGTATGGCGAGGTGCCGCCCTATTCGGTGGTGGTCGCGGGCTCGATGCCGTCCAAGAACGGCATCAACCTTTATTGCGCGGTGATCGTGAAGCGGGTGGATGCGCAGACCCGCTCCAAGACCGGCATCAACGAGCTGCTGCGCGACTGATCGCGGGGATCCGTTTCCGAACAAAAAATGGGGCGGCCAGCGGGCCGCCCCTGTTTCGTTTCACGCCCGGTTCAGGCGCCGATCAGCGCCCGGCTCTCATACCCCTTGAGCGAGGGGCGCGCCGCCGGGCCGTAGCCAAAGCCGTCGTGATCGGCGGCGTCCGGCATCAGCCGCAGAATTTCTTCGCGCGTCTCGGCGTCAAAACTGTCGATGGTCTCACGGCCGGGATGGTAGCTTTCGCTGTCCAGCCCGTTTCCACGAATGATCTGGTGACGGTCGAACATGACATGCACATAGGTCACCGGCCCGCCATCCCGGCGCAGGTGCACGGTCGATCCGTTCACGAGGTCCCTGGCCTTGACCAGAACCTCGCCCTCGCCGAACAGCAGCTCGGCGCCAGGCGAGCGCATCAGCACCCGGTGGTTCGGCGAAAGCTCGGACCGTGCGTGATCGCCCAGCGCACCGGCCTCGATCACCACCGGGGCGTCGATCCCGGAGGCGCGGCGTATCGCCCGGCCGCACCAGCGCACCGGCTGCGGGCCGTCATCACGGGTCATGACCAGATCGCCCGGTTTCAGATCTTCCACCGCGACCGGGCCATTCGGCGTCTCGACCAGCGTTCCGGCCACAAGACAGGGCAGCGTCGTCATCTCGACAAAGGCGGTGTCGGTGTTCCCGTCATCGTCCTCGACCTGATAGGTAAAGGTATTGGTCTCGTAATCGCCGTCGGCCTCGACGGTTACGGTGCCGTCACCGTTCAGCGTCACCGCCTCGCCGGTTGGCAGTATGATGGTGTCGCCCGCCAGAACCGGCTGGTTGTTGATCTGGGTGATGGTCAGCGTGCCGCCGGTGTTGCTGACGTCGTTGGCCAGCAGGTCAAAGGTGCCCTCGGCCCCCGGCACCTCGATCACGTCGTCGCCGGCGATCAGGGCGGTCTGGACCGAATCCCCGGCGATCAGCAGGTTACTGTCATAGATCCCGTCGCCGGCGTCGGCGATGCCGATCTTGATGGTGTTTTCCTCGCCCGCGTTCACCGGCGCCTTCAGCGTCAGGGTGACGGTAAAGCCATCCATCTCGGTGTTGTGGAGATCGAGTTCGCGCGGGTTGTCGATATAGAGGTTCTCGTTGCTCTCGTCGTTGATGTTGTTGATGGTGATGTCGCCGGTGCCCACCGTCAGCTCGGCCTGCTCCCCGTTCACCCAGATCCCGACCGCGTCGTTAAATCCCTTGTCGACCCATTCCAGGTATTCCTCGGACGAGAAGGTAACCTGCATGGTCAGGGTATCGCCCTCGGGCACGAAGGTGGCCTCGAACACAGCGGCATCATAGGTCGTCTGCCCGGAAATGTCCGAAAGATCGGAGTCGCCCGGCGCGTGATGGTCCGTGGATTCCTTCTCGCTCTGGTTCGGGTCGCCCGACGCATGCGTGATATCCTCGGCCTTGCCCGTCGACAGGATCACGCCGCTGTCCGACGGCGTCAGGTCCGGGGCGACCGTGTCGCCGTTCGAATAGATGCCGGAGGCATCGGAGTCGCCGGTGAAACTGGCCGAATTGATGGTGATCCCGCTGCCGAACATGGCCTCGGCCATGTCCATCGCGGAGGCGGACGTGTCGATAGGAAGCTCGGAAGCCGTAACCATAACAATGCCTCAATAATTAGGAGCCGCTTTGCGCGGTTTTTCTTAAACGCCACTTATGAACAAAGAATTGGGCGAAAATGTGCAGTTCTCATAAGTTTTTTCGAAAATGTTCGGACATAGGGTGCCTGAACCACCGTGCTTGACCGCCACCGGGCAATGCGGCTAAGGCCCGCGACATGAACAGCAAAGCCAAACCCTCCCGCCAGCAGGTCTATACGCTCCTGGTCCAGATTGGCCGGAAATCCGGCGACGGGCTGCCCAAGGGCGCCACCGGCGCCGGGCTGATATGCTACGCCTCCGGCGTGGACGAGGCCGAGGCGGTGCGCGAAACCGTGGCGATCCTGAAACAGGCCGATACCGCGCCGCTGGACGTCACCGGCTACGGCACCCTGAAGGAACGCCAGGAGGCCGGGCACGAGATCGACGACGAGGAACGCGCGCTGATGCAGCGGGCGCTGGACGAGAACGCGGTGATCGTGGCGCAGATGACGCCGTTCTATGGCGATGCGCCCGATCCCGAAGACATCATGCACTGAGACACGCCGCGCTCAGCGGCGTTGCCCGAACCACTCGCTGTAGATGCGGTCATAGGTTCCATCCTCGCGCAGCGCCAGCAGGGCCTGGTTCACCTCCTCGACCAGCGGGCTGCCGGTGGGAAAGGCGATCCCGTAGTTCTCGCGCAGGAACACCGGCCCGGCCAGACGCGCCACGTCCCGCCCGTCATGATTGGCGTAGTAGGACAGGATCGGCGCATCGAAGACCACCACCTCGACATCCCCCGCCTCGAAGGCGCTCAGCATCGGCTCTAGCGCGCTGTACCCGTCATATGTGATCTCGCGCCGGTCCAGAAAGGCGGCGGCGGTCGAGCCTTCGATCGTGGCCACCCGCTTGCCGTAGAGATCGTTGATCGAGTTGACCGAGCCGCTGATCGCCTCGACCGTCATCACCGTGGTGATCTTGGCCACGAAGACCGACACGATGAAAAGCGACGAGATCACCAGAAGCACCCCAAAGATGCGGCCCAGAAAGGTGCGGGGCACGCGCTCTTCAAAGCCGCCGTTCACCACGAGGTTCAGCGCCCACCAGAACGAAGGGAACCAGGCCTCGTGCACGGGGCGGTCGAAATAGGGCTGCGCGCGGCGTTCGAACACCCACATCAGCATGCCGCCGCCGATCAGCAGCACGAAGGCCGCGCCAATGGCCAACAGCAGGTCGGGCGACAGGATCGCCCGCCACACCGACGACCCGGCGCTCTCGCCCGGTGGCACCATGATCTGCAGCCCGGCCTCGAAAATCGGCTGGCTGAAATCCATCACCCCCTCGCGCGCGGCGGTGATCGAGATATTGGCAATGGCAAGATCCGCCGTCCCGTCGCCGATCCGGGTCAGCATGTCGCCGAACCTCTCCAGCCGTTCGACTCGATAATCCCAGGCCAGCGCCTCGGCCAGCGCAGCCAGAAGTTCCATCGAGAATCCGCTGTCCTCGCCCCCCTCCACCATCGAAAAGGGGACACGGGTGACAGTGGTCACGGTCAGGGTCTGGGCGGCGGCGGTCTGTGCCCAGAGTGCCGTAGCAACGGCAAGTATGGCGAAAAATCTTTTCATCTGTCCCGGTTTTTTGCTTTGCTTACGCAGAATTCGTAAACGGGGCAAGCGCGCGTACACGTTAGGCAGGGGTTGGCATTTTGCCGGTTTGACCGCAAGTTGGCGCCGCCCGCGACACCAGGCAGAAGGAATATCCGCAAATGCCCGCTACCGATCCCGCCCGGCTGACCGCCGATCTGATCCGCTGTCCCTCGGTCACGCCGGAAGAAGGCGGCGCGCTGGTCCTGCTGGAGGAGCGGTTGAGCGCGGCCGGTTTCACCTGCACCCGCGCCGACCGTGGCGGAGTCTGCAACCTCTTTGCCCGCTGGGGCGACAAGGGGCATGCGCGCACGTTCGGCTTCAACGGCCACACCGACGTGGTGCCGGTGGGCGACGAGGCCGCCTGGACTGTGCCGCCCTTTGGCGCGGTCGAAAAGGATGGCGTGCTCTACGGGCGCGGCGCCACCGACATGAAATCAGGGGTTGCCGCCTTTGCCGCCGCCGCCATCGACTTTGTCTCCAACACCCCGCCCGACGGCGCGGTGATCCTGACGATCACCGGCGACGAGGAGGGCGACGCGCTGGACGGCACCGTTGCGCTGCTCGACTACATGGCGCAGGCCGGCGAAAAGATGTCGGTCTGCCTGGTGGGCGAACCCACCTGCCCCGAGACCATGGGCGAGATGATCAAGATCGGCCGGCGCGGCTCGATGACGGCCTGGTTCACGGTGGTGGGCAAGCAGGGGCATTCGGCCTATCCGCACCGGGCGAAAAACCCGCTGCCGGCGATGGCCCGGCTGATGGACCGGCTGGCCAGCCACGAGTTGGACAGGGGCACCGATCATTTCGACCCCTCGACCCTGGCGGTGGTGACCATCGACGCCGGCAACCCCGCGACCAACGTGATCCCGGCGCATTGTAGCGGCACGGTGAACATCCGCTTCAACGATACCCATACCGGCATCGGCCTGAGCGACTGGCTGCGTGCCGAGGCCGACAAGGTGGCCGAAGAGTTCGGCGTCGCGGTGGAGATGAAGGTGAAGATCTCCGGCGAAAGCTTCCTCACCCCACCGGGGCCGCTCTCGGATCTGGTGTCGGCGGCGGTCGAGGCAGAAACCGGAACCCGCCCCGAGTTGTCGACCACCGGGGGCACCTCGGACGCGCGGTTTGTCAAGGATCACTGCCCGGTGGCGGAATTCGGGCTGGTCGGACAGACCATGCACCAGGTCGACGAGCGGGTACCGGTCGCACAGATCCACCAACTCAAGGCGATCTACACCCGGATCCTGCGCGACTATTTCGCGTAACACCCCGATGCGCGGCACCCTGATCGTGATGGTGAAAGAGCCGCGCCCGGGCCGGGTGAAAACCCGGCTGGGGCGCGGGATCGGCGCAGTGCCGGCGGCCTGGTGGTACCGGCATCAATGCGCGCGCCTGCTCAGGCGCCTGCGCGATCCGCGCTGGGATATGCTGTTGGCGGTGGCGCCGGACCGGGCCTTGGGCGCGCGGCTCTGGCCGGGGCATCTGGCCCGCGTGCCTCAGGGGTGCGGCGATCTCGGGGCGCGGATGGCGCGACTGCTGCGCGCAGCACCCGGCCCGGCCTGCCTGATCGGCTCGGACATCCCCGGCGTCCTGCCACGGCATATCGCCCGCGCCTTTGCGCTGCTCGGGTCCCATGACGCGGTCTTTGGTCCCGCGTCCGATGGCGGGTTCTGGCTGGTCGGCGCGCAGCACCCCGAGCGCCTGCCGCACGGCCTGTTCTCGGGTGTGCGCTGGTCCGGCGAACACGCGCTGAGCGACAGTCTCGCCACCCTGCCCGGGCATCGCATCGCACTGGCCGATACCCTGCGCGACGTGGACCGCGCGGCCGACCTGCGCCGCCCCTGATCCGGTCGCTTTTCGCGATGACGCGCCCGGCGCACCGTGCTAGGCCAAAGCCATGACGCGCATACCCTCAAAACAGGAAATCCTCGACTGGATTTCCGCCCACCCGACCCAATCGTCGAAACGCGATATCGCCAAGGCGTTCGGGATCAAGGGGGCCGACCGGATCGACCTGAAACGGGTTCTGAAGGAACTCGAGGCCGAGGGACATCTGGAAAAGCGCAAGAAAACCTACCGCGACCCCGAGGGCCTGCCGCCGGTGACCGTGCTGCAGGTCAAGGCGCCCAATGCCGATGGCGATCTCTTCGCGCGGCCACTGGAATGGCACGGCGAGGGGGTGGAACCCATCGTTCTGGTCATGCCGCGCGCCTCGGACCCGGCTCTGGGCGAGGGTGATCGCATCCTCGCCCGGCTGACCCAAGTGCATGAAGAGGATCACAATTACGAGGCCCGGCTGATCCGCCGTATCGGCACCAACCCCAAACGCGTGCTGGGCGTCTTTCGCAAGGGCGCCGAGGGTGGCCGCATCGTGCCGATCGACAAGGGCACCAGCACCGAATGGATGGTCCCCGAGGACGCCCGCCACGGCGCCAAGGATGGCGAGTTGGTCGAGGCCGAGCAATCGGGGCCAAAGGGCCGCATGGGCCTGCCACGTGCGCGCATCGTCGAGCGTCTGGGCGATCCCAGCGCGCCGCGGGCGGTGTCGCTGATCGCGATTCACCAGCACGGCATTCCCGATGACTTCCCCGACGACGTGATCGCCGAGGCCGACGCCTGCAAACCCGTGGGTCTGAACGGGCGCGAGGATCTGCGCGATCTGCCGCTGATCACCATCGACCCGGCGGATGCGCGTGACCGCGACGACGCCTGTCTTGCCCTGCCCGACGACGATCCCAAGAACCCCGGCGGTTTCGTCATCTGGGTCGCCATCGCCGATGTCGCCGCCTTCGTCCGTCCGGGCAATGCGTTGGACCGCGAGGCGCGCAATCGCGGCAACTCCTCCTATTTCCCTGACCGGGTGGTGCCGATGCTGCCCGACCGGCTGTCGGGCGATCTGTGCTCGCTGCATGAAAACGTGCCGCGCGCCTGCGTCGCCGTGCGGATGCAGATCGATGCGCAAGGCCACAAGATCGGCCATCGGTTCGTGCGCGGGCTGATGCGCTCGGCCGCTGCGCTGCATTACGCCGAGGTGCAGGAGGCGATCGACGGCAATCCCAACGAGCGCACCGAGGCGCTGCTGGAGCCGGTGCTGAAACCGCTTTACGCCGCCTACTGCGCGCTGCATAACGCGCGCGAGCTGCGCCAACCGCTCGACCTCGACCTGCCGGAACGGCGGATCGTGCTGGGCGATGACGGCAAGGTCGCCTCGGTCAATTTCCGCGATCGGCTGGATGCGCACCGGCTGATCGAGGAGTTCATGATCCTCGCCAATGTCTCGGCCGCCGAAACGTTGATCGCCAAACGCTCGCCGCTGCTGTTCCGCGTCCACGAGGAACCCAGCCCCGAAAAGCTCGAGGCACTGCGCGAGACCGCGCAGGCGGCGGGCTATACGCTGGCCAAGGGGCAGGTGCTGCAGACCCGGCATCTGAACGCGCTGCTGGAGCAGGCCGCCGGGAGCGACGATGCCGAACTGATCAACCTCTCGACCCTGCGGTCGATGACACAGGCCTATTACAGCCCCGAGAACTTCGGTCATTTCGGCCTCGCGCTGGCACATTACGCGCATTTCACCTCGCCGATCCGGCGCTATGCCGACCTGATCGTGCACCGCGCCCTGATCGCCGCGCATGGCTGGGGCAAGGACGGGCTGAAGCCCGATGAGATCGAGCGGCTGGACCAGACCGCCGAGCATATCTCCGAGACCGAGCGGCGCTCGATGATGGCCGAGCGGGACACCACCGACCGTTATCTGGCGGCCTATTTGTCCGAGCGGGTCGGCAATGAGTTCACCGGGCGGATCAGCGGCATCGCCCGGTTCGGCGCCTTCGTCAAGCTGGACGAGACCGCCGCCGACGGGCTGATTCCGATCCGCACCCTGGGGCGGGAGTATTTCCATTTCGACAGCGAGGCCGGCACGCTGATGGGGTCCGACACCGGCCTGACGATCGGCATCGGCCAGCGTGTCACCGTGCGCCTGGTCGAGGCCGCGCCGATGACCGGCGGGCTGGAGCTGGAGCTCTTGTCGTTGGAGGACAAAGCCTTGCCGCGCGGTCCGGGCGCGGGCCGGGGACGCTCGCCCAAGCGCAAGTCAGTGCGCGCCAGGAAGAAGGCCGACAAGGTCAAGCGCAAGCTGCGGCGACAACGCTGAGCCCGGCGCAAAGGTGCCGGCCCGACCGCAGTGCTTACGGATGGCTTTCGCGAACCCCGATTTCACGGTAGGATTGGCGTCGAGCAGTCTGACAGGACAATAATAATGCGTGTTTGGTTATATGCCGCGGGGCTGGCCCTGTGCGGGGCGACTCCCGTCGTGGCAGAGGCAGTCATACGATCCCCCCGCCCCGAGATCCGGCCCCCCATGGCCTCCGGCACGGTGCAGCGTGCCGCCCCGTCGGTGCTGACCTCGCTGCGGCCCAGCCCGCGCCCGGCCAGTATGGAGATCGCCGTGCCCAAGGTTCATGAGGTGGAGAACGCCCGCTTTCAGGCCTGGGTCCGGGCCTTCAAACGGCGCGCCGCGGCACAGGGAATTCGCCGCGACGTGCTCGACCGGGCCTTTTCCGGGGTGCATTTCGACCCGGAGGTGATCCGGCTGGACCGCAACCAGTCGGAGTTCGTCAAACCGATCTGGGAATACCTCGACAGCGCCGTGTCCGACAGCAGAATTTCCAATGGGCGCAAGGCCTTGCAGGAGCATCGCGCGGTGCTGGAGCGGATCGAGCGGCACTATGGCGTGGACAAGGAAGTGGTCCTCGCGGTCTGGGGGATGGAGACCAACTATGGTGGGTTCCGGGGCCGCAACAACGTGGTCCGCTCGCTCTCGACGCTGGCCTTCGAGGGGCGGCGGGCCAGTTTCTTCGAGGCGCAACTGATCGCGGCGCTGCGCATTCTGCAAAGCGGCGACACCACGCCGGAGCGGATGACCGGGAGCTGGGCGGGGGCGATGGGGCATACCCAGTTCATGCCGACCTCGTACCTTGAGCACGCGGTGGATTTCACCGGCGACGGGCGGCGCGATATCTGGTCGGACGACCCCAGCGATGCGCTGGCCTCGACCGCCGCCTATCTCAAGCGGTTCGGCTGGAACAAACACCAACCTTGGGGGGTCGAGGTGCGGCTGCCACAAGATTTCGACTATCGCCTCGCACAGCGGAGCATCACCAGGTCGCCCGCCGACTGGGCCCGGCTGGGGGTCGTGGGGATGGATGGAAAACCGGTGCCGAATCACGGGGCGGGGGCCATCCTTTTGCCGGCCGGGGGACGGGGGGCGTCGTTCATGATCTTCAACAATTTCAAGGTGATAGAGCGGTATAACCCGGCGGATGCCTATGTGATCGGGGTCGGGCACCTGGCCGACCGGATCGCCGGTGGCGGGCCGATCCGCGCCGACTGGCCGCGTGGCGACCGAGGGTTGAGTTTTACCGAGCGCAAGGAAATGCAGAAGCACCTGACCGCAAAGGGTTTTCCGACAGCGGGGATCGACGGGCGGATCGGGCCGAAGACGATGGCGGCGGTGCGGGCCTATCAACTGGCCAACGGGCTGCTGCCGGATGGCCATGCCTCGCTGACCCTGCTGAAGCGGTTGCGCTGAGTGGGGGCGCACGGGGCGTTAACCGGGGCCCGAGCC
>Ga0209692_10005944_pt1 | contig 10252 bp, 8 predicted proteins | sample tdDd472_FD_187129 | JGI IMG/M metagenome (GOLD analysis project Ga0209692, IMG submission 187129) | Marine sediment microbial communities from the Atlantic coast under amendment with organic carbon and nitrate - tdDd47.2 (SPAdes)... | ecosystem: Environmental > Aquatic > Marine > Coastal >...
TACCGCTTAACATAGGCTGAACCATAACACCAGTAGCATCAGTAATTTGCATCATGCGCTCAAACTCACGCTTTAACTGATCGTCATTATCCACATTAAGAACAACACCACCAACATCAGATTTATGAACCGGCCCAACAACCTTCATCACAACCGGATACCCAACCTCTTCAATAGCAGAAACAAGTTCACCTACTGTATCACTTACAAACTCCTTAACACGTGGTACTCCAGCAGCATCAAGCAAAGCCTGCACAACCTCCGGAGACACATAACCATCTTGCTGTGTATCAATAATACGACGTACCTCTTTCACATCAACTCCATCCACATCCATCTTAGTAGCAGTTGGCTGAGGATTATTAAACACCTTTGTTAAAGCATTACCCAGAAGTACTTCATCAGGAAAATTCACATTCCCCATATTAATAAAGGCTTCGATATCATCTTTAACATTAACAACAGATGGCAAGATAGGATATATCGGTTTGTTACAAGTCCTGATCTTATCATGAAGCACTTTATACACCTCCTCATTAGTAAATAAACCAGGAGATCCAAACACGACCGCCATTGCATCAATATGATCAAAATCTTTCTCGCAGGCATCAATAATATCACCTAACTGCTCTGCCGTTCCTGTTGCCAAGAAATCAATTGGATTGGCAACACTTGAACCCGGATATAATTTCTCCAACAAAACCTCAGCCTTTGGACCCTCAATCGCCGGAACCTCAAGACCTCCATTAGACAATGCATCAGTTAACATTACAGCCGGACCACCAGCATGCGTTATAACCGCGATATTCTTTCCTTTAAGCTCTTCAATCATGAAAACTGCAGCTACATTAGCCAACTCTTCACGTCCATAACAACGAACAATCCCGGCCTTTTTAAATAAAGCATCAACAGCTAAATCACTACTTGCTAAAGCCCCTGTATGACTAGATGCCGCACGACTCCCTGCTTCCGAATTACCTGCTTTGATCGCAGCAATCTTACATCCTTTATTAATTAATGACGAGGCATGCTTCAGTAATTTTTGCGGATTATTAACGCTTTCCAGATACAACAACTTAATACGCGAACTCTTTTCGGGATCGAAATTCACATCCAAATATTCTAAAACCTCTTCAACTCCGGTTTGAGCACTATTGCCAACAGAATAAACACTATTAAACTTTAATCCTTTGGCAGTTCCTGCTTCGATAATAAAAACAGCTGTTGCCCCAGATCCTGATATGAAATCAGCACCCATAGGCTCTAAAGAAGGAATTGGCGTGGTAAACACACTACTATGATGAGTTGTTAATACTCCCACACAATTTGGACCTATCAAACAACCTCCAACTTCATTAATCGTTTCTACAACCTGACGCTCCAATTCTGCTCCTTCTTCATTTTCTTCACTAAAGCCAGCCGATATAATAATAAACGCTTTTGTTCCTTTTTGTTTTGCCAGTACTTCAACCGTTTGAGGGCAAAACTTTGCCGCTATAGCTAATACCGCCAAATCAATTCTTTCAGGCAAATCAGCAACATCACGGTAAGATTTAATACCCTGCACCTCATCACTCTTCAGATTCGTAACATAAAGATCTCCACTGAAATTGCCATCTACAATATTCTTTAGAATTTTGCCACCTGGCTTCATCACATTATCGGAGGCTCCCACCACCACAATACTTTTTGGATTAAGTAGTTGTTCGTTTATCATCTGTTTTATCGTTTTGTCAATTCAATCAAAAGCATCAACTTCAAAGTCAATCATGTTGAAATATGATGAAAATCATAAGTTATTAAAAAGCCTATAAACAAAGCCACTAACACACATACCTCTGCAAACCAAATAACTTTTGCTAACAATTTGTTACCTGCGCAAAAATACACGAATGATTCAATTTACAAACCATAACATGATGTTTTTTTCTTATTTTTACACTTTCTAAAAAAGGGACAGCTACGGTGGAAAACATACTTAACATCATTAACAAAGAAACACTTACGAAAGAAGATTTAGCTATTTTACTTACTTTAGAGGGTGAAGAAAGAGACTTCTTTTTGAAAAGTGTAAGTAATAAATACATTAAAACACTTGGACAGAAAGTGTTCTTTAGGGGACTTGTAGAATTTTCAAACATCTGTACAAAAGACTGTTACTATTGCGGCATACGCAAAAGCAATAAGGATGCAGAGCGTTATGATATTGACGACAAAGCAATTATTGACGCCGCGATATTTGCCCATAAAAACAAGTACGGTTCACTCGTATTACAATCTGGAGAACGCAGCGACGAAACATTTACCAAGCGAATTACCAAGCTCTTAAAAGAAATAAAAACTGCCACAAATGGCGAGCTTGGTATAACCATTTCATTAGGTGAACAAACTGAAGAAACCTATAAAGAATGGTTTGAAGCCGGCGCACATCGCTACCTCTTACGAATTGAAACATCGAACAAGGAACTTTACTACAAAATTCACCCTAAAGACAAATACCATAATTTTGAAGAACGCATTAACTGCCTGAAATCATTACAGAAAGCAGGCTACCAGACAGGTACTGGCGTGATGATTGGGTTACCTTTTCAAACTTACAAACAGTTAGCAGATGACCTGCTTTTCTTTAAAGCAATGAATATTGACATGGTAGGCATGGGCCCGTTTATTGAACATACAGAAACGCCTCTTTACGAACACAAAGATTCACTTTGGCCTTTGCAGCGTAGATTTGATGTATCACTTAATATGATTGCAGCACTTCGCTTACTATTACCCGACATTAATATTGCCGCAGCAACAGCACTTCAGGCTATTGATCCAATGGGCAGGGAAAAAGCATTGCGCTATGGTGCAAATGTAATTATGCCGAATATTACTCCAACTACTCACCGAAAGGATTATACCCTATATGAGAATAAGCCATGTACTGACGAAGGAGCTGATGATTGCACCAACTGCCTAAGTATACGTGTTGAAATGGCAGGACGAGAAATTGGGTATAACGAATGGGGTGATTCTAAACATTTCTTTAAACGAACCAGCAAATAGCTTTCGCATAATCCAGCAAATAAAAAGAACTCTATCCATTAAAACTGAATTATTATAAATGGAGCAACACTTACTATTTGCATGATATCCCTTTGGTAAAAGATAGAACTATTGACTAAATTATTCCAAATACACAGACCAATTTTCACAATACTATTATCTTCACCCAATGGCATATTATTTGCTTAAAAACAACCCAATGCCTTGTTATTATTACAAGAGTTAAACGTAAATCCTTAAATTATATAGTTATGAAAACAAACCATCAAATATCCAAAAGCAGAAAAACCTGGCTTATGACAAGCTTGCTTTTCATGCTGTGCTCCATTATTATGACAGCACAAACAGACCTGAAGAAATTTAAAGAGATAATAGAGCAAGACAGCACGCTGATAAACGGACTTGCAGGTTACGATGAAGCGGTAAGAAATGATATTCTTACAGTAGCACAACACCCAGAGGTACTCACAAAATTACAAGAGAAACAGCAAGCATCGCAAGCTGCTTTTCAGAATATTATTGAAGATTATGACCGCGATACGCAGTTTGGTATATATGAGTTAAGCCGTTATCCGGATTTACTAAAAGAACTGACGATTGAAGGTAAGCCTAAAAAGAAAACAATTGAGAATATCATTCTATCGTATCCCGAAGACATACACGAAGCAGCTCTTAAGTATGGTCGTAAGCAACATAAAGCTCTTGCTGCTATTGATAACTTAAACGTAAAGAACCAACAGTACTTCGATAACTTAATAACCAAGTACAATCAAAATTTTCAAGCGAGCATAAAACGTCTTATTGAAACGCCGGAGGTCTTATCAACCATGGCAAACAATGCTGAGTTTACACGACTGGCTGGAAGTGTAAATAAACAGTACCCTAAAGAAATGGCTGACGGACTGGAAGCAAAACACAACCAGTTAAAAGAACAAAAAGCAAAAGAATTAGCAGACTACGAGCAAAAGCTAAAAGAAGACCCGGAAGCTTATAACGAAATGCTGGCAGCAGCTGAACAATATGCCTCTGAAGAAACAGCCAATAAAAACATTACTGATCCGGTAAAGAAAGAAGTAGAGGTCGTTCACATCAACCATTACTCTTATTGGTACGGCTACCCATATTGGTATAGCTACCCATACTGGCGTCCTTACCCTTGGTATTACCACACCGGCTTTTACCATGGCCCAGGTGGTGGAGTCGTATTTATTGGTATGCCATCGTATTGGTATGTAGGCTGGCATCACCGCTATTACCCTAATAGATACCCACACTTGTCTTATCATTATTATCGTCATTCGCATCGCCATCCACATTCGCGCTATAATTTTAACCGCACGGTAAATGCGAATATCAACAATAATATTAATATCAACAGGGGTAATCTAGCTAAAATTGATCACAACCGAGGTAATATTATTCCAAAGCAATGGCCTAATGAACGTCCGACAACGAGACCTAACACAAGGCCAGGCACGAGACCCGAAGCACGTCCTGGTCAACGTCCGACGACAAAACCGAACAAACCAACACAGCGTCCGACGACAAGACCAAGCACCAGGCCAACAACGCCTACTCAGCGCCCTACAACACGACCGGCGTCACCGCCTGTAAAATACAACAACTACCGCTCTAACGAGAGTTTTAGACAAAACTGGAGCAGACCAAGTACACCTACCACCCGACCTGCTGCGCGTCCGGCAACACGACCAGCTGGAGGAGGTAATTTTAGAAGAAGATAGTTGATTAGCAATTAAGAGAAATGATCATATAAAACAAACGCCAAAAACATAAAGCCATGAAACAATTCATTCTTTTTGCTTCAATAGCACTGCTATTTTCGGCTTGTTCATCGGTAAGAACAACGGCCGACTGGGATCCTTCAGCTGACTTTAGGGGTTATAACACCTTTAATTTTAGCGAGAGTTTTGACGAGATAAATGTAAATGACCTGGATAAACGCCGCATTAAAAATGCCATTAAAGTTGAAATGGAAAAACGCGGTTATCAACAATCTGATCAGCCCGACTTATTAGTTAATGGATATGTGACTTCAGTTGAAAAAACTGTTGTTACCAATACCCATTATGGCGGTTATGGACCCTACTATTATGGATGGGGCGGTTGGTATAACACCACAGATGTAAGCAACTATAGTGAAGGAACACTTATCGTTAGTTTAATTGACGTACGTGAAAAGCAACTCATTTGGGAAGGTCGCATTGAAGGTATTTCTCCTCCATCGGGTGGTGAACGTCGTACTAAAGCAACCGATGATATGATTGAACAATTATTTTGGAAATATCCAATTAAATAAGGTAACTAACTTTAGAAAAGCTCCAATAGCAACATTGTCATTGGAGCTTTTTTATACCACAATAACCACATTCCCTTTTTTGTGCCCTTTGTCAACATAGCGATGAGCCTCTACAATTTGTTCTATTGAATAGGTTCTATCTATCACAGAACAAAGCTCTCCTGCCGCACAAAGCTCCTTAAGAAAATCAAAGTCTTCAACCTTTAGTTTTAGATTGTTCGACATGGCTAGCACATTAATATATACACCTGTTTCGCTTAGATAGTTTTTACATTTTGAAGCACTCAATTTACCCACAGCATCAAAAATGATATCGTAGCAATCGAAGTACTTCATAAAATCCTCCTGTGTATAGTCAATAACATTATTTGCTCCAATTGATTTTACCATGTCTATGTTAACTGCACTACAGACACCTGTTACTTCAGCTCCAAAGTACTTAGCAATCTGTACTGCAAATGTTCCTACACTGCCGGAAGCGCCATAAATTAAAACCTTTTTACCTTTTTGGATACGAGCTTTACGGAGGTTAAGCAAGGCCGTTAGCGCTCCATTTGAAACCGGAGCAGCCTCCTCATAACTTACATTAGTGGGCTTTAAGGCTATAATACCATCTTCAGGCATGCAGCAATACTCGGCATAGGCTCCGAAATTAAATTCCGTAGAAGCAAAAACAGCATCTCCCTCCTTAAACAAGCTTACATCTTCACCACAAGTAACGATATCACCCGCCAACTCCATACCAAGAATCTTTTTTCGAGGGCCTCTAAAACCAATCATTAGACGCATTACAGGCTTAAAGAAGAAATCTCTTAAAGAGCCCAAACCAGGTGCTAACCGACGTATTTTTGTATCGCCAATATGCACTGTTGTTGCCCTTACTTTTATTAGTACTTCATTGGCTTTCGGAATTGGCTTTGGCAATTCTTTTACCTTTAACACATCAGGTCCACCATATTTAGTACATACAATTGCTTTCATTGCTCTTTAAGTATTAATCCAATATAAAGTTGAAGAATTCTTCACACAAAAACATTATTTTTAGGCCCCTAAACAAATAAATATGTGTTTTTCAGCCGAAGTAAGTTTTGGAGCCAGTGCCGTTATTAGCACCGTTGGTGTAATGGCCATAAAAAAGAGTACTAAAAAAGAGCAATTGCTCTTTGCTATGGTTCCACTCCTGTTTGGTGTTCAACAGTTTTTTGAGGGTTGGCTATGGATTGCTCTTGAAAATGGGCCTTATCCACGACTGGAGAACATTGCCACCTTTGGTTTTTTAATATTCGCACAGCTCATATGGCCTATATGGGTTCCTTTGTCGGCCTATACTCTAGAAAAGAACACAACCAGAAAACGCCTCATTGGCTTTGCCTTACTACTCGGCATTGCTTTGTTTTTAATTCTGGGCTATCGCATGCTAACATACGATGTAAAAGCACAAATTGACCAGTTCCACATCTATTATACCGTTGGCCATTTTCAGAGCACGAACTGGTGGAGTGGTATATTCTACCTCCTGCCTGCTGTATTTCCCTTTATATTCTCCAGCAAACACACCATTAATTATTTGGGACTTATGATGTTGCTATTATTTGCAATAGCTAAGATATTCTACCTTAAATATATGATTTCAACCTGGTGCCTTTTTGCAGCCTTATTAAGTGTTTATATCTTTTTTATTCTTAAGCGCGAAGAATCGAAGTCTAAATGAGTCCATTTAATAAATGATGCAAGAGAGAAAACCTTAAAAGGAAGCCCACATAGAATTAAAAACCAATGACTGTATATGCTATTCTCTTATCACAATTGTATTACTTTTGAAAACAAGAATTAGCATAGTATGTCAAGCACCATTTTCAAACAAATTGTAATAGTTGACTATACCGGATTGCAAGGTTTTGCACTCGATCAACTTCAAGCCTTATCGGAACAAACAATTAGAACCTATAACGACATCCCTAAGGATGACGCTGAAATCATTAAACGCATTAAAGATGCGGATTGCGTTTTTGTATCGTGGAACACCCCAATTAATGCGACTGTATTAAGCAAATGCCATAAGTTAAAATATATCGGTATGTGTTGTAGTCTAATTGATTTTGATTCAGCTAATGTAGATGTTCATTATGCGATTAAGAGGGGCATTACAGTAAAAGGCATTAGAGACTATGGCGACGAGGGCGTTGGAGAGTTTATTGTTTCGGAACTGATTCAGCTGCTAAAAGGCTTGGGCAAGCACCAATGGAAATCGGAACCTGTAGAGTTGACCAATAAAAAGATTGGTGTAATTGGCTTAGGTACAACAGGCTTACTAACGGCAAGCCGCCTACAAGCTTTTGGAGCCAAGCTCTACTATTATAGTCGAACCCCAAAAGCTGAAGCTGAACAAAAAGGCATTACCTATTTGCCTTTAGATGAATTACTACAAACCTGCGATATTATTTCTTTTCATTTACCACGTCACACCAAGGTCCTTAATTCTGAACACTTCAAGATGCTTGGCAATGGCAAGATTTTAATTAACACCTCCTTGGGCTTAACCTTTGAGAAGGAAGATTTTACACATTGGCTAAATACAAATGGTAACTATGCTATATTTGACATATGCGCATTTGGCCAGCATAAGGAAGAACTCGCAAAGTACGATAATCTCATCTACACCGAAGCAACATCGGGCTGGACCAAAGAAGCCAAAGAGCGCCTCTCACATAAAGTACTGGAAAACGTAAGAGAATACATTAAAGAAGCAGAATTAATTTGAACAACGCAACCCATTAGCTTTTCTCTCATCTATTAGATATTAATCACTTATAACCAAAACGATGAGAAAAAACATCCTACTATTTTTGGCATGCAGCTTCTTTATGGCATGCAGTAATGATGACACTCCGTGTGATAATATTGCAGATAATCCATTGGAAGAATATGAATGGCTTCAAGAGGTGAAAAACAACATGAAGGATTGCTTATTTGAAACATCAATTATACAAGGCACTTATCTACGACAAACTGTATTTTTCACTGCAGTTACCGATCCTCTTTTTAGCGGCATTAATACCCCAACATTATACAACTGCCAAGGCGGTATTGTACGAATATTTACAATAGACAATTATCAGGATTATCAAAATAAGGTTACAATTAATAAAGTACTATACCGCTGTAAAGACGAAGTAAAATAAGGAGAAGTGCCTTATTTAGTGGAGCATTTATTGCAGATACCACTTGCCTCAATCGATAAATCATCGATCTGGTAACCCGGAATAGATATGTTAAGAGATTGCTCAACATGTATACAGGATACTTCGTTGCAATGCCTGCATTTAAAATGAATATGTTCGTGTTTGTGGCATTGTTTGGAGCAGTCTTGGCTGCATAAGGCATAATAAATTTCATCGCCAGAAGTGGAAGCTTTGTGTACAATACCACTATCCATTAAAGCATTAATAGTACGATAAAGTGTTACACGGTCGTAGCTTCTTAACTGTTTTTGTATATCTGAATAAGGTAAAGCAGAACTTTGTTTAGCCAATAACGTTAGTAATTCTACACGTATAGGCGTTGCTTTCAAACTACGTTCGCGCAAATACTCTTTTATATTAGCCTCCTTAACCATGGATGCAAAAATAATAGTTTTATAAACATTAAAAAGACCAACTAACCCCTGTTGTCATACTAACTCCTAAATCATCGGCAAAATAACGCATATGGTTCATATAATCGCGGTAAGCCACATTAAACAAATTATCAACTTTAACATACATGTGAAGACGCGATTGCTTCACTTGCTTTTGCATGGATAGCTTAAAGCCGATCAAATTATACCCATCTGGTGGCAAAGCATAATCTTGTTCGGGCAATAAATGAGATTGCTCAAACACATATTGCTGATTGACTTCAAAACTTAAATTCTCAAAAGTCCCAACTTTATCAATGTGATAGCGCAGTGAGGTGCTCATGTTATTAGAAGGCATATTAATGAGCGGCAAGTTATCACTCACATTATGTCCGTGTAAATAACTGTATTGTACGCTTGCCTTCAATTGTTCTGAAATATGATAATGACTTGTAAAGTCAAGACCATAAATTTGTGCATTGGTTTGTTCATACTCGTAAATAGGAAAAGCCCCCCGTATGGTTAATCGCATTTCACCCTTAGGATTTAAGAAAATATAATTATCGATGTATTGATAATATATCGCTGTCTCAAGCTGAAGATTACGGATAAGCGCGGTGTTAAAAGTTAATGTTCCTTTTACCCCTTGCTCTGCCCGAAGGTCAGTATTTCCAATAATAAATCGCCCTACGCCTTGATGTAAACCATTACTGTATAATTCATTTACTTCCGGATTACGCGAGGCATAATTAATACCTGCACTTACATCACTTTTTGAAGAAAGGTGATAACGCGTATCAATTCCCATTTTAAAATTATGAAAATTGTTAGTGTATCTCATAATTTCACGAGCGCCCGTTGACGAAATATCAACTACATTTTGATGTTGATAATCGTAACGACCACCAACATCTATCTGGCAGCGATTAATACGCTTTGTAGAAGTTGCAAACCATCCTGTTTCGTAACTATAATAATCCGGTATTAAGGGCAGAATACCTGTCTCTGGATTATTGGCATTATCGATAAAATTAAATTGCAGACCAGTATTAAACCGCCAGTCATTAAATAAATAAGAAGCGTATTTTGCCGATAAAAAATGGGTAGTTTGTAACAGGCGCATGGCTGGTAAATCCGAACGCCCACCTTTACGAACATCAAACTCTTGGCGTTCATTAAACTGCCCGGCATAGGTAAAACTTAACACACGCTCATCATTCATAAAATGTTTAACTCTAAGCTTGCCCATATGATGATTAACAACTTGC
>Ga0209692_10005948_pt1 | contig 10248 bp, 11 predicted proteins | sample tdDd472_FD_187129 | JGI IMG/M metagenome (GOLD analysis project Ga0209692, IMG submission 187129) | Marine sediment microbial communities from the Atlantic coast under amendment with organic carbon and nitrate - tdDd47.2 (SPAdes)... | ecosystem: Environmental > Aquatic > Marine > Coastal >...
CGCTCGTACCTGCGCGAACTGAGGCGGCCCTACTATCAGGTCAAGCGACGCATCGGCAGGCTTGTCAACATGTCTGACGAAGGGTGAGCCCCAGGGCTCCGAATCCGGGTTAACGAGTAAGCTGTCCGAGAATTGATGCGAGGTATTCGGTGTTCCAACCGGCCATTTTACGCCTGCGTTTGATTGGCCGTTTGTCTTTGAAGGCACGCAGGAGATTGATGGCGAAGTGGCGGACGATTGCCATGTTGTGAGCGCCGTGGCCCTTACGCAAGCGGGATTGGTCATCGTTGAAGACGACGTCGAGGGTCCAATGCAGGCTGTTCTCGATCCTCCAGTGACCACGCACCGCCCGAGCGGCACACTCGGCGGTCAGCTTGGCGGAGGAGATGTAGTATCGGGTGTCCCAGCGACAGCGGTCCTTGAACTGGGTGCGTGAGCGCACCCGGATGATGGTGGCCGCCCGAGGCAGGCGCAGTTCGCCGGGAAAGCGATGATGACCGGTGAGCCAGTCAGTCTCGGCGGAGGCGGAAACGGTGCGCTCCTCGATGCGGCCGTGCCCTTTGTCGAGATCGCTGAAGCGGTCGAGGCTTTGGTCGGGAGCATCCTGGAAGTAGCGCTCGATCTCGGCTTTGAGCGTGGGTTGGTTGGCTTTGACGGCGAGCAGATAGTCGGCCCCCTGCTCGCAGATCGCCGAGGCGATTGTCGGGTTGGTGGCGATCGCATCGATGGTGACCAGCGCGCCGGCAAGACCGCCGTCCTCGCCCAAGCGCTCGATCAGTGCCGGAATGGCACTCGTCTCGTTCGACTTGTCGGCCACCGCCTCCTGGCCGAGTACCAGGCGGGAGGTTGTGGCAAACGCCGAAACCAGATGCAGTGGCGCCTTGCCGGCGCTTCGGTCGTGGCTGCGCCGCGAGGTCTTGCCGTCAACGGCGACAAAATCCGGCTTGTCGGGCCAACTCTCGCGCACCCAGGCGGTGAAGGCGGCCGAGAACAGGGCCGGATCGATGCGGTTCATCAGGAGGGTCAGCCAGCGCCCGCCCGGCACGCCGTGATGGTAGGGCAGGTAGCGGCGCAGGAAATCGACATGGGCCGCACCCCAGTCGGCGATCGCATCATAGTCGTCGCAGTCGCAGATCGTGCCGCAGACCACCAAAAGCAGGACTTCCGGAAGCGGATGGGCTACCCGCCACGGCTCGCGCGGGTCGTCAATGGCCGAAAAGTGCTCCAGAAGCGCCTTCAGGCGCGGCTTGTCGATGGGGTCTTGGACGAGGATGGTCATGACAGGCGCTCCGAATCAGTGAGGCACCCATCGAATCATGTCTGCCGCAACCCCGAAAGCGCGTTAACCTGAGTTCGGAGCCCTGTTGCCCTGCTTCCGACCGTTGCATTGCGTGCGGTTCGGGGCTATAACCCGCTCCGCCCGCGCCTGCACCCCTGGAGGAGCCGCGGGCACAGGGGCCCGCAAGGGCCCGTTTACTTTCACTTCTAGGAGCATTCCGATGAGCCACACTTATGAGCTCGATGCTGTGACGCGTGACCGCGTGGGCAAGGGGGCCGCCCGGGCATTGCGTCGTACCGGCCAGATTCCGGCAGTCATCTACGGCGACAAGCAACCCCCGATCCCGATCGCGCTTCCCTACAAGGAAACCTTCAAGCAGCTGCATGCCGGCGGTTTCCTCACCTCGCTCGCCACCATCAACGTGGGCGGCGAGAAGATCCGCGTGATCGCCAAGGACTTCCATCTCGAACCGATCCGCGACTTCCTCATCCATGTCGACTTCCTCAGGATCGGCAAGGGCACCCGCCTGACGCTGGAAATCCCGTGCCATTTCGTCAACGAGGAAGAAGCGCCGGGCATCACCCGCGGCGGCGCGCTCAACATCGTCCGGCACGCGGTCGAGGTTGAATGCCCAGCCGACGCCATCCCCGAGGCGATCGTCTGCGACCTTACCGGCATGGATATCGGCGACTCGCTGCATATCTCGGCGATCAATCTGCCCGAGGGCGTGGTGCCGACCATTACCGATCGCGACTTCACCATCGTCACCATCACCTCCTCCGCCGGCATGCGCGAGGAAATGGCCGCCGAGGCCGAAGAGGGCGAAGAGGAAGGCAGCGTCGAGGTCCCGACCGTCGCCGAGGACGAGGCGGGCGAAGCCGAGGAATAGGCCGCCCACCGCTCCTGCCGCGCGCGGCGCCACAACAGGCGCCGCGACCGGCGCCGGGGAGACGCGGACATGCTGCTTCTGGCAGGCCTGGGAAATCCCGGCCGGGAACACGCCAACAACCGGCACAATATCGGTTTCATGGCGGCGGACGAAATCGCCCGCCGCCATTCGTTCGGCCCGTGGCGCCACAAGTTCCAGGCCGAGGTTGCCGACGGCACCCTGGGCGGCGTCAAGGTGCTGCTGATGAAGCCGACCACCTACATGAACGAATCCGGCCGCGCCGTCGGAGAGGCGATGCGGTTCTACAAGCTCGAGCCCGAGGACGTCCTGGTCATGCATGACGAGCTCGACCTGGCGCCGGGCAAGTTCCGCCTCAAGGCCGGCGGCGGCCATGGCGGCAATAACGGCATCCGCTCGCTCATCCAGCATATCGGCAACGATTTCCGCCGCCTGAGGATCGGCATCGGCCATCCCGGGCGCAAGGATCTCGTCCACCATTACGTGCTGCACGATTTCGCCCGCGCGGATGCCGACTGGGTCGAGCCGATGCTCACGGCCTTCGCCGACAATGCCGGGCTTCTGGCCCAGGGCAAGGATTCGGCCTTCGCCAACAAGGTCCATCTGGCGCTGCGGCCGCCGGAGGAGCGTTCCAGCAAGCCGCGCGCCAAGCCCGCCGGGATTGACGAAGACAAGGCGCTTCCTCCTCCCCAGCCGCCTACCGAAGCCGCCAAGCCCCCGAAAGGCGGCGCGCTGGCGGAGGGTCTCGCCAAGCTTCTCGGCCTGAAGAAGGACTGATCGATGGGTTTCAAATGCGGCATTGTCGGCCTGCCCAATGTCGGCAAGTCGACCCTTTTCAACGCGCTGACGCGGACGGCGACGGCGCAGGCCGCCAATTACCCGTTCTGCACCATCGAGCCGAATACCGGCGAGGTGGGCGTGCCCGACGAACGGCTCGAGAAAATCGCGAAAATCGGCGGATCGGCCAACGTGGTTCCGACCCGGCTGACCTTCGTCGATATCGCAGGCCTGGTGCGCGGCGCCTCGAAGGGCGAGGGCCTCGGCAACCAGTTCCTCGCCAATATCCGCGAGGTCGACGCCATCGCCCACGTGCTGCGCTGCTTCGAGGACGGCGACGTCACCCATGTGGAAGGGACCATCGATCCGATCGCCGACGCGGAGACGGTGGAAACCGAGCTGATGATCGCCGACATGGAAAGCCTCGAGAAGCGGGTGACCTCGCTCGCCAAACGGGCGCAGACCGGCGACAAGGAAGCCAGGGCGGTGGTGCCGGTGATGCAGGGCGCGCTCGACCTGTTGCGCGAGGGCAAGCCGGCGCGGATGCTCGAGGTCGACGCGGCCGAGAAAAAAATCCTCACCGGGCTCAACCTGCTGACCGCCAAGCCGATCCTCTATGTCTGCAATGTCGACGAGGCGTCGGCGGCGACCGGCAACGCGCTGTCGGACCGTGTGGCGGATAAGGCGAAGGCGGAAGGCGCCGGCGTGGTGGTCATTTCGGCGGCGATCGAGGCGGAGATCGCCCAGCTCGACGAGGAGGAGCAGGCGGACTTCCTCGAGACCCTCGGACTCGAACGGCCCGGCCTCGACCGGCTGATCCAGGCCGGCTACGAGCTTCTCGGCCTGATCACCTTCTTCACCGTCGGACCGAAGGAGGCGCGGGCCTGGACGGTGCGGCGCGGATCGCTGGCGCCGCAGGCGGCGGGCACCATCCATACCGATTTCGAACGCGGCTTCATCCGCGCCCAGACCATCGCCTATGACGATTTCGTCGCGCTCGGCGGCGAGCAGGCGGCCAAGGAGGCGGGCAAGGCGCGCGACGAGGGCAAGGACTATCTGGTGAAGGACGGCGACATCATGCTGTTCAAGTTCAACACCTGAACGTCATCGGGATCGGTATGGACAAGCTTTACTACGAGGATTTCGAGCCGGGCATGGTCTTCGATCTGCCCGCGACCCCGATCGATCGCGACGAGGCGATAGACTATGCCCGCGAATTCGATCCGCAGCCGTTCCATCTCGACGAGGCGGCGGCGCGGGAGACCCTGCTCGGCGGGCTGGCGCTTTCGGGCTGGAACACCTGCTGCATCGGCATGCGGATGGCTTTCGAGGGCGCGATCAGCCGGTTCGCCTCGCTCGGCGCGCCGGGGGTCGACGAGGGGCGCTGGCTGAAGCCGGTCCGGCCCGGCGACGTGCTCACCGGCAAACTCGAGATCGTCGAAAAGCGCCGCTCGCGGTCGCGGCCGGAGCGGGGCATCATCAAGATCCGGATGGAACTCGTCAATCAGGAGGGCGACGCCGTCTACCGGCAGTCGAACTCGAACTTCGTCCTCTGCCGGGAGCCCGCGGCCTGATGTCCTACGGTTATTACGAAGACTGCACCGTCGGCGACACCGACGAGCTCGGCTCGTATCTGTTCACGGCCGAAGCGATCAAGGCATTCGCGGCGAAATACGATCCGCAGGCCTTCCATCTCGACGAGGCGGCGGCCGAGATCGGCCCGTTCGGCCGGCTGACCGCCTCGGGCTGGCACACGGCCTCGGTGATGATGAAGCTGGTGGTCGAGCGGATGAAAGCTGCCGCCGAACGCTGCGCCGCGGAAGGCTTGCCGAAGGTCGATCCGGGCCCGTCGCCCGGCTTCGAGGGCCTCGTCTGGCTTAAGCCGGTCTTCGCCGGCGACCGGCTGACCTACCGCTCGGAAGTGGTCGACAAGCGGCCGCTGGCCTCGCGGCCGGAATGGGGCCTGGCGCAGCAGACTGTCAGCGCCTTCAACCAGGACGGCGAAGAGGTGTTCCGCATGCGCGGCAAGGTACTGCTCAGGCGCAGGGGCGCGGCGGCCGGCTGACGCTTTATCGGGGAAATCGCTTTCCGGGTTCTTGAACCACCGCCGGGATGGCGCTTATTGGGCGGCGGCGGAAGCCGTTCCGTTGAGGCTGTCGAGGCGGGCGCGGGCGAGGTCGGTGAGCGGCGGGTGATCGCGGGCGACGGCCTCCACCAGCAGCGCGTTCGAGGTGTCTTCGATCACCGTCTGCAGCCGCTCGGCGAAGACCTTCGGATCGAGGCCGGGCTCGATCGGCGGCAGGATCTGGAGCACCAGTGTGCCCGGATTGCGCATGAAGCCGCGCCGCGGCCAGTAGAGCCCGGAAATGTGGGAGACCGGCACCACAGGGCAATCGAGCTTGTTGTAGAGATGCACCACGCCGTATTTGTAGTCGGGCGGCGCGCCGACGGCCTTGCGGGTGCCCTCGGGGAAGATCATCAGTTGCCGGCCTTCGGCGATGAGCGGCCCCGCCGCATCGCTGATCTGGTTGAGGGCGCTCTTGCCGCGCTTGCGGTCGATAGCGATCATGCCGAGCTTGAGCATATACCAGCCGAAAAACGGGATTTGGCCAAGTTGCCGCTTGAACACGAAGACCGGGTCGCGGAACACCAGGAACAGGGCGAAGGTTTCCCACAGGGACTGGTGTTTGCCGGCGACGATGAAGCCGCCCTCGGGGATGTTCTCGCCGCCGCGGATCTCGATCCTGGTGCCGACGACGAACCGCAGGAGCGCCGAGGAAATCCGCGCCCAGAGCCTGGCGAACCACAGGATCGCACCGCGCGGCAGCACGAAACAGGGAATTGCGCAGATCAGCAGCAGGATCAGGCTGAGATAGAACAGAATGTTGAACAGCGCCGACCGGATGACCATTTCGCCCTCGTTCTTATATCCCGCCCTATCCGGCCGTCTCGGATTTTCCGCCAGCAAGCCCGGCGGTTAAATGCCGGAACTTGACCAGCATAAATTTTGCGTATTCGGAGAACAACAGGCGGATCGTGCCGAAATCCGTGTACCAGCTCGACAGGTCGAGGTCTTCCGGACTGACCGGATAGGGGGTCAGCCCGAAGCCCTCGGGCAGGGCGTATTTGAGCTCGGTCATGCTGCGCGGCATGTGATAGGCGCTGGTGACCACGATCAGCGCCTCGTACTTGTTCTTCTTCGCCCAGGCCGCGATCTCGTGCGCGTTGCCGGTGGTGTTGGCGGCGCGGTGGTCGAGATCGACGCGGGTTTCGAACAGCGATACGGGCGCGCCGGTGACCTTGGCGAGTTGCTCGATGGTGGTGGACGTGTTGACGCCGGAGATCAGCAGCCGGCCGGCGGCGTTCTTCTGCAACAGATCGACGGCCACCTGAATGCGCTGCGAGCCGCCGGTGAGCACGACGATGCCGTGGGCGGTCGGCTGTTTCGGTACCTCGATGGTGCTCAGCGAGTTGGCGAAGCGCAGGAAGCCGCCGAGGGCGAACATGGCGAAGGCGATCGCCGCCAGGACGGCGAGCCGCAACACGATCGACAGCGCGTGGCCGAACGGCGAGCGGCGTGGCGGCGTGTCGTTCGTCTTTTCGGTTCTGGCTTCTACGTCGCCGGCAGCCATTCGCCCGTTTCCTCGGATCACGGTCCCGTGAACGACACTATCGTCACGGATTCACCGCGTCACGTCTAAAACGGTTTGAAGGCCTTGTGAACCGTCGCCATGACATTTTGGCGTCCGGAAAAATGAAAAGGCGCGCCGCTGGTGGCGGCGCGCCTTCCTGCCGGATCATCCGGCCGAACACGGCTTCAGGCGGGTTACGCCTTGACCTTTTCCTTGGCGGTCTTGCCCTCGATCTGCTTGGGCGCACCGATGGGGATCGACCGGGGCTTCATGGCCTCCGGGATCTCGCGGGCCAGATCGATATGGAGCAGGCCGTTCTCGAGCTCGGCGCCTTTCACCTCGACGAAATCCGCGAGCTGGAAGCGGCGTTCGAAGGTGCGCGCGGCGATGCCGCGATAGAGCACTTCCCTGTCCTCGCCGTCCTCGTCCTGCTTGCCGCCGGTGACGGTCAGGATGTTCTCCTTGACCTCGATCGAGATGTCCTTCTCGCCGAAGCCGGCGACGGCCATCGTGATGCGGTAGGCGCTTTCGCCGGTCCGCTCGATGTTATAGGGCGGGTAGCCGGGCTGACCGGCGTCGGGCGTGGCGAGCTTGTCGATGAGGGAAAACATCCGGTCGAAACCGACCGTGGAACGATAGAGCGGGCTCAGGTCAAAATGACGCATGGTTAGTCCTCCTGTGAGCGACTGGTATTGAGCATTTGCCGCCGATATCCGCCTTTCCGGCCGGATGGGGCGACGATTTTCGCGGACCCGTAACGGCGTCCACGAGGAAGAGATGGGCATTGGAGAATCCGGTTTCAAGACCCCGTAAAGTGAATCCAAACCGAATCCGCAGCGCAATTTTCCCGGGACTTGTGGCGGTCCCCCGGCATCGGCTAAACCAGTTCCGCGACAGGGTTCCGGCAAGCGCGCCGGGCGGGTGCGAACGGGCGGCGAAAGGCGGCGGTCTTGACGAAAGGGGAACTCCTCGATCACCCGGACAATCCCGTGCCCGAAGGGGCGCGGAGCGGGCTGATCACCACCCCCGACGGAACCAGGCTGCGCTACGCCCGCTGGCCGTCGATTCCGGCGCAGGCGCGCGGCACGATCTGCCTGGTGCACGGGCGCACCGAGTTCATCGAGAAGTATTTCGAGACCGTCAACGACCTGCGCCGCCGCGGCTTCGCGGTGGCGACCTTCGATTTTCGCGGGCAGGGCGGTTCGGACCGCATGCTGCGCAATCCACGCAAGGGCCACGTGGACCGGTTCGAGGATTACGAGCAGGACCTCGAGACCTTCATGCGCAAGGTGGCGCTGCCCGACTGCCCGCCGCCGCTCTACGGGCTCGGCCATTCCACCGGCGGCAACGTGCTGCTGCTGTCGGCCAATCGCATGCGCACCCGAATGGAGAGGATCGTGGTCACCGCGCCGCTGGTCCGTCTCGCCCGCGCGCCGTTCCGGCCCGGTCTCCTGCGCGCCATCACCGGCACGCTCAGCTTCCTCGGCTTCGGCGGTTTCTACGCGCCCGGTTCGGGGTCGGAGCCGCAGCACGCGCGCTCGTTCACCAACAACCCGCTGACCTCGGATATCGACCGCTACCGGCTGGTCGGCAAGCTCAGCGCGGCGGCGCCGGAACTGACCATCGGCGGGCCGACCATCCACTGGGTCTACGCGGCCTGCGTCGCCATGGACCGGCTCGAGGCGCGCGGCTTCGGCCTCGACATCCACGTGCCGATCCTGATGGTCGCGGGCGGCATCGATCCGGTGATCTCGCGGCAGAGCATCGAACGCCTCGCCGACCGGATGAAATCGGCCGGGCAGGTGCTGGTGGCCGGCGCGCGCCACGAGGTGCTGATGGAGCGCGACGAATTGCGCGACCAGTTCTGGGCCGCCTTCGATGCCTTCATTCCCGGAACGCCGACGGCGACCAGCAACCTGCAGACCACGTCGGACGGGGGCTGGGACGAGACCCCGTATAAGTTCGAGACCGACAAGGAAAGCCGCCGCCGCTACTCGCTCACCCGCAGGTAACGGCCGACAGCTCTATTCGCCCGGTTTCGGGCCGGGTTCGCCGGCGCCATGGCGGCCGAAGTCGGGGGCGTCGGTTTCCTGTCCCGCCTCGATGATGCCGCGGCGGATGGCGCGGGTGCGGGTGAACAGCTCGAACAGCTTGTCGCCCTCGCCCCAGCGGATCGATCGCTGAAGCGCGATCAGGTCCTCGGTGAACCGGCCCAGCGTCTCCAGCACCGCGTCCTTGTTGGTCAGGAACACGTCGCGCCACATGGTCGGATCGGAGGCGGCGATGCGGGTAAAGTCGCGAAAGCCGCCGGCGGAGAACTTCATCACCTCGGATTCGCTGACCACCGTCTCCAGATCCGCCGCGGTGCCGACAATGTTGTAGGCGATCAGGTGCGGCAGATGCGAGGTGATCGCCAGCACCAGGTCGTGATGCTCGGCGCTCATCGCCTCGACATTGGAGCCGCAGGCGCGCCAGAAGGCGGTCAGCCGCTCGACGGCGTCGGCATCGGCCCCGTCGGGCGGGGTGAGGATGCACCAGCGGTCCTGGAACAGGTCGGCGAAGCCGGAATCCGGGCCCGACTGCTCGGTGCCGGCGACCGGATGGCCGGGGACGAAATGCACGCGGTCAGGCAGGTGCGGCGCCATCTCGGCGATCACATGGGCCTTGACCGAGCCGACATCGGTGACGATAGCCCCGTCCTTCAGCGCCGGGGCGATCTCGCCGGCGATGGCGCCGACCACGCCCACAGGGGTGCAGACGATCACCAGATCGGCGTCCGTGGCGGCGTCGGCCGCGCTCAGCGAATAGCTGTCGCCGAGCCCGAGTTCCTCGGCCCGCGCAAGTGTCTCGGGGCGGCGTGTTGCGACCGCGATATGGTTCGCCAGACCCTTCTGGCGGATCGCGTGCGACAGCGAGGAGCCGATCAGGCCGATGCCGATCAGCGCGATACGGTCGAACATCACGCCTCCCCGGCCATGAACCGGCCGAGCACCTCGACCGCCAGCCGGTTGGCCTCCTCGGTTCCCACCGACATGCGCAGGGCGTGCGGCAGGCCGTAATTGCCGACCTGGCGCATGACCACGCCGTGGCGCTGGAGTTCGGCGTCGGCGTCCGCCGCCTGCTTGCCGACGGTGTCGGGGAAGTGGATGAGGATGAAATTGCCGACGCTCGGCGTCACCTCGAGGCCGATCCCGGTCAGTTGTTCGGTCAGCCAGGGCAGCCATTTGTCGTTGTGCTCGGCGGCGGCGGCGACGAATTCGCGGTCCTGGACCGCGGCGATGCCGGCGGCCATGGCCGGGCCGGTGACGTTGAACGGCCCGCGGATGCGGTTCATGGCGTCGATCACGTGGTCGGGCCCGTAGGCCCAGCCGAGCCTCAGGCTGGCGAGGCCGTGGATCTTGGAGAAGGTGCGGGTCATGACGACGTTGTCGCTCGTCGAGACCAGCTCGATGCCGGCCTCGTAGTCGTTGCGGCGGACATATTCGGCATAGGCCGCATCGAGCACGAAGAGCACGTTCTTGGGCAGCCCGGCATGCAGGCGGCGCACTTCGTCGATCGGCAGGTAGGTGCCGGTCGGGTTGTTGGGATTGGCCAGGAACACCACCTTGGTCCGCTCGGTGACCAGCGACAGTATGGTATCGACATTGGCCTTG
>Ga0209692_10005949_pt1 | contig 10247 bp, 8 predicted proteins | sample tdDd472_FD_187129 | JGI IMG/M metagenome (GOLD analysis project Ga0209692, IMG submission 187129) | Marine sediment microbial communities from the Atlantic coast under amendment with organic carbon and nitrate - tdDd47.2 (SPAdes)... | ecosystem: Environmental > Aquatic > Marine > Coastal >...
CCATGCCTACGGCGCAGGCGATGCCTTGCCCAAGGGGCCCGGAGGTGGATTCGACTCCAGGCGTCATTCCATGCTCCGGATGCCCCGGGGTCTTGGAGTGAAGCTGCCGAAACTGCTTGATGTCATCGATGGTGACATCGTAGCCGCTCAGGTGAAGCAGTGAGTAAAGGAGCATTGAACCGTGCCCGTTGGAGAGGACGAACCGGTCGCGGTTTGCCCAGTCGGGATTGGCCGGATTGTGGACCAGATAATCGTTCCACAGCACTTCGGCGATGTCCGCCATTCCCATGGGAGCACCGGGGTGTCCGGATTTGGATTTCTGGATAGCGTCCATACTCAGGGCACGAATAGCGTTAGCAAGTTCCTTACGTTCAGGCATGGTATCTCCTTGGATGTTTTCTTTGCTCGATTACAGAATCCGGGAGTAAACCCGTTCGTACACGCCGCAAAACAGCTTGGCAGTGGTGTTGGGCATGCCACAGCTTTTCAGACGGCAAAAAACGTGCAGTGGGTTCAGGTAATGACGTAATGTCTCTTTCATAATGACCTCCCGATCCTTTCGTTGATGCAATGACATCATCAAAAGGCATGCCGACAGAGTCGTCACAGACAATATCATCGTGAACTGCTTTTATTACGGGAGGTTATTTGAAAATGAGGACAGGATTACTGTGATCAGACTGTGCCAACCTTGACCCAGGAGATTGCTCCGTGTGCCATGTGCTGGGCCGGTGCTGGCACAGCGGAGAGGTGTGCTATTTGGCGAAGAAATTGATGTAAGCCAGGAAGTCTTCCAGGTCTTCAGAAGGCAAGGCAGACCCAAGAAGAACACCTGAGATCCATCCAGCATTGTGTGGACGGCGCGAAGCGCTGCGTATCAGGCTACCGATGGCTTTCTTGGTTCTTAATCCCGCAAGGCGACTGCCCATTTCAAGGGATGGTCCGATCTCTTTCCACAAAATGTACGGGTATTCCCGCAGAGCTGCTTCATCCCACGAATTGCCCGCACATGCCTTGGCAAGGACATCCCCGGCTATTCGAGCAGAAATGATTGAATTGGTTGTTCCATCTGAGCTGCATGGATTCACGAGACCTGCTGCATCGCCGACAAGCATAAAACCGTTCCCATGAATTTCCTTCATGACGTTGCCCACTGGCAGGACACCAGCCTCGATTTCGCCCATCTGCTCTGCAAAAGCGAACCGTTCTTTCAGGCCAGGTGAGTCCAGGGCGCGCTTGAGAGCCTGCTTGGGTTTAAAATTGGTATCCTTGACCACATCCATGGGAATGGTCAAACCAACATTGGTTTGACTTGTCTCGGTGGGGTGAAACCACACATAACCAGGAAGAACTTCCTCGGGAAAGTGAATTTCAATATTGCCCCGAATACCGAGAACCTGACGATAATACCCTCGAACGGCAAGGGCGCGGTACTCGTGATATCGAGGCATACCCATCTGCCTGGCGACAATTGATTCACTGCCATCGGCGCCAACTACGACTTTAGCTGTCCAGGAGATTTTACGCCCGCCACCACGCTCAGCTTTGACTCCGCAGGCCTGCCCGTTCTTGGACATTATTTCCGTCACTCGGCACCAGTCAACAATTTCGACTCCAGCCTCCGCCGCAACTTCCATCAAGAGACTGTCCAAGAGTATTCTTCGACAGATAATGCTGGTCGCAGGAGCCGACTCATCCATTTTGAGCAGAGGAACTGTCACGGAGCTGCCGTCGGAAGAATGATAGGTAATCTTTTGAACCGGAGTATGAGGGATATCCAACAGACGAGGAAGGAGGCCAAGGGAATTAAGTTCGGAAATCGCCATTGATGACAGTGCGTCGCCACAAGGTTTTTCTCTGGGGAATTTGTATTGGTCGAGTAACAGGACTTGCAGTCCCTGCCGTGCAGCATGAATTGCCGTGCACGCACCTGCAGGGCCTGCTCCAATTACTATAACGTCATAATCCGGCAAGTTTTCCCACTCCCTCTATTTGGCTTTCTTTAGTAGATATGTTTTCACAACAAAACAACCAAGGGAAGAAAATAGTTGACGTGGCATAATAAAACTTAACCCATACGGCGACTCCGTAATTATACTTATACCCCAGCCTGACACATGGTTTTCCCGCAAAATCTGGCAGGATAGAATCATAAATTCGTTTGTTTGACAGACTGTAATCTTTTTAACTTGAATAATGTTCACTTGAGTTCATATTTTGGAATGCAACTATTGTTTCCAAAGACCAAAAGCTCAAAAGAAGCGTGCTCCCTAGTGGTGCACACTTTCCAAACCAACACGAAAAAAGGCTTACGACATTCGTCGTAAGCCTTTGATATTGCTGGCGGAGAGGAGAGGATTCGAACCTCCGATCGAGTTACCCCGATACACGCTTTCCAGGCGTGCTCCTTAAGCCGGACTCGGACACCTCTCCGCGTCAGAGAGGCAGTAACTAACTAAAATGCAGTGCCTTGGCAAGTGAAAAATGGGAGATTTCATCCCTTTATTATAAAGGCAACTCCAAACTGCCCCTGAAATCTTCCAGACTCTTTGCACCGATCTCCTCAAGCAGCTTCTCAAGCTCGTCCACAAGGTCAAAGGAGAAGTCGGGGCGCAGGAAATTGGCCGTACCGACCTGAACGGCATGAGCACCCACCAGAATGAACTCCAGGGCGTCCTCTGCCGAAGCTATGCCGCCTATACCTACCACCGGGATATCCACGGCCTGCACCACCTGATGCACGCAGCGCAGAGCCACGGGCTTGATGGCCGGGCCGGACAATCCGGCAATGACGTTGGCGATGCGCGGCTTCCTGTTGCGGATATCCACGGCCATGCCGGAGAGCGTATTGATGAGCGACAGGGAATCAGCTCCGCCATCGGCAGCAGCCTGGGCACAGGTGGTGATATCTGTCACGTTGGGTGAAAGCTTGACCATGACCGGTTTGTTTCCGGCCCTCTTCTTTACAGCCTCGGTCACCTTGGTAATCTGTTTCGGGTCCTGACCAAATGCAATGCCGCCCTCTTTCACGTTGGGGCAAGACACATTGACCTCAAGGGCAGCAATACCCTCTTCGGCAGCCAGAACACCTGCCAACTCGCCAAACTCCTCTGCATCGCAGGCATACAGATTGGCGAGCACAGCCACGTCCTTCGAGGGCAGCGCAGGCAGGACCTTGGTAATGAAATTTTCCACACCACCGTTCTGAATGCCGATGGCGTTGAGCATGCCGCACGCAGTTTCCGCGATGCGCGGCATGGGGTTGCCCTCACGCGGCTTGAGCGACAACCCCTTGGCGACGATGCCGCCGAGCTTCGTCAAGTCACCGTAGGGCGCGAATTCCAGACCGGACCCGAAAGTACCGGATGCCGTCATCACAGGATTTTTCAGATCCAACCCGCCAAAAGATACGTTCATATTCATTATATATGCTCCCTACAGCTCTACTTCATTGGTCCAGAACACGGGACCTTTGGTGCAGACCTGCACGTGATGATCATTGCCGTCCTTGGTTACGCAGCCAAGACACGCACCGACACCGCAGGCCATACGGTTCTCCAGCGAGACCTGAGCGCGCGCTCCGCATTCATTGGCGAACTTCTGCACCGTCCTCATAAAGGGTGTCGGGCCGCAGGAAAGAACGAGGCCGCCGTTAGCGGCATATTCCTCAATCTGCTCTTTCATGGCCGCTATGATATGCTGCAAATCATCAGGAGTCTCATCGATCATGCACCGCCCTTCGACCTTGTCAGACAGTTGCCCAAAGGGGTAACATTCAAGCGGCAATCGATGCGCCAGAAAAAGATTAAGATTTTCAGGGTGCGGATGTTGCTCGACATAACCGCGAAAAGGTGCGATGCCGATTCCCCCGGCAAGAAGCAGGGTCGGAGTTTCGGGCTCCATGGCAAAGGAATTGCCAAGCGGTCCCCAGATAGAGACCGTATCACCCGGTTTCAGGGCAGTAATACGCCCCGTGCCGCGCCCGACCTTCTGAACGAAAAGAGTCAGGGTGTCGCCATCAACAGAACAGATGGAAAACGGTCTGGCCCAAAGCAGATCAAGATCCCAGCCGGTGGGACGGATCATGACGAACTGGCCGGGCTTCCACCCGTCCCAGCCCGGATATTCCAATTTGATTTCAAAAAACTCGTCCGGCCTTTTTAATTGACCGACCGGGGCGACTTCCAATACCTTTACACTTCGGCAATTCCTCAACGACATGAGATAGACCCTTATGAGCAAAATTCATTTACCGGAAATAATGGCCCCCGCAGGGGACAAGGCTTCATACCTCGCCGCTGTTGCGGCCGGAGCAGACGCCGTCTACGTCGGACTGAAACATTTTTCAGCCCGCATGATGGCCAAGAACTTCTCTATCAGCGAGCTTGCACAACTGGCAACCCTTGGCCGTGATCACGGCACCAAGACCTACGTTGCCATGAACACCATGGTCAAGCCCGGAGACGTCGAATCCGCAGGACGACTCATCGACCGCTTGCAGAAAACCGTCAAGCCATTTGCCCTCATCGTCCAGGATCTGGCAATGATAACACTCGCCAAGCAAGCGGGTTTCACAGGCGAGATACATATTTCCACCCTGGCGAACGTCAGCAGCCCCTCCGGCCTTGAGACAGCAAAGAAACTCGGTGCAAACCGGGTTGTCATTCCTCGCGAACTCAATCTGGATGAAGTCAAACTCATGGCCGAATCCTGCCCCAAGGATCTGGACCTCGAACTTTTCGTCCACGGCGCACTCTGTCATTGCGTTTCCGGCCGCTGCTACTGGAGTAGCTATCTCGGCGGAAAATCCGGCCTGCGTGGCCGTTGTGTCCAACCCTGCCGCCGTCTGTACAGGCAAGAGAAACAAGACGCCGCACGTCTGTTCTCCTGCACCGATCTTTCCCTCGACCTCCTTACGAAGCCATTACTTGGAATGCCCAAGGTTGCCGCCTGGAAAATCGAAGGCCGAAAAAAGGGACCGCATTACGTTTTCTACACGGTCAAAGCGTACCAGATGCTGCGAGACAACCCCAAGGACCCCAAGGCCAAAAAGATGGCCCTGGATTTCATCGAGCAGGCTCTGGGCAGACCCTCCAGCCACTCGACCTTCCTGCCGCAGCGTCCGTTCATGCCCATTGACCCCAAAGGAGAAACCAGCTCCGGCCGGATGGTGGCAGAGATCAAGCGCGACCAGAAGAAGCTCTATTTTGAACCCCGCGAGCGACTCAATCCCGGCGATCTGATCCGCATCGGTTATGAAGATCAGCCCGGCCACCGCACCATTCCCATTCGCCGCAGAGTTCCCAAACGTGGCCGCATGGACATCCCCTATTCCAGGCATGCCAAAGGACCGGCTCTTCCCCCCGGAACCAAGATATTTCTAGTGGATCGCCGCGAGCCGGAACTCAAAAAGCTCATAAACGGATTAGCCGACGAACTTGAGATGTTCCCGGCCCCGGAGTCCAAGCCATCGAGGTTTACGGTTACATGGCCCACCGCCAGCTCACGCAAAAAGAACAAGGCTAAAGCGAAAGGTCGCTCCGCAGAGAACATCACGTTATACCGAAATTTGCCCCGTGGCCGCGTACACGGCAAGGGAGCCTACTGGCTGGAGCATGGCACAATCGGCAAGATCAATCGTTCCGCCATCACACAATCTCAATGGTGGTTGCCGCCTGTCATCTGGCCTGATGAGGACAAGAAATATCGCTCACTCATCAAGGAAGCGGTCAAGAAAGGCGCGCGCGAATTCGTCATCAATGCCCCGTGGCAGGCTGCCTACTTTACGGACCGCAAAAGTTCCATATTAGTGGCTGGCCCGTTTTGTAACGCCACCAACCGTCTCGCCCTTGACGTCCTCAAGAAATTGGGATGCTCCTCGGCCATTATCAGCCCGGAACTTCCCGAAGAGGACGCCACTATCCTCTCCCAGAACTCACCACTTCCGCTCGGCATTGTAGTCAAGGGAATGTGGCCTTTTGGAGTTGCTCGCTTCCTTTCGGAAGAAGTTCGCCTGGACGAACCCATCAAGAGTCCCATGCACGAGACCCTGTTCGTACGTAAATACGGCCAGAACAACTGGATATACCCCGCCTGGGAACTCGACCTGAGCAACGAACACAAAACGCTCGAGCGCCTTGGTTTCAAGTGGTATATCACTATGAGAGAAAGTTGGCCCAAGTCGGTACCAAAACCGAAACGAACCAGTATATTCAACTGGCGGTTGGATTTACTCTAGTCACAACACGAAAAAAGGGCCGTTCTTGGAACGGCCCTTTTTTTTGTGAACATCTGTTGAAAACTATAGAAGGATGGTCCCCTTCATGTAGGTGACGGCCTTGCCAGCGATCTTGATACGATCACCCATATGTTCGCAGGCAAGTGTGCCACCACGCTCTGAGGCCTGGTATGCAGTGAGTTCAGTCTTATTGAGCCTGTCTGCCCAGAACGGGACCAAGGAGCAGTGGGCGGAACCTGTAACCGGATCTTCCGCAATACCTGCTTCAGGTACAAAAGAACGGGAAACAAAATCGAAATCCAAACCAGGAGCCGTACAGATCATGCACATGCCGTCCAATTGGGAAACAAGCCGATAATCAGGATTCAAAGAACGTATCTGCTCTTCTAATTCGAAAACGGCCATCATGTCACGTTCGCCCATGTACAGTTCGGCAGGACGCTCTCCCAGGGCTTTTGAAACGCGCTCGGTGACTTGAATTTCCCTGATCCCCCACGCTGGGAAGTCCATGGAATACAGATCACCCTCGCGATCCACGAAGAGCCTACCGCTCTTGGTCTCAAATACAACTACGGGATCGTCATATTCAAGATATTCGTAAAGAACATGAGCACTTGCTAGAGTAGCATGCCCACACAGGTCGACTTCTATTTCCGGAGTGAACCAACGCAGTTCGAAATATTCGCCTTTTCGTACAAAAAACGCGGTCTCGGGCAGATTATTTTCCAAAGCGATGTTTTGCATCAACTCATCGCTGAGCCACTCGAACAAGGGTACTACCGCCGCCGGATTGCCGCTGAAAACGCCATCTGCGAATGCGTCCACTTGATATAGTTCGAGTTCCATCGAGTATCCTTTTGTTAGAAGGTCTGCTTGAACAAATCGTCAGCAGACGGTTGGGCTGTACCGCTTCCAGCAGGTGTTGCCATCTCCGTGGGCTCTGTACCGACCTTGAACGGCAGAAAGAATTCTTTGGCCGAACCGGGCGCGGCGAGCTTGCCGGACTCTCCGTCTACACGGACCATAACAATTCCCGGAGGCTGGGTGAAGTCCTGATATGGATAATCTTCTTCCACTTGCTTACGATAGCCGACCCAGATGGGACTCGCCGCACGAGAACCGGTTTCCCACTTGCCCATGGGCTTGAGCTCATCAAAACCGACATAGACGCCTGTCATAAGATACGGGGAATAGCCCATGTACCATGCATCCTGCTCGTTGTTTGAAGTACCGGTTTTGCCTGCCACTGGCCGCTTGAGGACTCTTGCGCGCCAGCCGGTACCGTTCTGGACAACCTGCTTCATCAAGCTGGCCATTATGTAGGCTGTCTGCGGGCTGATGGCGTCAACGACCTCGGGAATCGATACGAATATCTCCTCACCCCAGGCGGAATGAACCGACAGGACCGGGCGCGGCTTGATGTAGGAACCACCACGGGCGAACGCAGTGTATGCCTCACACAAGTTTATGAGCGTGACGGAAGCAGAGCCCAGCGCCACCGACAAATCATATGGGAAATCAGTTGTGAGTCCCATGGCTTTGGCCCTGTCAATAATCTTGCGGATGCCAATTTTCTGGGCCACACGAATAGTAACAAGGTTCTTGGACTTGACCAGAGCGGTCCGAAGCAATGTCGGCCCCTCAAAGGTTCCCTCAAAATTCTCAGGTCGCCACAACTTGCCCTGCTCATCGTTAGCGTAAACGATGGGCGCATCGAGAACCAGTGTGGAGGGAGTATATCCGTTATCAATAGCAGTAGAATATACGACAGGTTTGAAGGCAGAACCGGGCTGACGTTTAGCCTGCGTGGCTCGGTTGAACTGGCTTTTTTCAAAGGCATATCCACCGACAAGGGCCGGAAGTTCTCCTGTGTCAGGCTTGATCGAGACCAACGCACCTTCAACCAGAGGTTCACGTTCAAGATCGAGTTCCCATACGCCTTCCGTGGTTTCCGGGGCTTTGGCAACCGTCACCCAGACGACATCCCCCTTATTGAGCACCTTGCGGGCATCGGTCGGATCAGGTGCATCCTCATGGCTCTTCTTAATATTCGGTTCGCGCACCCACCACATGCCCTTGACCGGGATCACGCCCTGATATTTACCGAAACGGACGGTGGCCTTGTCCTTGTCAACGCGGGATACCCAGGCCTTGAGCAGCCTGTCTTTTTCCAAAATCCGCTCTGTGTCCTGGGGTCCTTCAGCTAAAATGCGTGACACATCTCCGGGAATCACATTCTCCACCGGCCCGAGCCAGCCACGTCGTTTGGCAGAATCCAGCAAGCCGCGCCTAAGAGATGTCTCGGCTGCCTTCTGATGCTTGATATCGCAGGAAGTAGTGACAGTCAGACCGCCATTGTAAACGACATCCTCACCATATTCTCTAATGAGCCAACGGCGAACTTCCTCAAGATAATAGGCCCCGGTTTTCCAGGACGGATCAGGCATGCTTTCGAGCACGATCTCTTCGGCCAAAGCCTCCTGATACTGGGCAGTAGATATCCATCTAAGCTTGTGCATCTGGTCAAGCACATAGCGCTGACGCTGTTTAGCCTGGTCAAAATTCTTATAAGGGTTATAGCGACTTGGAGCCTGAGGGAGTCCAGCCAGCATGGCAGATTGGGCAATTGTCAATTCCGTCGCATGCTTGGCGAAATAGGTCCGAGATGCTGCTTCAATCCCGTAGGAATGCGCCCCCAGAAAGATCTGATTGAGATAGATGGTGAGAATCTCTTCCTTGGTCAGGTAATTCTCCAGCCGGAAAGCGAGAATGGCTTCCTTGAGCTTGCGTTTGTAACTCTTCTCAGAGGTCAACAACAACCGCTTGATGATCTGCTGGGTGATGGTTGAACCACCCTGCTTGGTGCGGCCAGCCTTGACGTTGGCTACAAAAGCACGGGCAATGGCAGGAATATCCACACCGTCATGCTGATAGAAGCTGGCATCTTCGGCAGCCAGAAAGGCCTTGGGAATCCAGGGGCTCATCTGGTCAAGGGTGACCAGGAAACGCTTTTCCTTGTAGAAGTAGCCAAGCACCTGGTCGTCCTTGGCGTACACGGTGGTCACCAGAGACGGATTATAGTCAGTAATATTCTTGAAACCGGGCAACTCCTTGGCGGCCCAATTATACAATCCTATGGCACCGCCGATACCGGCCACCGTGCAGATGATAAAAACGATAAGCAAAATTTTCAGTACTTTCATAGAGATATCCGTCAGAATCCTTTTTTTACCTTGCATGCGCCCTTTCGAGGCGGCAGCCCCCATACCAGACGCAAACGTCCGTACAGATCTTTTACAGTGGCCTTGTTAGTATCAAGGCACTTGAGTATTCGAACCAATGTCCGCCCTTCCCGTCTGGCCAGACAGGTGGGGGAATCAAAATGTGTAACATCGCATCCAGTCATCCAGAATGGGAACAACCGGCAATAATACGGTCTCGCTTCCGTCGGTATTTCACACCCTTCCGGACCGAGAAACCGACACGCGCCCATGGAGTCTACCGCAAGCCGGAAATGCTCTTTGCCTTCGGGAAACAGCTCGTGAATCAGATCATCTTCTCCGGGAAACAAGCGGCAGACATTATCAATAAATGCTTTGGAGTTGGCCGACAGCACAAAACCACCCGTGTAGGGAACATGTTCCTGAATGCGTTCTTTTTCGATCTTGGAAAGCGGGAAACAAAATTCTTCCTGACCGGCCGTAATCCGGCAACAGGTCGGGCCCTGTAGGGAGCACCGCCTGCAAACGTCGGAATCGCCAGTATGGGTTACGGTCACGATGCGCTCCCGCCGGACTAACCGGCATCTCCGCTGTGGCCGCCCGAAAATCTAAGTGAGCCCTTGCCCAAAAGATCATGAAGATGGACCATGCCCGCAAGCATACCATCCTCGCTCACGACAGGCAGAACCGTGATCTGGTTTTGCTCCATGACATCCAGCACATGAGCGGAAGACTCGCCAATGGTCGCCCGCCTTGGTGCGGCGGTCATGACTTCACCAATAGGCTTA
>Ga0209692_10005951_pt1 | contig 10242 bp, 9 predicted proteins | sample tdDd472_FD_187129 | JGI IMG/M metagenome (GOLD analysis project Ga0209692, IMG submission 187129) | Marine sediment microbial communities from the Atlantic coast under amendment with organic carbon and nitrate - tdDd47.2 (SPAdes)... | ecosystem: Environmental > Aquatic > Marine > Coastal >...
TCGAAGGATCTGATGTCGCCGGGCGCGGCGCCGACCTTGGCGAACTGGTCGCGATAGAAGGCCGAGCCCTCGAAATTGTAGCGGAGCTGGCGTTCGAGCCGCCGCCATTGCAGCTCGCGCAGCGCGTCGCCCGACAGGGTTTCCATCGCCGGATTCCAAAGGGGCTGCGCGGGATCAGCCGGTGGCATCGTCGTCCCCGTGGCCACCGTCGTTCGGCGCACAGATCTCGAACAGCAGTCCGGTCACGTCGTCGGGCTCGAAGAAGGCGACGCGGCCATGGGCGCCGTCGGTGGGGAAGCCGTCCTGCACGGCGAAACCCTGCTGTTTGAGCGCGGCGATGCTTTCGTCGACATCGGCGACCTCGGCCGAGACGTGGTTGATGCCGAGCCGGCTGCCCATGACGCCGCGGGCAAACTTTGCGTCGCCCACATATTCGAGCAGTTCCACCGCCAGGTTCGCGGTCCGGAACGTCGCCGTCTTCAGGCCGGGGCCGGGCAGGTCCTTGAAGGTGACGTCGTCGCCGAAGACCGGGCGCAGCCGGTCTACGGAGGCCGCGAGATCGGCGACGACGATGCCGATATGGTCGATGCGCGGCCGGCTCATGCGTCTTCCTTTCGGCGTGCCGCCGTCGCCGCCGCGTCGACGGTTCCCTCGGCGGTCAGGACAACGCCATAGTCGCGCGCCGCCGCCGCCGGGCTGAGCAGTCCGTCGCGCACTTCCTCGGCGACGGTTTCCGCCGGCCGTTCGAGCGGACTGCCGTACCCGCCGCCGCCGCCGGCGATCTGGCGGAACAATGTGCCGGTGGGGATGTCGCGGACGATCTCCTTGGCCTTGGGCACACGCTCGCCGCCGTCTGGGCGGAGAAGCGTAGCCCGGTTCAACCGGCCGGCGCCGCCGCCGAAGAGGCCGAAGGCTTCCGCGCCCGGTTCGATGCCGTCGCCAAAAGCGATGGCCGTGACGTTGTCGCCGTCGATGCGGATCTCGGTCTCGACCCCGAGGCCGCCGCGCCAGCGCCCCGGCCCGGCGGAATCGGGCAGGTATTCATGCTTCTTCAGGACCAGCGGATTCTGGATCTCGAACATCTCGTAATCCTGGGCCATGATGCCGCCGGCGCAGTTGATGAGACCGATATGGTCGTAGCCGTCGGCGCCGAAACAGGCGCCGGAGCCGCCCTTGAGCGCCAGGAACAGGATGTCGACGAAGGGCCGGTCCTTCCTCGGATCGTGGCCGGTGATGACGAAATTGAGCGCCCGGTTCCAGCCGGCGCTGACCATGTTCGGCAGGGCTTCGGCGAAGGCGCGGAACACCGCGTCGGAGGTCGGCCCGGTGATCGAGTTGCCGAAGGTGGTGGCGGCGGGAAAGGCGGCGTTGAGGAAGCTGCCCTCGGGATTGACGATGTCGATGCGGCGCAACAGCCCGGCATTGTGGGGGATGTCCGGGTTGATCAGCATCAGGAAGGACAGCATCACGGCCGAGGCCGTGGCGGCGAAGGGGGCATTGACGAAGCCCGGCGTCTGCGGCGCGGTGCCGGTGAAGTCGAAGGTCACCCGGCCGCCTTCGACCCGGACCTTCAGTTCGATCTCCATCTCGCTGCCGTCGCGGACGCCGTCGTAATAGACGGTGCTGCGGCCGGAATAGACGCCGTCGGGGATCGCCTCGATCTCGGCTGCGACCATCGCCTCGGAACTGTCGAACAGGTGGCGCTTGTGGGCCTCGAAGGTTTCCAGCCCGTAGCGCTCGACCAGCTCCTGCATGCCGCGCTCGCCGACGCGGGTACCGCCGATCTCGGCCTTGATGTCCTCCTCGACAACCGGATAGCGGATATTGGCGAAGACCATGCGCCAGACGTCCTTGCGCAGCACGCCCCGGTCGATGACCTTGAGCGGCGGAATGCGCAGCGCCTCCTGCCAGACCTCGCGGGCGTCGGGGTTGTAGCCGCCGGCCTGGGCGCCGCCGATATCGGCCTGGTGGCCCTTGCAGGCGGCCCAGGCGATCAGCGTGTCGCCGTGGAAGACCGGCCGGAAGGCGGCGACGTCGGCGTTCTGGTTGCCGCCGGAGAAGACGTCGTTGTGGAGGATGACGTCGCCGGGATGGATATCGTCGCCGAAGAAGTCGATGATCTGCTTGCAGACCGGCTGCAGGGCGAAGGCGAGCACCGGGATGTATTCGGTCTGCTCGAGCATGTCGCCGTCGGCGTCATAGAGGCCGGTGACGAAATCGCGCGCCTCGTTGAGGATCGGCGAGCGGGTGGTGCGCATCAGCGCCAGCCCCATCTCCTCGGTGATCGACTTGAGCCGCCGGGCGATGACCGAAACCAGAACCGGATCGATCGTGTCTGCTCGAACGGTCATTGCCTGCCTCCGTGGTTTCCCTCCGGATTGGTTAGTTCGAATTCGCTAATATGTCCATCGTCATGGTCGACGTCTCAATGGCTTACCGGGACTTGCCGGTCAGCCGATCCCGTGCATGGCGTCGCGCAGGAACAGGCCGGCGACGAAGCCGAGGCTCGCGGCGAGGACGGATCGGGCGATGAGGGAGGCGACGCGGGCGGGATCGACCGGCTTGCCGATATGCCGGGTCCAGGCCGAGATCGAAAGGGCCGCCGCGCCGAGGCAGACGGGCAACAGGGGCCCGGCTCCGAGAGCGCCCGCCAGTGCTACGAACATCAGGATCCACGGTTCCGGCGTGGCAGCGATGCGGAGGATTTTGGCGAAAATCACGATCTCAGGAGGACGAGAGCTCATCGGCCAGCCGGACCATGAAGGCGTCGCAGGCGGCGAGTTGCGCCTCCTCGATATATTCGTCCGCCGTATGCGCCTGGGCGATGTCGCCCGGGCCGCAGACCACCGTCGAGAAGCCCGCCTGCTGGAACAGCCCGGCCTCTGTGCCGTAGGCGGCGCGGGCGCTGTCGTTGCGTCCGGTCAACCGGGCGCAGAGGCGGAAGGCGTCGCTGTCCGGCTCGGGCCGCAGGGCGGGGATGCTCAGCATCTCCTCGCATACGACGCTACAGGCGGGATCGGCGGCGTTCATGGCGGTCTCGATCGCGCCGCAAGCTTCGGCCGCGGCGGCGATCAGATCCTTGCCCGCTTCGGGGTCGTCGAAGCGGGCCGACCATTCGATCTCGGCCTCGCCGGCGACGATGTTGTGGGCGGTGCCGCCCTTGATCCGGGCGAGGTTGAGGACGATGCCGTCCGGCGTCTGGCGGCGAGCGATATCGCGCAGGCCCGTCATGAAGTCGAGCGCCGCCTCGACGGCGCTGACCGCGCGCTCGGGATGGCTCGAATGGCCGGCGCAGCCGAAGAAGCGGACGGTCTCGGCATGGGCGCCGGGATGGCTGTCGACGATTGCCATGCCGGTCGGCTCGCCGACGATGACGATCGCCGGCGGCGCGGTTTCGCCTGAGAGCGCCTCGATCAGCGGCCGGGCGCCGAAACAGCCGATCTCCTCGTCGTAGCTGACGAGGATGTCGACCGGCCGGGTCAGACCGGCGTGGCGGAAGCGCGGAACGGCGGCGAGGACGCAGGCGAGGAAGCCCTTCATGTCGCAGGCCCCGCGTCCGAATGCCCGCGAGCCGCGCCGAACGAGCCGGAACGGATCGCTCGTCCAGTCCTGGCCGGCGACGGGCACAACATCGGAATGGCCGGAAAGCGCGACGCCGCCGGGGACGTCCGGGCCGATGCGGGCGATCAGGTTGAATTTGGTCCCGTCCGGGCCGGCGAGCAGCCGGCTTTCGGCGCCGTTATCGGCCAGATAGTCGCGGATCCAGACCATGATGGCGCGGTTGGAGCGCGAACTCGTGGTATCGAAGCCGACGAGTACGGCGAGGATTTCGTGCGTGTTCATCCGGCCATCAAGTCTCGACAGGGAAGATCGCTCAAGGAATAATGACGGGTATCAATATTCAGAATCTTTGGAGAAGGCCATGCAGCTCCGCGAACTCGAAGCCTTCCGGGCGACCGTGTTGCAGGGGACCATCTCCTCGGCCGCGTCCTATATCGGCGTCAGCCAGCCCACGGTCAGCCGGCTCCTCGCCGATCTCGAACATTCGCTCGGGTTCCCCCTGTTCACCCGGCGCAAGGGACGGGTGGTGCCGACGGAGCAGGGGATGGAGTTCTATCACAGCCTGCAGGAGACCTTCGACGCGCTGACGCGGCTGAAATCGCGCGCGCAGGCGATGCGCAAGGACGCCTCGCGGTCGCTCACCATCGTCTCGATGCCTGCGCTGTCGATGGCGGTCGTGCCGCGGATCGTCGAAAAGTTCCTCAAGCGGGTGCCCGACGCCTCGGTGCGGCTGATGACCGTGGACGTGCCGACCTATTTCCGCATGATCGGCGAGGCGCATGTGGATATCGGCTTCGGTAACCAGGTCGGCGACCAGCCGGGGATCGAGCAGAAGACGCTGGCGACTGTGGACTATGTCTGCGCGCTGCCGCCCGGCCATCCGCTTGCGGAGCGCGAGCGGGTGACCCTGGACGACATCCGCGCTGAACCGCTGATCTCGCTCTCCGAGCTCAACGAGAACATCTTCCGCCACCACGACCGGCTGCTCGCCTCGGGCGGGCACGAGGGGGCGTCGCGGATCCAGACGCAGAATTCGGCCAATGCCTACGCGCTGGTGCGCGAGGGGCTCGGCGTGGCGCTGCTCGAACCGTTCTCGGTGCCGTTCTGGGAGGCAAACGGTGTCGTCGTGCGCCCGTTCAGCCCGAGCCTGCGCTACCGTTATTCGGCCAGTATCAACCGCAACGCCCGGCCGAACCGGGCGCTGAAGGCGCTGCTGGCGGTCGCCCGCGAGGTGCTCGCGCCCTACGATACGGCGCCGAAGGGCTGAAGCGGCTTTTCAGAAGTTTCCGTATACCGCCCTATATCGATATTCGGGGTTTTGTGTCGACCGCGCGGACGCGCCGGGCGAAGCCATGGCAGAGAGCCGCGCCGCCGGTCGAGGGCGGAACGGTCATTGCCGAAGCGAGGCCCGGAAAATGGAAACCCGATCCGAAATCCGCCGGTATGTCCGGTTCGAACAGGACGGCCGACCCGCCTACGGGTGGCTCGAGGACGGCCTGATCGAGGAACTCGAAGGCTCGATCTACGACGGCGCGACGCCGACCGGCCGGACCTTCCGCGCCGGGGACGTGCGCCTGCTGGTGCCGTGCGAACCGAGCAAGGTGATCGCCGTCGGCCTCAATTACGCCAGCCACCAGGTCTTCGTCTCCGCCGCCGAGGGCGGCTTCACCACGCCCGGCGGCAAGCGGCTCGACATGTCCAAGCCGGTGATCTTCGCCAAGTTCCCCACCAGCCTCATCCCCGACGGCGCCGACATCGTGTTTCCCGAGGGCGCGACCAATGTCCATTTCGAGGGCGAGATGGCGCTGGTCGTCGGCCGCAAGGCGTCGCGCGTCGACGAGGAGGAGGCCGGCGACTACGTCTTCGGCGTGTCGGTCTGCAACGATCTCGTCGACCGCGAGTGGCTGCTCGACGATCTGCAATGGTTCCGCGCCAAGGGATCGGATTCGTTCGGCCCGATGGGACCGGCGATCGTCACCGGGCTCGACTATTCCGACCTCCGCTTGCGCACCTGGGTCAATGGCGAATTGCGGCAGGATTCCTCGACCGGAGAGCTGGTCTACTCGCCCCACAAACTCCTGAGCTACGTGTCGCAATTCGTCACCCTGATGCCCGGCGACGTGATCTTCACCGGAACCCCGGGCGAGACCCAGGCAGTCACAAGGGGCGACCGGATCGACATCGAGATCGAAGGAGTCGGCCGGCTGTCGAACAGTGTTGCGGGCGGAGCGGTGTCATGAACTCGGACACCCTGCGGGCCTTCCTCGCCGAGCACGCGCCGGAGCTTGTGATCGGCGACCTGGCCGAGGCGCATACCACCGACTATATCTCGCGCGAATGGAAGGTACTGCCGGCGCAGGTCGCCAAGACGCTGACGCTCAAGGTGCGCGACGAGCCGATGATCGTCGTCACCTGCGGCGACGCCCGGCTCGACAACCGCAAGCTCAAGGACGAACTGGGCGGCAAGGGGCGGATGCTGCCGGGGCCGGAGGCTTCCGAAATCACCGGACATCCGGTGGGCGGCATCACGCCGTTGTGCCTGGCCGCGCCGCTGCCGGTCTATTTCGACGTCCGGCTGCAGCGCTACGACGAGGTGGTGACGGCGGCGGGGTCGACCCATGCGGCGATCCGAATTCCGCCGCTACGCTTCGCCGAACTGGTCGGCGCGACATGGGTCGATGTCTGCAAGGATTAGGATCAGCGCCGGTCGGAAAGGATCACGGTCCCGAGCGTGTCGACCGTCAGGTCGAACGCCGCCGGCACGACGATGGTCGTCACCGGCGTTTCGACGATCGCCGGGCCTGACAGTTCGTTGCCGGGAGCGAGGCGGTCGCCGTCATAGACCGGAGCCTCGACGAAGCGACCCGCCGTCGGCTCGAAGATCGCCCGCTCGCCCTTGAGCGCGCCCGATGCCTCCGCGCCCGAGGCCGGCAACACGGCGAGTTTCGGCTTCGGCGTCCTGCCCAGCACCGTCAGCCGGACATTGACCAGTTCCACCGGCGTGCCCTCCTCGGCGAGGTCGTAGCCGAACAGGCGGTTGTGGGCCGAGTGGAACAGGCCCTTGAGGGTGTCGAACTCCAGCGCCCTCAGCGCGGCCTCCGGCACCTCGTCGACCCGGACCTCGTGATACTGGCCGCGATAGCGCAGGTCGAGGGCGTAGACGCCGTCCCGGTCTTCCGCGTCGACGCCTTCCGAGGAAAGGAGAGTGTCCGCTTCCGCTTCGAGATCGGCGAGGACCGAAAGCAGCGGCTCGCGCTTCAGGTCTTCAGGCGTGAAGGCAACCGCGAAGGAACGGACGAGGTCGTGCCGGAGATCGGTCCTGAGCATGCCGGCGGCGCAGAGGATCGAGGCCTCGCGGGGAACGAGGATTTTCCGGATACCCAGTTCGCGGCCGATCATGGCGGCATGGATGGCGCCGGCGCCGCCGGCGCAGACCAGCGGGAAGTCGCGCGGGTCGTAGCCGCGTTCCACCGAGACCTCGCGGATGGCGCTTGCCATGTTGACGTTCATCACCCGGAACATGCCGGCCGCGGCACCAACCGTGTCGAGCCCGAGCGGAGCGCCGATATGGCTATCGATGGCCGCGCGGGCGGCGTCGGCGTCGAGCCGGATGCGGCCGCCGGCGAAGAAGTCGGGCGACAGGTAGCCGAGCACGAGATTTGCGTCGGAGCAGGTGGGTCTGTCGCCGCCGAGCCCGTAGCAGACCGGGCCGGGCTTGGCCCCGGCGCTTTGCGGGCCCATGCGCAACAGTCCGCCCGGGTCGATCCAGGCGATGGAGCCGCCGCCGGCGCCGATGGTCTTGATGTCGAGCGAGGGCAGCGCCATGGCGAAGCGGTTGATGGTGCCCGAGGTGGTTATCGCCGGGGCGCGGTCGAGGGTGAGGGAGGCCTCGAAGCTGGTGCCGCCCATGTCGACGGTGATGTTCTGCCGCGTGCCCACGTGCCGGGCGTAGAACTGTCCGGCGAGCGGACCGGCGGCGGGGCCGGAGAGCAGAGTCGAGGCGGCTTTCCGGATCGCGGCCTCCGGCGCGCAGACGCCGCCGTTCGACTGCATGATCAGCAGCACCCCGTCGAAGCCGTCCGATTTCAGCCGGCCGGTCAGCCGGTCGAGATAGCGTTTCAGGATCGGGCCGACGGCGGCGTTGAGCACCGTGGTGCTGGTGCGTTCGTAATAGCGGACCTGGGGCAGGACTTCCGAGGAGGAGCTCACATAGACGCCGGGAAGGCGGTCGCGGATATGGGCGGCGGCGACGCGCTCATGCGCCGGATTGGCGTAGGCATGCATGAAGCAGATGGCGATTGCCTCGACCCCGGCCGAGCGGAAGGCGTCGACGGCGATGTCGAGATCCGCCGTCTCGAGCGGAGCTTCTTCCTCGCCGCTCGCGAGAATCCGTCCGCCGACCGGGATCCGCAGCCGGCGCGGCACAAGCGGCACCGGAGCGGTGAACTTGTTGTCGTAGAGTTCCTCGCGCACGCCGCGGCGCATCTGCAGCGCGTCGCGAAAGCCGCGCGTGGCGAGGAGGCCGGTCTTCGCGGTGTTGCCGGTCAGAACCGCGTTGGTGGTCACCGTGGTCCCGTGGACGATGCGTTCGACCCGGGCGAGGAAACCCGGCACGTCCAGATCCTCGGCGGCAGCCATTTCCGAAAAGCCGGCGAAGACCGCGTCGGACGGGTCGTCGGGGGTCGACAGAACCTTGAAGATACGGCCGGCGCCGTCGTCCTCTCGAAGCAGGAAATCCGTGAAGGTCCCGCCGACATCGATTCCGATCGTGTATCCCATGGTCCGCGAACGCTCCCTTGCCGTCGCAGACTGAGTAATCGGAATTCGCTAATATGTCCATCGCCGGTTGTCCTCCGGGCGAGGGAAATTGTTCCGTTCGATGAAACGGTTAGGACGGTTTCCAGGCGTTCGCCTCAGCCGAGCCCGTAGCGCTTGAGCTTGCGGTAGAGCGTGCGTTCGCTGATGCCGAGATCGTCGGCGACGGTGCGGCGGTGGCCGCCGCGGCGTTCGAGCAGGGCGGCGATGTGGCTCGCCTCCATCTCCCGCAATGGCGTCGGAGCTCCGCCGTTCGGTCGTGGCGTCGCCTCGGTGTCGGCCGGTTGCGGCCACAGGTCGAGATCCTCGCGGGCGATGCGGCCGTCGCGGCTCATGGCGGCAGCGCGCTGCAAGGCGTTGCGCAACTCGCGGATATTGCCGGGGAAATCGTAGGAAACGAGGCCTGCGAGCGCTTCGGCGCCCAGATGGCAGCGGCCGCCGGAATTGCTGCAGATCTGCTGCAAGAGCGCCTCGGCGAGCAGCGGAATGTCGTCGCGGCGCTCGCGCAGCGGCGGGATGGGGACGGTGATGCAGGCCAGGCGGTAATAGAGGTCCTGGCGGAAGGTGCCGTCATGGGCCTGTTCGCGCAGCCGGCGATTGGTCGCCGCGACCACCCGCACGTCGACCCGCAGCATCTCGCGGCCGCCGACGCGGCGGAATTCGCCGCTTTCGAGCAGCCTGAGCAGCTTCGGCTGCAAGGTCATCGGCAAATCCCCGATCTCGTCGAGAAACAGGGTGCCGCCATCCGCCCGCTCGACCAGGCCGGTCTTGCGGCCGATGCTGCCGGTAAAGGCGCCGGCCTCGTGGCCGAACAGCTCCGCCTCGATCAGGGTCTCGCTCAGGGTGGTGCAGTCGACGCTGACGAAGGTCTTGTCGCGGCGGTGGCTGCGGTCGTGGACGAATTGAGCGGCGAGCTCCTTGCCGACGCCGCTCTCGCCCTCGATCAGGATCGAGGCCTCCGTCGCCGCCGCCCGGTCGAGCTGTTCGATCGTCTTGAGGAAGGCGGCCGAGCGGCCGATCATGCGGCCGTGCCATTGCTGCTCGCCAACCGGCTCCAGCCGGTGGATCGACTCGCCCAACAGTGCCTCGCCGTCGGCGCCGCGAATGCAATGGCCGCGGATGCGCACCCGTTCCGGCTCGCCGGCATTGTCGTAATGCACGTGCAGGACCTCGTGGGTCTCCCCGGTCTCGAATACCTGCTGGTGCGGGCAGTCCTCGCCGTGCAGGTGGCAAGGGCTCGACAGCCGGTGGGACACCTGGAAGCAGCATTTGCCGATCAGCGCGCCGTCCTTGACCGCGTAGGCTTCGCGATAGGCGCGGTTGGCGGCGACGATGCGGTAGTCGCGGTCGATCAGGACGAAGGGATTATCGTGCGCATCGATCAGCGACTGCACGCTTGACGTGTCCTGGCTGGCCATTTTTTGTCCTCCCCGGAACGCGTCTTGAGCGCGCTCTAACTGCCATAATGTCATGACTCATCCGTTCTGTCATGACAGTTCCGAAGGGAACATCGCGGCGGATTTGAGGCAAACCACGGCTTTGCGGCGGATGGCACAGCAATTGCTAATATTTTCGGATTGACCGAACGGCTTACACGCCCATCGCATGGCGCGGCGGCCGCGGTCGCCGGAACAAGACCCAACGAGAACCGAGTGAGGACGCCAGGATCGTGTCTAAAGTGAGCATCACCATCACGTCCGGAACGCGCGAGCAGCTTCAGTTCGCGGCGATGGCGACATCGGTCGCCGCCGTCAGCGGCTACGACGTGACCGTACTGATTTCCATGAATGCCCTTCTCTACTTCGTCAAGGACAAGGCGCCCGAGGTGCCGCGCGAGGGCGAGATGGGTCGGTTGATCGAGACCAA
>Ga0209692_10005953_pt1 | contig 10238 bp, 8 predicted proteins | sample tdDd472_FD_187129 | JGI IMG/M metagenome (GOLD analysis project Ga0209692, IMG submission 187129) | Marine sediment microbial communities from the Atlantic coast under amendment with organic carbon and nitrate - tdDd47.2 (SPAdes)... | ecosystem: Environmental > Aquatic > Marine > Coastal >...
TCTCCCTGGGCTTCATGGTCTCCAGCTCCGTGAGTTCCCTTATCGGCCTACGGTTTCTCCAGGGCATCGCCTCCGGCATGATCATGCCTGTGGCCCAGGCCTATGTGGGGGACATCACCCCCAAAGGGAAAGAGGGCTTTTACATGGGCCTCTTCAGCATGGCCATGTTCCTGAGCCTCAGCATGGGGCCTTTCATGGGGGGCTTCATCAATCGCCTCTACGGCCTGGACGCCGCCTTTCTCGGCATGGGGATCCTGGCCGTGGCCGCCTTTATCATGGCCCTGATATTCCTTCCCCCCGTCTCAGAGGAGAAGAGCGCATCGACCCGAAAAGAGAGCGTCGCCGTCATGGTTCTCCTCAAGGACCGACTCATCCTCGCCCTTGTTACCTACCGGCTGGTGTACACCACCTGCGTGGGCATGATCTGGTGCTTCCTGCCCCTTTACGCCGATGCCTCCTTCGGCCTCGGCAGCGCCGAGACCGGCACCCTTGTCATGATGATGGTTCTGGCAGGCGGCCTTCTCCACATCCCCATGGGGGTTCTGGCAGACCGGTTGAACCGCAAACTGCTTGTGGTGGCAGGCGGCCTTTTTATCGTGCTGTCCATGTTTCTCTGCCTTGAAGCCACTGGATTTTACAGCCTTCTGGCAGCGGTGGTGGTGTTCGGTATCGGCGGCGGCACCTCCCTTCCCGCCCTCTCCGCCCTGGCCGTGGAGCAGGGCCGGGACTCCCAAAGCCTCGGGTCGGTCATGAGCCTTCTCACCATGGCCCACAGCCTCGGCATGCTCCTGGGCTCCCTCATTGCCGGCGTGACCATGGATTTTCTGGAACTGCGACTCGCCTTTCCCATGGGTGCCATTATCATGGCCGCAGGCCTGATCCACTTTACCTGGTTGAGCTTTAAGAAAGGACACACTGCGTTGCCTCCGGCGGCAAGGGGCTGAGCCCCTTGACCCCAGGTTCGCAAATGCTCGATCCCTCGTTCCTCGGGCACCTCCCATTCGCTGACAGGCGGCGCCCGTGGTGTTGCAACGTGATGATTCTTATGCCGTCTTCCCCGGCTGGCAGATACGCAAGAGCCATTGTGCTGATTGGTCTTCAAGGTTTCACCTCGGCATTTGCATGGCCGGATGACCGGGAAGCCATGCACGCGACCCGGCACCTTCTGAGATAATCGCCACCCCTCTCGCTTCAAATCATCTCTAACCTTCGTTCTTCAGGTACGTCACACTCACTGCCAGCACGGCCTAAAAAGGCAATCGCGGAATCCCGGCCTGCGATTGTAGAGTTGCGAATTGCATTCACCTCAGGTATAAATATAAAAATATCACACCTTTTACTCTCGTCCTTTCGGACGCCATCACACTCGTCTCTCGTTTGCGACTCCTTACACATGAGGTCATGCCATGCAGAAGCATTTGTCTTGCCGTCACCAGGCCGGAAATCGCCTCGCTCGTGCCATCGCTGTGTTTCTTACTGCCCTCCTGCTGCTCTTTTGGGGCTGTACCCCTGAGCCCAAAGGACCGGCCCTGACCCTTGCCCCCCTGCCCTACGCCATGGATGCACTGGCCCCGGTCATGACCGCCCAAACCCTCGAGCTGCATTATGGCAAGCACCACGCAGGGTACGTCACCAAGGCAAACACCCTCATTGAAATGAGCCGATTTAAACGGAAGTCTGTGGAAGAGATCCTTGTCGCCACCCGGGGCAAGAAAAATCACGAAGCGCTGTTCAACAACACAGCCCAGGCATGGAACCACGCCTTTTTCTGGAAATGCCTCACCCCTGCAGGAAACGCAAGGCCCACAGGCCTGCTGGCAGAGGCCATCAACAAGGAGTTCGGAGGCTGGAAGGGATTTCGAGCCGCATTTATCGATGCGGCGGTCACGCAGTTTGGCAGTGGGTGGGTCTGGCTGGTCTCAGACGATACAAAACTTCGCATCATCACCACCGCCAATGCAGACACCCCCATCGCCCAGGGGCTCACGCCACTTTTCACCATTGATCTCTGGGAACATGCCTACTACCTCGACTTTCACAACAAGCGAAAAGCATACGTGGAAGGTCTTTTCGACGGGCTGGCCAATTGGAAGGCGGTGGAAGCGCGGTATCAGCGTGAATAAATGGATGGCCGGTATTCCCCGAGCTGCCTGGAATTGTCACAACCATCAACCCTGGAGGCTGCCATGGTTTCCCTTATGAAATGGTCCGATGACCTGCTGATACACGTCGACGAAATCGACGATCAGCATCGCAACCTCTTCCTGATCATAAACCGGCTCATCGTTCATAAAAAAACCAACGGGCCCCGGGAGGAGCTTCTCGATTTCCTCCATGTCCTTGTGGCCTATGCACAGGCCCACTTTCGCACCGAAGCCCAACACATGGCCGATGCCCACTACCCCCTCGCCCAGGAACACAGCGAGGATCACCTGGAATTTACGCAAACCATTCAGGGCTTCATGCGGGATTACGACAAGGGGACAGAGGATCTGTGCGACAAGATGCTCACCTTCCTGAGGCTCTGGTGGCTTTCCCATGTAGCGGATGCCGACCAGAAATTCGGCGAGTACCTGAAAGAGGAGGGATACGTGCCGTAATGCATCATCACACCAGGCCCGATCTTTAAAAAACCAAAGGAGTGATTCAACTCAAGATTGCCTCCGGCGTCCCTGCCGGGGGCCAAACGTTTGCCCATTGGTATCGCTGGGTTTGATAAACAGGTCTTTAGGTTTTCTTGAGTGAATTTTATATCAAATGCGGATGTGATTTGACCCGAGGAACGAGGGTCAAAGCGCATCCGCAACCTGCTTTCAAGGTGTTTTTTGCCTAAGTGGCTTCGCCACCCTTGCCGCCGGAGGCTTTTTAAGCTGAGCGGTTACAAGAAAAAAAGAGAGCGCCCTCCGAATCGATCTCCAGAAGTCCCTCTCTGCCTTCCACCCACGGTGTCTCCCTGGATGCAAACACAACAATACCGTGGCCATCTGCCACCACATGCACCAACGTCCATCCACCGCAGTACTCCACCCGTTTGACCACAAAGGGGACCCCGCCCGTTGCGGAGCTGTCATGCAGCGCCACATGGTGGGGTCTGAAGAAGAGGGTTCCGGGGCCGCTGTCCTCGCTGGACGGCACAATCCGCTGGCCACTTTGCGTGACAAACCACCCATTTTCCACTCGGCCGTCAAGGGTGTTGGAAAGCCCCAGGAACGTTCCGGTAAAAAGGTGGCCGGGGTTCTCGTACAACCCCTTTGGCGTTCCGGTCTGAAGGATAACGCCATGATTCATCACGGCAATGCGATCTGAAAGGGTCAGGGCCTCCTCCTGGTCATGGGTGACGTAGAGGGTGGTGAGGGAGAGGCGATCATGGACCTCTCGGATCTCCCGGCGCAACTCGATACGCAACCGCGCATCCAGAGCCGACAGGGGTTCATCCAGAAGCAGCACAGAAGGGTTTGGTGCGATGGCCCGAGCCAGGGCCACCCGCTGCTGTTCCCCCCCGGAAAGGGTGGAGGGAAAGGCATCGGCCTTATCGCTAAGCCGTACAAGCGAAAGCAGGTCTCTCACCCTTTCCTCGCGCTCTTTTTTCCCAACCTTTCTCAGCTTCAGTCCATAGGCCACATTCTCCGCCACCCGCAGGTGGGGAAAGAGGGCGTAGTCTTGAAACACCATACCGATCCCCCGTTTCTCCGGAGGTTCATGGGAGATCTCCCGGCCCATGAGCTCAATGCCACCGGCATCGGCCTCCTCCAGCCCGGCCACCATGCGAAGAAGGGTGGACTTGCCACAGCCTGACGGCCCGATGACCGACAGGAACTCTCCCTTCTCCACGGTCAGATTCACGCGCAGCTGAAAGTCTCCATAGGTACGAAACAGGTCATTCACGTTCAGGGTCAAGGCTCTCTCCTCCCATCCATTCAATCCAAAGAAAACAGGCAATACAAAGGCCCATGAGAAGGCTTCCCAGGGCACAGGCAGCAAAAAAACGGTACGCCCCGATAAGCCGGTAAAGGGCAAGGGGGATGGTGATGGTATCGGCACGCGCCAGAATCAACGTGGCGTTGATCTCCCCCATGGAGAGAGCAAAGGCAAAACAGGCGCCCCCCACCAACCCGGAGCGAATCAGTGGCAACTCCACGGTGAGAAAGGTTTGAAAAGTGCCAGCCCCAAGGGTTCGAGCTGCAAGGGGCAGCGAGGGGCTGATCCGTTTCAGGGACGCGGAAACGGAGCGCAGCACAAAGGGGTAGGCCACCACCACATGGGCGGCCACCACCGCGGCCCGACTTCCGCTGTAGTCCGGAAAGAAGAGGGCAAGGCATTTGAAATACCCCAGCCCGAGGACCACGGAAGAGACCCCCATGGGAAGCATCATCGCTGTTTCGGTCAGCCGCCCCAGGACTCCCCTGCTCCGGGTGGTCACCCAGGCCGCGGCCAGCCCCAGGGGAAGCGAGGCACAAACGGTCAGGCAGGCAAAGATAAGGCTGTTCTTCACCGCCGTAAGGGAGAGAGAGGTTCCGGTTTCCGAAAACAGGGCCACGTACCACTTAAAGGTCCAGACCAAGGGTCCCGACCGGGTGGTCCGGGCCAGGAAAGAGCGCCCCACAAGGGCCAGAAGAGGTGACGCCACCACCAAAATCACCATGATGATGTAAAGGCCCCAGAGAACCTTCATGTTCCCCGAGAGACGAATGGTCCCGGGCCGCGCAGCCTGACCGCGCACGGTGTGGGCCGCCCTGTGCTGCATCTTTACAGTAATCCAGAGCATGGAAAGAGTGAGCAAGGCTCCCACCGCGGCAAGGGCCGCCGCCATATCCAGATCCATGCTGATGCGGGCGGCACGATAGATCTCCACCTCGATGGTGGTGTACCTGGGCCCGCCTCCCAGCACCAGCACCACGGCAAAACTCATGAAACAGAAGAGGTAGATCAACCCCGCGGCAGAGAAGATGGCGGGTAGAAGCCCGGGCAGGGTGACGGAAAAAAAGGTCCGTACGGGCCCGGCCCCCAGGGTACGGGCAGCCAGTGCAGGTCCGTCGCTGTGTCGTTCCCAGAAGGCCCCGATGAGCCGTGCAGCCAATGGGAAATTGTAAAAGGCGTGGGCCAGGATTATGGCGGAAAAGGAGTAGAGAATGGCAAAAGGTGGCCTCTTGAGGTCAAAAACGCCCATCAGAAACCGGTTCAACACACCGCTGTTTCCGTAAAAGATCACAAAGGCCAGGACCACCAGAATGGAGGGGAGCACAAAGGGAATGGCGGTGAGGGCTTTTAAAAGCCGCTTTCCGCGGAAGGAGGCCCGCCCCAGAAGCCAGGCCCCCGGCAGCCCCAGAATGAGGGACACCACCGTACTGACAAAGGCCTGCCAGAGGGTAAAGCCAATGACCCGAAAGGTATACGGGTTTGAGAAGAGCCGCACAAAAGGTGAAGGACCCTCTCCCCCTTTCAGGGCCTCAACAAAGATCACCGAAAGGGGAAGATAGAAAAGAATCAGGGTAGGGACCAGGGGGACAAGCCAGAGAAGCCTCCCCCCCCACCCTTTGTGCGATGAAGGAATCATTTGGAGACGGTGTCCACCCATGTGGAAATCCAGCCTTCATTCTTCTCCATGATCTCCTCAGGCAGAAGCTGGAGGCTCTTTTCAGGCTTCACAGCATGGGAGAAGCTCTCAGGAAGGGAGGTGGCGCTGTTGACCGGAAACATGATGTTGGTCAGGGGAATCTCCTTCTGGAAGGCGTCCGAGAGCATAAAATCGATAAAGGCTTCCGCAGCCTTTCGGTGGGGGGCTCCTTTTACAATGCCCGCCCCTTCAATCTGCATGTAGTGTCCGTTCTTAAAGGCCGCCGCCTTGTATCGATCGGTCTTTTCAAAGGCGACATGGTAGACGGGGCTGCTGCTGTAGCTCAAGACAATGGGTGCCTCGCCGTTGGTGAAAAGGCCATACCCGGAGCTCCAGCTGTCGGTGATGGTGAGAATGGAGGGGGTGAGCCGCTTCCAGTAGTCGGCGAAATCATCGCCATAGGCCGACACGGTCCAGAGGAGAAACCCGAGACCGGGGCCCGAGGTACGGGGGTCCATGAGAATCACGGACTTCTTAAACTTTTCGGAGGTCAGGTCTTCAAGGCTTTGGGGAGGGTTCTTGATGATGTCGCTGTCATAAATCATGGAGAAGTAGCCATAATCAAAGGGCGTCACCTGGTACTCCGGGTCGTACCGAAGGGCTTCGGGTACATTGTCCAGCCCTTTGGAGCGGTAGGGGGAGAGGACCCCGGCCTTTTTGGCTTTGGCCAGCAAGTTGTTGTCGATGCCGATCACCACATCTGCTTTCGGGTTCTCCTTTTCCAGCATGGCGCGCTGGAGCACCTGGCCGGAACTTCCCACGGAGATCAGCTCTACCTGGATGCCGCTCATCTCTTCAAAGGCGGGAATTACCTTGGGAGCAAGGCCCCATTCCGAGGCAAAGGAGTCGTAGGTGTAGATCACCAGTTTCTCATCGGATTTCCCAGCCGCCGCATAAGCAGGCAATCCGGCCAGGCACAGGCACATCACGGCCAGTATCAGTCGTTTCATCATGGTAAGCCTCATTTTTTAAGCTGTGAATTGTAAGCGGTGGGATGGCGGAATCCTGTTCCCTACGCCGGGATCAACCGGATCAGGTTCAACGGGTATCATCTCAGGCTGCCCGGAGCACATGCATCGCCCCGACAGCCACCCCACGGTTCCATCACGGAAAAAGGGAAGGGGCCGGATATCTTATCCGGATCGCCTCACTTTTTCGGTGACTGGCTCTTAAGTAGTCGGTGACTGAGGCCCCTGTCAACGGCTTTCTGATGAAATGAGTTTCAGAGGCCTCACGATCACCGGCCACGGGCCTCCCCAAGGGCCCTTACAAACGCGATTTATGCCATACAATCAAAGACATGCCATGTATTTCCAACACCATTTCTCCTGATGTTTCCATCTAACCGCCCCGTCTCCCTCAAACCCATCGCACGCGGAAGCACAAAGATGCCCTTACGCCAAAAAAGGTTCTGCTCCTCTTCTCCTACCACCAGAGTCTCGCCTGGGAAGAAGAGATCTACGATGCGGTCAAAAAAAGGTTTCAAGAGGCGCCCCATCCCGTGGACCTTCACGTCGAACACATGAATGCCCGTCATGGACAGCATAGAACCCACGAAACACATCAAAGACACCCCTGAAGGGTCCGGTGCCCCCATCATTGCCCTTACAGCCTGCAGCTTTGACTCCGACCGCCTGAAAGCTCTGGAGGCCGGGTGCGATGATTTTCTCGGCAAGCCCTTCGAAAAAACCGTTCTTTTTTCTCCCATGGAAAAACACCTCACTCAGCTCCCTGGTCCATCGGATGACAGATAACTGTTTCGAGCACTCCCCCTACGAGAATAGTTCACCTCCCTGGAGGCATGGAGACCTCTTTGCTACCCCGTCATCCCCTGTCTTAGTGAAAGACACCTGGTTTGCTATCCGCGAAATCGTCGTCAATGTGCCCTAAGCAGGTTACCTCCCGTCCACCTGGGGCGCCATACATTGCCGTTCCGGAACCTATCCACGCCGTGATGTTGTCTCATTCCTTTGCCTATAAGGGTATTCCGTCGCACCAAACAGCCCCATGTTCCCTTTCAGTCCACGATTCCAAAGCCATACCTCTCTCCACTTGATCTTTACCGGCACCTTATGCAATGCTGTTCTCCTCAACGAATAATCGTCATTTATCTTTAATATACAGAATTTTTGATTACCCAAGCTTACATCGCACCTTCCCGGGGGGGAGAGCGGTTGCCGTGTGAGGATAACACGACCACGTGGTCAGCCACGTCTGCACGTCGGTCGCAAGGCAAAAGTATCATACCATGAGCAATGAAAGACATCTGCTCCAGAGGGATTTCTACAGGCTTCTCCTCCGCATGGAAGGAGAAACCGAGTCCCCGGATAAAGCTCTCTCAGAAGCCCTCAACCTGATGGTGGGAATCACCGAATCCCAGCTGGGCTATGTGGAGCTTCGAGACTTGGACGATCGTGTCTGGTGGAGTACCCATCAACTAACCGACAATGACGTGGACCTGGTGCGACAGCGCATCTCCACCGGCATTATCGCCGAGACCCTCACTCGTGGCGAAACCATCGTCACCCCTTCCGCCTTCCTTGACGAACGGTTCAAAGACAACCACAGCGTTCGCACAGCCCGCATCGAAGCGGTCCTCTGCGCCCCTATCTCGGACAACGAGACCAAGGGGGTCATCTACCTGGAAAGCGACAGGGGGTTTGGGTTCGGTGCAGGCGACCATGTCACTGAAGCGGAACTCTTCTCCCGCAAGTTTTCCCCGCTTCTCAAACAATTTAAACGGCGACTGCTGGGAACTCCCGGCCATGACGATTTCGTAGCATCCTCCAAGGCCCAGGGCATGGTGGGCCATTCCGACGCCTGGATTCAGGTACTCAAGGAGGCCTCCACAGTCGCCCACTTTGATGTCACTCTCCTTCTTACCGGAGAGACCGGAACCGGCAAAACCCAGCTGGCCCGCTACATCCACTCCCTCAGCTCAAGACGGGACGCCCCTTTTGTTCACGTCAACTGCGCCAACCTGCCGGACAACCTTGTGGAGAGCGAACTCTTCGGTGCCGTACGCGGCGCACACTCCGGGGCCTACGCCGATCTCCCGGGAAAAATCGAGGCCGCCGCAGGGGGAACCCTTTTCCTTGATGAGGTGGGGGAACTCCCCATGCCCGTTCAGGCCAAATTTCTTCAATTTGTGGAAGAGGGGGTCTACTACCCCCTGGGGGCCCTCACCCCCAGGAAAGTGGATGCCCGCATCATCACGGCATCCAACATCAATTTTGACGAGGCCATTGAGGCGAAAACCTTTCGGGCGGATCTCTTCTATCGCCTCTCCGTCGTCCAGCAGAACCTTCCTTCCCTTGACCAGCGGGGCGAAGACATTGCTGAACTGGTAACCCACTTCACCGAAAAACACTGCAGGCATTTCAACATCCCCCTGCTCACCGTCACCCCGGACACCCTTGAGGATCTTTCCAGGCGGCATTACCCCGGAAACATCCGTCAACTTGAAAACCTTGTCCAGCGGGCCATCGTCAGGGCCTCCACCGCCGGGTCCGCAACCATTACGGGGACCCATACGGAAAAGGACCGGGCCCAGCAAGCGGTTGCTCCTTCAGACCACACGTACCGGGAGGGAAAAGAGGAGTGGGAGCGTGAATTTATCCTGAAGCACCTTCGGGAAAACCGATGGAATGTGAGCCAGACCGCACGCAAGCTTGGGGTTTCACGATCTCAGCTCAACAACCTGGTCAAACAGCATCAACTGGAAAGGGAGTTCGGTTCCGCTTCATGAATCATCGCAGCACCGCGTGAGCCACTGAACGAATCGGGCACATAAAGGGCAAGGGCCTTGCCACTATTAAAATATACACATTCTGAAAAGCCAGCACCGTACGCTTTAAACATGAATGTTGAACAGCATAGCATTGGAGAAACGCCCGGTACCGGTCGTTGTATAATTATTTTACAGCGAGGCCCCAACGTGTGTCCCTAATAGCTTGACCATCTTGCCCGTCAGACGAGGAAGACGGCATCATAAATCACCGTTGAAAATCTCACGGGCGAAGGCCGTCAGGGAATGTGACGAACCCGAGGAACGAGGGTTCGGGACATTCACGAACCAGCTTTTGAGGTGGCACACCTCGCCGCCGGAGGCTCGCTTTTTACCGAACATTGACCGTCGTTTTCCGGAGTACAGCACCGCATGAGAAAGATGAGACAGATCCCTTCCGGCACGACCCTTGCCGGCCGCTACCGAGTGGACAGGACCTTGGGCAAAGGTGGATACGGTTGCGTCTACGCATGCACCCAGATAAGCACCGGGCAGACAGTGGCCCTGAAACTGCTTGCCCCCGAAGCCGGGGAGGACGCCCCCCCCATGGCCCATCAGCTTGCCCGATTTCAACGGGAGGTGGACCTGTGCGCCAGTCTTCACCACCCCAACATTGTACGGATCCTCGACAAGGGACGCACCGAGGACGAAACCCTTTTCATCGCCTTTGAATATGTCCCGGGCATCACCTTGAAAGAGCACCTCTCCCGGAAAAAGAACCTCTCGGCCACTGAAGCCGGGGAGATCATGGGGCAAGTGATGGAGGCCCTCGCCCATGCCCATGACCTGGGCGTGATCCACAGAGATCTCAAGCCCGCCAACATCATGGTGAATGAA
>Ga0209692_10005954_pt1 | contig 10236 bp, 10 predicted proteins | sample tdDd472_FD_187129 | JGI IMG/M metagenome (GOLD analysis project Ga0209692, IMG submission 187129) | Marine sediment microbial communities from the Atlantic coast under amendment with organic carbon and nitrate - tdDd47.2 (SPAdes)... | ecosystem: Environmental > Aquatic > Marine > Coastal >...
GCGCGGTATCGGAGTTCTTATCACTGACCACAATGTGCGCGATTGTTTAGGCATTGTTGATCGTGCTTATATCCTCCATGATGGAAAAGTTCTCATGGAAGGCTTGCCTGAAGATATCGTCGAAAATGATGATGTGCGCCGGGTTTACCTTGGTGAAAGTTTCTCTTTGAAATAATAGTGTTCCTTTATATCCATTCATTAGCTTTTAATTTCCGATATTTTTGACAAGTTATAATATATCTTCTATGTTCCTTTACATTCATAGGTAAATAACGAAGATGTCAAAGAATATAAGGGGTGAACGATGTTAGAAGGTCATGCAAAATTAGGTAAAGCATTTAATGCCATAGGTAGTATGGTTATTAAGGCAGGCAGTGCGATTTACAATGCGGGTGATAAGTTTGAGTGCAAGGCTGTAGTTTCTTTATATAGAGATTTCTTGAGCCGCGTGGAAAAGGAAAAATCGCCTCGTGTCTTGCCGGAGCACATCAAAAACGATCCCGATACAGCTTATGAAGAGCTAGAGCTACTTTCTAAATCGAAGGAAGACGCTCACAGATATCTTCTTGCAGATGTTTTTAAGACAGATGGCGTTCTATTGTGTATGCGCGATCATATGGAATTTAAAGATAAAGAGCCGTTATTCTTCGCGTGTCCTGACGAAACTTTGAAGGATATTATTGTCGTCGATGGTGCTTTTAGCGCATTACGAGAAATGGGAATAGTGAAGGGGGCGTTGTCGATGCTGTTTGATGATTTGCCTTCCGATGAGCAGAGAAAAATCATGATGATTGACGGTGGGCTTAAAGCATTGGTCGTTATGAAAAGCGATTACCGTAGTGAAGAAAGAAAATTAAAGCGGAAGATTGATGAGTTTGCGCAAGATGATCCTGAAGGAGCTTGTCTGATGATGGTTGCTAAAGGCTCTTTTGGGGAATTTTATATGCTTGATTATGATAATGAAGAGCTGAAAGCGTGGTGTGATGCAGTGCCTGATATGGAGCAGCGCCAACGTGTTGCAGATGCAGATAAAAATGGTGTTTTGGAAGACATTGGTATTGATGTTGAGGAGTGGATTGCAGGCGGTCAGCTTGATATTAACCAGAGGTTAGCTGCTGGACAAAGGCTAATTATTTAGGATTTAATTAATGGACGTAATATATGACCACACCATTTAGGATTGTTGTTGTTAATAATGCTGAACCAGATATTCGGGATTTTGTAGCGCCTATCAATCAGCTTTTAGGAGAAAACGGTTATACCTATGAGCAAATAGAATATCGGCAAATGCTTCATATGGACATTGACGGTTTTCATGGTGTTATTTTGAGTGGGTCACCCACGGGTGATGATATCGCTTTTTCACATCAAAAATATTATTCGTGGGTTGATACATATAAAAAGCCAATATTGGGGGTTTGTGCTGGGCACCAGATTTTAGGAGTTCGTCATGGTGCCGAGCTTATCAGGGGGAGTGAAAGCGAAAAGGGCAACGATGTTTCCGTGCAAATAAAATGCGCGAATGATCCGATTTTTTGTGGGATGGAGGGGGAGATCACGACCTTACAAATGCATAATGACTCGGTGACTTGTTCAGATGATTTTACAATCCTGGCAAGCTCAGAAAAATGCAATAATCAGGTTATGAAGTCAAAAGACAGGCCATTTTACACCGTTCAGTTTCATGCCGAAATATCAAATCACGATATTATATTGAACTTTTTGCGAATATGTGAAAAACACCGTTTTGATAACGCAGTATAAACTGGTCAGAAAGTCTATTCCGGTACAAAAATATGGTTATTACGAATGGTTTGAGCTTCTTTGTATCCCAAGGCACTCATGTATTCATAAATTTTATCTGTGTCGCCATATATCGCAGTGTTCCTATCGATTCTTAAAAGTATCGTAGGCATATGCTGCTTAATTATTTCTGTGCCGCTTTTTAGAACCTCTAGCCCTAATCCTCCGGCATTAATTTTGAGAGCGCCAATTTGTTGTCCATCTGGTATTTCTGTTTTTAGAACATCATCAAGACGAACGAATTTTACCGGAGTGTTTGTATGTGCTTGCGGAATGTGGCGGGTGCCCGTTTGGCTGATTGAGAAGTCTTGTTGCAGATTATTTGCAACAGCTTCGGGGCGTATAGTGGTGTTGGAAACATGCGCGGTTTCTAAATTTTTGCGCAAAAAATCACGGTTTGTTGGTTGTGGCTCGAAGCTAATTACACGTTTGAAGAGTTTGCTAAGGCTAAGTGTCCAACCTCCGACATGTGCGCCAACTTCTACTGCAGCATCACGGCTGTCGACGTGTTTCATGAAGGAGTTAAAAGATCTGCGGTTGAATATGCCTCGACCCATAAGGATCTGAGCGCGCGTTTTAAAATCCGGTGCAGTTGGGTAATGAATAAGGGGTATGCGGGGTGGTCTTTTTTTAGTCATGGCGGTTGATAGCAAGAGTAAACGGGCCGTGTCAATTTTTTTGTGCATTTTTGTACATTTTTTTGTACATTTTTGTTTTTTGTGCGCAGGGTTTATCTGGGAGGAGGCTTTTCTTTGTAGCTTTTAGAAGTGTTCCGGTGTGTTGTCGTACGTTGTATCCTGTCGCATATGATTGTCTAGTATTTTAGGGAATTTTTCTATGAGTGTTTGCTTAAGAGCATCATGAAATTCAGGGCTTGTTTCTTCAAGCACTTTGCTTTCCAGCATACGGTGCAGCCTCGCGGATGCTATAGGTTTTGGGTGGTCTTCAAACTCTAGAATGTCGTTAATATCATAACCGGGATCTACTACGAATGCTGGTGTTGTTCCGGTAAGCCGTACGTCTTTTTCGATCGCTGAAACATCGATAGTGTACGTTTGGTCAATATTGGAGGGATCATCGCCGATGGATTTTGCCAAGATGTCCTGCTCAAGCATGTACTTATAGGCAACAGCGTTCACGGCGTCCCGAGGAGGTGTGCCCTTTTTCTCGGCGTCTTTTTGTATATGTTTCCTTAATTTTTCAGGCAGGAGATGCCCGTAATCTTTGGGCGTGGATATTTTGTATGATTTGGTTCTATCTGCGTGATTGTCCGATGCTGAGGCGAAAGTCTCTACGTTCCCATCAGTCGTAGGGAAAATTATTTTTCCGCTTATAGAATCTATTCGGGTATTTTTGAAGAACTCTAAAATATGCGGCGCGTATTTATCTTCACCTGTTGGGCCAGAAAAGATTTTGGAGATGCCGGGCGCTGAAGAAATGTGTTCTATATTATGCTCTTTGATTATTCCCATTTCCAGAGCTAGATATTTGGCGTTGTTTAAAACATATTTTTCCGGTGGAATAATGTATCCGTTATCATCAATAACGGCGTTGTTGAGAACATGTGATACCATTCCGCAATGATCCGGCGTGTGATGTATTACAGCTTTGGTAACTTGTTTTGCTGGAAGAAGATCCGGGCTATCTTTTAGGCCATGCACGGCTCCGGCTAGCATAAAGATAAGATATGCATCGTTATCCTGAGTGTCTCTTGTTGCTCTCGATCTTAGTTCAACTCTTCCGGTAGAAAAACGTAGAAAAGAAGTCCGGTTAACACTGAGAGACACGGGGGTATGTAATTCTTTATTCAGGTTTTCTGTGGAGTGTAATGTGGGAAGGCAGTCATATGCGGCTATGGTCATGCCTTCTACGATATTCTTACCTTTTGTTGTAAATTCAGGATTTTTCGGATCAAATACATTTTGCTCGTTTTCCCAAAAGCTTAAATTCAGGTGGTATGAGGGGTTGTTTTTCAATATCAGCCCGTATTCGGCGGCTTTTTTATACAAGGTATCGAGAAGGATTTTGCGGTTTTTGATTTGTTGTTCGGGGGATACGGGCTTTAGTTTTAATTCAAGAATATTTTTTCCGTCGTAATAACCTGTGCCATCGCGGGAAGTGCCGAAAATAAGTTCTAAAATATCGCGGGTTTTCTCATCCTGCTCGACTAGATCATACATAAGGATATCTCTGGCGCTAAAATCCGAGATAGCGGCTTGTTTTTCTTCCAGTTGGGCACGTTTTTCGGGTGTAGCACCTTCTATTTCACGAGATAACTGCTCTAAAAATTGTTCTTTCTTTTCTAGCCATATTGTATTGTTTAATACGGATTTGCTAGATAAATTAAATTCAACTTCTGTACCAACTTTAACTTCATCAATACCAAGATCAAATAGATTTTCTTGAAGATACTCCAGTTCATCTGCGATTAAATCGTTAACAGGCCAGGTTATGGGACGTTCAGTTGAGCGTACGGGGTAGCCGTCTTCTTCTGCTGTGAGCTGTCTTTGTATGCGTTGGTGGGAGATTACGTCCTGCCTAGGCATATTCCCAATCATCATGTCAGGGAGGCCGTTAACAAAATGGGTTATCTCCTCCATATTCATATATGAATATGAAGATAACATTCCCATAATTGGAGGTTTATCGGCCATATTAAGTCCCTTGAGTTACGACAAATCATAGCGCATATTTATTTAAAAGACATTAAATTTGTACTTGCTCTAATGAATTCCTGATCTCTAGTGCTATTGGGGGTGTTATTTCTACTTACTCGTGATAAAATGCGCCATGAACGAATTTTCTCAAAAGCTTGATCTCCGCCAGTCTCAGCAACTTGTTATGACGCCGCAACTTCAGCAGGCGATCAAGCTCTTGCAGCTAAATAATGTTGAGCTGGAAGAGTATATTGAAGAGGAGCTAGAGAAAAACCCGCTGCTAGAAAAGGTTGATCCGTCAGATCAGGAAGCCACAAGCTCGGAGGAGAGTGAAAAAGGTGAATCTGATCAAAAGGATGATCTGGATAATGCGTTTGAATCTGCGTACGAAAGTAAGGACTTTGATGCGGGATCGTCTAGCGCGGATATAGGGGCGGGAGGCGATTCTAAGTTTAATGCAGAGGATGATTCTTTTGAAAATCGGATGGCTGCTGAAAAGACTTTGCGCGAGCATCTTACTGGCCAGCTAAATATGGAGTTCGCGGATGAACGTGATCGTATGATCGGGGCTTTCCTGATAGATCGGCTTGATGAAAGTGGGTATTTGCGTGATAGCCCAGAAGAGCTGGCGGAGCGCTTTGGTTGTGCGCTGGAGCGGGTAGAGAACCTCCTTAAGCGTATGAAGCAATTTGATCCTACTGGTGTGTTTGCTTGCGATTTATCCGAGTGTTTACGTTTGCAATTGGAAGAGCGCGGGCAGTTTGATGCACCGATGCGTTCACTCGTGGATAACCTGCAAATGCTGGCTGATTATGATTTCAAGAAGCTTGCTGATTTATGCGGAGTGAATGAAACTTATCTCAATGACATGGTTGAAGAGGTTAAGGCCCTTAATCCAAAGCCTGCATCATTGTTCGATCACTTTGTTGTGCAAACGGCTGTTCCCGATGTTTTGATGCGTAAGATGCCAAAAAATCTAGGCGGTGGATGGCGTGTTGAATTGAATAGCGAGACTTTGCCTAAGGTGCTGATTAATCAGGAGTATTATGCTCAAGTTTCAGAAAATGCTGCGCGCAGCAAAAATAAAAAAGACCGCGAATATATGACTTCCAAGTTGGCTTCGGCGAATTGGTTGGTGCGGGCGATGGATCAGCGTGCCCAAACAATTTTGAAGGTGGCCAGTGAAATTGTCGAGCAGCAAGATGCGTTCTTTAATTACGGGATTGAGTTTCTAAAACCTTTGACGCTTAAAGATATCGCCGACGAGATCGAGATGCATGAGAGCACAGTCAGCCGGGTGACAACTAATAAATTTATCGGTACGCCGCGTGGTCTGTTCGAGTTGAAGTTCTTTTTCTCTAGCGGGGTGGTGTCAAAAAGCGGGGTGGTGCATTCTGCTGAAGCGATCAAGGCACGCATTAAAAAGTTGATTGATGAAGAAAAGTATACGAAAATTCTATCAGATGATAAGATCGTAGATATTTTACGCGGGGAAGGGATTGATATTGCACGAAGAACTGTTGCCAAATACCGCGAGGCCATGCATATTGGCTCTTCCGTTCAGCGTCGGAAGCAAAAAAAGAATTTGGCATAAGGCGGTTAACGGGGTATGACCTTCTTTTTAAAAAAAGAATACGGAATACAAATTGTTGTATATGTTGAAGGTATATTAATAAATATGCCTATAATAAAAGTATAAAACTAAACTCAGGTTTATTAACTCAAAAGGGACCTAAAACGATGGAAATAACCGTTCAAGGTAAACAAATGGATGTTGGTGATGCTCTTACGGATCACGTAAAAGCAAAGCTATCCGAGCTTGATCAAAAATATTTTAGCACTGCGACAGATGCGGCTGTGACTTTCTCGAAAGAGGGGCATGGTACAGGAATGTTCAGATCAACAATTACATTTAACATTACAAAAAATCTTGATGTTGTAACAGAAGCTGTTGAAGCGGACCCTTATGCTGCTTTCGATAGTGCATCGGAGCGCGCCGCTAAGCGTCTACGCCGTTACAAAGAGCGTATCCGTAACCACAAGAGCCGCTCAGAGAAAAGCATCGATGAAGAAAGAATGAAGGCGAAAGCTTACACACTTGTTCAAGAAGCTCTCGAAGGCACTAAAGAAGAAGCAGAAGCAAAAGACCCTGCGATCGTAGCTGAAATTCAGACTAATATTTTGAAATTGAGTGTATCAGACGCTGTGATGCGTATGGAGCTTTCAGGTCGTAATGCGTTGATGTTCAGAAATGCCGGTAATGGTAAGCTTAGCATGGTGTATATGCGCCGTGATGGGAATGTTGGCTGGATCGAACCCGACGAAGCTTAAATAGCTTCCATCGTTCTCGTTTGATCGTCGTTGCTTCGCTCCTTACGTATTAAAATACGCTGCGTTGCTTGCGCCTAGTCAAACAAAAACGCTGTTTGCTATTAACAATTATTAAAAGAGCGCTTTAATTGGCGCTTTTTTTTTGTGTCATTCCAACATTGTTACTTTAGTGTTCGTATCCTATACTAAATAAAAATATAGATTGTATGCGTTAGGAAGGTGTGCGTGTATTTTAAAAAAGAATGCTCCATCAGAGATTTTGTGCTGCGTGAAAGAGAATTTTTGAGATTTTCTTGGTTGTTAAATGACCGAGATGTTTCTGTTTTTATCAGATGTCCTAATAAGAAAGAGCAAGCTAAAGGTTTTAAATTTAACAATGCAATTTGTGTCGTATCTTTCGAGGCTAAGCCATCATCGAAGAATGGGAGAGTTTTTGGGGATATAGAAAACAATTCGATTATAGGTGATAATCGTTGGATTATGAAATATAAGGATAAGGAAGGCAATGAGATAATGTTGCCAGATTTTTCCAAATTTCCGGGGTATTTCCAATCATTTGTTGACCAAATTACAGACGATTTACACAGAGCTGTATGTTTGTCCGTGAATGCAATTAGGTGGAGAAAAGGTATTTTGGGCCCACATCAGCCGATGTCTCCTCGAGGGTGTTTCTGGTCAAGAAATAAGATTTTTTGGAATCCTATGCCTAAATCAATTCAGGTTTACGTGGACGTGCCTTCTACTGAGAGTTTCTCTACAGGGGAAAGAAAAGACGTTAGAAAAATTCTAAAAGCAGAACTTGAGGAGCCTGTGTATCACGAAATGTACAGGGAGGCATGGGCGCAGCGTCGTGTAAATCCTAGGAGCTCTTTGGTTATAGCGGTTTCTGCATTGGAGGTTGCTGTAAAAAATATGGTATCCTCAGTAGCTCCTCAAACAAAATGGCTAGTTGATAACCTTTCCTCTCCACCTATTGTGAAGATTTTGAAAGACTACCTGCCCTCATTGGTTGTTGAGAATACGATAGGGGGAGGTGTTCAAGCACTTCCCGAGAGTGTTATTGGGGAAATAAAAAAGGTTGTAAATGTAAGAAATAATGTAGTTCATAAAGGTGCGCATTCACTAAAATACGAACGTTTAGAAGAGTTTTTAACCACAATAAGAGATGTCATCTGGTTAATGGATTTTTATTCAGGGCAATCGTGGGCTTATGATCATATTTCTCTAGGGGTAAGGGGGCAATTAGAAAGGAAAGAGCAATAATTCAAAAGAGCGCCCAAATGGGTGCTCTTTTTATTTGGGGAAGTCACTTTTTATTTCAATTGTGTGGCAGAAAAATAAATTTTTTATATATTTATAGATTATCATATTAGACGTTTGACCGTAATTATAACAAATAAATACAGAATAGTCCTTTTTTTATAGATTGTTGTAAAATGAGCTTGCAGTGGTTTTTGTAAAATATTGATATTAAACATAATTTTTTGTGTGCGGCGCATTGTATTTTTTGCTAGCAATCTTTGTAAAAATCATGTAAATCCCGTCTCGACAGCTTGTTAAACGTAAGGAGTTGGTAATGGTGGGAATTTTAAAATATGTAGATTTTGATTTTTATCTCAATCGCGTTAAAGCGGATAAAAAAGAAAGTCTATTGCAGCTCGTGTCACAAAAGATAGCGCCGCATTGTTCGGTCAGTGTTGATCTGATGAAGGACATTTGCGTCAAGCGTGCCGTAAGTGGTGGGGTAAGCGTTGAAAATGGTATAGCAATCTTTGATTTGACATCTCGTTTTGTCAAAAAACCCGTAGCGGTTATTGCAACATTAAATGGCGGGATGGATCTGGAAACACCTGATAGCAAGCCCGTAGATCTGTTTGTAGGGGTTCTATCGCCTGCAAACAATGTATCTGCGCATTTACAGCATCTTTCAGCTGTGGCGCGCTTATTTCGCTCGGAAGGTTTGTGTAAAGCCCTGCGAGGCTCACGCAGCGAAGATGAGATGAAGGTGCTTTTCATGCCAACCCAAGACTGGATGGTCGCCGCTTAGCAACAGAATTGCGTTTTATCGTCGTTATTCGTCGCTTACGTACAAAACCCGTACGCTGCACTCCTCATGCCTAGCTAAAACACAATTCTGTTGTTAAGCCAACTGAGTTGTTTGCGTCTAACTAACCCAAAACGTCTTCAGTTTTTTTCTTATTCTTGTGCGTCATATAAATACGCTTGGACAAAACGCCATAAACTAAGAGCTGAAGCACGTAGGTGCCGATTGCGGAAATCAAAATCAAGATGGTTCCACTGAGTAAATTGTATGCGGGTAATGGCGAACTAATTTCACCGATTGCTAATAAAAATGCAATCATCCAGCCGCCAATTAAGCCAGAAGTAACCATGATGTTTACTATAATCTTGTTGCGCTCTTTCTTGGTCATGAGTCTTTTATATTTTAAAACAAAAAGGTAAGCGACAACGCAAGAGCTGACGATTACAGGAAGGAATATAGAAGTCCACTCTCTACCAAAAAGACCGTAAACACCATCGGCAATTAGTGCAAAAGCAACATGCGTTATAAAAAAGAGAAGTGCGTATTTGACGGCAGGAATATCCTCACCTTGTTCTCGGTTAAAATCAAAAATCTCTAGTCTAAAAAAGGAAGAATACAAGTTAAGCAACACTGCAGATGCAAACATTGAAATGGAGATGGTCAGCATAATAGCAAATCCAATTCCAAATCCCATATTTTGGGATGCTGTGAATGCTATGTGTACAAAATACCACCCAAAAAGACACAGTATTACTGGAATAAGAGGTAATAGCTTAGTGCCAAATCTTTTCATCAATTTACTCTCCATGGTTTAACCAAAAACTTATTTTCTATACGAAAGTATTAGAGAGATTTTTGCAACAAAAAAACAAAGCCCGAGTTAGCGGGGGTGGCTTTAAGTCGTAGCATGTTCTGGTTATGATCTTTTTATATTTTTGTGTTCTTTTCTTTTATGTGGTATATTAGGAATATGTTCTTAATGAGCAAAGGAAGGAGCAGAGAGCATATGAGACGATTTTTTATAGGCATTTTGGGGAGGGCATATCCTAAAAATCGCAAAGTGCGCTTATCTTCGTATAATGAAAATCGTGTAAAACTCCCAGAGCAAACTATACAAAATTCTGCGTATCTCCCGGAGCAAACTATACAAAATCTTAGAAAATCTGTGGAATTACCCAAGCAAATATGCAAAACCCCGGAAAAATCCGGGGCGGGTTTTCGTTATTTTGTAAGAAATCTTATTGAACCACGACAGGCTCTAAATCTTCCTGGCGAGCGAGAACTTTGGCTAGTTCAAGTGATTCAACGCTTACTAATTCCTCACCATCAGCGCCGCAGATTTGGAAGTATGAGGCGCCCTTTGTTTCGACGGGACGGATATAGGCAATCTGCCGGAGACCA
>Ga0209692_10005955_pt1 | contig 10234 bp, 9 predicted proteins | sample tdDd472_FD_187129 | JGI IMG/M metagenome (GOLD analysis project Ga0209692, IMG submission 187129) | Marine sediment microbial communities from the Atlantic coast under amendment with organic carbon and nitrate - tdDd47.2 (SPAdes)... | ecosystem: Environmental > Aquatic > Marine > Coastal >...
TAAAACGCATATAAAATGTTAAAAAAATAAAACAACTAAAAAATACAGTTAAAAAGCTTTGGCGCTTTCTCTTTATATTTTAAAAAGCTCATGTATATTGGCGAGTGGGGCATATAAGTGGCCGGGACTACGGAAGCGAGAAAATCGCATGGGTTCCGGTTGCCAAATAAAATGGCGAAGCTGGGAGGACGGCGGTGTATTCCGATCTGATTAATGACGGGGTTGCCCTGATGGTTGTCGGGATGGGGACGGTTTTTGTCTTCTTGTCCGTCGCCGTTGTTTCCGTCTCCCTGATGTCCAAACTGGCAGGGGCCATTGAAGCGCGTTTCGCTCCGCCCGTAGCGCCCGAAGAGGGAATTCCATCTGACCATATTGTAGCAATTTCGGCTGCCGTTGCCCGGTATCGGGCGTCGCGTCGCCGGTAGGCCGCGTTTGAGAAACAGGAAGACGTTGAAGGGAAAGTCTATCAATGCCTAAGCCTCTCGGTATCACGGAACTCGTCTTGCGCGATGCGCATCAGTCGTTGTTTGCGACCCGCTTGCGGATCGAGGACATGTTGCCCATCTGCAGTCAGTTGGATGACATGGGGTATTGGTCGTTGGAGGTTTGGGGCGGCGCGACGTTTGATTCCTGTATCAGGTTCTTGGGCGAAGACCCGTGGGAGAGACTGAGAAAACTCAAGGCGGCTCTTCCTAAAACCAAAACCCAGATGCTGTTCCGCAGTCAGAATATTTTGGGGTATCGGCATTACGCCGACGATCTGGTGGAGAAATTCGTTGAGCGTTCGGCGGTCAACGGGATGGATGTTTTCCGGATTTTTGACGCCATGAACGATATCCGGAATATGGAAACCGCGATCAAGGCGACGATTGCCGTGGAAAAGCATGCGCAAGGGTGTTTGTCCTACACGCTGAGCCCGGTCCACGACATGACCTATTGGCTCGATTTAGCCAAGCGAATTGAAGATTTGGGGGCGCATTCCATCTGCATCAAGGATATGGCCGGACTGCTTAAGCCTTACGTCGCCGAAGAACTAATCACGCGACTAAAGGAAACGGTTTCTCCCCCCATCGCCTTGCACGCCCATGCGACTACTGGCTTAAGCACGGCGACGATCACCAAGGCCGCCGAAGCCGGGGTTGACATGGTTGACGCCGCGATCTCATCCATGTCGATGACCACCGGCCACTCGGCAACCGAGTCCGTCGTTTCCATTTTGGAAGGCACCGAGCGCGATACCGGTTTGGACTTGGTCAAGCTGGAAGAAATCGCCGCCTATTTCCGGCCGGTCAGAAAGAAATACGCGAAGTTTGAGGGGACCCTTAAGGGCGTGGATTCGCGCATTCTGCTGGCCCAGGTGCCCGGTGGGATGCTGTCCAACATGGAGAACCAATTGCGGGAGCAAAATGCGCTCGACCGGATGGACGACGTGCTGGCCGAGATCCCCCGGGTTCGTGAAGACCTCGGTTACATCGCTTTGGTGACGCCTACGTCCCAAATCGTTGGGACACAGGCGGTGCTCAACGTTTTGATGGGAGAACGCTACAAGACGATTTCCAAGGAAACGAGTGGCGTTTTACGAGGCGAGTACGGCGCGACTCCCTCTCCAGTCAATGCGGAACTGCAGGCCCGCGTTTTGGAGGAAGACGAAACGCCAATGACCTGCCGTCCCGCCGATCACCTTGAACCGGAAGTCGATCGGTTGACCGTTGAGTTGGAAAAGCTGGCGGACGAAAAGGGACTTAAGCTGGCGGATGACGTCATCGATGATGTCCTGACCTACGCGCTGTTTCCGCAAGTCGGGCTGAAATTCCTGGAAAACCGGAATAACCCGGACGCGTTTGAGCCCGCGCCGACCGGTGAAGAGACGAAACCCAAAGCGGCGCAACCGGCCGCGGCGACCGTTGATAGCGTAGAAACATACAAAGTCGTGGTCAATGGAACGGCCTACGATGTGGAGGTCGGCCCCGGTGGCGCCGTAACGTCGGCTCAAGCAACGCCTGCACCGACCGCACAGCCTGCTAAACAGACTGGCGTTTCCGGTGGCACTCCCCTGGCGGCTCCCATGGCGGGTACTATTTCCAAAGTCCTGGTCAAGCCGGGGCAGACCGTTGCCGCCGATGAGGTCGTTATCGTCATGGAGGCGATGAAGATGGAAACGGAAGTGCGCACGCCAAACGCCGGGACGGTGGTCGATGTCGGGGTCAGTGAAGGCGACGCCGTCCAGTCCGGCGATACCTTGCTTTCCGTAGGATAGAGAAACTTCCATGGATATCGCTCTGTTCATAAGACTTTGGGAAAGCACCGGGCTTGCCGGATTTACCTGGGGCCAGGTTGTAATGGTCGCCATCGGTGGATTGCTGATCTATCTCGCCATTGCCAAAAAGTTTGAACCGCTGCTGCTGGTGCCGATCGGCTTTGGAGCGATTTTGAGCAACATTCCTTTTGCCGGGATTGCCGAGGTTTCGGCCGATCCGATGCAGCCTGCGGGGATGCTCTACTACGTCTATGAAATCGGTATCCATTCCGGCGTTTTTCCGCTGATTATTTTCATGGGCGTCGGCGCTTTGACGGATTTCGGTCCTTTGATTGCCCGCCCCAGTACGATTTTCCTCGGTGCGGCGGCACAGTTTGGGATTTTTGTCTCGTTGATTGGCGCGTTGGCGATGAACGTTATTCCTGGCATAGAGTTTAGCCTGAAGGATGCTGCGGCCATCGGAATTATCGGTGGGGCCGATGGGCCGACGGCCATCTTCCTATCCAGCCGCTTATCCCAGGACTTAATGGGGGCCATTGCGGTGGCGGCCTACTCCTACATGGCGCTTGTTCCGATTATTCAGCCGCCGATCATGCGGGCTTTGACGACCGAAGCAGAGCGCAAGGTCGTGATGCAACAACTCCGCCCCGTATCGAAGTTGGAGCGCATTTTGTTTCCGTTGACGGTTTTGTTGCTGTGCGCGCTTTTCCTGCCCTCAGCCGCCCCTCTTATCGGCAGTTTGACATTCGGCAACCTGCTTAAGGAAAGCGGCGTGGTTGAACGGCTGTCGAAGACCGCTCAAAACGAACTGATCAATATCGTGACGATTTTCCTCGGGCTCGGCGTCGGCACCAAACTTTCCGCCGACAAATTTTTATCGGCGGAAACTCTTGGGATTCTGTGCCTGGGGCTGGTCGCCTTTTGTATCGGGACCGCCACCGGCGTTCTGATGGGAAAACTGATGCACCGGTTGTCGGGTGGTAAAATCAATCCATTGATTGGCGCTGCCGGCGTGTCGGCGGTTCCCATGGCGGCGCGTGTGGTCAACAAAATCGGCCTGGAAGCCGATAAGCATAACTTTCTGCTTATGCATGCCATGGGGCCGAATGTTGCGGGCGTAATCGGCTCAGCCGTTGCCGCCGGTGTTTTGTTGGCGGTTTTGGGCTAACCCGAACTGAACCGCTGAAGGAAAACGCTACTTCTTTTTCTTTTTGCCGGTTTTCTTTCCAGACTTTTTGTCCTTAGTTTTTTTCTTCGCTGGCTTTTTGTCTTTTTTATCCTTCTTGGCCTTGGTTTTGGCCTTTTTCTTGTCTTTCTTATCGGTCTTTTTCGGCTTCGGGGCCTTGCTTGGTTTGCTGGCCTTTTTGGGTTTGGATCCGGCGCCGACCAGGGCCGTTGCCGCCTCGATTACGCGCAGAGCCCGGATCGGACCAAAACCGCGCATGGCACTGAGCGCCTCCGGTGTCGCCTTAGCAATCGATTCAACGGTTTTGAACCCGCCGGCTTTTAAAAGCTTGGCGGTGCTTCCCCCAACGCCGGGAATTTTTTCGATGGATTGAGTCATTTTAAAAGGCCCCCTAGTGGTTTGAGTCTGACGAATGGTTCCCATTCGTCAGGGGTCAAAAACCACGAGATTTATAAGAGTCGTGGTGCGCAAGACACAAAACGGAAAGGACTCTTCCATTTTGTTCGCACCACTAGGTGTGTCTTTAAACCCACTGTCATCTCGTAGTACGTGCAGCATACCAAGGTTCTTTCCTTTTGAATGTTAAATTCCATGTCGGCTTCGCGTTCGCGAAAAATTGAACGAATAAGACACTTTCGTTGCTCGATATTGGGGAAAAATGTTTTCATGCTATCAGGTATATGCAATCACCGAGTGGGGAAGCGGAGTTCACAGGCGGGGGGCAGCACCCGATAAGAAGCTGCGACCAAAACCGTTAAACAAGGAAGACGCACTAGCCGATGGCGCTGATTAAAAAGATTTCCGTCGCGAATGGAATTTTCTGGGTTGAAATTCCGGACGCCGACTTACGCATTCTTTGCGGCGCGCCAGCTGACGCGGTCAAACACCTTATGCGTCGCGGTTTGATCGTTCCCACCGAAGTCGAGGGAGTCCCCTGCGAAAGCGGGCCTAACGCCATCTTGCTTTCGGATTTGGCCCTGCAAAACGGTGCGTTCTCCAACTTGGCGGAATTTCCGGTTTTGCAAATGCTCTACCGCCAAGGAATGGCCTTGCCGAACCATCCCAACAATACGGGGGCTAGGCCGTTACTGATCGGTCATCGCGATCAGATCGATGCGCAGATGAATTACATTTACCGCGGCAATTACGGCTTGGTTTCCGAAGAGGAAATCATGGCGGCGGGATTATCCGAGGCGGAAGCCAAGGAACTCATGCGCATGAAGCTGAAGTTTGCCTTCGGTTCAATTAAGAGTTCCGAAGAGTTTCTCGATTCCTGCGTCGTGCGAGACGAACCTGCCGAGTTGCCGGGGGGAGCGGCCATCCGTCGGCTGAGCCTGAATGTGTTTGAGATTTCGTTTGGCGGCGAAGTGGTCGAGGTTGATCTCAATCTAGGCTCGGATGGAGGGTATGAGTCGCCTTATACGATTGGTTTCCACCAAGTCGGCCGACCCTTTTTCTCAATCGTTCATTCAGGCAATGGCGACGGCTGGGATATCAACAAGCCCTGTATGTCCTCGATCGTTATTTTTCAGGGCGCGATCTATTTGGTCGACGCCAGTCCCAACGTGGAAGACGGGCTTAAGTGCCTCGGCATCGGGATCAATGAAATCGAGGGTATTTTCCATACCCATAGCCATGACGACCATTTTGCCGGCATCACCTCGCTGATTCGCGGCGGCCGCCGATTGAAATATTATGCGACGCCGCTTGTCCGGGCGTCGGTGACCAAAAAGCTTTGCGGCCTTTTGTCGCTTGAGGAGAGGGACTTCTCGGAGTTCTTTGAGATTTGCGATTTGGAGCCCAACGTCTGGAACCAAATCGGCGGTCTTGAGGTTAAGCCTCAATATTCGCCCCATCCGGTTGAAAACAACGTTTTTACCTTCCGTGTCCTGGGGCCTCAGGGGTATCGGACCTACTCCCACCTAGCAGATATCACCTCGTTTAACGTCCTTCAAAACATGGTGACGGAGGATAACGACGCTCCAGGCATTACCCAAGAGTATTTTGAGCGTACTAAGGAAATCTATCTGACGCCGGCGTCTTTGAAAAAAATCGATGCCGGTGGCGGGATGATCCACGGGGAGCCGGAAGACTTCCGGGAAGATCATTCCGAGAAGATCATTTTGTCGCACCGGGCGTGTGAATTTAACGAGAGCGAAAGAGAAATCGGCTCGGGCGCGCCGTTTGGTACCGTGGATGAGTTAGTTCCTTCCTACCAAAATTTCATTTGGCGAAACGCTTACCATTACCTTCGAAGCTATTTCCCTTCCGTTGATCCCGAGCATCTGCGCAGCCTGATCAACAATCAGATTGTCGTCGTTAATCCGGAAGAGATTTTGCTACGCGAGGGAGAGCAGCTTGATGCACTCTATCTGGTCATAACCGGAACTCTCGAGGCAATTTCCCAAGGCCGTGTCTCAATTACGCAGATTTCTTCCGGCGCACTTTTGGGGGAGACGGGTTTCTTGCGGGGCGCCGCTTCCGACCGCACCTACCGGTCGACGAGTTTCGCTCAGGCGCTAAGAATTCCGGGGGTCCAGTATCTGGAGTTCGTCCGGGCCAACGAACTTTTTGAAGAACTGACCAAAAGCCGTGAACGCCAGGCGATGCTCAATAACTTCCCGTTGCTGGACGAAGGCATTCCTCAGACCACCTTTACCGAGTTGGCGCGAACGTTCGGAACAAAAACGCTTAAGAAAGGGGCGATCCTTCACGTCAACGATATGGAGGAAATTCACCTGATTAAAAGCGGCTGTTTGATCCGTGTCGTTGACGGTGAGGTCTTTGAAACCTTGGGGGCGTACGACTTCTTCGGGGAAGAAACAGCCGTTTTTAAAACGCCGAGCATTTTTTCTGTCGAAGTGATTGAGGATACGGAAGTCTATACATTACCGGGGGAAAAGCTGCGCAGCATCCCTGTCGTCAGGTGGAAACTTCAAGAGGTCTTCGACCGCCGTCGCCGGTTGGTCCTAAACCGCAGCAACAAAGACGACGGCGCTCTGGTTTGGCGAAAAAACTATGGCATCTCGGTTCAGGAAATGGACGCCCAGCACAAGGTGTTCTTTCAGTTAGGACAGGCGGTTCTTGTCGGCATCGCATCGAAAGAGGAGCCGAAGGATTTAGCCAAGGCGATGAATGCCCTTGTCGAGTACGCTCATCACCATTTTGCCGACGAAGAGACGTTGCTTGAACAATATCACTACCCTGGGCTAAAGGGTCATCAAAAGGCCCACCAAAAATTACTTAGCGATGTCGAGAAGGTGCGAAACGCCTTTTCAAAAGGGAATATTTTAACCGAAAGCCAGTTTAAGAGCTTTTTCGGTGATTGGCTGATCAAGCATATCTTGTCGGAAGATATGAAATACGGCCGCTTCCTAAACAACAAGCATATTTATTAGTTTCTGAGGTCCACACATACCAACTGCCCGTTTAAGGATATTTAAGTAGTTCCAGTGTCTAGTGTTAGTTGGGACTGTGTATTTTAGGGGTGTCGTCTGGCTGTAATTGAAGATTATTCGCCTAGTGGTTTGAGTCTGACGAATGGTTCCCATTCGTCAGGGGTCAAAAACCACGAGATTTCTAAGAGTCGTGGTGCGCAAGACACAAAACGGAAAGGTCTCTTCCGTTTTGTTCGCACCACTAGCGACAGAGGACCTGGGCATTTATGGCTGTAGGCGCTGCAATAAAATCTGTTTTTGGCAAGAAAGGCGGCAAGAAAGCGAAGAAGCCGGCCAAAAGGAAGGCTGCGCCCAAAAAAGCCGAGGTGAGTGAAGCAGAGCGCCTTGACGAAGAAGCGTTGGAGGCCGAGCGGGCCAAACAAAAACAAGGCTTCAACTATTTCTCGGCGTCGCGCCTTGATGTGGCCGAAGCTCTTTGGGACGAGGGAATTCTCACTCCCGGTGGGTATGATTACGCTCTCTATCTGATAAAAGTCCTCGGCTTAACCGACGCCAATTCGTTGTTGCAAATCGGTGGTGAACTAGGTGGCGTCGCCCGTGCTTGGACCCGTGCCTACGGCGTGTGGGTCGATGCGCTAGAGCGCAATGAATCCTTTGCTAAAAACGCCGCAGGCCGGTCAGCTCGGGAAGGACTAGGTAAAAAGGCCAATATCAAACTCTATGATCCGGAAACCTTTAACTTAAAAGAGCGTAAGTACGATGCCGCAGCGTCGCTTGAGACGTTCTATACGATTAAGGATAAACAGCATCTTTTCTCCGAGATCCATAAATCGCTCCGGCCCAACGGACATTTGGTGTTTTCCGATATCGTCAAAGGGACGGAGGGTGATTTGCCGGTCGATGTTGAAAAGTGGATGGATGACGAACCCTATCCGGTTTTTTTGACGACCCCGACCGAGATGGTCGACATCATGAAGGCTACAGGTTTCGAAATTCGAATTTCCGAAAATATTACCGCCGACCATCGAAAAATGATTATCGAGGGGTGGGTGAAATATCTGGGCAAGCTGAATAAAGAAATCCTGATGGAAAAGTGTGACGATGTCTTGGGTGAGTGCGCGTTCTGGGCGCGTCGAGTCAAGGCGTTGGACAGCGGCGGAATCCGCTATCAACGGTTTCACGCGATCAAGCTGCCCGACAAGCCTAAATTTTAGGTGAAAATAAACGTTCTGGGCCGTTGACAGGGAGCCCGGTTGTCCGTATGTTCCCGGCCTCGGGCTGCCCTGGGGCAGTCCAATTGGTTTTATGTGGAATTTTTAGACGTTAAGGACCAGAGCGATGAAAGTCCGGAACTCTCTCAAATCCGCGAAGACGCGCGACAAGAACTGCATCGTGGTCCGTCGCCGTGGCCGCGTCTACGTGATTAATAAACGTAACCCGCGTTTTAAAGCTCGCCAGGGCTAAGACCGGGAAGGTTTGCCGGTTTTTTAACCGGCCGTTGGGAACCGCGTTCGATCTTCGAACGCGGTTTTTGTCGTTCCGTGGGGCGGTAACGCTTGCCGGGAACTCTCTAAAAACAGATACTTTCCGGCATGTTTTTGCCGGAACCCGATTCGTCCATACTGACGCGCCGTGCGGAAATTATTGAACGCATGCGCGCCATCGTGCCAGAACCCGGCGGCGTTATTGCCGATGAGCGGGCAATGGCAGTCTATGAATGCGATGGCCTGACGGCGCTTAAGCAGCTTCCGCTTGTCGTCGTGTTGCCGCAGACGACCGAGCAGGTCGCCTCCATTCTCAAATACTGTCATGAGAACCGGGTGAAAATCGTTCCAAGGGGGGCTGGCACGTCGTTATCCGGTGGGGCGATTCCCTTGGCGGATGCCATAACGCTCGGGATGATGAAGTTCAATCGTATCCTGGAAATCGATTACGGCAACCGGTGTATCGTTGCGCAACCGGGTGTGACCAACCTTGCCTTGTCGCAGGCCGTGGAGGCGGAAGGGTTTTACTATGTGCCCGATCCGTCGAGCCAAATCGCCTGTTCGATCGGGGGTAATGTCGCTGAAAACGCCGGTGGTGTGCATTGCCTCAAATACGGATTGACGACGAACAATCTTCTTGGGGTCAAACTAGTGACCGTCGAAGGTGAGATTTTGTCCTTGGGCGGTAAACATTCGGATGCCTCGGGGTACGACCTGTTGGGGCTGGTGACTGGCTCGGAAGGTCTGCTGGGAGTCGTCACGGAGGTGACCGTGCGAATCCTGCCGCGACCGGAGACGGCACGGGTGGTTTTGGTCGGGTTCACGTCAAACGAGGCTGCGGGTCAATGCGTGGCGGACGTCATCGGGGCTGGAATTATCCCCGGCGGGATGGAGATGATGGACAAAGCCGCGATCCGAGCCGCCGAGGATTTCGTCCAGGCCGGCTACCCGTTGGACGTGGAATCCTTGTTGATTGTCGAACTGGATGGCCCGAAAGTCGAGGTCGATCATCTGATCAACCGGGTTGTCGACATCGCCCAACGCAATGGCGCGGTCAGTCACCGGGTCAGTCAAGACGAAGCGGAGCGGAACCGCTTCTGGGCCGGACGCAAAGCGGCGTTCCCGGCCATTGGGCGTATTTCACCCGATTATCTCTGCATGGATGGGACGATACCCAGGCATCAGCTCCCGAGGGTTCTAAACGCAATGAAAAAGTTGTCCGGAACCCATGGATTGGCCGTCGCTAACGTTTTCCATGCCGGTGACGGTAACCTGCACCCGCTTATTCTGTATGACGCCAATCAACCGGGGCAGTTGGAAGCTGCCGAGGCCTTCGGTTCTGACATCCTGAAGCTTTGCGTCGAAGTGGGCGGCGTGTTGACCGGTGAACATGGCGTCGGCGTGGAAAAACGGGATCTCATGCCGGTGATGTTTAGCGAAACCGACTTGGACCAGCAGGAGCGGGTGAAATGTGCGTTTGACCCGGCAGCGATCCTGAACCCAGGGAAGGTGTTTCCCCAATTGAAGGGATGTGGCGAACTCAAGAGCTTGGATGCCCGCCAGATTGAAGCAAAATTTCCCAACATGCCGCGATTTTAGTTGATGAAAACCTTGGTGCCCAATACCCCCGATCAGGTTCAAGACGCCGTGCGATGGGCTTTTGAGACGGCGACGACTCTTAATTTGCAGGGCCTGGGGACGAAGAGCGGTTTGGGGCGGCCGGTCACTACGGACCATATGCTTTGCTTATCGGGATTAAGCGGCATCACGCTTTATGAGCCTGAAGAGTTGGTCATGAAGGCGATGGCGGGGACGCCTTTGGCCGAAATAGAAACCGCTTTGGCGGAAAAGGGGCAGCGGCTGGCATTTGAGCCGCCAAATCTTGCTGCCCTTTTCGGCTCAAATGACA
>Ga0209692_10005958_pt1 | contig 10231 bp, 9 predicted proteins | sample tdDd472_FD_187129 | JGI IMG/M metagenome (GOLD analysis project Ga0209692, IMG submission 187129) | Marine sediment microbial communities from the Atlantic coast under amendment with organic carbon and nitrate - tdDd47.2 (SPAdes)... | ecosystem: Environmental > Aquatic > Marine > Coastal >...
CGATCTCGATGCCCTGGAACCGCGGTACATCGCCAGGCTCTCTCCGGTACACCACCGCGCGCTCGCCGGTGAGCAGCGGCGCCGTGGCGGGAATCACCAGGGGCGGTTCGGCGTCGGTGCGACCGGCCCGGGGTCGGCCATCATCGGCCAGTTCGGCCTGCACCCGACCGCGAGCCAGCATGCCTGGTAACAGGCGACCGCCGGCATTGTCGGCCTCCAGGCGCACACGCACCGTGCGGGTCCGCGCATCGAGGACCGGATCGACGAAGAGGACCTCGCCGGTGAAGGTCTCGCCCGGCAGGGCGGTGACCGAGAAAGAGGCCTGCTGCCCCGGCACCAGCCAGGGCAAATCCCTCTCATAGGCCTCCAACTCGACCCACACCCGGGACAGATCGGCGATGGCGAACAATGGCGCACCGGTCTTCACGTAGGCGCCCTCCAGGGCATCCTTGCGGACCACGGTGCCCGCGGCCGGGGCGGTGATGGTGATGCGGTCGCCTCCAGTGGATGCCACCTGGTCGGGATCGAGATCCCAGAGTCGCAGGCGCTCCTTCACCGAAGCCAGGTTGGCGGCGGCACCCGGCTCGCCACGCTCCACCGCGGCCTGGGCCGCCAGCAATTCAGCGCGGGCCCGGTAGAGGTCCGGCGAGTAGATGTCGGCCAGCTTCTCGCCGCGGGTCACGGTACGACCCGTGTAGTCGACGTGCAGTCGTTCCAACCGGCCGGGGATGCGGGCGGTGATCACTCGCTGTCGGGTCTCATCGGCCGCCACCCGACCCACGAGCTGGACCTCGCGGGCGGCGAAGCGACGCTCCACCGGTGCGGTGGTGATCTCGGCCAGGGCCGCCGCATTCTCGGACAGCACCAGGTCCCGGGGTCCCAGTCCCTCCACGGCCTGGTCCGCCAGAGGAATGAGATCCATGAAGCAGATCGGACACTCACCGGGCTCGGGGAGTTGAAACTGGGGATGCATGCTGCAGGTCCAGACCGTGGGCTCTTCGGCGCCGTGGGCGTGGACGTTGTCGGTGGTCCCATGACCACCGCCGCGCAAGGCGAAGCCAAGGGCGAACGCGGCCACCATGGCCAGGACCGTCAGGGAGGTGCGGATCATGAGTCAGTCCTTTCGGGCATCACGAGGTCGGCCGGCAACAGGCCGCGAGCTTCGTTCCAGTCCGCAGACGACACCAGCAAATCGCGCCGGGCCGCCAGAAGCGCATGTTCGAGGTCGAGCAGGGTTCGCTGGGCGGTGAGGATCTCGGCGAAGCCCACGCCGTCGGTGCGATAGGCCGCCAGGACGGTGTCGTACATTTGCCGGGCCCGAGGCAGGAGTTCCTGGGTGTGAAGGGTCACGCGGCGCTGGGCGTCGCGGTATCGAACCTCGGCCCTGGTGGTGCGGGCCGCCAGATCCTGGCCTACTGCCCGGCGCTCGGCCGTGATCGCCCGGGCTTCGGCCTCGGCGCCGGCGATGGCGCCATCATATTTCCCCCGCCAGAGCGGAAGGCTCACGCCGACCCGCGCGACCCAGGCATCCTTGCCGCTGTCAGGCACACCGTCGTTGGGCGCCTCGCCCACCTGGATCCAGTCGACACCGAGGGTGAAGGTCGGGTGACCGGCCCGACGTGCCGCCGTGGCCTCCCCCAGGGCCGCCACGGCCTCCTGGTCATGGGCCAGCAAGCGGGGATGGACCGCCTCGGTTTCAGGGGCAGCAAGGTCCGCCGCTTCAGGCAAGGTTGCAGGCAAGATGAGTGGGGCGTTCGGCCCACGCCCCAGTGCAGCATTCAAGGCCGCCATGGCCGACTGTTGCTGATCACCGAGCCCCACCAGGCGATCCTCCAGGCGGGCAATCTCCAGCTGGGCTTGCAACAGATCCCCATACCGACCAGAGCCGGCCTCGTAGGACGCCCGGGCCGCCGTTTCCAGGGACCGGGCCAGGGACAATTGCTGGGTCGCGACAAGCTGGGTCTCGCCCAGCCAGGCCGCCTCGGCCCAGGTCCGTTGCACCGCGGCCGCCACCGTGATCGCCCGGTCGACAACTCGACTACCGGCCGCCCCGGAACGCTGCATGGCCGCATCTTCACGAGCTCCGAGCGTACCAGGCCAGGGCAACGGCTGCTGCAGGGAAAGGATCCGCTGCTGGGGCCCCACCCTGGTCTCCACCGATTCGATCATCTCACCCCAGCTGAACCGCATATCAGGCAACGAGCCCACCTGTCGGGCCCTCTCCTGAGCAGCCTCGGCCCGAGCCTGGCTGGCCGTCAGCGAAGGGTGGTTGGACACCGCAAGCTGGACCACATCGACCAACCGAGATCCATCGACCAACGTATCGGCTGAAGCCGTCATCAGGGTGGTCGCCAGAAGGAGGGCCGCGATCATCGGTCCCCTCCGAGGTGATGGCGCCGCACAGACAGGACGACCAGCATGGTCAGGACGGCCGCGGCCAGGATATTGAGTGCGAGAGTCATTCCGAGACCTTTCATTCGTCGTTCGGCAGAGGTAATGCAGGGGCCATGCCTGGATTTATCTTGTTTACTGGCAAGTGCTTAACATTTACAACCATGCCAATTGGAGAATATTCTCCATTCTGTCATCAAGCGAATTGGAGAATATTCTTCACTCCTCGGGGAGGCCGATACCGTGGCCCGACTCATGCAACGCTATGGACTGATCGCCGGCATGGTGCTCCTGATCACCCTCATGCACTACAACACCGCCATGCACATCCACGCCGCCCACGGCATCTACCGGCGCCTCTACTACTTCCCCATCATCATCGCCGCCTTCCGAGGTGGAGCCCAGGCCGGCTGGTGGACCGCGGTGGTGATCTGCATCCTCTACATCCCTCACGCCTTCGGCCTCATCGGTTTCGACCCCGCGCCAACCCTGGAAAAGGTGCTGGAAATGGTGCTCTACCTGGCTGTAGGACTGGTCACCGGCGCCCTCGAGGACCGGGACAAACGCACCCGCGATCACCTCCGGCACAGCCTCGACGAGCGGGAACACCTGGAGCAGCAACTGGTGCAGCGCGAGCGCCTGGCGGCCGTCGGCCAGCTGTCGGCGGGCCTGGCCCACGAGATCCGCAATCCCCTGGCCAGCATCAAGGGGGCGGCCGAGATCCTCGGCGATGGACCAGAGACTGCCGGGCCCCGCGCCCGCATGCTCACCATCCTGCGCGAGGAGACCGGCCGGCTGAACGAGGTCCTCACCCGGTTCCTAGAGTTCGCCCGCCCCGTGGACCATGGCCGGACGATCCTCGACCTGGCCGAGGAACTGCGGCGACTCGAGGATCTGCTGTCCCACCGGCCAGAGGCTCCCGAGGTTCATCTGCAGGTGCCGGAGGGATCATGGTCGTTCAAGGGCGACGTCACCCAGGTCCGGCAGATGCTGCTGAATCTGGGGCTCAACGCGGCGCAAGCCGCCGGGCCGAACGGCCGGGTAGGACTGGCCCTGGAACATGACGACCTGGCCATCACCATCATCGTGACCGACGACGGCCCCGGCTTCACCGAGGAAGCTCGCGCCAACCTGGGCACGCCGTTCTTCACCACCCGAGACGAAGGCACCGGACTCGGCCTGGCCACCAGCGTGCGCATCGCCAGCGACCATGGCGGGTCGGTATCCGTCGATTCCGATGTGGGTTCGGGCGCCCGGGTCGTGGTCCGTCTTCCCCTCGATGGGGAGCAATCGTGATGGCCCACATCCTCCTGATCGACGACGACCACAATCTTCGTGAAGTGGTGGGATTCATCCTCCGTGAGGCAGGCCATGAGGTGAGCGAGGCGGGTTCGGCCGAGGAGGGTCTGACCACCTTCGCAACCATATCCATCGACCTGGTCATCACCGACATGAAGATGCCCGGCCAGACCGGCCTCGATGTGTTGCGCGCGGTGGCTCCTTCGGGCACTCCAGTGATTCTCCTCACCGCCCACGGCACGGTCAATCAGGCCGTGGAGGCCATGCGCCTGGGAGCCGCCAGCTACTTGCTCAAGCCCTTCGAACGGGCCGAGTTGCTGGTGACCGTGGAGAAAGCACTGGCCGAAGGCGCGCTCCGGCGTGAGAACGCCAGTCTTCGCGACCTCCTCAAACGTCGCCAGGCCGACCACGGTCTCGTGTACCGATCGACCGCCATGGACCGATTGCTCGACCAGGCCCGCCAGGCTGCGGCCTCCGACGCCCCGGTGCTCATCACCGGCGAGAGCGGCACGGGCAAGGAACTGGTGGCCCAGCTCATCCATCGCGAAAGCTCACGCTGGGAAGCACCCTTCGTGGCCGTGAACTGTGGCGCCATCGCCGGCGACCTGGCCGAGTCCGAGCTCTTCGGTCACGTGAAGGGCGCCTTCACCGGCGCCGACCGTGACCACCTGGGACGCATCCGCGCCGCCCACGGCGGCACCTTGCTGTTGGACGAGATCGGGGAACTGCCTTTCGCCCTGCAACCCAAATTGCTGCGTGCCCTGGAAACCCGACAGGTCGACCCCGTGGGGGCCACCAGGCCGGTGGACGTGGACTTCCGCCTGATCTGCGCCACCAACCGCGACCTCGTGGCCGCCGGCCGCGACGGCACCTTCCGCGACGACCTGTACTATCGCGTGGCCATCGTGGTCCTGCATCTGCCAGCCCTACGCGACCGCCGCGAGGACATCGCCCCCCTGTGGGAACATTTCACCCAGATCCACGGCGACGATGGAGTGACCACTACCCCCAGCCTACGCGCCGTCCTCGAGAGCCGCGACTGGCCCGGCAACGTGCGCGAACTCCGCAACCTGAACCAGCGACTGGTGGTCTTGCGCCGCCGTGATGTCCTGGACCTCGACGACCTGAATGCAGCCACCAGTTCCACCACGCCACCACCAACGTCCGGCAGCCTCCCCATCCTCGGCGACTTGCCCGACGACCAGCTCGATCTGCCCGGCCTCGAACGCGAGGTCATCCGCCGGGCCCTGGTCAAGTTCGGTGGCAACAAGTCCCAGACCGCCGAGTACCTGAACATCCCCCGGCATGTGCTCATCTATCGGCTGAAGAAGTTTGACGAAACATCCTGACACGGAGGCTCACCCCCATGGCATACGACGAAGGTCTGGCGGCCATCATCGAAGATCTCACCATCGGCCGTGACGGCTTCACCACCAAGCGCATGTTCGGCGGCCTCTGCTATCTGCAACATGGCAATATGGCCTGCGGGATTCATGAAGACCGACTCATGGTCCGGTTGGGTGATGACGAGTCGGCCCGCGCCGCCATCGACGCCGGCCAGGCCCTTCCCATGGATTTCACGGGCAAGGTCATGAAGGGCTGGGTGCTGGTACCCGCCGAGCAGATCACGGGACCCGAGGTGGTCAAATCGTGGATCGATCAGGGTCTGGCCTTTGCCGGCAGCTTGCCGCCCAAGTAGACCCTTACCATTCGACCACGGTCCATGGCTCGGCGTATTCCAGCCAGTTCCGCACCCTGAAATGAAGCGTCATCCCTTCATCGCTTACCAGGTTGTCCGAGGGCCAGAATCCCTCGGCGTGCAGGGCCGTGAGCATCTGCAGGCGGTAGTCGTAGATCTTGACCTCATCCGGTGAGAAGAGCAGCCCATGGGATTCGCCTCGATACGGTCGCTGACCGAAGTGCTCGGCGAAGAGCCCATGGGGGCCCGCCGGCGGGCCCCCTCCACCGATGAGTAGGGCACCTGAAGCCAGTCCGCTGTCGGCCCGGATGGTGAAGTTGAATAGGTCATGACCTGCCGGCATTATCTGAACCTCGAGTTGACTCCCTTGAAGATTGCTGAACACAGAGAATGGCGAGGGCGTGATTCCCGGCATGATCAACAGGTCGACCGGTTTCGCGAGCCAGGCCCCGAACCGTGCCTTGAGCGGCTCCCAGGAAACTCCCAGCGCGCCTCCCAAACGCACACCCACCTCGACCGCATTCCAGTCGGACACCTGGGCAGCCGTGCCAGAGGCTGCTCGATAGGCACGTCGTAGCCCATCGGCGCCGAATTCTTCCAGCACGTATCCCACGAACACGCCCGCCGGTGGGTAGGTCAGATCAGCCGACATGGAATAGAATCCCTGCCGCAACATCAGGTCGTCCAGCGTGACCCAGCCATCGCCGAGGCTCGTCCGCCCAAGCCGGTCGAGGACCCTGGGATGTCGGCCCCAACGCCCACCAAGGTGGACGGCCAAGCCCTCCTGCAACAGGGGCAAGGTGAACAGCGGCAACTCTTCTAGCCAGAGGCCGGCAAGCAGATGAGCCAGTTCGTGGGCATGGCAGGGATGGTGAGTGACCACGACATCGGTCTGCAGGTTGGCCACCCCCACGGTGGGAGCACCGGCCAGGAGTTCCACCGTGGCGGGGTCCGCCAGGAGATAGCCAAGTCGCGCATCATCGGGCAGCTCGATCCCGCACCGATCAGCCATGCTCTCCAGGCATGAATCGAGGAGAGCGACCTGGAAAGCGGGCAGTTCCCCTGGACCAACCCGCCGGTCGTAGACTGTGATGTGCCGGCCCTCGGCCCGGGGTCCCGCTTCGACAACCATCTGGACAGGTGAGACCAGCAAGTAACTCTCACCCGAGGGGACTAACCAATAGTTGTGCCGCACCTCCTGTGACCCTTGCTCCAGGACGACAGGAATCTGAACGGCACCCGCGAACCAGCCATCGCTGTGGTGAATCGGCGGCTCCAGATGGGTGCGGACCTGGCCGGATCGCAGAGGCTCCCGGAGGCGCCAGATGGGTGAGTCGCCATCGATCTTGAGCGGTTGGTCGGTGTAGGTGATCCCCAGGCGCTCGGCAGCGGCGAGGTCGATCGGACGCCAGCAAGCCCGGGCCGCCAGGAGATCATCGGACAGGACGGATTCCAGATAGAAATCCAGATGATCAACGGCACCAGAGAGGTCGACCGAATCAGCCAGAACGGGTGTGGTCAGGATCAAGAGGCAACCAAGCAGGATCTGGCGCATGCAGTCGCTCCAAGGCATGAGTTCGGGCACCAAGGGACCATGCTACCACTCACCTGGAGTGCCGACAAGCAAGCCACCGGCGGTCGTTGGGCAAAAACGACCGCCGGCAATCCCCTCACTATTCGTCACGTTCGCTCGTCAGGGGGAGTTGGTGGGATAGCGCCCGCCCGACCGTTCAGTCAGGGCACGACAGCTCCGGGTATAGAGATAGAACAGCCCGGGTAGGGCCGGCAGGATCATCAGCAGGACAAGGAAGGATTTGAGGGCCGCGGCACTCAGGGCCAGCAGGCCGAGGACCAGGGCAAAAACCAGGAAGAAGGCCACGAATATCAAGAAGTGTCCGATGGTTTTCATGGCGTCCCTCCCGTTCCCGGTGTGTGCCACGACTGCAAAACTATCGTATCATATCATAAATCCATGAGTCAATTACAAAATGCAAATTATATCCCCTTGAGTCAATTGTGCGTCGAGTCGAATGAAGGACATTCACTCGTATATTCTATATTCACAGTAATTTTTGAGATTTCCAGCATCCTCGCCCAGGAAGACCATGATCAACGTTTATCCCGACACCATTGCTTCCGTTGAACTGAAACAGACGAAATAAGGTGATCCCAAACGAAACCGGTCGGCACCATCCGCGGAAACAAGGATCCGAGATTTCAGGACAGCGCCCGCAATATGGGTCTGGCGCCAAAGTCGGTTCAACCCCATACTGCCAGGGTATTGATGCACCGATTCTCAGTCTTCCAGGAGGTCGCCCATGGTTCGCGGACGTCTCATCAAGTCCATTCTCACCATTGCCCTGCTCCTTCCCCTGGTCATCGTGGGTTGCTCCAGTGACGATGATTCGACCACGCCTGCGCCGACCAAGCCCAGGGCCACCATCGACAGCCCGTCCACGGGTGACGTCGTCTTCTCCCATCTCCCTGTGGAATACCGTGGCTCGGGCGTCAACGGCGCCGGCAATCCGCTGCATCCCGACCAGCTGTCCTGGTTCGAGGTCGTCGAGGGCGCCGCCGATGTTCTGCTGGGCACCGGTGAAAGCCTGGACCTGCTGATGGCCGTGGGCGATCACCAGGTCAAACTCGTGGCCTACGAGACCGAGACCTTCTATGGCTCCTCCACGGTGAACTTCACGGTGGAAGACCCGGCCAACTTCCCGCCCGTGGCCACCATCATCGAGCCCATCGACGGCGAGGATTACCTGCCCGCCCACGTGCGCACCATCTTCACGGGTATGGCCACCGACCGCGAAGACGGCGACATCGCCGACGCCGACCTGCAATGGACCAGCAGCCTCGACGGCAACCTCGGCACCGGCAGCTACCTGGAGTCGAACCTCTCCCCCGGGACCCACAACATCATCTTGACCGCCATGGACTCGGCTGGGATCGCCGGCGCCGACACCATCACCGTGTTCGCCCTCAGTCGCCCGACCAACCCCGTCGAAGACGGCAACTACTACTTCGGCAACGACTTCTGGCACCGCCCGGGCGAGTGCTCCGTCGAGCGCGGCGATGTCATGGGCGACATCACCTTCGATGTCGATGTCGATAGCGACACGGCCACCGCCATCATCAATGACATCACCGGCGGCATGATCTGCAGCCCTGAAGGCATCTGCGACCTGACCGGCGAACTGCTCCAGGGCAACGTCTGGGTGTACAGCGAGATCACCGAGGGCGACCTGACCACGCGTCTGGAGATCTCCATCGCGCTGGACAAGCCCTACAACGCGGTCGGCGTGTTCCGCCTGATCGAGACTCCTGACGGCGGGCCCTCCTGCATCCACCGTGGACGCATCGGCCTGGCGCTCAACACCTTCTAGTCGACCGATTTCAAGGGAGGCCCCCCGAGGGGCCTCCCCACAAGGATCCATTTCCCATGCGTTACAGCTCCGACATCGTGGTGATCGACCTCGAGGCCTCCTGTCCCACCGAGGACGAGGGCAACAACTCCGTCAAGCGCAGCAGCATCATCGAGATCGGCGCCGTCCGCCTGGATCGGCGTAGCCTGGAGATCACCGAAACCTTCAGCGAGCTCGTGCGCCCCATCGACCACCCCATCACCCCCTTCATCACCGGCCTCACCAACATCACCCCCGAGATGGTGGCTGGCTGCGACAGCTTCGCCGAGGTCGGCCGGCGCTTCCTCGACTGGTACGGTCCCCGCAACAAGGCCATCATCGCCGCCTGGGGCGCCTACTACGACATCCCCCTCCTGCGCAAGGAGTGCCTCCGCTTCCAGCTCCCCTTCCGGGAGCATGTCGTGGGCGGGGCCTTCGATATTCGTGGCCTGGGTGTGGCCTGGCTCGCCAGCCAGGATCTGCGCACCAGCGGCGCGACCCTGGAGAGCGTGATGCAGAAGATGGGCTTGAAAGACCGTTTTACGAGCCATCGAGCCGTTGAGGACGCCAAAGCCACGGCGGCCGTGCTCCAGGTTCACCACCTCGGACGCGCCCTGATCGATTGACAAATCCCTAACCCTTGAATCCCCGGGCCGAGTTTGCCACATTACCAGCGCGTGCCGGCCATCGCTCACGCCGGAAGTGGCCCGATACCCTGCCCGGGAGGAACGTCCGTGTCCGACCCCCGCCAGTCCCTCGAGAATCAGAAGCCTCATTTCCACCACTGGGAAATCACCAAGGACATCGTCGACCAGACCATCGACCTCATGCTCGACACGCGTCAGAGCGGTCATCCCGGTGGTAGTCGGTCCAAGGCGCACATGCTCATCAGCCTCATGCTGTCGGGCGCCATGCGCTGGGATATCCGCAACCCCGGCAAGCGGTTCGCTGATCGATTCGTGCTGGTGGCCGGCCACTGCGCGCCCCTGGTCTACGGCACTCTGGCTGTATTCAATGAAGCTTTGCGCCTGGCCTACGAGGCCACCGGCGACAAGAAGTACCTCATCGAGGGCGGCGCCGAGCGCACCCTGACCTGGGAAGACCTGGCCACCCTGCGCCACCGCGGCGGCCTGGCCGGTCACGTGGAGATGGCGGGCAAGAACCTGTTCTGCAAGTGGAACACCGGCCCCAGCGGCCACGGCGCCCCGGCGGCCGTGGGCCAGGCCCTGGCCCTCAAGAAGGCCGGCTGCGACGAGGTCAAGGTCTTCGCCCTCGAGGGCGAGGGCGGCCATACCGCCGGCTGCTGGCACGAGGCCAAGAACAGCGCCTACGGCCTGGGCCTGGACAACCTGCAGGTGATGCTCGACTGGAACGACTACGGCATCGACCCGCGCCCCTTCTCCAGCGTGGTCCCCGGCGATCCCAAGCAGTGGTTCGA
>Ga0209692_10005962_pt1 | contig 10227 bp, 8 predicted proteins | sample tdDd472_FD_187129 | JGI IMG/M metagenome (GOLD analysis project Ga0209692, IMG submission 187129) | Marine sediment microbial communities from the Atlantic coast under amendment with organic carbon and nitrate - tdDd47.2 (SPAdes)... | ecosystem: Environmental > Aquatic > Marine > Coastal >...
TTATCGATTGTTTGATAATTGTACCGATTAGATGGTATTTGGCAAAAAAAGGTTGATATATTTTTTCGTTATATCAAAGGGATAGAAGAACAAGTGGGCGTTTTAGACCGCTTTTGTAGTTAGACCCATTTATCTACTAACTTAGGGTCAAAATGATGCCCACTTTCACTTTTAATTAGTTGTATGGCTTTTTCAATGGTCCAAGGTTCTTTATAAGGTCTTTTCATCGTTAGTGCATCAAACACATCCGCAATAGCAACTATGCGTGCAGATACGGGAATTTGTTCGCCGGACAATCCTATGGGATATCCAGAACCATCCCATTTTTCATGATGATATAGTGCTATTTCTGCGGCCATATTAAAAAGATCGGAATGACATTTACTCAAAATATCATAGCCAATTTGAGAATGTGTTTTCATGGTTTCCCATTCGTCATCATGTAGCTTTCTCGGCGCTTTTAATATGCTGTCCGGAATTCCAATTTTTCCGGTGTCGTGCATTGGAGCGGCCATTTTTATGAGTTCAACTTGGCTAACGGACCAATTAATCGCATGAGCCAAAGCGCCTGAATAAGCTGCCATCCGCCAAATATGGACTCCCGTGTCAGTATCATTGTAATGCCCAGCTTCACCCAACATAAAAATAGCGGCTTTTTGACTCGATATTAATCCTGCTGTTTTCTCTTCGACCAATTGCATACAAGCTCGTTGTTGATCGGATAGGCTTAAATGGGTTTTTACTCTTGACCTAACAACACCAGGATTAATGGGTTTTGTGATATAATCGACGGCACCAATATCAAGCCCGTGCTGTTCATCTTTGGCTTCTAACATAGCGGTTACGAAAATCACTGGTATATCAACGGTTGATTTTTCTGCCTTCAATCGTTTACAGACTTCAAACCCATCAATATCGGGCATCATAACATCTAATAAAATTAAGTCGGGTGGTTGAGTTTCTGCAATTTTTAAAGCTATGTTCCCGTTGATGGCTATTTTTACATCATATTCTGCCTCTAAAATTCCTCTGAGAACATCTAAATTTTCAGGGGTATCGTCAACAATCAAAATCACGGATTTTTTTTCAGTATTGATGTTGCTCATTGGGTACTTTCCATTGCTTGTTTTAATTGTTTTAACATTTCCAGTGATTTTTCGTAATTGTAGGTTTTGATATGTTTTTGGATATGGATTAATTCATCTTTCGTCTTTTGGGTCATTGGTTTAGCGATTATATTATCAATAAGCTTTTCCGAGTTAGCACTATAGTTGCTCAGGTTATCGCAAAGTTCGTTTAACAAGGGTATTAACGGAGTCTCTTCAAAAACCGCCGTTGGTATATTATTGCCATTGTGTTCTTGGTATGAAGCAACAAATTGCTTAATGTCAGCAATGATGTCATTTAATATCGACGCAGTTTTTTGAATTAAGCTCTCACAATCGATATTTTTATTATCAGTTAAGACTCCTCTCAAACAATTTTCAAGGTCTTTTGATGCGTTATAGAGACTATCGGCACCGATATTGCCGGCAACACCTTTTAAACTATGTGCTGTTAATTGAGCTGCTTCGGTTTCCCCTTTTTTTAATGACACCTTAATATCATCAAGGCTATTAGCATGTCCATCAACAAAACTTTCTAAAATTTTTATGAATAATGCTTCATCGTTATCTATACGGAATAGCGCTGAATCAACATCAATGTGACGCAAACCTTCGAAAACTTTATTCTCACTATGTTGACTAACTTCATTTGTCACTTTAACCGGTAAATTAATCCACTTATTCAATGTTAAAAATAATTCCCTGACACTTATCGGTTTAGCAATATAATCATTCATCCCAACATCATACGCTTTTTCATAATCGTGTTTCATAGCATTGGCTGACATCGCAATAATAGGAATCGATTTATCTGTTTCCCGAATGATTTGAGTCGCTGTGTAACCATCCATTTCCGGCATTTGAATGTCCATAAGTATAGCGTCAAACTGTTGGTTTTTGAGTATATTAATCGCTTCACGACCATTGTGTGCAACCATTACATTCAATTTCTTACCCTCAAGCAGGTCGACTGCTAACTCAATGTTTAAGTCGTTATCTTCAACCAGGAGTATCTTAGCTCCGCTTAAGTTGTCAAGTTTATATTGGTCTTTTTGCGGTTGAGCACCAAGTTCATGAGCGGATTTAAAATTTGTTTCATTAAGCTGTTGTAGAGTTAACCGTAAACTGGATGTAGTTACAGGCTTTATTAAGACTTTAGATAGCTGAACATCGAGTGATTCAGCATTATTGTAAACTTCCTCTTTACCATAGGCTGTGACCATGATAACGGGGGGCATAACAGATGTTTGATGATTTGAAAGCTGCTCTAGGGTTTGAACACCATCTAATTCCGGCATTTTCCAATCCATTAGTATGAAATCATAAGGTTTAGATTTTTTTTCTGCTGATAAAACAGCCTGTATGGCTTCGTTACCATTGTGGGCCACCGTTACTTTCAAACCTAGTTCAGAGGCAATATTGGATAAAATTTCACACGCGCTTTGATTGTCATCTACGATAAGCACGCTTTTATTTTCGATTACCGGGCTAGAAGGTTTTTCTTTGTTTGAGTCCTGGCAATCACAAATAAAATTTGCCGTAAAGTGGAAAGTTGTTCCAACATCTAATTGAGATTCCACCTCAATTTCTCCCCCCATTAATGATACTAAATTTTTACTGATTGCCAGCCCCAATCCAGTACCACCGTATTTTCTCGTCGTTGAGCTGTCTGCCTGGCTAAATGATTCAAATAACCTCTCTTGTTGCTCTATGGACATTCCTATTCCAGAGTCCTGGATCGAAAATAACAACTGATAAACTCTGTCTTTTGTGGACTGAACTTTAGTCTTAAGAATGATTTCTCCACTATCGGTAAATTTAGCGGCGTTGTTGGCGATATTAAGCAGTACTTGAGTTAATCGTAATGGATCGCCGATAAGCTGTTGGGGGATCTGCGGTGATGTGTCGAACAATAATTCTATTGATTTTTCCTCAATTTTCGACCCTATCATGACTGATACGTTTTCGAGGACATCTTCTAGATCAAAACTGACATTCTCAAGCTCTAATTTACCCGCCTCAATTTTTGAAAAATCGAGAATATCATTAATAATCCGTAATAAAGACTCAGCGGCTCGATTAATTTTTTCAACGTAGTTTCTCTGTTTGCCATCCAATTCAGTTTGCAACGCCAAATAACACATGCCAATGATTGCATTCATTGGGGTTCTAATCTCGTGGCTCATATTAGCCAAGAAATTGCTTTTTTCGTTACTCGCTTGCTCTGCAATTTTTTTGGCGCGTCTTAATTCATCTTCGACTTCTTTTCGCAAAGATATGTCCTGGAAGACGGCAACGGAACCGGTTATGCTGTTATTTTCATATAAAGGTGCAGATATGATTGATACCGGAAAAAGCTTACCGTTTTTATTGGTAAAATATTCATCATCAGATTGATACGTTTTACCTTGTTTGATGCTCTTGTAGGTGGGACATTCGTGGGAGGGAACGTGTTGTCCATCAACTGTTTGAAAATGAATCATGTCATGAATATTTTCACCTAAAAACTCATCTTTGCTCCATCCGGTTAAACGTTCTGTCTCGGGATTAACAAAGATACATTTTCCTTTTTCGTCCAGTGCATAGACACCTTCCCCCATGGTATCAGTCAAGCTTTGTAAAAACCGGTTACTTTGTTCAATTTTTTCTTCCATCACCTTACGTCGAGTTATATCAGTACGTATTGCAATATATTTAAACGGTCTCCGTTTCTCATCAAGAAAAGGGACGATAGTTGCCGAAACCCAATAATAAGAGCCATATTTGGTTTGGTTTCTGATTTCACCATGCCATACCTTGCCATTTGAAATGGTATCCCACATGGTTTTAAAGGTCTCAGAGGAATGTAACCCTGAGTTCACAATATTGTGATTTTGCCCAATTAATTCTTCACGTGAATATCCACTAATCAGACAAAACTTATCATTCGCATAATTAATTATCCCGTCGGTATCGGTACCGCTGACTATAGCATGTTGATCTAATGCAAATTGTTGAAACTTTAAATCCTGTGCGAGTGCCTTTAAATTGTTATTAACCGTAGCGACTTGTCGTAAAATTTTATGGGCAAAATAGACAATAAAAAATATCACGATCAGTGATAACACAAATTGTATGAAGTAATATTCGTTTTTTCGTGATGCTACCTCACGTTCTAATGCTTCCAGTCGTTTTTGCCCCTCATAAAAAAGTCGATTCGCATTTTGAATCATACGTTTAAATAATGGCGACATGAGTTGTAATTTTTGCTTTATTTCAATAGCCGTTTGCATATAGTTTTTTTGTTCTTCATTTAGACGACTTTTTTCTCTCTGTTTCAACAACATTAAAACCTGTTTGATCCTATTGTTTAAATCTAATAATTTCGGACGCAATTCGATAGTTTCCAGAACATAATTACTGGAAAATTTCTGTGGCTCAAAAACTAGGGTTTGTCCCGTGGTCTCTTTTTCGGTTAAATTAAGAATTTTAGATCGTTTAAGAGTGCCGCCATTTTCTAAGAGGCTCAGTACTTTATCTAACTCATTTTGCCTTTCGGAAAACTCTCGTAGGACTAGCGCTTGTCTTTTTTTTCCTTCTGAAGCAGCAAACTTATAAACTGAAGCTTCCAATTTATAGATATCGGCAATAATTATTTCACCAATTTGCAATCGCACTTTCTCATTTTCGAGCGTCGCATTGAGTTTTCCAATGAGGTTGTTAAAGGTAAGTTGCATGACAACCAGCAGAAAAATACCAAATAAATATATTCCTAACTGAATATAGATACGAAACGAGGAGACGCTTTCTAGGTTGGCATCGGTTTGATTTTTATTTGACATCGCTGGGGATTAAGAAGCCATATTTTTTAAATATTTGATTACCTTCCTGAGAAGCGGCATAACTCATGAATTGCTTGGCTATCTCGGGATGTTTTGAAAAACTTAATAGATTAATGGCAAGTAACTTTGGTTTTGCAATCTCTTGTGGTAGTGGTATTGCATCGATATCATCTTTATTATTCGAAAAAAATGCTGTTGCTTTCCAGTTAATAATGACATCGGCATCACCTTTTTTTAAGGCGTGATTTAAGGTTCTTGAGTCACTGGTCAAGTAAACAGCATTATTGAGAGCCTGTTGGTATAGATTCTGGCTTTGCAATATATTTTTGGTCTCGCGTCCAATGCTTCCGCTTTCCGGGCTTCCAATGACCACCGAAACATCGTCTCGTAAAAAGTTATTTAAGTCATCAGTAATCTTTTTGGGGTTCCCTTTTGCGACTAAGATTGCAGCCTGGTTATATCCCAAGCTGACAAAATCCGTGAGCAAGCCTTCGTTCAGGTGTCTTTTGCGATACGAAAAAGAACCCGGCAAATACAAATCCCCCTTACGGGTAGATTTTAAACTTTGGTATAAATCTTCAGAGCCGCCTTGAGTGATGGTTATCTTAATGCTATGTTTTTTCTCAAAATTTTTAGAAAGCTCTTTAATGGGATTGGCCATGGTAATCCCACAATAGATTAATAATTCTTTTTTTGGTGTACCTGGCGAGCTTTTATCACATGATATTAAAAATATTGAAATCAATAATATTAGAATAGGAGTTAGCGGGAAATAATTTTTATAATTTAAATTGACTTTGCACACTTAAATTACTCGATATTAATAATGTTTAGAGATAGCCTTTAAAAGCTATATGTTATATATACTTGCGAATTAATTGTACAGGAATAATTTCCGAGATAACACAAGTCTATTCTATATTTTTGGGCAATTTTCAGGATTAGATTTAGATAGAGTTTAACGTAAGGTATTGACTATTTGAATTTAAGCTAATTCGTCGACCCCTAAATAAATATTATCTATTTGATTAATATAAATTAATTGTCTTTTGGGATCGTCTATTTCGACCGGAAATGTTATAATAAACACAGGTTTTCTGGTCGAAATGGTGTAAAAATGTACACAGATTCTTCTCAGTATCAACAGCTCAGTTTCTTTGGGGATGAGCTCATCAATCAGCTGGATGAAGGTGATCCGCTACTGCGTTTAGCTGCTGTAATTCCTTGGTCAGAATTTGAGCAGGCTTTTAAACCTCACTATTCCGGTATTGGTGCACCGGCGAAGCCAATCCGCCTTATGGTCGGTTTTCTGCTGTTGAAACAACTGGAAAACCTGAGTGATGAATCGGTAGTTCTTCAGTTTAAACGCAATCCTTATTACCAAGCCTTTTGCGGCTTGAACAATTTCAGTTTATCGGAACCCTGTCATAGTACCGAACTGGTCCATTTTCGCAAACGGATTGGAAAAGCCGGTGTGGAGAAAATATTTCAAATGAGTATCGCCCTTCACGGTAAAGCCGCACTTGAGCCGAATGTGAATATCGATACCACCGTCCAAGAAAAAAATATCACTTATCCGACCGATTCCAAGTTAGCCATCAAAATCATCAACCGGGTGAATAAACTGGCCAAATTCCAGGGTATCCCGCAAAGACGAACCTATGTCAAAGAAGTCAAAAGCTGTCGTTTGGCCATTCGGCATTTTCGTCATGTCAAAAAAAGAGCCAAGGCGAAGAAAGCCTTAAAACGCTTACGCACCATCGCCCACACGCAAATTCGCGAATTGAGGCGTCAACTTCCGTGCCATTTGTTATTTGAGCATTACCAGAAAGATTTTTTATTTTATGAACGGGTATTGGCTCAACAACCGCACGACAAAAATAAAATTTATTCCTTACATGAACCTCAGGTCTATTGTATTGCCAAGGGTAAGGACCATAAACAATATGAATACGGGAACAAAGTCTCTGTCGCCTCCACGGCTAAAAGCAATCTCATTGTTGGGGTGGTCAGCCATGAGCACAATATTCACGACAGTCACACCTTACCCGAGATTCTCAATCAGGTAACCGTATCTCGAGGAAAGCCCGTCAAACAAGGTGTCTGTGACCGGGGCTATCGAGGCAAACGAGAAGTCAACGGTACGCAGATTGTGTTACCGAAGAAAGCCTTAAAAACCGATAACCGCTATCAACGCGATAATAAGCGTAAGCAATGCCGGCGACGAGCGGCGATAGAACCTATTATAGGCCATATGAAATCCGTTTTTCGTTTAACCCGAAACTTTCTTAAAGGAACCATCGGTGACGAAATTAACTTATTAATGGGGTATGACAATCATTGGAACGAAAACTCCCTCCAAGGGAATTAATACCAACAATTAAAATCAGGCCTTACCTGCAAGAAATCAGTCCTCTTCTTCCTTGATTCTAAGAGGTCTTAATTCACCCTTTTTGATACTGTCATCCAAAGCAAAAGAGTACCGACCGATGAAGTTGATGTTTTTGTGCTGGAGTGGGGATAACCTCGCCTTATCATCATCACTTACTTTGTTGCCTGAGATATACAAATGGTCGAGAGCCGCTTGTATATAACAAGTATTCCAATGGACTATCGCATTGACGACTAATCCAAGTGCTCCTAACTGGCTTTCTTGACCATCTCGATAGCGTTTCCTTATTTCGCCAAGTTGGCCATGGCAGACGGCTCTGGCGACAGAGTGGCGGCTTTCGCCACGATTAAGCTGGGTAAGAATTTTTCTCCTGTAATTTTCATCGTCAATATAATTCAGTAGATAGATGGTTTTTGGAATACGACCCAGTTCCTGAAAAGCGCGGGCAATACCAGAAGGCTTTTTAGATTTTAGTAGTGATCGTATCAACTCCGAAGCACTTATTGTACCCAGTTTTAACGATCCGATAATACGCAACATTTCATCCCAATTTTGCACAATATGCTCATAGTCAACCTTATTACTCCCAATGTTATTTGGTTCACCATAATCTCTCTCATTATCAATCCTCCGAAAACGGCTTTCACCAGCATCCGCAAGTCGTGGACTAAACTGGAACCCTAATAACCAAAATACAATATCGCTGGCACCAGCCGTGTCTGCCATAATTTCTAGTGGATTTAAATCTGTCTGATGTTCAAGCAAGCCCTCTAGAATATAGATGGAATCCCTCAATGTACCTGGTATCACAATATTATGAAAACCGGAAAACCGGAAAACCGGAAAACCGGAAAACTGGTCTGAAGTGAAATTGTAACAGGTGATCCCGCGTCCACTTTTAAAGTACTTGGGATTGTGGCCAGCGTTTACGGTTTGAACCGGTGTGGAAAACCGCATACCATCAGCTGATGCGATTTATCCATCTCCCCACATTTTCGCCAGAGGATGTTTGTTTTGATTATTGACCAAGATAGCATTAGAACGAATGATATTTTCGGACCTTAAATAATTTTGTTGCACCCATTGCAGTCTGTCGCGGGTTAAGGCCGGATGATCTTCACGAATGACAGGGCCAAGGCCAATATTGCAGGCTTCAGTAATTAACACAGCACATAAGCTTATCGGCAGATCAGTAACCCTGGCATTTTTTATCGGTGATATGTCGAAATTCATCTAAAAATCCAGTCTTAGCATGGATTTCCAGGATCATTTCAGGAAGCTCAACTTCAGGCAACATATTACCTACCGTTTTTTTTAGTCTGACGAGGGATAAGGGTTCTTCAAGTTTATCTAATGGACTGATCGTAAACGTCGGTCTAGGCTTTGATGTAAGATCTAATGTTATGGCTTCATTTTTAGGCAGATTATAAATAGTTCTCGTTTTTACAGTAGCGTTCGTTGACCGACTCCAGCCTCTAGAGTTGCGAAAAATCGATTGCTGGAACCGCATGCTCGTGAAATTCAATCATCCCTAATAGACCTTTTCTGTGTGTAACTAGGGTTTGAATGGTGTCCAGCGCGATACCCTTGAAGCAGAATTACCGGTCAATTTGGCGCAATTGGATGAGTCAATAAATTGATTATAATCGATTTGTTTTAATAGAATAAACAAAAACTAAAGAAGTCTAAGCTAGAGCGCATTTAAGACTCGGAAACTAATAACAAAGCAAATTTCTCCCAAATGTTATGCTGTCGCCCAAGCTAAACCCAATTTTTAATGGTTTCATTGTGATGAAAAATTGGGATAGGAAATGTGCTTTGATTCACGATACTTAATTACAGATAACTCACAGCTAAGCAGATTCAGCATGAATAATAAGAATATTGAAATTTCTACTGTCTGTGATGATTCGATTTTATCCTAAGGATGGAGCGCGATTTGTTAGTGCAAGCTGCAGTCAATGTTATGCATTAGATGAAAGCTTTGGAGAATAATATCTCTCGTCATTTTTATGAACTTTACCCGATAACTCATAGTTTTAGCTTATCTGCCGATACTATATTTATGTCCGAACACAGAGCATTTTATGAAAAATACCATTCAACCCACGCTAAAAGAGCGAGTTATGCGAGATGATGATTTTATTGTCTCTAAAACAGACTTAAAAGGGCGTATTACTTACGCAAATGAAATATTTATTGAATTTAGCGGCTATAGTCAGTATGAATTATTAAATACTCAACATAATATTATCCGTCATCCCGATATGCCTCGAGCCGTTTTTCACCTACTTTGGAAAACCCTTGAATCCGGTCGTGAGTTTAATGGTTATGTCAAAAACATGTCCAAAGATGGAAGCTTTTATTGGGTCTTTGCCAACGTAACACCGAGTTATGATGAGAATAAGGCTGTTATTGGATATTACTCAGTCCGACGTAAACCCTCCGCTCAAGCTGTCTCTGTGGTGGACCCCATCTATAAAGAAATGTTGGCAGCAGAAAAAAAAGCCGGAGCCAAAAACGCTATTGATGTGGCGACTCAGTTATTATTAGACAAACTACAAGGAGTTGATTATGAGCAATTCGCTCTATCAATTTGAAGCCAAAACCATTCGACTTTTTATTGCGCTAGTCTTATTTGTTGGCCCCCTGTATTCTCTACTTATTTATGGTCTTGACCCGGTTTATATTGTCTTAATAGTCATTAGCGGCATCCTTCTTTTTGTACAGGCAAAAATTAACCATTATAAGTTAGAAATTGAAGAAGCCCTGCAACGAGTCACCCAAAACATGGTTGCCGGAAAACTGGAAGACCGTGTTTTTCCCATCAATACTGCCATTAAAACCCGATTAAATGGTATTTCATTATCGGTCAACAATACCCTTAATCAAATGGAAACCTTTATCC
>Ga0209692_10005964_pt1 | contig 10223 bp, 9 predicted proteins | sample tdDd472_FD_187129 | JGI IMG/M metagenome (GOLD analysis project Ga0209692, IMG submission 187129) | Marine sediment microbial communities from the Atlantic coast under amendment with organic carbon and nitrate - tdDd47.2 (SPAdes)... | ecosystem: Environmental > Aquatic > Marine > Coastal >...
CGAAGCGATGAACGGGTTCTTCGATGAGCTCGAAGAACGCGGCGTCATGACGGCGAAAGACTGAGCGGCTCACCCAGTGCACACCAACGCGCCAACACCGAATGCGCCGTACTCTTGGACCTCGCTCGTGGGGGCCGCGCTGCATGCGCGTGTCGAGGCCCGACGCCGCAAGCTCTCCAAACTGGATCTTTGGGACAAGAACACCCAGCGTCTGCAGGTCGGGGAGTTGTCCAAGAATCTGAGCAGCGCCAAATCGACCCGGTTCGGGCGATCGCACGGGTTCGATTCTATTCTCCGATATGACAATGAGATAGACCGATTGCGTGCGTATCAGGCAGAGGTGCCGATCTCCGATTGGTACACGTTTCAGGACGATATCGTCGCGATGCGTGAGCACGGCGAATCAGATGTCCTTTGGGCAGGCAGGGTCATGCGATTTGCCCAAACCTCTGGTACAACCGCCGGTGATAAGTTCATACCAGTCTCAGATGAGATGATGCGATCGAACTACCTCGCATCGCTGGATATATTCGCGCATCTGATCAATCGCGGCGTGCACCCGGGGCGTGTTATGGGGGGGCGTTGCCTGTTCCTTGGGGGGTCGACTGATCTGGAGTTCAACGAGCACGGGATCGCGACGGGGGATTTGTCGGGGTTGGTGACGCCGTTGATTACATGGCCGTTGTCGATGATCTACTCGCCAGGTCCGAGCATCGCGTTGCTGAATCACTGGCCAGACAAGATCGAGGCGATGGCAAGGCTCACCATCGATCAGGACATCCGGTTTATCTCGGGCATGCCGAGCTGGGCACTGGTCTTGATCGATCGGGTGATCGAGCTCGCACGCGAACGCGGGGTCGACGCGAAGTGCGCCCGCGATGTGTGGCCCAACCTCGAAGTATTCGTGCACGGCGGGGTGAACTATGTTCCGTTCATCGAACGCATGTGCCGAGCCTACTCGGGTGACCCGAGCATTGATTTCCCCTCGCGTCAGGAGCTCTACCCCGCTTCCGAGGGGTTCATCGCGATGCAGGATATGACGGGTGATCCGGGGATGCGGTTGCTCGTCGATAATGGGATCTTCTACGAGTTCGTTCCCTTGGAACAGATCGATGACGACGACCCGGATGTCTTCACCTGCTGGCAGGTCGAGAAGGGGCAGAAGTATGTCGTGGTCATGTCCACGGATGCGGGGCTGTGGCGCTATGTGATCGGAGATGTGGTCGAGTTTGACGACATCCCGTCGGGGGCGCAGCGGGACGGTTCAACCCGGAACGGGACGGGCCCTGCGCGATTGCGGATCGTGGGGCGGCATCGGCACTTCATCAACGCGTTTGGCGAGAACCTCATCGGCGAGCACATTGAGCACGGCGTCGCGTGCGCGTCTTCGCAAACCGGGATCACGGTGGGGGAGTTCACCGCCGCGCCCGTCTATCCCAGCGAGACGAACCGAGCCGGGTTGGAACTGGCGATCGAGTTCGAGTCCTTCCCCGGCGAGGACAGGTTGCACGCTTTCGGGGATGCGTTCGATCGGGCGATCCGAGCTGAGAATGTGGATTACAACACTAAACGCTCGGATGATCTGGGGATGGCACCTCCAACGATAACGGCACTTGCGATGGGGACTTTTCATCGCTGGCTTGATCGCAAGGGCAAACTCGGCGGTCAGCACAAATGCCCCCGCTGCGCAAACCATCGCGAGATCATCACCGAGGTGATCGAATCGGCCGATCTGGCCGGGACGCGTTAGGCGGCTAAGATATCCCTACGACCTATCAGCTGGTATTGCGCACTCAAAAGTATGGTAACGCATCCGTGTTTTGGGTGTCTGTGCATCTGATTACCGACACAAGCGATCAATCTGACACATGACGAAGGAGTACTCGATGGGAACGGATAACACAGGAGCTTGCAACGATTTACGAGCTGTTTGCCTGGCAGCAGATGCGATTCTCGCACAGTGCGGCGACTATATCGATCAGGTCCATGATGCCCAGTATGTCCAGGAATCCAAGGTCGTCCCAGGGGGGACGATCGGCAAGCATGTTCGACACACACTCGATCACTTTCGTTGCGCGATCACCACGGATTGCACCGAGCCCATCGATTACGATCATCGCAAAAGAGGCGGATCCGTAGAGGAAGATCGCGATGCCGCGAAAGAGGAAATCGCAACCCTCCGCTCGCTCATGGCTGAGATGAGTGTCGAGGATCTCGACAAGACCGTCACGACGCGGGTTATGCTCTGCGGCGACGGTCAGACCGCAGAACTGCACTCCACCCGCGCTCGCGAAATCTTCTTTGCGATGCACCACGCGATCCATCACAACGCGATTCTCAAAGCAATCGCGCTCGAGCTCGGGTTTGCCTGCCCCGACGGGTTCGGGACGGCACCATCTACGATCAACTTCGAGCAGGCAGGGGTGAAGTAAACTCCCATGTGTACGATCTCAATTGTCCCAGTTGAAAACGGGTATCGGGTGATGCATTCACGCGATGAGCTGCGTTCGCGTTCACCCGAGCAGGCCCCGGCGTGGCGGATGCTCGAGAATGGGAAGACCGCGTGCTGGCCGACGGATACCGATGCCGGGGGAACCTGGGTCGCCGTCCGCGAGGATGGGTTCTACCTAGGACTGGTCAATCTGAATCTAAACGATGACAAGCTCGATCCGGGATTGCCCGAGGCGTTTCACATCTCTCGGGGGACCCTGATCCCGCAGTTGATGGAAGCTGATGATGTCGAGGATGCACTCAACCGCTTGACCACGATGGACCTACGCGGAATGAAGCCGTTCCGCCTGCTTCTGGTTGGCCCGGTCGAGGGTGGGGGATTCGCGTCGGCGATCGCTCGATTCGGCGGCGTGCGGGTCACGCTCCCCGCACCGTTCGAGCCGGTAGTCCGCCCCAGATGCCTCGCATCGTCAGGGCTTGGTGACCAACTGGTGCAGTGCCGACTCCCGTTGTTTCGAGAGATGGTGGTGCCCGATCCGTCGCCTGAGAATCAGCGCGCGTTCCATTTTCACCAGTGGCCTGACAAGCTTGAGTACTCGGTCCTGATGTCGCGTGAGAACGCGCGGACTTCGAGTGTGACATCCGTTGAACACACGGGGACGGATCTGCCGAATGTGGTGTATGAATCCGTGGCCGAAGCATGCCCGGAAGCGGACCCCGTGGGGTCTGAGATGCTACAGTAGAGGCACCATGAGCGAGTTCATCCAAGACCTGATCGATTGGCAGTTCATTGTCAGCGCCCTCGTCCTCGCGATCGGCGTTCACGCCGTCCTCGGGCTCGTTGCGTACGGCGTGTACCTCGAGCGCAAAATCAGTGCGTACATTCAAGACCGGATCGGTCCAAACCGGGTCGGTTTGGACTTTGGTCTTCCGTTTCTCAAGTTCCTTCGCGGATTGCTCGCGCTGGGTCAGCCGCTGGCGGACGGGATCAAGTTCTTCGTGAAGGAAGACTTCACTCCCACGAATGTCGACAAGGTGCTCTTTACCCTCGCACCGATCTTCGCCGTGGTTCCCGCGCTGATCGGGTTCGTGGTGATGCCCTGGGGCGGGTACTTCGAGATCCCGGCCGCTCAGGATATGGCGTTCTTCAACTGGCTGTTTGGCGCGCCCGGTTTCCTGGGTGACACATTCTTCTTCCTCTTCGGGCACATCGACGCCCAGACGGTTTCGGTCTCGGGTGCCGAGGTCCACATCGGGATTATCTACCTGCTCGCGGTCGCCTCGATCGGAGTCTATGGCGTCACGCTTGGCGGATGGGCGTCCAACAACAAGTATTCCATGCTCGGCGGTTTGCGTGCGACGGCTCAGATGATCTCCTACGAGATTCCGCTCGGGCTCGCGCTGCTTTCCACGCTGCTGATCACGGGCACCTTCATGCCCAACGAGATCGTCGCATATCAGGTTGAGAATGGCTGGATGATGCTTTCGATGCCGCTCGCGGCGATCCTCTTCTATGTGTGCGGGCTCGCGGAAGCGAACCGTGCCCCGTTCGACAACGCGGAAGCCGAGCAGGAACTCGTCGGCGGGTTCCACACGGAATACTCGTCCATGCGATTCGCGCTCTACTTCCTTGCGGAGTACGCGCATCTCGTGACGGCGTGTGCGTTCTTCGTGCTCCTGTTTATGGGTGGGTACCACCTCCCGGTGCTGGACTTTGGGCTGACCTCACCCGAGGCCACGGGACTGCTCGCGATGCTCGTCAAGATCGGGGTGTTCGCATTCAAGGTCGTGCTCATGGTTTGCTTCGCGATGGTCGTCCGCTGGACCGTGCCGCGAATCCGGTATGACCAGGTCATGATGCTCGGCTGGCAGGCGATGATCCCCGCGGGGATGCTGATCATCGTCGTGACATCTGTCATGGTGTACTTTGGTCAGACAACACTCATCCCGATGTTCCTTGCGAATGTTGTGATGCTCGTTATCCTCCTGATCGCCCAGCACATCTTTGCGACGATCTACGGACGCTCGACCGCGAACCGGAAGATCGGGCTCTGGGGCTCGCGCTACTCGCCGATGGAGGGCGAGCGGGTCATGACGGCACCGTCCAACCCCATGGCACGCGAAGACCGCCCCATGCAGGGCACCGCACCGAGCGTGTGATCCGGGTTTCGTACCTGAGTTGGGTTACTGGATCGAGTTGATGTCGCTTGCGCCGAGTCGCTGCGCGATCGTGGGGTGCAGGTATGACTGCCCGCGGTATGCGTACACGCGCCCCGAGACGAGGAACCGGGCCGCATCACCCTGATCCATCGCCCATTGTTCCATCCGCATGAGCGCCCTTGATGGCAGGACGATGATCGAGGCGTTCTCTTTCATGTCGGTTGGGTCGTCATTGTCGAACGCGAGGGCCCACGCCCCGTCCGCGTTGCGGACTAATCGTGCGGGGCGACGCAGGAGCAGGGTGCCCTCCTCCGGGCCGGTCGTTTGGGCGCTCGTATCGCGCTGTGGGGTGCGTGGGAGCGCCTCGAGACGGTTGCGAAGCAGGTCTGCTCCTTCACGCGGATCGTTCGGGTCGGGGCGGTCGAGTTCGCGAAGCAGGTCTCGCACCTCCGGGTCTGCTTCAAGCCCTCCTTGTTCGTCGATCTCGGTTCCTGGCTCCGTGGCGGGCTGTTCAGGAATCTCGTTTGGTTGCTCGCGGATGAGCCGGTAATCCGAGAGAAGGAGCATGTTCCGCTGGTGGTAGGTGAGGACCTCTCCTGATACAACAACGCGTTGATTGCTCCATTCCTCCTGAAGGCGTTCCAACGCCCGGCACGGGAGGAGAATGACCGCGCCCTCGCCGGGTTCTCGTTCGGCGCGATCGGGGACGAAGATCACCTGACCCGAAGGCGCGAGTACGAGATCGCCCACACGCCCCTGAATAAACGATCCCTCAGCGAGCGTCGATGGGGCGAGTTTCGTTTCAAGGGTATCGTTGAGCACATCGAGCCAATCGGGCCCCTCGCCGAGCCCGGGCTGGACGGCGACCGATACGCTCGCCTGTGTGGGCATGATCGCGGTTTGGTTCGTTTCGACCCGGGGGAGGATCGATCTGGCCTGCTCGACCTGTTCGGCGCTGCCGGGGAAATCCTGGGCGTGGCATACGGGGGCGATGCCCGCGAGGACGGACAGAACGATCGGCGAGATGTGGAGTTGGGCTCGATGCATACTTAAGGGTATCGGCAAAGTGCGATCCATGCCGTGCAGATCGTGGTTCTTGACACGATAGGACGGGTTTTTCAGGCGCGTGTGTTGATCTTTGATCGGATCGGTTGTAGGGTCACCCCTGCCAGAAATGGCAGAGTTCGGCCGTGTGCCCGAGTGGTCTAAGGGAGCGGATTGCAAATCCGCTGTGCGAAAGCCAACCGTGGGTTCGAATCCCACCGCGGCCTTTTCCGAACTGAACCGATCCGCATCGATGCGGATCGGTTTTTTCGTGCGCGATGTTGTACGATCAGTGCATGAGTGATGACGCAGCGCAGCCAATGACCGCAGAGCAGGTGCAGCAGGCCTCCAACCGGTTCCGCGAAGATTTCGAAGCCGTCCGTTCCCAGGTCGCCCGAGCGGTGGTGGGGCAGCGGGAGGTTATCGAGCAGACCCTCGTGTGTCTGTTCGTCGGCGGGCATGCGCTGCTCGAGGGTGTGCCGGGCATCGGCAAGACCCTGCTCGTGCGGAGCATCTCCGAGGCGGTAGATCTGTCCTTCGGGCGTGTGCAGTTCACGCCCGACCTGATGCCCGCGGACATCACCGGGACGACGGTGATTGACGAATCCGAAGGCGACGACGGGCGGATGCACCGGACATTCCGCTTCCAGCCCGGGCCGGTGTTCTCGCAGATCCTGCTCGCCGACGAGATCAATCGCGCGACGCCCAAGACGCAGTCGGCGCTACTGGAGGCGATGCAGGAGCGCAGCGTGACGGTGGGGGGGACGACGCACGCGTTGCCCGAGCCGTTCTTTGTCCTCGCGACCCAGAACCCAGTGGAGCAGGAAGGGACCTACCCGCTGCCCGAGGCACAGCTCGACCGGTTCTTCTTCAAGCTCCAGGTCGGGTACGCGTCGCGTGAGGAACTCTCGGAGATCGTCATCCGCACGACGGGCGCGACGAGCGACCCGATCGAGATGGTGATCGATACGGATCGATTGATCGAGCACCAGAAGCTTGTCCGCATGGTTCCCGTGGCGGATCATGTGCGAGATTATGCGATCCGGTGCGTGCTGGCGACGCATCCCAAAGGGGCGCTGTCGGAGGGACAGTTTGCCACACCGATGGTGAACCGATTCGTATCGCTGGGCGCATCGCCTCGTGCGGCTCAATCGTTGATGCTTGCGGGCAAGTGCATGGCGCTGCTCGACGGTCGCGCGAGCGTGTCGATCGAGGACATCCAGAAGGTCGCGCTGCCGTCGCTTCGTCATCGCATCTTGCTGAACTTCGAGGCGAGCGCGGAGTTGGTGGACACGGACCAGATCGTGAAGAACATCATTGAGACGCTGCCGCGGGATGCGGGCTAGACATCAGAACGAGTAGGGATCGTCGATCAGCCCACGCCGGCGTTTGCGCGTCGGGACGGGTTGCCCGATCGCATTCGCGCAGGCATCGGCGAGCGCCATGAGGAACTTCTCGTGCTCGGGGCAGGCGTCGAGACGGTCGAGGAAGTCGTCCACGATCCACGCGGGTGGATCGTCGGGTTCGGACGCGTCGATCGCGTCCTGGATGGCCTGATCGCCCAATGCTTCGGCGGCGGCGCTGAACCACTTGGGGTTTGGGGTGTCGTCCTTTGGCGGATCGATGCGAACACGCACGACTCGTTCAGCAACGCCCACGATGGGCCATTGGTTCTTGGAGGTGGTCGGTTCGCGAGTAAGCACGAAAGGGGCGATCCCCGCGTCGTTGGCTGCGTTTCGGAACCGCAACGCGTCGGCGCCGACGAAGTTGGGCGCAAAGAGGAAGCACTCGTCGCCGGGTGTTTCGGGGATGTCTGTCGACTTGGAAATCGTGTGGATGGTGCCTTTGTCCAGAGCGGACTGGCGGAGATATCGCTGGGATTCGAGCAGGGGCATGCAGATACGCTTCATGCGTCCGAAGTCGTTCTGCGCTCGTGCGAGCTTGAGCGCCTCGTGGCACAGCGCCCCGGCGAGCAGGTACTGCCCTGTCGTCAGGGCATGTGACGCCTCCTCCATCCGGGCATCGATCGGGTTGGACTGCTGCGTGCTCAGGTGAAACTCCTGTCGCGTTTGGACACGGAGTTATACGCCCGTTTGAACGCGTTGTGCGAGCGCATCGAGCAACCCGTCCCATTGCTTGGCGAGATCATCGAGATCATACTCGATCGCATCCCCGAGTGAGGACCAATCCTGATGGGTCAGGTTGGTGCGTATCTCGAAGAGGGTGTCGCCAAGCTTCTCGATTACGGCTGATGCGTTGGTCCCATCGAACTCGAAGGCGTTGAGGTCGATCTCCGCGAGTTCGGCGGATTGGGCGACGACCTCGCCCACAGCTTGCCACCCGGTGAGGATCGCGTTCAGCACCTCGACGGCTGGTTCGAGCTCACCCTTGCGGAGGTGATCCGCCGCAGTTGCCTGATCTTCGCGTACGAGGACGAGCGATTCGCGTGCGCTCGCGAAAGTCTCGATAAGAAAAGCGACGGGGTCGGTGGTGGTCAGGCGGAGTTCGCTGATCCCCGCGTTGTCGTTCGGCGGGTTATCAAGCAGTGCGTCGTTGATGGCCTCACCGTCCGCGTGGATATCCACGATCAGGCGCCCGGTGTTCTCCGCGTGATCGCGTGCGGCGTCGAGGGCATCCGCAACTGAGTCGTTGTTGTCGAGTTCGGTTTCATCGATGAAAACACGCATGGGTGATCGACCTTTCGGATGCTCAGGCACTGGCCTGCGCTTGCGGCGTCGGGGTGGTGGACGCTCGGAGTTTCTTCTCTTTGTGGATGAGCTTCAGGTTCCGTGCATAGATCACGATACCCGTTGATTGTCCCATCACGCCGACGATATCGACGCGCCAGACGAAATAGGTGAACAGGCAAATTCCGCCGACGAAGCTGAACCACCAGAAGATCTCGGGGACGGTCGAGATCTTTGTGCGTTCTGAAATGATCCATTGAACGAACATCCGTCCAAAGAAGGCGGCCTGCCCCACGAGTCCGATCGCGACCCACCCGAAGGTGCTCCAGCGGGTGATATTGAAGAATCCGAGCAGGTGCCGCTCGAGTGCGGGACGATTGTTCCAACCTTGGATCTGGTCAAACAGGAATGTATCGAGTTCGTCGTGCGGGATCGGCAGATCCGTATGGAGTGCCGTGGGGGAGAGGATGTGATATGCGGGTTGGCCGTCGAACTCGACTCGTTCGAGCAGGATTTCTGTGGCGCCCACGCGGATGATCAGGTCCGAGTGTGAACGCGACAAAGCCGGTTGGAGGACGAGCCACATCCCGAGGAACACGAGCAGGATCATCGCGATTACGGGTCCGGGCTTCATGAGTGTGTGTGCTCCTCGCACGATACGGGGCGTCGTCGATTTCGCATGTAGCGTACTGCGAAGAGATCGATCAGCCCCGGCAGGGCCCGCTTGGTGATACCCATGCCATATTTGGGTTTTCCTGCATGGCGATGGCGATGATTGACCGGCATCTCGACCACGCTGTAGCCCAGGTGGCGAGCTGTGACCGGGATAAAACGGTGCATGCCTCGGAACTCGAGGGGGAGTTGGAGCGCGATCTCTCGTTTCATCACACGCAGTGAACACCCCGTGTCCGTGATCGTGTCGCCCAGCAAGACGCGACGGAAAGACCTTCCGACCCACGACCCGAACAGGCGGATCATCGAGTCGCCCTGCTTGCGGACCGAGGATCGATCGCCTTGCACAAAGTCCGCGTCCGAGGATCGGAGAAGTTCGAGCATTCTTGGAATGTCGGCGGGGTCGTTCTGGAGGTCCGCGTCGAGCACCGCGATGAGTTTCCCGCTGGCGGCACGGAACCCGGCATGGAACGCGGCGGATTGACCGTTCCCTTTGCCCTGCGGGGTATTGGTCATCGCGATGCACCGCACCCAGGGTCTCTGCTGCTGATGTGCGATCGTTCTGTCGCGAGTGGCGTCTGTAGACCCATCGTCTACCAGGATGAACTCGAACCGGATACCGATGGGTGTGAGGGCGGCCTCGATCTGTTCGACGAGCAGATCGACATTGTCTTCCTCATTGTGCGCAGGTGCAACGACGGAGAGATCGATCTCTTGGGTGCTCGGAATGTCGGTTGTTCCTGTGTGCATGCGAATCGGACGACAATGTCCGCTGATTCTAGTTCCTAGAGTCGTTCTAAGAAAGAACCGGGCGGGGATAGGCCGTCTGTAAGCATATCGTCGAAGGAGTAGAGCGTCATGCACATGCGTAAGTCGGATCACGATCATGGCCCCGCGACGGTGCCCGTGAAGATCATTCTTGAGAATCCGGAAGATTTGAACGAGGATGGCTCGAACAAGGCCGTTCACGAGGTGATGGCCGCTAAGGGTGAGCATCTTCTCGAGGTTGCAATGGACCACGGGATCAACATCGAGCACGCGTGCGGCGGTGTCTGCGCGTGTTCCACCTGTCATGTCTATGTCGAAGAGGGCATGGATTCGCTGAGTGAAGCGGAGGAAGAGGAAGAGGATCGCGTCGAGGAGGCGCCGGGTCTTCAGATCAACTCGCGTCTCTCGTGTCAGTGCGATATCAAGGGTGATGGGCCGATT
>Ga0209692_10005968_pt1 | contig 10217 bp, 9 predicted proteins | sample tdDd472_FD_187129 | JGI IMG/M metagenome (GOLD analysis project Ga0209692, IMG submission 187129) | Marine sediment microbial communities from the Atlantic coast under amendment with organic carbon and nitrate - tdDd47.2 (SPAdes)... | ecosystem: Environmental > Aquatic > Marine > Coastal >...
GTCCCAGCGCGGTTTCAGCGCGTCGAGGCAGGGGCCGATGCCGACGCCGTGCAATTCCTGACCGCAAACACTACGGCCGCCCTCGGGCAGGGCGTTGAGACGGCGGAAGGCGAGCCGGTCGAGCCCGGATTTGAGGGCCAGTTCGTCGAACAGGGTTTCCTGCAGGATTGCCGCCTGCGGCACGCCGAAGCCGCGAAAGGCGCCGGAGATCGGCCCGTTGGTATACACCGCGCGGGCCTCGGCGTGGTAATTCGGGATGGTATAGGGACCGGAGGCATGCACCGGCACCCGCACAGCCACGGTCGGGCCCCAGCTGGCATAGGCGCCGGTGTTGAAATCGCCGTCGAACTCCATCGCGGTCAGCCGACCGCTGGCATCGGCGGCGATGCGGGCGCGCATGATCGCCGGGTGCCGTTTGGTGGTCGAGGTCATGCTTTCGCGGCGCGAATAGGTTATCCGCGCCGGTCGTCCGGTTTTCAGCGCCACCAGCCCGATCAGCGGCTGTACCGAAAGATCGAGCTTGGCGCCGAAACCGCCGCCGGTGGCCGAGGGGATGATGCGCACCCGTTCGGGCGGCAGGCCGAGGATACGCGCGGTGTCGTCGCGGTCCATCATCGGGGCCTGGGTGCAGGCCTGGATCACCAGCGTGTCGCCGTCAAGCCAGGCGGCGCCGGCCTCGGGCTCGATATAGGCGTGTTCGACGTATGGGGTTTGCGCGCTACCCTGGGCGATATGGGCGGCAGCGGCAAAGCCCGTCGCGGGATCGCCGCTGTGCACCAGACCGGCGATCAGGATGTTGCCCTCGCGCGTCTCGTGCAGGCGCGGCGCGGTCGCGGCGCGGGCGGCGGGGGTGTCGCGCAGGTCGGGCGCCGGGGACCATGTGACGGGAAAATCCTCGGGGGCGAGGGCCTCGAGAGCCGAAGCCTCGCCCGCGACCAGCGCCACCGCCTCGCCGCGCATGCGCACCACGCCCTCGGCCAGGGCGGGCTGGTCGGCGAAGGGCGGAATGGTGCCGAAGATATTCTGGCCGGGCACATCGGCAGCGGTAAAGACCAGCAGCCCGGTCTCGCGCGCGAAGGCCTCTAGATCGCCGAAGGTGAAGCGGGCGGCGAAATGCGGGGAGCGGATGGCGCGGACCCAGAGCGCGCCTTCGGGGGCATAATCGGCGCCGTAGACCTCGGTTCCCGCGACCTTGGGGGCGCCGTCGAGCCGCTCCAGCCTTGCGCCGACCGCGGCGCCGGAGGCGGGCGATTCGGGCGGGCCGGCCTGCGGCGTGCTGCCGGCGGCATCCATCACCGCGTCGATGATCTTGGCATAGCCGGTGCAGCGGCAGAGCACGCCGCCGAGGGCCTCTTCGACCGCGTTGCGGTCGGGCGTACCGGGACGGGCCAGCAGCGCGGAGGCGGCGATCAGCATACCGGGGGTGCAGATGCCGCATTGCGCCGCGCCGTGGCGCAGGAAGGCGGATCTGAGCCGCTCCATCGGGGCGCCCAGCCCCTCGACGGTGGTGATCTCGGCGCCCTCGGCGCGGATCACCGGGGTCAGGCAGGCGCAGACCGGCTCGCCGTCCAGCAGCACGGTGCAGGCGCCGCAATCGCCGGCGTCGCAGCCGACCTTGGTTCCGGTCAGGCCGAGCCCCTCGCGCAGCGCCTCCGACAGCCGCCGTCCGGGGGCGAATTCGAGTTGCGCGGGCGCGCCGTTCACGGTGAGGGTGATCTGGGGCAGGTCCTTCATCGCATCGTCTCCACGGTCTCGGTCACCGCCCGGCGCAGCAGTTCGGTGGCGGCATGGCGGCGATAGGCGGCATCGGCGCGCAGATCGTCGATCGGGGAAAGCACGGCGCCGACTGCCTCGGCGTCAATGGCCGCCGCAAGATCCGAGAGCGGCAGGCCGGTGAGCGCGCGTTCCACCTCGGGCAGCCGGGCGGCGACCGGGCCGCAGGCGCCGGCGGCAAGGGCGACCTGCGCGGCGCGTCCCTGTTCGGCGACGATGCGGGCCGCCACCATGGCGATGGAGATCACAAGGTAGCGGCGCGCGCCGAGCTTGAGAAACCGGCTGGCCCCCTGCCCGGCGTCGCGCGGAATGTGAACGGCGGTCAGGATCTCGCCCGGACGGAGTGCCGTGGCGCGGGGGCCGGTGATGAACCGGGCCAGCGGCAGGACGCGGGTGCCAATCGCCGATGCAATCTCGACCGCCGCATCCAGCGCCAGCAGCGGCGGCACCCCGTCGGCGGCGGGCGAGGCGTTGCAGAGGTTGCCGGCGACGGTGCCGGCGTTCTGGATCTGGGCCGATCCCACCTCCTGCGCGGCCTGTTTGAGCATGTCGAAGCCGGGCGGCAGGGGCGCGCGGGCGATATCGGTCCAGGTGGTGGTGGCGCCGATGCGCCAGCCCTCCGCGGTCTGCGAGATGCCGCGCAGCGCCGCGATTCCGGTGATGTCGAGCACCGGCCCGTCGAGCGCGGCGCGTTCGGTGGCGGGAAACAGATCGGTGCAGCCGGCGGCGACCACGGCGGGGGCGCGCGCCAGACCGTCGAGCGCCTCTTGCAGATTGCCGGGGCGGTGATACAGGCTCATGGCCGGACCCTCGCGCTGTTGGGTGGTTTATTGTTAGTATACAAGCAAGAGTGTGAGGCAGCGCCCCCGGCCCTGTCAACATGTCCGATCAAAGGGAGGGGACGGTGAGCGAGGAAACCGGCGGCGGCGATTATCGGCTGGACGACCAGGTGGGATTCCTGATGCGGCGGGCGAACCAGCGGCATCTGGCGCTGTTCGCGCAGGCTGTCCCCGAGCTGACGCCGACCCAGTTCGCGGCGCTGGCCAAGCTGTGCGAACTTGGGCAGGCCAGCCAGAACGCACTGGGCCGCGCCACGGCGATGGACGCGGCGACGATCAAGGGGGTGATCGACCGGCTGCGGCGGCGCAAGCTGGTGGCCTCGGCCCCCGACCCGGGCGATCTGCGGCGGGTGTTCCTGACCCCGACCGAGGCCGGGCGCGCGCTTTACGAGGGCCTGGTGGCGGCGGCCCACGCGGTGACGGCGGATACGCTGGCGCCCTTGGAACCGGGGGAACGGGCGGTGTTCCTGCGGTTGCTGGAGAAATTGACCTGATGGCGGGCAACGCCTCATGGCGAGGGTCTGCAATGCGGGACTGAGCCGTCGTTCGCTGCGATACCCGGTGCCAGCAGGAACGCTTTTTAGCTACTGCGCTGAGGCAATTAGCGACCTGCCTCACCCTTACCCTTCTGCCCGAAGATGACGGTGCTCGCCAAGGCACCGCCCGAGAGGCTTCGAATATAGTTCATCCGACGCTCTACGAAGTCATTGCCCAGTACCACCTCGTTCGCCTGACGTTGATCCTCCGTTGGCACGAAACCCGCTGCCTTTATGCGACGGGCAAGCTCCACATGTGCATCGGTCTCGTCATCGACCGATAACAGTTCGAACCCTGCTTCACGGATATGATCGAGTAATTTTTCGCTGGTGCCGACGTGGCTGCCCGCTGCGTCGCGCGCCCATGGCAGCGGATAGTACGGGTCGCCAGAGTTGGATGTAACTTCTGTCCAGAGTAAATTGCCACCGGGCTTCAACACCCGGAAACATTCGCGAATGACAGACGGTTTATCGGGAAGGTTCATACCGACGTAGAAGCAGTAAGCATGGTCGAAGGTGGCTGACTTGAAGGGCATCTTTACCGCGTTGCCCTCAACGAAGTCTACCTTTTCAGCAAGCTCGGTGCGTCTGGTTAAGTCAGTTGCTGCCGCAACGAACTCAGGAGTTACGTCAATTCCGGTCACGCGGCACCCGAAGACCTTAGCGAAATACCGCGCTGGCCCACCGATGCCGGACCCGACATCCAGTAGATGGGTGTCCGCGGCCGGATTGAGCTTTGCAGCATGGTCCTTCGTTGCGACCAATTCGCGGCCATGCAATTGATCAAACGGAAAAAGCATCTCTGCCGAGATGGGCGCGCCTTCGACAACAGGCTGAGCGGCTGCGGCGAGAATACGCTCAACTATGTCCGCAGAGCCGTAGTGATCCTGAACCCGTACTGACATCAGACAATCCTCTTCTTAGCAACGTTGATTTCCATTGTCCCTCTCGCGAAAATCCAGAACATCACGAGTGTGCCAATGACGACGAGGACGGCTCCGGGTGGCGCCAGCGCGCCGTCTCCGCCGCTGTCAATGTCATATTTGCCCATCACCAGAACGAGCGACCCAATTTCGTAGAGAGCGAATTGTGGCCACGCCAGTCTGGTTGACATCAACGCCGGCCAGTTCCGGTACAACAGACCGAACAGTACCGAGATTACGAACCCGAGTAGGTTCGCATGGGCATGCGTGTTTGCAAACTGCAGTTGATCCGTGATGCCGAGGTAGATCCCAAAGACCATGCCAGCGATCAGCCAGAGAAATCCTGCAATGATATATAGACGATCCATGTTAACGACCTTGAGCCCCTGTCAAAGAAGCCGGCCGCTGGTCACGCAAGAAAGCGCGTGGTCAGGCAGTCGCGAGATCGTTGCGCCTTTTTTCGAAAGTTTGCAATATAATTCATAGTCAACCCATCTGAGACGGATTTGCAGTTAGGTTCTTGTGTCCTGCCATCCAACCCAATCGATTGCCGCTCCGGGCTCGGAGCCGTCTTTTGCCGCGGATAGCCCGACAGCGCAGAGGGCGACGCGACTTGCCCGGAACAAGGCGCGGAGCGCCGCCGGGCAGCGCCCCCTTCGGGGCGAGTCCCTCGCTGTCATCCCCGCGCAGGCGGGGATCTGTCCGTGCGGGCACTTGGGGTGGGAGGTCCCCGCTTTCGCGGGGGTGACAAGCTTTCGCGGGGATGACGGGGGCGGGCTGAAGCCCGCCCTACGGCGTTGGCGTTAGTGCCCCTTCCCCTAAACGGGGAAGGGGGCGGCAAGCGGAGCCGTCAGGCGACCACGTTGAATTCCGGCCCGTAGGGGTAGCCGGTGATGTTCTCGGCGCCGTCCTCTGTGATCACCAGGATGTCGTGTTCGCGGTAACCGCCGGCGCCGGGCTGGCCCTGCGGGATGGTGAGCATCGGCTCCATGCTGATCACCATGCCGGATTCCAGAACGGTGTCGATATCCTCGCGCAGTTCCAACCCGGCCTCGCGCCCGTAGTAGTGCGACAGCAGGCCGAAGGAATGGCCGTAGCCGAAGGTCCGGTATTGCAGAAGGTCGCGTTCGGCGAGAAAGGCGTTGATCGCCTGGGTGACCTCGGCGCAGGAGATGCCCGGTTGCAGCAGCGACATGCCGTATTCATGGGCGGCGGTATTGGCCTCCCAGATCTTCAAGCTCTCGGCATCGACTTCGCCCAGGAACAGGGTGCGTTCCAGCGCGGTGTAATAGCCCGAGATCATCGGGAAGGTATTGAGCGACAGGATATCGCCGTGCTGCAACCGGCGCGCGGTCACCGAGTTGTGGGCGCCGTCGGTGTTGAGACCGGACTGGAACCAGACCCAGGTATCGCGATACTCGGCATCGGGAAAGCGATGGGCAATCTCCAGCTCCATCGCGTCGCGCCCGGCCATCGCCACGTCAATCTCGCGCGCGCCCTCGCGCAGGGCGTCGCGGATGGCGTAGCCGCCGACGTCGGCGACCTGCGCCCCGGCGCGGATCAGCGCGATCTCGGCCGGGGATTTGTGCATCCGCTGGCGCATGGTGGCCGGGGCCAGGTCGACCATGTTGAGGGGGGCGAGGAAATCCTCGAGCTTGTCGCGCTGCATCAGGGTGAGGTGGTCGCCCTCGTAGCCGACCACGCCGCCCGGGCCGGTGACCGAGCGCACTGCGCGCCAGAAATTGTCGCGGGTCCAGTCGGTATAGGTGATGTTGTCGCAGAAGCTGCGCCGCCAAGGCTGACCGGCATCAATCCCGGCGGAGATGGTCACCGCCTGCGTTTCGGTCACCACCACGGCATAGGGGCGGCCGAAGGAGCAGTAGAGGAAGCCCGAGTAATAGGCGACGTTCTGCATCGAGGTGAGCACGGCGGCGGTTGCCCCGGCCTGCTCCATCGCGGCGCGCAGACCGTTCAGGCGCGCCTGATACTCGGTCTCGGCAAAGGGCAGCGGGGCCTTTTGCCCGTTGTGAAAACGGTAGGATTCCGGACGTTCGGTCATTTGACCCTCCTTTTCAGAAAGGTCCCGGCGTTCAGGACGGGGAAGCTGGGCGCATGCGCGCGGCATGCGGCGACGCCATCGCCGGTGCCCGTCCGATCTGTGACCGGATTGCTTCCGCGACGCAACAGGTTTGTCAGCCGGTCAGGAGCCGCACGAGATTGCTGTCAGGATCGGTCAGCGCCTCGATCACGTCGAAATGATGCTTGCCCGGCGCGATCACCATGTCGGCACCCCAGGCCGCGCTGAGCCAGCGCGCCTGATCGAGCAGGGCCGGGCGTTCGATGGACCCGACCCAGACGGCGGTGTTCGCCCTGTGGCGGGCTGTCATCAAGACCGGGCTTTCGGCCTCGGCCGCGGCCATATCCATGCGGAAATCATCGTTCATCGCGGTCTGCAGCAAGGGGCGCAGGTCGCCGAGCGGTGCGATCGGCACCACCATGCGATAGCGGGAGGCCACATCATCCGGGACCAGGGCCGGGTCCAGCATCCGCGCGGTCAGATGCCCGCCGGCGCTGTGCCCGGTGATCGAAATCGGCCCCTCTGTCATCCGCGCCACATGACAGACCGCCGCCGCGATCTGGCGCGAGATATCGGTAATGCGGACCTGCGGGCAAAGGTCGTATGTGGGCATGGCGACGGACCAGCCGCGGGCCAGCGCGCCGGCGGCCAGGAATCCGTGCACCTCGCCGGTGAGGATCCGCCAGTACCCGCCATGGACAAAGACCAGGGTGCCTTTCGACCGGCCTTCGGGGCGATAGAGGTCGATCACCTGCCGGGGACTGTCGCCATAGGACAGGTTGCGCGCGACCCTGTCGCCAAGCGTGGCCCGCAGCGCATCGCTGCGGGTCGGCATCCGCGCAAGGATGTCGGCGGATCCCTCCACATGCGGCTGAATCGCATATGCGTCATCCAGTTTGCCCATCCTGTCCCCCTTGTTTGATCTGGACATAGCCTGCCCCAACTGCTTTGCCTCTGCGAGACGTTTTTTTTGAGGGAGAGGCCCAAATGCTCGACGCACCACCAATCTCAAATCCTTGCTGAAGGATCCGAGCCTGCTGGCGACGCAGGCCTATGTCGGCGGCCAATGGGTGGACGGCGACAGCGGCACATTCGACGTGACCAACCCGGCGCGCGGCGATGTGATCGCCGAGGTTGCCGACCTGAGCCGGACGCAGGTGGCAGGCGCCATCGAGCGGGCCTATGCGGCGCAGAAGGACTGGGCCGCCTGGACCGGCAAGGAGCGCGCGGCGGTACTGCGCAAATGGTTCGACCTGATGATCGAGAACGCCGACGATCTGGCGACGATCCTGACCGCCGAACAGGGCAAGCCGCATGCCGAGGCCAAGGGCGAGATCGTTTACGGCGCCTCCTTCGTCGAGTTCTTCGGCGAAGAGGCCAAGCGGATCTATGGCGAGACGATCCCCGGCCACCAGCGCGACAAGCGGATCACGGTGATGAAGCAGCCGATCGGCGTGGCCGCCTCGATCACGCCGTGGAACTTTCCCAACGCGATGATCACCCGCAAGGCGGCGCCGGCGCTGGCGGCCGGCTGCGCCTTTGTCGCCCGTCCCGCCGCCGAGACACCGCTTTCAGCGCTGGTGCTTGGGGTTCTGGCCGAGCGGGCGGGAATCCCTGCTGGGGTCTTCAACGTGCTGCCCTCGTCGCGCTCCAGCGAGATCGGCAAGGAGTTCTGCGAGAACGAAAAGGTGCGCAAGCTGACCTTTACCGGCTCGACCGAGGTGGGGCGCATCCTGTTGCGCCAGGCCGCCGACCAGGTGATGAAATGCGCGATGGAGCTGGGCGGCAACGCCCCCTTCATCGTGTTCGACGACGCCGATCTGGACGCCGCCGTCGAGGGCGCGATGATGTGCAAGTTCCGCAACAACGGCCAGACCTGCGTCTGCGCCAACCGGATCTACGTGCAGGCCGGGGTCTATGACGCCTTTGCCGAGAAGCTCAAGGTCGCGGTGGAAAAGCTGAAAGTGGGCGACGGGCTGGACGAGGGCGTGACCACCGGACCGCTGATCAATCAGGACGCCATCGACAAGGTGCTGGAGCATCTGGGCGACGTCACCGCCAAGGGCGGCGCGATCCTGACCGGCGGGCACCGGTCCAACCTCGGCGCCAATTTCTTCGAGCCCACCGTGGTCACCGGGGTCACGCAGCAGATGAAGGTCGCCAAGGAGGAAACCTTTGGCCCGCTGGCGCCGCTCTTTAAATTCGAGGACGTGGACGAGGTGATCGAGATGGCCAACGACACCATCTTCGGGCTGGCCGCCTATTTCTATGCCAAGGATCTGAGCCGCGTCTACAAGGTGGCCGAGGCGTTGGAATACGGCATCGTCGGCGTCAACACCGGCATCATCTCGACCGAAGTGGCCCCCTTCGGCGGCGTCAAGCAATCCGGGCTGGGCCGCGAAGGCAGCCACCACGGCATCGAGGAGTTCCTCGAGATGAAATACGTCTGCATGGCGGTCTAACCCGACAGGTCGATCATGCGCTGGACGAGGGTGTCGGCAACCTTTGTCCAGCGTTCGATCTGATCCGCCGCAACCTCGCCCGTGAGGCTGTTTTCCATCGCCTCGGTCAGGGCGAGGCCGGCGACCCGGAATTCGTCGGCGCTTACCCCGTGGCGGCGATGCGCGGCGACCATTTCGCGGGCAATCTCCTCCAGCGCGTCGGGCGAATCGGCGCTTTGCGCGACCCTGACGATCAGCGTGGCAAAGACGGCCTTTTGCTTGCCAAACCCGCCCATGAAAAAGGCGCGGGTTTCCGGGGCCAGCCGGAACATCGCCTGATAGAACCGATCCGCGATCCGCGCCTTGTTCTGGTAGACCAGCGGCAGCGTCTCGCGCAGGTCGCTTGATGGCATTCCGCCCCTCCGACGTCTCCTCCCCCGGATCAGTCAAGACAGAAAAACCGTAACAAATTGTAAAGGGGGCTTATCCGCCGCGCGCGTCCTGGCACGAAAATCGCCCCGCGCATGGGCGTCGGCTGGGGGGCTTGAAACGGGGGGGCGCCGGGCCGAGGCCCGGCGCGGTTTTCGGTCCGGCGATCAGTTGACCGGCTTGCTCTCGGCCTCCAACACCTCGCGGGTGGCGGGCCTGGAGGAGGCGATCTCGATCCGGCGCGGTTTCAGCGCCTCGGGCACCTCGCGCTTGAGGTCGATGTGCAGCATGCCGTTTTCATGGCTGGCGCCGGTGACGCGCACATGATCGGCCAGGGTGAAGCGGCGCTCAAAGGCGCGGGTGGCGATGCCGCGGTGCAGATAGGTGCGCCCGCCCTCGTCCTCGGCCTTGCGGGCCGCGACGACAAGCTGATGCTCCTTCACCTCGACCGAGAGGTCGGCATCGGCGAAACCGGCCACCGCGATGGAGATGCGATAGGCATCCGCGGCGGTCTTTTCGATGTTATAGGGGGGATAGCTGGGTTGGGTCATGTCATTGGCCATGACCCGGTCCATCAGATCGGCGATCTGGTCAAAGCCGACTGTGGCACGGTGCAGCGGTGCAAAATCAAATGTACGCATGTGTCGTCATCCTCATGGTTCGAGCGATTCACGAAAGGCCCTCCGGTACGGACGGGCGGGTTGGGCCCGGACCCCTGTGCGGCGATCCGGATATCGAAAATGTGGGAAACGGGACCGTGCGTTTCAAGCCCCCGCGCGGGGCGGCTCAGCCGCCGGGGCGGATGAACTTGGCGCCGGTGTCGCGCCGGGCGCGGCCGACAACGACGCGGTTGGCGTCGGGCGCCGGCGGCAGCCCGTAGCCGCGCCCGGCCTTCATGATCGCGCGCAGAAGCGCCAGCGGCTCACCCAGTTCGGTGCCCAGCGCGACCCGGTCGCCGCGCACCTCGGCCTTGGCCGAGACCACCGAGACGATGCGCGGGGCGTCGCCGGAAAAGGAAAAGATCGGCGCCCCGGAGGAGCCGAAATCGACATCGCAGGACATCACCAGGATTCCCTCCTGCCGGGCCATGACGCCGCAGACCTCCTGCAGCGATGGCGCCTCGGCGCGGTCGCGCGCATAGGAGACGACGCCGACCTCGTCGCCGGTGGCGGGCCGGTTGGCGGTGTCGAAGGGAATCA
>Ga0209692_10005972_pt1 | contig 10211 bp, 13 predicted proteins | sample tdDd472_FD_187129 | JGI IMG/M metagenome (GOLD analysis project Ga0209692, IMG submission 187129) | Marine sediment microbial communities from the Atlantic coast under amendment with organic carbon and nitrate - tdDd47.2 (SPAdes)... | ecosystem: Environmental > Aquatic > Marine > Coastal >...
ATGCGCTATGATCTCGGATACATCGACTTGGAGCAAAAAACACTGCAAACCATCGACAACCCGTTCGGCCCGAGGTTGTCACCCATGTCTTAGGTACAAACTGTTACCTATGTCTCAAGAATGGACAAAAAGAAAAATGGTGCCGGCTGCAGGAGTCGAACCCGCGACCTACTGATTACAAATCTGTGAGTATGGCATCTTCTCTAATCTTCATTGGTCTATGTATGTATAAAAACAATAGGTTATATATTTTCCAGTCTTGCTCAATCTCTCCAAATCTAGCATAATTGCTTACTGGCTGCTTACTGGAGTTGTTTTCATAACCCCTGGAAAGCCGCCGGGTAGAGTGTTTTTCGTTTGTCGAATTGCTTACTGGAGTGGGTTGTCATGGCGAAAGGTCGAATCAGCAAGCGCACCGTTGATGCATTTGAGGCCGACCCGGAGGCCTTAACAGCCCAGGGAATCGTAAAGGATGCCTATCTTTGGGACGATGCTCTGCCAGGGTTTGGCGTCAAAGCCACCGGGGCCGGGAACAAGGTCTATCTTTACCAATTCAGAGACGAGAAAGGGAAAACCCGGCGGATGACCATTGGCGGCCACGGCAAGCCCTGGACGCCTGAGAAGGCCCGTAAAGCTGCCGAAGACTATGCAGCCCAAGCGCAACTTGCAAAAAACGGCCAAGTGGATGGTCCGGCTAAGAAACGGAAAAACGCCAGAAAGAAATTCGGTACAGTGCGTGAGACGGTCCCTGAGTATTTCGAAGAACGGATGCACAAAGGGAAGCTGAAGGAATCGACAAGGAAAGAATATGAGCGCCTGTTTGAGAGCCACCTCTATCCGAAATACGGAAATCAGGAGCTAAGTGATATTGACCAAGGCGAGATAGAGAAACTCCATAGAGGTCTTCGAAACACCCCTTACCAGGCTAACCGCCTAGTCGCCGCTATGGGGGGCTTGTTCACCTGGGCAATTCGTAACCGGATATATGAAGGCGCAAACCCGTGCAGTTTTGTCGAGAAGTACGGCGAAGATAAACGTGAGAGGTTTTTGTCGCCCGCTGAAATGGCAAGGTTAGGGAATGCCTTGGCCGATGATGAAAACGTGCGCCCCAGCGCAGTGGGAGTTACGAGGCTGCTGGTTTTGACTGGAATGCGGAAGGGTGAGGCGCTGAACCTCAAGTGGGATTGCGTCGATCTTGAGAAAGGACTGGTCCGTTTGTCGGACTCTAAAACTGGAGCCAAAAGCATCCCTCTATCCGCACCGGCAAAAGAGGCTTTAGTGAAAACGGCAAATTTCCGTATCAAGGATAACCCCTATGTCTTCCCTGGAGTGAAAAAGGGGCGTCCGCTGGTAGGTCTCCAAAAGATTTGGGAGCGTTGGCGAAATGCTGCCACAGTTGCGATTTGGTCTGATGATACAGACGTTGCGCCGCTGGTCGAAAAACTTCGGGAAGAGCTAGAGCGGATGCCCACAGTGAAGGAAGTACGGAACTTGGCTAAAAAGAGAAAGATCAAATTGCCTAGGGGTATGGATGATATCCGTATCCACGATTTCCGCCACAGCTTCGCCAGTGTGGGGGCTTCTGCGGGAGATAGTCTCGTAGTCCTGGGTTCTATTCTGGGCCACAAGAACCAAGCTACCACCCAACGCTACGCGCATCTCTATGATGATGCCCGCCAAGCTGCAGCTGACCGGATCGGCGGCCAAATTGCTGCGGGCTTGGCTGGCGAAGAGGGGGAAGTCGTTCCGTTTCCTAAAAAGGCCTAGACGAAAATGGTGACACCACGGAAAAGGTTGAAGGCGTCCACGTCTGCCGATATCAAGGCTGTGACCAAGGCCCTAGCTTATGAACTGGACGACGATGGGCCGGGTGAGGACGATGTTGCAATCCTTTTGGCGCTCCAAGATATCCTAGAGGCCCAAGGGGTGGACGTTGAGGCCGCTGTTGCTGATCTTAGGGCAGGGAGGCCGCTTGCCTCTTTGGTGGTCGATTACCTAGCTGGAGAGGTCGTTGAACAGGCCCGCAAGCTGGAGCCAAGGCGTAGGTCTGCCGAGGACGCTTTCCGACGACCTGACCTGGCAACCTGCGCCGGTGAGTGTCTGGCGGCTGTAGAAACAATCATGGAAGAGCAGGGGGTCGATAGTGAATACGCGGCCTGCCGCATTCTTTCTTCAGCCGCCACGTATTGGAGCCTTCGTAGGAGATGGGGCCGCTATACGCCTGGGTCCCTCCGCGATCTTATGAATCAGGCAAAACCCAAAAAACTAAAGGCCGAAACGTCCTGGCCGTGGCTTAAAAATACGTAAGCCTTTGAAATTAAAGAGATTTCTGTTGTAGTGAGTCCTTTGCCCGAAAAGGGCGTTTGACCGGCTACAAAAGTATCTTGTTCAGTATTCCTCGTCTTAATTCGACGGGAATACGATCTATGAATGTCTACCTGACTGAAGAAGAACTTGCCAAGCACCTGGGCGTTTCCAGAAGCTTTTTACGGAATGCGCGTTGGCGCGGAGAAGGCCCGCCTTACTTCAAGGTTGGACGATACGTCCGATACGATATGGGCGATGTAAAAGGCTGGGTCGATCAGCAGAAGCGCACTAGCACGAGCGATTTTCTCTGATGGCTGCAACGGAAGAAGTTAAACGCCCTATCGGTGCGATTGGCGATCCCATTAACTACTGCGGAGACTCCTTCTGGCGTATCGCCGAAATGGTCACGTATCGAGGCCAAGGATACTGGAAAATCGGAACTCGTATAGTCGAACGCCAGGATGGCGGATTTTCGGAGCTGCCCCTCTGGGAAAGCGTCTGCGCCGAATGCGGGGCGAGGTTTGAGTTTCTTAAGGCGGACATTTCCCGAGGACCGAACCGCCGGTGCCCCGAACACTCAAAACCCCTTAAGCCCGTCGAGCGACGCCAGCGGAAAAAATCTAAGAAGTAGAGCGAGGATCGATTGATGGGAGATGTCATTCTGATGTGTGCTGAATTTGCAGTTTATACGAATACGTACTTCGAAGAATTGCTAAAGCAACGGACGGAATATCACAGCTCTGGCGATATAGAAAAAGCCGATCTAATCTGTGATACGACCGATAGTCTGCATAGTTTGTTAGAAGGCTGGCCGGGGCTCTTCGTCTTCGATCCAGCTGATGCTTCAAGCCTCTGCTCTGGAGGCGGTCACGGTATCATTGTCTATGCCGTTGATGGCGCTCCGGGTAGGTCTGCCCCAGTCCTTCCTCCAACCAATATTCAGCAAGAAAAAATGGTAATCAAATGCCACCGGGCGCGGGTGATAGACACGAAATTCTTGGATCAGCTCGTTCGCCACGAAGCGTTTAATGACTATCTTGACCCTGTCGAAAAGGCTGCTCCTGGTAGTTTGCCATTCGACCCGTATTCAGGGAGGCTTCGCTATCCTGATGAAGACGAGGGACAATATATAGAGCGGACGAAGACCGCCTTTGCGGCTTGGCTAAAAAATAATGCCTTATCAGTTAGTGAGGCTCAGTGGCTAGCTGCGCGCTGGAGCATGTGCAGCGACAAAACAGAAAGAACAATGAAGCTACTTCTCAAGAGCAGGGTGTCGACAGAACAAGGCGCTGTGAATTACCCGGTCGAAGGTGTTTTCGCCGCGGGTTGTGTCGCGCTTTTAGGAGGCGAACGCATTATCGGGAAATCGACAGGCTTGCTGGAGCTAGTGGTGTCTTATGCCTCGGGTGAGGAGATGTGGTTCGGTTTCCCAATCAAAAGGCAGAGCAAAGACGGGTTCGCGGTAATGATTGCAGGCGAAGACCCTCGCTCGGTGATTGATGAGCGGATCGACGCGCTTTGTGGGTACCAACCCGGTCGAGCCATTATTGAGCCGCAAGATGATCGTCCGATCGAAAAGATTTTGGCCGATCTCGATGAACTACCGATTGACATACTCGTAGTTGACCCTGCTGCCAAATACTTAGTAGGCGGCGAGCGTGAAGCTGACAACTGGAACACCCTATTCTCCCATCTAGAACGTTTTGCCAAAGATAAGGACTGCGCCGTCGTCGTTGCGCATCACCTTAAGCGTGATGCTCGAATCCGAAGCCTAAACGATATCCCGCCTGCCATTCGTGGTTCTGGTGTCGTTCTCGATAGACCCCGAATTATCACCGGCATGTTCTTGAAAAAAGGCGAAACGGTTTTTGGTATTCCGGAGATCAACGGGCAGCCAGCCCATAACCTTAACCAGGATCGGATGTTCAAAGGGCCTAGGCAACTAAAACGCGACCCAAAGACTATGCGCCATATTCCGATTTTTGGCGACAAGATGGGGAGCGTGAACATCGATCCGACGTGTGTCTTAGATGTCCGTACCGCCATCGAACGACAGATGAAAACGGGCCAGCGGTTGACGCTGACAGGGAATACGGGGGTCTATGAATCCGAACTGCCAGGCCTCGAAAAATATTCGAGGTCAGACATTCGAGCCGCCACATCACTTTTGACGGAACGCGGTGATATCGCCAAAGACGCCAGCGGTGCGCTAGTCACTAGCAAAATGGAAGTGCTGGGCTGATGGGCGCTTCCTACAAATCCTACGATGTATCGTTGCCGCCGTTGCCAAAACGTCGCGGCAACGGGCGGCAACGGGCGGCAATGGGCCACGAGGCGGCAGATAAGTCATTGATTTTAAAGTGCTTTTCGTTGCCGCACTCTTTTTGCTTGAAAATCCGTAAGCCTTTGAAATTAAAGAGATTTCCGTTGCCGGGTTCCTTAAGAGAGAGAGGGGCTCTAACGCCCCCCTCTCTAACTTAGAAGTCCCGGAGGCCATTTGCCGCCACGGACTCGAGCATTGATCAACGCGCACGAAAGGATAATGGAAAATGGAACAACAGAATGCTCACACCCCGATCCCTGCCAATTACAACCCGTACCTAGTTGTTCTGGCCCACGAGACGCTTGCCGAGGCGATAAAACGCCATCGGCGGGAGACGGGTCACGAAGGTGGATTTATCGTCGTCTATCGCGCACCTGACAAATCAAACACGAGGCCCCAATAGGCCTGTAGGAAGAAGCCTACGGCACTTCCGCTAGTCGAAAATTTTGTCGAGCCACACGGACCCGCTTCCGTAAATCCCGTCTGCCCCTCCCCCGGGGGGTGGGGTGGGTGCCGGAGGCGGGGCCGGGTCACCATAAAAATGGCGAACCTCTGATGTTTCATCAGTGGGTTTTTGCTTTTCTATCTATTGAAAACAATATGTTGGATGGCAGCTTATCTATCCAGTAAGCAATCCGTAATCATTTGCGGCGGTTTTCGAACTGATTCTGTATTCTGGGAATAAGTGGTGTCGGATTTGTTGAAAGTCCCTGTCGGATGTCCTTGGCCGCCAAAAGTTTTTTCAAGCCGTGGAGCCGAGAAGGGCCAAGCTTTAGGGCCGTGTCGGATAGTTGTCGAAAACTTCCACACGTTGACAGACACGGGTTTCGACACTCGTGATGGAAGGGTGTTTCAACCTCTGGAGTATCGACCAATGACCGCCACAGACCCCGCCCTTGTTGCGCTGGTGCGCGCCCGCCAAGCCGACACCGCGTTAGACAATGCCTTCATCGGCCAAGTTGCTACTGACCTGATGGAGCGAGCTCGCACGAATATGGAAAAAGCCGAAGAGCTGTTCGCCATCACTGAGCCGACGACCAGCGGCGGCCAGGTCGCAAAGATCGATGCCGTCTTGTCCAGCTTGAGAATGGTACGGGAAGGCGATCAATTGACCCCTGAAGGCGCTCATTCGCTGATCCTGCATCTGGAGAGCCTACGGGGGTCCATAGCCGCTAGTTAGCAACTAGTCGGGCGTGGTGTGCCAACGTAGTATCGCACCCTTTAGCGGATCGATGGGGGCTCTCCGAAAATTTCCTGTTCGGCTTTCTTCTGCGCGACGGCTGCCCTAGCCTTATCGACAAGTTCCTGGAGTTCTGCTTGCGACATTTCAGCAATGGGTTTGTCGTCCATTTCTTTTCCGGTGGGGCCAAGATGTCCGGCCATTTCTAACGAAGTCCTGGCGGCGGATACACGGGCTGCCGCCGGAGCTTTGTCGTCCGTCATTATATCCCGGAGCGTCTTAACGGCCACGTTAGCGAGATCGGACCCAATAACACGGGTTCGCTCTGCCCGAATGGCCGCCTGGACGGTATTGCGTTGAAGCAACTCCCACGCTCTTTGTTTGGGCTGGGCGTAGTTTGCCCGCCGTGCTGCTTCCGTCGGTGAGCATCCGTCAAGGACCAAGTACCGCACGAATGACGCCTGTTTGTCGGAAAGTTCCATCTCTTTAGCTCCATCGAAATCTTGCTGTCTGCAACTGTGGCCGTTGATCAAATTAACTTAAAATAAGTTAACACGCCAGGGCAGTTGATTGATAGGATGATTTCGGGTGATTTACTGGCCGATAATGTGCGTGTAGCATGCCGCAAAATACGCTTATAAATCACAACCGATTAATCACGGGCAACCCAGTGCGCCAATGAAGCATTTTTCGAAAGAGCAACTCTCCAGAATTGAGCAATACCGAGTGCGTCGGTGGGAGCGGAAAAAGGCAAGGTTAAAATCGAAGAGCCAGGGCATAAAGAAGAGAGGCCGCCCTGGGATGCACGGCGTTTCAGCGCCCGGTGATTTAGATGGCCGGGGACGCCGAGCTCAATATATCGCTCCGGGGACGAAAGAACACACTGTTATCGCCCCGGCTCAAATGGATTTTGACGATAATTTAGAGAGCACTCTCGATTTTCTCGATCGTATTTTACGCTGGGTACTTAAGCGAAACCGGACTGTGTATGTCAGATTGGATACTGTGACATCAATGACTCCAGAGGCCGGGTTTGCGCTGGCTGCCACGATCCAGCGCTGCATGGACCTTAAGCCAAATGCCGTGAACGGCTCGTTTCCTCGGTCGCATAAAGTTCGCCGTCTGCTTACTGCTTTAGGTTTTTCCGAGTTGCTTGAAATCCTGCCAGTGCCCGAGAGCGATGCGGCCAAGTCAAAGCGGCGGTACATGAGCATGGTTAGCGGGAATCAGGGGGACACAGCTGTTTTTCCTGATTTTATAAGAAAAATTTTCGGTGATGTGGCTCGGTTTTCGCAAGAAAATCATTTCGAGGTAGAGAACGCCCTAAAGGGTGGTTTGGGTGAGGCTATGCTGAATGTTGTCCAGCATGCGTACAACGATGTCCAAAAGCTCCCCTTTCCCATAGGAAAGCCGAACCGTTGGTGGCTTGCAGGTTACCGTGACGCTGAAGCAAGAGAGGTCTGTTTCATGTTCATCGATCAGGGGGCAACAATCCCGCAAACGTTGCCTCTTAACTTTGAAGAGCATGTGAAAAAGGTCACCGCTAAGGTGGTTGGGTCTTTGCAGGACACGCCATCGGGAATCGATGGTGAATTGGTGCTTGCCGCAATGAACATAGGGCGCACTGGAAAAGCTCAAAGAGCCGGACAGGGGCGCGGTCTAAATGACTTGAAGGACTTTATCCAACTTGGGGTGAATGCTGACGTAAAAAGCGGGGATTGTGATGGCTGCGGAACCCTACGCATCTTGAGTCGTTGCGGAAGCTACCTATATGAAGATAAAGAAAATGAGACTTGTGTCTCGCTTAACAAGCCCCTAAATGGTACGCTCATTGTATGGCGATTATCAGCTGGTAGTGCCATCGAGTGGAATGAGATAGATGAATAGCGCAAACCTGTCCGTCGCAAAAGATTTCACACCTTTCCCATTTGGGCGAACCCCAGCCGATGGGGAAAACTCAGCGGAACGTTTTCGTGATGAGTTTCTTTTGCCAAAATTAAGAAAAGGGGAATTCGTCATTGTGAACCTTGACGGGGTTCTTGGTGGGCTATCGTCATCTTTTTTGGAAGAAGTTTTTGGTGGGCTAGTTCGAAAGCGCGGCTTTGTCCCCGCGCAACTGGAGCAAACCCTAAAAATCACTTGCAACGAAATCCCGTCGTTGGTCGATAGGTGTTGGTCTTACATTAAAGAAGCCGCCCACGGATGACGACCGAACCTTCTTGGGTATTCGGCCTGTCTGAGTCTATTGCAACTGGTGCGTTGGTGATTTCTGTCGCTGGTTGGGTTGTGACGCATATATTAAATGGCAAGGCTCAACAGAGAAACCGAAGATTAGCTCGGCTTGATTCTGCTGAAGACATTGGCTCTGATATGGCGACGATGCATGCCGAATATCTCACGTTGGCAGGTTCGAGCAATCAAGCAGCACAGCTATCGCAGCAAATTTCTATGAAGGGGCGAAAGTTTCTTTTAATTGTCACGGAAATTTTTCCGGATGCAGATAGGGGGGTGACTGACAGCCTATATGCATTCCACGATTACGTGACAGCACACGATAGATCGAGAGCCCCTACAGCGCTTGGTTCTTTAGAAACTCAGATAGCCTTTGACCGTTTGATGAGGTTTGTTGCTGAAGCAAGAAAGCGTGTCTCTTAGCTTTCAGGTGTTTTCAATTTTTTTTCTCACTAGATTATGCCGTTGCGCCGCAATAACGCCCGTTTTCATCTACAGAAAGGGCGGTGAGCGCTCATTATATTTATGTCTGCATCAGTATTCTATGAGAACTCCAGCAGCTTCGATCATAGCCTTGCCCGCTTGTTTCCTATTTGCTTCCTGGGCAATAAAAAAGACTTAGCGGAAATCTGCTAAGTCTTTGAAAATAATGGTGCCGGCTGCAGGAGTCGAACCCGCGACCTACTGATTACAAATCAGCCGCTCTACCAGCTGAGCTAAGCCGGCACTTATTCTGAACGGGGTCTTGATACCTTGAGCCGTCGGGGGGCGCAAGGTCTATTCGGTACTCTGAAATAGATAAAATTTCATAAGATTTAGATCGTAGTGATGATGGTTACATCATTTGCCATCTCTTATGGCGCAATGGACGGCGAAAAAGGGCGTGGCGGTGACCTTTGAAAATGGATATCTGTCCATGACCGGAACGGTTGCGGCAATACTACGATGCTAAGCGTTACTATGCGGCCCGTATCGGGTGCTCCTCTTTCTTCTTATGCCGTGTGCAAGCCAACCGAAAGGTCAAATGAGGTCTGGTTGCTGCCGATCACTAAAAGTTAATCTGTTCCGCGAACTGCTTCATACAGCGTAACCGCGACCGCATTGGAAAGGTTGAGGCTTTCGATGGCCGAGGAAATGGGGATGCGAACGAGGAAATCGCAGGATTCGCGGGTTAGGCGGCGCAGACCCGGTCCTTCGGCCCCGAAAACAAGGACGGTTTTTCCTGAGAAGTCCGCTTCGGCAACGGTTTTTTCACCTTGTCCGTCAAGTCCGGTGATCCAGTACCCGGCCTCCCGCAGGATATCGAGCGAGCGAGCCATGTTTCCAACCCTGACGATGGGCATCCGTTCCAGTGCGCCACAGGCCGACTTCGCCATGACAGCGGTTTCAGGCGGAGCGTTTCGATCCGGCATGAGCACCGCGTCGGCTCCAAATCCTGCTGCCGAGCGGATCACTGCTCCTACGTTGTGCGGATCGCTCGGCTGGTCCAGCACGACGACGAGGGCGCGTTCGCTCTCTGCCGTACGGTCGCGGAGTTCTTCTATGGAAAGATCCGGCAGGGGGAGGACCTGGAGAGCGATTCCCTGATGTACCGCGCCTTCGCCCAGCAGTTCGTCGAGATCACGCCGGGTGACGAGCTCGGCATCGGGCAGGGTCTTGCCGTGAAGGAGCCCGGCCTTACCGGATTCTTCAAGTCCCTTGGCGGCATCCTTAGTGATCAACAAGCGTTTTGTCTTGCGTTGATCGTTCTCAAGCGCAGCGACAACCGCGTGGGTGCCGAAAAGCCAAAGGGTGCCGTCTCCGCTATGGATTGAAGGTAAGCGCTTTTCATTCCGCTTCTCGCCCCTGGAGGCGGTTCGGTGTGCGGATTTGCCGTGGGGCGTTTTTTTCTTTCTGGACATGCCCGCTTTTACCATGACCTGCAGCGCTGCGCCAGTCGGAGAAAAGCCAAAGAAGCCCATTGATTTGGCCTGCGAGTCCAATGATTTCGGCTTGTTTTGCGTCGATGTCATTTTTTTATAGTTTTTCCGTTGACATCGGGCCTCAAATGCCGATTATTCGGGCTCTCGTTTAGTCCGGCATTTGCCGGCACCGATGGAGGGGTGCCCGAGTGGCTAAAGGGGACGGGCTGTAAACCCGTTGGCTTCTGCCTACGTTGGTTCGAATCCA